>Ga0209257_1000078_pt1 | contig 317483 bp, 299 predicted proteins | sample AraplaCvi_mCL_r2_FD_184277 | JGI IMG/M metagenome (GOLD analysis project Ga0209257, IMG submission 184277) | Arabidopsis root microbial communities from North Carolina, USA - plate scrape MF_Cvi_mCL_r2 (SPAdes) (version 2) | ecosystem: Host-associated > Plants > Roots > Endosphere | place... | reverse complement strand
TCACGTCCAGGCCCACCAGCACCGACCACACCAGCAACACGGTCACCAGGACCACGCGGCCTACGTAGAGATCGTGCAGATTCGGGCTGAGCCTCATGACGCTTTCGTCCGGGAACGCGCCATGTGTCCGTCGCGCAGGTAAGTCCACAAGCCGAAGGCCAGCAGCGGCAGGGTCAACCACCAAAGCCCCAGCATGCCCGGCACCTTGCCATCGGACAGCGCCTGGGTGCCGATGTACATCAGGTTCATGCCGACCAGATAGGCCAGGAAGCCGAGCATGATGCGCCCGTAGCGCGCCTGGCGCGGCGAGCTGCGCGCCAGCGGCAGCGCGATCAGCGCGAACGCCAGCGCCAGCAATGGCGGGGTCAGGCGGTAATGCAGCTGCGCATTGGCATCGGCGCGCTTGTCGCCCAGCAGGGCCAAGGTGGGCAGCAGTTCGGGATCGGTTTCGGCGCGCACGTCGGCGCGGTCGGGCAAGGCGAACTCGTTGCTGTCGAAGCGCATCAGGTTGTAATCGCGTCCCACTTCCAGCGGACCTTCCACCCGGAAACCCTGGTTGAGCCGCATGTAGCGGTCGCGATGGCCTTCGAAGAACATTTCGCCGGAGCGCGCGGTCACCACGTCCAGGCGGTTGTCTTCCTGGCGTTGCACGAACACCCGCTGCAGCTTGGTGCCGTCCGCGGAAATGCCGCCGATATAGATGACGCTGCCGTTGGGCAGCATGGTGAACTTGCCCGCATCCAGGCCGGCCACGACCAGGCTGCGGTTGGCGTGCTCGATCATGCGTTCGCTGGTGCGGTCGGCCCACGGCCCCAGCCACAGCGACAGGGCGCCGATCAGTCCCACCACCGGCACCACCAGCATCAGGAAAGGCTTGAGCATGCGCCCCGGCCCGACCCCTATTCCGGTCAGGACGGGCATTTCCGAGTCGCGGTACAGACGCGCGAACGACAGCAACAGGCCCAGCATCAGCGCCAGCGGCAGGATCACCGGCAGGTAATTCAGCAGTTGCAGACCCAGCTGCGAGATCAGCAGGCCGGCCGGGATCCGCCCATCGGCGATGTTGCCCAGAAGATCGGCCATCACCCCGCCCAGGCTCACCACCAACAGCACGATCAGCGTGGCCAGGAAGCTTTGGGTGAATTCGCGGAAGAGGTAGCGGTCCAGCTTCGCCATGGGGGTTGGTTTACAATCTCGGGTTCGTTCGCTGGGATTGGCCGCGTTTTCCGCGGCTTGGCGCGGTCAAGCCGCAGCCTGAGAACCCGCGATTGTACGTAACTGCTCACCTAATGATCTGGGAATCTGCTCAATGGCACTGGAATTCACCCTGAACCACGACGCGCCGGCCACCGCCGGCTTCGATTGCATCGTGGTAGGCGCCTATGGCGACAAGACCCTCACACCGGCCGGCCGCGCCCTGGATGCGGCCAGCGGCGGCAAGCTCAACACGCTGGTCCAGCGCGGCGATGTGAACGGCAAGACCGGCAAAACCACCTTGCTGCACGATCTTCCCGGCATCGAGGCATCGCGCGTGCTGGTGATCGGCCTGGGCGATGCGGCCAAGTTCGGCGTGCCGCAGTACCTCAAGGCAGTGGGCGATGCAGCACGCGCGTTGAAGGCCGGCCCTTCGGCGAATGTGTTGTTCACCCTGTCCGAACTGGAAGTGAAAGAACGCGACAGCGCCTGGAACATCCGCCAGGCCGTGATCGCCTCGGACCACGCCAGCTATCGCTACAGCGCCACCCTGGGCAAGAAGAAGACCGACGACACCGGCCTGTCCACGCTTTCGATAAGCGGCGGCGACGAACAGGCCCTGGCGCAGGGCGAAGCGATCGCCGCCGGCGTGGCCTTCGCGCGCGAACTGGGCAACCTGCCGCCCAACATCTGCACCCCGGCCTATCTGGCCGAACAGGCGCGGAAGTTCGCCTTCGAACACGAGGGCGCCGAATCCGAGATTCTCGATGAAACCCAGATGGAAGCGCTGGGCATGGGTTCTCTGCTGGCGGTGGCGCGCGGCTCTGCCAATCGTCCGCACCTGATCGTGCTCAAGTGGAACGGCGGCGGCGACGCCAAGCCGTTCGTCATGGTCGGCAAGGGCATCACCTTCGACACCGGCGGCGTCAACCTGAAGACGCAGGGCGGCATCGAGGAAATGAAATACGACATGTGCGGCGCAGCCAACGTCCTCGGCACGTTCGTCGCGGCGGTGAAGATGAAGCTGCCGTTGAACGTGGTGGTGGTGGTGCCGGCGGTGGAGAACGCGATCGACGGCAACGCCTACCGCCCTTCCGACGTCATCACCAGCATGTCCGGCAAGACCATCGAAGTGGGCAACACCGACGCCGAAGGCCGCCTGATCCTGTGCGACGCGCTGACCTACGCGCAGCGTTTCGAACCCGAAGCACTGCTGGACGTGGCAACGCTTACCGGCGCCTGCATCGTAGCCCTGGGCCGCTTCGCCACCGGCCTGATGAGCAAGCACGACGACCTGTCCAACGAATTGCTGGCCGCCGGCGAAACCGTATTCGACCGCGCCTGGCGCCTGCCGCTGTGGGACGAATACCAGACCCAGCTCGATTCCACCTTCGCCGACGTCTACAACATCGGCGGCCGCTGGGCCGGCGCGATCACCGCAGGCTGCTTCCTGGCGCGCTTCACCGAGAACCAGCGCTGGGCGCACCTGGACATCGCCGGCGTGGCCAACGACGAAGGCAAGCGCGGCATGGCCACCGGCCGCCCGGTGGGTTTGCTGACGCAGTGGTTGCTGGATAGAAGCTAGGAACGAGAGGAGAGGAACGAGGAACGAGTGCATGCTTCGCCCACGCGTTCGCTTGTTGCTCCTACACTCGTTCCTCGTTCCTCCCTACTCACTCCTGCCCTTATGCCCCGCGCCGACTTCTACCTGATCGCCAAGCCGCGATTCCTCGAAGAACCCTTGAAGCTGGTCTGCGAACTGGCGCGCAAGTCCTACGACGCCAACTTGTGGACGCTGGTGCTGGCGCGCGACGCCGAACAGGCCGAACAGATCGATGCGCTGCTGTGGGAAATGGACGACGACGCCTACATCCCGCACCAGATCGCCGGCGATGAGGAAGACGAGCTGACCCCGGTGCTGATCGCCACGCCCGAAGTCGACACGCCTGCCCGCGCGCTGGTGATCAACCTGCGCGACGCGGCTTTCGAAGGCCCCTGCGAACGCATCCTGGAAGTAGTCCCCGCCGACGAATCCGCGCGCGAACCGCTGCGCGAACGTTGGAAGCAGTACAAAGCCCGCGGGTACGACGTCAACAAGCACGATATGTAACCTACCAAACCCCAACGACGTCATCCCAACGAAAGCTGGGATCCATTTTGATCTTGCTGTTGCTTTTCCATGGATTCGCGCAAGAAGCAAAAGCAAGATGGATCCCAGCTTTCGCTGGGATGACGGCAGAAAAACTGCAGGCACATGACCGAACTCGCCCCCAGCTACGACCCCAAATCCTTCGAAGCCCGCCTGTACGCAGAGTGGGAAGCCGCCGGCTATTTCAAGCCCAGCGGCAAAGGCGAGCCTTACACCATCCTGCTGCCGCCACCCAACGTCACCGGCACCCTGCACATGGGCCACGCTTTCCAGCACACCTTGCAGGACGCGCTGATCCGCTACCACCGCATGCGCGGTTACGACACCTTGTGGCAAGTCGGCACCGACCACGCCGGCATCGCCACGGAGATGGTGGTGTCGCGAAACCTGGCGCTGGAAGGCAACGGCGAAACGCGCGACTCGCTGGGCCGCGAAGGCTTCATCGGCAAAGTGTGGGAGTGGAAGGAACAATCCGGCGACACCATCGAACGGCAGATGCGCCGCCTGGGTACTTCCGGGGACTGGACGCGCAGCAGTTTCACCATGGATCCGATGGCGTCCAAGGCGGTTATCGAATCGTTCGTGCGCCTGCACGAACAAGGCCTGATCTACCGCGGCCAGCGCCTGGTCAACTGGGATCCGGTGCTCAAGACCGCCATCTCCGACCTGGAAGTGGAGAACGTGGAGCAGGACGGTTTCCTGTGGTCCATCGCCTACCCGCTCAGCGACGGCAGCGGCACGCTGACCGTGGCCACCACGCGTCCGGAAACCATGCTGGGCGATTCGGCGCTGGCGGTGCACCCGGAGGACGAGCGCTATGCGCATCTGGTCGGCAAGACGGTGAAGCTGCCGCTGACCGAGCGCGAGATTCCGATCATCGCCGACGCCTATGTGGAGCGCGAGTTCGGCACCGGCGTGGTCAAGATCACGCCGGCCCACGATTTCAACGACTACCAGGTGGGCCAGCGCCACAACTTGCCGCTGATCAATATCCTCACCCCGACGGCGGCCATCAACGATGCGGCGCCGGAGCAATACCGCGGCCTTGATCGCTATGAAGCGCGCAAGCGCATCCTGGCCGATCTGGAGAACGAAGGCCTGCTGGTCGAGACCAAACCGCACAAGCTGCAGGTGCCCAAGGGCGACCGCACCGGCCAGGTGATCGAGCCTTACCTGACCGACCAGTGGTTCGTGAAAATGGACGGTCTTGCCGCGCGCGGTCTGGAACTGGTCGAGAACGGCAGCGTGAAGTTCGTTCCCGGCAACTGGATCAATACCTACCGCCACTGGATGGAAAACATCCAGGACTGGTGCATCAGCCGCCAGCTCTGGTGGGGTCATCGCATTCCTGCCTGGTTCGATGCGCAGGGCAACGTCTATGTCGGCCGCGACGAAGCAGAAGCGCGCGCGAAGAACTCGCTTGGCGCCGACGTCGCCCTTTCGCAAGACGACGACGTGCTGGAAACCTGGTTCAGCTCGCAACTGTGGCCCATCAGCACACTGGGCTGGCCCGATGCCGAGGCAATGGCCGAACGCGGCTTCGACCGTTACCTGCCCAGTTCGGTGCTGGTCACGGGCTTCGACATCATCTTCTTCTGGGTCGCGCGCATGGTCATGGCGACCGACCACTTCACCGGCAAGATACCGTTCAAGGACGTGTACATGACCGGCCTGATCCGCGACAAGGATGGGCAGAAGATGTCCAAGTCCAAGGGCAACGTGCTGGATCCGCTGGACATCATCGACGGCATCAGCCTGGAAGATCTGGTCGCCAAGCGCACCACCGGGCTGATGAAGCCCACCGATGCGCCGAGGATCGAGAAAGCCACGCGCAAGGAATTCCCCGACGGCATCCTGGCCCACGGCGCCGACGCGCTGCGCTTCACCATCGCTGCATTGGCCAGCCATGGTCGCGACATCAAGTTCGACATGGGCCGCGCCGAGGGCTACAAGAATTTCTGCAACAAACTGTGGAATGCCACCCGCTTCGTGTTGATGAATACCGAAGACTTCAAGCATTCCGTGGGAGCGGCTTCCAGCCGCGAGCTCTTGGCCAACAGCTCGCGCCGGGACGGCGCTCCCACGCTCGTGCCAGCCACCGATCCGGAGAAGTGGATCCTTGCGCGCCTGGCCAAGGTCTCGGCAGAAGCCGAAACCCACTACGCCAACTACCGCTTCGACCTGCTCGCCCAGGCGCTGTACGAATTCGCCTGGAACGAGTTCTGCGACTGGTTCCTGGAGCTGGCCAAGCCGGCCTTGAACAGCGACGACGCAGCCGCCGCCGACAGCACACGCCACACGCTGCTGTACGTGCTGGAATCGCTGCTGCGCCTGCTGCATCCGCTGACGCCTTTCGTCACCGAAGAGCTGTGGCAGCAGGTCGCCCCGCGCCTGGGCATTGAAGGCGGCACCGTTTCGCTGCAGCCCTATCCGGCCGCCTCCGATTACTCCGGCAACAGTTTCGCGCAAGCCGAAATCGACGTGGAGTGGTTGAAGGAAATGGTTTCGGCGCTGCGCCGCGTACGCAGCGAATTGGGCGTGTCGCCGGGCAAACAAGTGCGCCTGTTGTTACAGAACGGCAACGACAACGACCGCAAGCTGGCTGACCGCTACGCCTCGCAGCTGTCCTTCCTGCTCAAGCTGGAAGGCATCCAATGGTTGCAGGCCGATGCACAAGCGCCTGCGTCGGCGGTTGCCATCGTCGGCGAGCTGAAGCTGCTGGTGCCGCTGGAAGGCCTGGTCGACCTGGACGCCGAACGCGTACGCCTGGACAAGGAAATTTCCAGGGTCGCGGGCGAGAAAGAGAAAAGCGAAACCAAGTTGTCCAAATTCAGCGACAAGGTGCCGGCAGCGGTGATCGAGCAGGAACGCCAGCGGCTGCTCGACTGGACCCACCAATTGGAAGGCTTGCAGCAACAGCGCGCCAAACTCTGAACGACCGTGGGAGCGGCGTCCCGCCGCGAGCTTTTGATCTTGCAGGCTCGAGCCGGGGAAAAGCTCGCGGCGGGACGCCGCTCCCACGTTGCGTCGTGCCCCGCGGTCGCTACAACGCGGGCATCCTGTCGATGTCTCCGCCCACCAGTTCCATCGCCATCACCAGCGCATCCTCGCGCCCGTCGCGCGTGGGGTAGTAACGCGGACGCCGCCCGATCTCGTTGAAGCCTTCGTCGTGGTACAGGGCAATGGCGTTGGGGTTGGAAGGACGCACTTCCAGAAAGATCCGCGCAGCGCCCAAGTCCACGGCCAGCTTCACCAGCGAACGCAACAGCTGACGGCCGTGACCGCGGCCCTGGCGCTCGGGCGCAATGCAGATATTGAGGATATGCGCCTCGTCGGCCGCCACGCTGATGACCGCATAGCCGATGGGCAGGCTGCGCTCCTGCAGCACCCAGGCCGGATAACCGGCGGCCAGGCAATCGCGGAAGATGCCCCGCGTCCAGGGAAACGGATAAGCACGCTGTTCGATGGCCAGAATGGCGTCCAGGTCGGACTCGCGCATCGTGCGCAAGCCCGTGTCGGCATGTCCGGCGTCGACCGCGACCGCGCTCATGGCGACCGGGGCCTGCGCAATGCGCGCAAATGCGGCCACAGCGCGCGCTTGGCCGCGGCATTGCCGCGCAGTTCGGAGGAAGGCGGCCAGCGGGCGATGATCGCAGCCGCATCCTCGGCATTTGGGTTGCAGCCCGAAGCGCGGATCAGCGCGAAATGCAGTTTGTCCGGCAGGCGCGAAGCAGTGCGCGCGGACATGGCGGCCACGCTTGCGGGGGGCATAGCTGCGGGCTCGGGCCTGGCGCGAGCCGCAGCGGCCGGCTGAACGGTTTCGCGCTGCGGTTTGGCCGCCTCGACCGCGACTGGCGACTCCGCCGCGCCCTGCACGTACAACGTGTGGCCCAGCGCAGCCAGCCACTCATGCTGTTGCGACGACCACAACTCGCTCACGGAGTAGCCTCCGGCACCTTGCGCCACCGCCTCCACAGCCAGATCCCCGGACCGGACAAGGCATAGACCACGCCGATGGCCAGCAGCGCACGCGGCAGATCCATGGCCAGCACCGCGATGATCACCGGCACCAGGAACAGCGCGTAGAACGGAATGCGATCGGCTTTGGCCCCGCCTTCCCCGCTGCCCTTGAAACTCCAGAAACGGATACGGCTGACCATCAGCAGTGCCGCGACTATGGTCACCCCCAGCGCCACGAAACGCAGCTCCTCCCCACTCCAGCCCAGGTCGCCGTCCGCGAAGGCCCAGACGAAGGACATCATCAATCCCGCCGCAGCCGGGCTGGCAAGGCCGATGAACCAGCGCTTGTCCACCGTGCCCACCTGCGTATTGAAACGGGCCAGCCGCAACGCCGCGCAGGCCGCGTACAGGAAAGCGACCGCCCAACCCACGCGGCCCATCACGCTGCCGTCGTATTTCAGCGCCGAAAGCGCCCAGTGGTACATCACCAGCGACGGCGCCAGGCCGAAACTGACCAGATCGGCCAGCGAGTCGTATTGCACGCCGAATTCGCTGCTGGTGCCGGTCAGTCGCGCTACCCGACCGTCAATGCCGTCCATTACCGCGGCGATGAACACCGACACCGACGCCTGCACGAACTGGCCATTGGCCGCCGCGATGATGGCGTAGAACCCGGCGAACAGGCCCGCCGTGGTGAACAGGTTGGGCAGCAGATAGATGGTGCGCGAGCGCGGTGGTTGCTTGTTTTCGTCCATGCGTCGCAGTTTAGCCCAAGCCGGCGGCTTGCCAGCCCGGCCCGGCGGTGCTGCAATCGCACCCTACCCCTGATCCTTCCCTGGACGCCTCCATGCCTGCCCTGCCCTTAAGCTCGCCCCTGATCCGCGCCCTTGCGTTGCTGCTGATCGCGAGCGCGTGCGCGCCCGCCTTCGCCCAGAAGGTCTACCAGTGGAAAGACGCCAAGGGCGTCACCCACTATTCCGACAGTCCGCCGCCCAACCAGCAGACCAAGGATCGCCGCATCGACAACCGCGGCGAGCCGGCCGTCGAAGCCACTGCGGTCGGCAAGTCCGTCGAGAGCCCGCAATGCGCTACCGCCAAGCTGAACCTGCAGGTGCTGGGAAGCAAGAGTTCCGTGCAGCAGGACACCGACGGCGATGGCAAACCCGACCGGACCCTGACCGACGACGACCGCGCCAGTGAGCGCGAAGTCGCCGCCGCCCAAGTCAAGGCCTATTGCAAACCTGCCGCCTGATCCATGCGCCTGGCCTGGGCCATCGTCGCCGGCCTGCTGCTGGGCATCGGCGTGGCCTGGTGGCTGTCCCGCGAGGACCCCGGCCAGAGCCAGGCCCGCCAACAACGCGCGCAACGTGCGGCCGCTGCCCAGGCCCGCGAGGCGCGGCCATCGCTGTATCGCTGGCGCGATGACGCCGGCGTGCTGCAGATCACCGACAAACCCCCTGCCAATCGGCGCTACGAGCGCATAGACCGCGAGCCGGGCCGCGGCATCGAAGTGAAGGGCGACAGGCCCCAATAGCCGATCAAAGCCGCAATGTCGCGCCGTAGCTGGCAAAATGCCGGTCCCCTTCGTCGCGAACCCCCTGCCGATGCGCCTGTCGCAATTCCATCTCCGCACCACCAAGGAAACCCCCGCCGACGCCGAAGTGGTCAGCCATCAGCTGATGCTGCGCGCAGGCATGATCCGCAAGCTCGCTTCCGGCCTGTACACCTGGTCGCCGCTGGGACTGCGGGTGCTGCGCAAGGTGGAGAACGTAGTGCGCGAGGAAATGAACCGCGCCGGCGCCATCGAGATGCTGATGCCCACGGTGCAGCCCCGCGAACTGTGGGAAGAAACCGGGCGCTGGCAGAAATTCGGCGGCCAGCTGCTGAAGATCCGCGACCGCAAGGAAGCCGAGTACTGCTTCGCGCCCACCGCCGAGGAAGTGATCACCGACTTCGCACGCAACGAACTGGCCAGCTACAAGCAGCTGCCGGTGAACTTCTACCAGATCCAGACCAAGTTCCGCGACGAGATCCGTCCACGCTTCGGCGTGATGCGCGCGCGAGAGTTCCTGATGAAGGACGGCTACTCGTTCCATTTGACCGAAGCAGACCTGGTCCGCGAATACAACAACATGCACGCCGCCTACAGCCGCGTGTTCACCCGTCTTGGCCTTAAGTTCCGCGCCGTGCAGGCCGACTCCGGCGCCATCGGCGGCGACGCTTCGCAGGAGTTCCATGTGCTGGCCGATTCGGGAGAGGACGCCATCGCCTTCTCCACCGGTTCCGATTACGCCGCCAACGTGGAAGCCGCGCAGGCCGCAGAACCGGCCCCGCGCGCGACTGCAGGCGAATCCTTGCGCAAGGTGGACACGCCCACGCAGAAGACCTGCGAGGAAGTAGCCGCATTGCTGGCCATTCCGTTGCAGCGCACAGTCAAATCGATAGCGGTGATGACCGAGGCCGGTTTCGTGCTGGCCCTGGTGCGCGGCGACCACGCGGTCAACGAGATCAAGCTGGCCAAGGTGCCGGGCCTGGCCGACTACCGCATGGCCACCGAGGCGGAAATCAAGGAACACCTGGGCAGCGAGCCGGGCTTCCTGGGCCCGGTAAAACCGGCGAAAGAAATCCGCGTAGTCGCCGACCGCGAAGTGGCCGCGATGGCCGATTTCGTGGTGGGCGCCAACGAATCCGGCTTCCACATCGCCGGCGTCAACTGGGGCCGCGATCTGCCCGAACCGCACGCCATTGCCGATATCCGCAACGTGGTCCACGGCGACCGCGCGCAGGACGGCGGCGAACTGCAGATCGCGCGCGGCATCGAAGTGGGCCATGTGTTCCAGCTGGGCCCCAAGTACACCGAAGCGCTGAAGGCCACGGTACTGGACGAGTCCGGCAAGGCCACCACCATGCTCATGGGCACCTACGGCATCGGCGTGTCGCGCATCGTCGCTGCGGCGATCGAGCAGAACCACGACGCGGCAGGCATCATCTGGCCCGAGCCGATGGCGCCGTGGGCCGTGGCGATCTGCACGATCAATCCGAAGGGCGATGCGGCTGTGAACGACGCTGCGCAAAAGCTTTTCGACGATCTGCAAGCGGCGGGCATCGAAGCGGTAATCGACGACCGCGGCCTGCGCCCGGGCCAGATGTTCGCCGACATCGAACTGATCGGCATCCCGCACCGCGTGGTGATCTCCGAACGCGGCCTGGCCGCCGGCACCTTCGAATACCGCGCCCGCCGCGCCAGCGAAGCCGAGAATCTGGACCGCGAAGCACTGCTGGCCAGACTGACCGGCTGACGTATCTCTCTGCTGTTCGGCTATCTAGCCCGGCCAACGACGGGCGTGGATCCACCGGATGAACCATTCCCCTGCTTGCAGGGGAAGGTGCCGAAGGCGGATGGGGTACTCTTGGCGCGATTCTCCTGATCCAATCAAAAGCGTTGACCAGCTTCGCTGTTGAAAGCCGCGCGTTGGGCGAGTCACTTTCTTTGGCTTGTGCAAAGAAAGTAACCAAAGAAAGCACACCCTAACGTCGCGCCCGGCGATGAAGCCGCCGGGTCCGCAAGCAGGCCGGGAACTTTTGGAAGCAGCATCCTGCTGCTCCAAAAACGGCGCACATCCCTGTGCGCCGCCCCTGCGGGGTTTACCCGGCCTGGTTGCCGCGACTCACGGGAGATGAGGATCAAGAGCGCAAAAGCTGGCCGCCGGTAGGTTCGATGTTTTGCCAGCAACCCAAGGTGTGAGCAGCGCTTGCCACAGCCGCTGTTGCTGTTGCTGTTGCTCTCGATTGTCCAACCCCGTGAGGCGCGGCATGCGGATCGGGTAAACCCGAAGGGCGGCGCACAGGGATGTGCGCCGTTTCCGGAGGCGCAGGAAGCGCCTTCCGGAAATTCCCGATTCGCATGCGGACCCGGCGCCTTCATCGCCGGGCGCGCCGTAGGGCGGCTTTCTTTTGGTTACTTTTCTTTGCCGTTCAAAGAAAAGCATGCCCTGAGCTTGTCGAAGGGTGACTCGCGCGTAGCGCGAAACGCTTTTTACTCTTAGCTAAGAGCTAGGAGCTAGGAGCTAGGAGCTAAGAGCTAAGAGCTAAGAGCTAAGAGCCAGAGCACCCCTCCTCAATCCTCCCCTGCGCTGCGCGCAAGGGAGGAGGCAGAAGCAAGATCAAGATCAAGATTAGGATCAAGATCAAGATGGATCCCAGCTTGCGCTGGGATGACGATTCACTTATCCGTGGAAACCGATCTTTGCCAAGGCGGAAAACTTCAGAGATTCTTCCGCGCCGGCAGCAGCAGGTTGCCGAACAGCAACCCCGCAATCAGCGCCATCACGATATTGATCACCGTCAACAACGCCGAGTTTCCCACCGCCAGATCCTGCTGCTGCACCAGACTCAACACGCCCCGCAAACTGTTGCTGCCTGGCACCAGCATGATGATGCCCGGCACCCGGATGATCGCACCTGGTTTGTTGGCCCAACGCGCGAACACATTGCCTGCTGCCGTCAACGCCAGCGCGGACAGGAAGATGCCGACCTCGGTTCCCCAAGCCTGCCCCGCATAGCGCGAAATCAGATAACCGCAGATCGCCGCCGCCATCACCCAGCCGTAATCGCGGCGCGGCGCCTTGAACAAAACCGCGAACGCATAGGCCGCCAACACCAGCGACGCCCATTCCACCCATTCCGGCTGCGGGCGCAGCGCGCGCACTTCCGGGTACAGGCCCAGCAACTGCGCCAGGGTCAGCGCGATCAATGTGCCCACCGTCAGTTTGAGAATGGTGGCGACGGCGCCGGCGAAGCGCGCCGTGCCCGAGACCAGATGCTGGCTGGTCAATTCATTGACCGCATTGGTCAAGGTCATGCCGGGCAGCAACACCACCAGCGACGCGATGATCACACTGTTCAGATTGAGCGGCTGGATGAAGTTGGAAACCAGCACCGCGACCATGCCGGCCATCAACGCCGAAACCGCATCGCTGGCCTCCTTCAATCGCGGGCGCCGCTCGTTCAACAACGCCTGCACGCCAATCAGCAATCCGATGAATGTTGCCGTAGCGATATCCAACCACGGCAACCGCCACAATCCGGCCACCGCCCCGGAAGCCAGCGCGAAGGCGACCAGCTGGCTGATGCGCCAGCGCAGGCTGGGCTTGCGGTCCAGCGCCCGCAGCGCGGTGTGGCCCTGGGCGATGCTCATTGCCCCACCGGCCACGGCCTCGGCGATGCGGTCCGATTCGCTGAGCTTGTACAGGTCGTTTTCGCCCGGAGCCAGGCGGATTACCCGGGTGGTGTCGCTGGCGCCCAGCGGCCGGGACGGATCGCTGAAGCTGAGGATCAGGCCAGTGGGATTCGACCAGGGTTCGCAGTCCAGTCCCAGCCGGGTCGACAGCGCCACCACCGCCCCCTCCAACCGTTGCGCCGTGGTGCCGTAGGTATGCAGGCGGGCCGCCGTTTCGCAGACGAAAGCGATGCGTTGTGCGTAAGTGGCGGTGTTGGTTGTGGTTTGCGGCATGCGCCTAGTCTAAGGGCCGGGGATCGTGCAGGTGGATGATGCCCGGCCGCCGCCTTCCCTGCCACGATTCATGTTGCCGTCTCCGCATTTATCCCCGCATGGGTAGACTGTAGCCACGACGATACGAGCGCCATGACCCAGAACGACGCCCGCCCCCGCTTCGAAACCGACGGCACCGACCCCTCGCGGGTACGGTTGGCGGGGCAATGGACCATCGCCACCGCGCTGCAGGTGGCAGAGCGCCTGCGCGAAATTCCCGCCGGGGCCAAAGCCATCGACGCCACCGGAATCTCGCGTATCGATTCGGCCGGCGTGCTGCAACTGCTGCGTCATGCCGCGCGCAACGACATCCCGCTGGAAGACCTGCAGTTCCGCAAGGAACACCAGGCGCTGGTTTCGACGATCGAAGACGTGGCCGACGATCGCCCCAAGAAGAAGCGCGACTACGGCTTTGTGGCTGCGCTGGCGCGGCTGGGGTACCAGGTCCAGGACAACGGCAAGGAGATCGTCGCGCTGGTCAGCTTCACCGGGGAGAACCTGGTGAAGATGCTGCGCACCTTGAAGGAACCCAAACGCCTGCGCGTGACCGCCACCGTCTTCCATATGGAACAGGTGGGGCTGGACGCGGTGCCGTTGGTGATCCTGCTCTCCTATCTGGTCGGCGCGGTGATCGCTTTCCTGGGTTCGACCATCCTTCGCGACTTCGGCGCCGAGATCTACGTGGTGGAACTGGTCAGCATCGCGTTCCTGCGCGAGTTCGCAGTGCTGCTCACCGCCATCGTGCTGGCCGGCCGCACCGCCAGCGCGTTCACCGCGCAGATCGGCGCGATGCAAAGCCGTGAAGAGATCGACGCGATCCGCACCCTGGGCCTGGACCCGATCGACCTGCTGGTGATCCCGCGCCTACTGGCGCTGCTGATCACCCTGCCCTTGCTGACCTTCATCGCCATGATGGCCGGCCTGGCCGGCGGCATCACGGTCGGCGCCTTCGATTTGGGGATTCCGCCACAGATGTATCTGACGCGCATGCACGAAACCCTGGAGGTGCGGCATTTCCTGGTGGGCATGTCGAAGGCGCCGGTATTCGCGCTGATCATCGGCCTGATCGGTTGCCTGGAAGGACTGCAGGTGGAAGGCACCGCGCAGTCGGTCGGCGAACGCACTACTTCCAGCGTGGTGCAGACCATTTCTTTGGTCATCATCCTGGATGCGCTGGCAGCCCTCTGGTTCATGAAGATGGATTGGTGAGCATGGCCGTCGCATCCACCGATTCCGAACAGGCCAACACAGCCGCACCGCTGATCCGCGTACGTGGGCTGACCAACCGCTTCGGCGAACAGATCGTGCATGAAGACCTGGACCTGGACGTGCAGCCGGGGGAAATACTCGGCGTGGTCGGTGGCTCGGGCACCGGCAAATCCGTGCTGATGCGTTCGATCCTGGGGCTGCGCATTCCCGATGCCGGACAGATCGAAGTGCTGGGCACCGACGCGCGCTCGACCCGGCCGCAGGATCGCCAGCACATCGAACGCAACACCGGCGTGCTGTTCCAGGACGGGGCCTTGTTCTCCTCGCTGACCGTTGGCGAGAACGTGCAGGTGCCGCTGAAGGAACACCACAGCGAACTGCCCGACAGCTGGCGCTACGAACTGGCGCTGCTGAAGGTGAAGCTGGCTGGCCTGCCGGCCGATGCGCTGAACAAGCTGCCCTCGCAGCTCTCCGGCGGCATGCGCAAGCGCGCCGGCCTGGCGCGGGCGCTGGCGCTGGACCCGCCGCTGCTGTTCCTGGACGAACCGACGGCCGGCCTGGACCCGATCGGCGCGGCCGCCTTCGACCGCTTGATCCGCACCCTGCAACAGGCGCTGGGGCTCACCGTCTTCCTCATCACCCACGACCTGGACACCCTGTACGCTATCTGCGACCGGGTGGCGGTATTGGCCGACCGCAAAGTCGTGATCAATGCGCCAATCGCCGAAGTGGAAAAGCTGGACCATCCGTGGGTGCAGGAATATTTCCACGGCCCCCGCGCACGGGCCGCGCGCCAGGGCCGCGATGCCTATCAAGAACGAACCCAGCAAGAGGCGTCCTGAATATGGAAACCAAAGCCAACTACGTCCTCATCGGCGCCTTCACCATCATCATCGCCGCGGCGCTGCTGCTGTTCGGGTTGTGGGCGGCCAAGTATTCCTCCGAGCGCAGCTGGCAGGAATACCAGGTGGTGTTCCGCGAAGCGGTCACCGGCCTGTCGGTGGGCAGCCCGGTGCAATACAACGGCATCGCGGTGGGTTCGATCACCAAACTCTCGTTGGCGCCAAACGATCCGCGCCAAGTGATCGCGCGGATCCGCCTTGACACCACCACGCCGGTCAAGACCGACACCCGCGCCAAACTGGCCATTACCAGCCTGACCGGTCCTTCCATCATCCAGTTGAGCGGCGGCACGCCCCAGGCTCCTGCGCTCACGTCGGTCGACACGCGCGAGGCGCCCATCATCCAGACCGCGCCCTCTGCGTTGCAGAACATCACCGACACCGCCAACCGCATCGTCGAGCGCCTGGACCGGGTGCTGAGCGACCAGAATGTGGCGCGCATCGGCGCCACGCTGCAGAACCTGGAAACCATCAGCGGCGACATGGCCAACCGCGAAGAAGGCCTGCAAGCCTTGATCGCCAGCGCGCGCGACGCCGCCACAAATCTGGACCGCACGCTGGACACCACCAATGGCACCATCCAACGGCTGGACCAGAATCTGGTGCGTCAGTTGCCGCCGATCCTGGAGAAGTTGGAAAGTACCTTGGCGCGTCTGGATTCGGCCGCCGGCAACGCCGACGCCATCCTTGGCGAGAACCGTTCGGCCATCAACAGCTTCGCCAGCGACGGCCTGGGCCAGCTGGGCCCCACGCTGTCGGAACTGCGCAATCTGATCCGCGACCTGCGCCAGGTCAGCGACCGTCTGGAAGGCAATCCCGCGCGCTACCTGCTGGGCCGCGACGCACCCAAGGAGTTCGAACCGAAATGAAGCCGATGCGATCCTCTTCTTTGCGCCCGCTCGCCGCTGCTGTCGCGGTGATGCTGCTGGCCGGTTGCTCGTTGCTGGGCGGCGGCAAGCAGCGTGATCCGGTCACCATCTATGCGCCGCAAGTGCATGTGCCCGTGGATCCGAACTGGCCCGCGGTGACCTGGCAGCTTGCCGTGTACCAGCCCACCGCCGCGCGCATCGTCGACAGCCCGCGCATCGCCGTGCGCCCCGTACCTGGCGAGCTTCAGGTCTACAAAGGCGTGAGCTGGGCGCAGCCGGCGACCGACATCGTCGAAGCGCTGGTGCTGCGCACGCTGGAGGACTCGGGAAAGATTCCCGGCGTGGCCATGTCCAGCAGCGGCCTGCGCGCGGACTATCGGCTGGTGATGGAGTTGCGGCGCTTCGAATCCGACTACGCGGGCAAGGCCCTGCCTTCGGCCACGATCGAACTCAATGCGAAATTGCTGCACGCCAGCGACCAGCGCGTGGTCTCCTCGCGCACCTTCCTGCAGGTAGAGCCGGCCTCGGGCACGGAAATGGCGCAGGTCGCGCCGGCCTTCGACCGCGCGCTGGAGAAGTTGGGCGGCGAACTGGTCGGCTGGGTGCTGACCAGCGGAGAAACGGACGCGCGCAACAAGCGTTGACCCGGATCGGTCAGGCGCAGATCTGCCGAAAGGTGAGGTTGATGCGTTCGCCCACTGGACGCGCCGTGCGCGGCAACGCATGTCGGTAGTGTGTCTGGGTTTCGCCGCGCATCAGCAACAGGCTGCCATGCGGCAATTCCAACTCAAGCTTCAGCTCCGGCCGTAAGCGGTGCTTGAGCACGAATCTTCGTGCGGCTCCCAGGCTCAACGAGGCGATCACCGGCCTGGCGCCCAGCGCCGATTCGTTGTCGCTGTGCCAACCCATGTAGTCGGCACCCGTGCGATAGCGATTGGCCAGCACGCTGTTGAACTGTGCGCCGGCCTCCTGTTCCAAGCGTATCCGTATCCCCTCCAATGCTGCAGGCCAAGGCCGCGGCTCGAAACGCGCGCCGGAATACGTGTAGGCCGCGCCCTCGTCTCCGATCCAACTGCTCAACCGTGGCGAATCCACCTGCTTGCCGAACAGGCGGATGCGATGGGTTTCCCAGTGGATCGAGTCGCGGACTTGCAGTAACAGCGCATCAGCCTGGCCTCGTGCGAGCCACTGCGGGCAGAACCAAAGCTCGGCCCCCGGCAGGGCCGGCTCTCGACCATTCGCGGTCAGCGCTCGAAGTACGGACATGGCGCCATGCTGGCCGATTTGCCCCCGCCCCCGCAAACACCGAAAATGTGCGTAGCCGCAAGCCAACCTCTGGATAAGCCGATGACCGATGCAGAACGCGATGTGATGGAGTACGACGTCGTCACCGTCGGCGCGGGACCTTCCGGGCTGGCGTTGGCGATCCGCCTGAAACAGCTCAATCCCGAAATCTCGGTCTGCGTGATCGAGAAGGCCAGCACCATCGGCGCCCACATCCTCTCCGGCGCGGTGATCGAGCCGGCCCCGCTGGACGAACTGCTGCCCGGTTGGCGCCAGGCGCCGCCGCCGATCTGCGTACCGGCCACCCAGGACGAATTCTGGTACCTGACCAAGACCGGCGGTTTCAAATCGCCCATCGTGCCGCCCGGCATGCACAACCACGGCAACTTCATCGTCAGCCTCGGTGCGTTGTGCGCGTGGCTGGCGCCGCAGGCCGAGGCGCTGGGGGTGGAGATCTATCCGGGTTTTGCCGCGGCCGAAACCCTGCACGACGAGTCCGGCAAGGTCATCGGCGTGCGCATCGGCGACATGGGCGTGGCCAAGGACGGTTCGCACAAACCCGGCTTCACCGCCGGCATCGACATCCACGCCAAGGTCACGGTGCTGGCCGAAGGCGCGCGCGGGCATTTGACCAAGCGCCTGATCAAGCGCTTCGGGCTGGACGGCGACAGCGATCCGCAAGGCTACTCGATCGGCATCAAGGAGCTGTGGCAGGTGCCGGAAGGTCGCGTGTCGGCCGGCAAGATCGTGCACACCCTGGGCTGGCCCGCCGACAGCCGCATCTACGGCGGCAGCTTCCTTTATCACCTGGACAACAACCAGATCGCGCTGGGCTACATCAGCGGATTGGAATACCAGGATCCCGAATACAAGCCGTGGGAAGCGTTCCAGCAATGGAAGGCCCACCCCATGGTGGCCGCGTTGCTGGAAGGCGGCACCATACTTTCGGCCGGCGCGCGCGCAATCGTCACCGGGGGCTGGCAGTCGCTGCCGCGGGTGGAAATGCCTGGCGCGCTGCTGATCGGCGACACCGCCGGCCTGCTCAACGTGCCCAAGATCAAGGGCACGCACCAGGCCATCCGCAGCGGCATGCTGGCCGCCGAACAGCTGGCCCAGTCGCTGGACCCGGCCGGCTTCGACGCGAAGCTGCGCAGCTCGGCGGTGATGGCGGAACTTAAGAAGGTGCGCAACATCAAGCCCGGTTTCAAGAAAGGGCTCTGGTTCGGTCTGTTCAACGCCGCATGGGAAACGGCCAGCTTCGGCCTGTCGCCGTGGACGTTGAAGAACAAGCCGGACTGGTCCGCACTCGAAAAGGTCGGCGATCACGAAGAACCCAAGCGCGACTACGTGCCACGCACTCTCGCCCCACGCGACCGCCTGCAGGCCGTCTACTACGCCGCCACCGAGCACGACGAAGACCAGCCCGTACACCTGAAGGTCGCCGACACCTCGATCTGCATCACCCGTTGCGCCGAGGAGTACGACAACCCCTGCACCCGTTTCTGCCCGGCCAACGTCTACGAGATAGTCAGCGACGAAGCAGGCAAGCGCCTGCAGATAAACGCCGCCAATTGCGTGCACTGCAAGACCTGCGACATCAAGGACCCGTACGAAATCATCACCTGGGTTACGCCGGAAGGCGGCTCGGGGCCGAATTACCAGAACCTGTAGTCAGGCTTTTGCTTCCTTCACTACGGCTGGACTTCCGTCACGTAGCGTGCCTGGCATCCCGAGCATTTCAATGACCGCTGTTTCCTGCAGTCTCAAGGATGACAGCATCCAACGCCCCGGCCAATCAACCACGCAACGATCGCTGGCTGAACCGATCACTCGATGGCGGACGCAAGGCTATCGCACTATCACCCCGCGCACGGGGTTTGATTTAGCGCAATAGCTTCCTCGAACGTGGAGTCGCCGTGACCCGCGACGAGAATTACTTTAGTTCCGTTCTGCAACCACTCCCCGGTCCGTTCACTCCCCTGCGCAGCGGCCGCCGTCCACAACTTGCGAGCTTCTCCCGGACTTTGCAGCCAAATCTGCACACCGTCTGCGGGTAGCGCGGTGGCATCCCAGCTGACCAGCGTAGACATCAACCCGGAGGGATGCTTGCAGAGATCAATCGTGCTCGACTCGAGCTTCAGGTATTTCGCAGGCGCGGCAACGGTTGCTTCGGGTGTTGCGTCCGGCGTCGATGCAGCCGCGCTCTTACTATCCGATGCAGAAACCGGGGGTCTTTCCTGGTCTGGAGTACAGGCACCCAACAGCAAGGAAACCATAAAAACAATAGGTAGGCCGAAGGATTTGGCGGACTTGATCATATGAGCATTTCCAATTCAATTTGCCGTGCGTCGCTGAGATGCCGGTCTTTAGTCGCCGAGGGGCCTCATGGTCCTCGAAGCAGTCGAGGACCATGCTTTGGCGGCATTACTTCACCGGCAGCCAACCCGTCAGCGTGAAAATATACTGGGTAGTAAAACCGCCGTTGCTGTTGCCGTACCAGCCGTAGATGTGACCGACGCTGTTCATCCAGATTATGTCCGCCCGCCCATCCCCGTTGAAATCACCAAAAGAAGTAGCGGTGAACGCACCATCTATCAGGAACGAGGTGCTGAACGTGATAGTGGAGCCGTTCATCAGCCAATATACGAATTGGCTGGAACTGGGTTTGCTCCAGAGGAAATCGGCCTTGCCGTCGGCATTCACATCCGAGAGACCAACGAGCTTCCAGGCCGGATCGAGCGTGTAAACGAACTGGGTAGCGTAGGCACCGTTGGTATTACCCATCCAGGCGTAAATGACGCCAGCGGCGTTTTGCCAGATTATATCCACGCGCCCATTGCCGTCGATGTCTCCGGTGCCAATCACGCTGTAAGACCCGTCTACGTAGAAAGCGGACGAGGACGCAATCGCTGGGCCGTTCATTCTCCAGTAGACAAATTGGTTGGAGGCAGGGTTGCTCCATAGCAGGTCGGCCTTACCGTCCCCGTCTACGTCACCGGTGCCCACCAACTTCCAAACCGGCGAAAGCGTGTAGATGAAACTCGTCGTATACCCGCCTGCCGCCGTTGCCATCCATGCATAGGTATGGCCGGCTGCATTGCGCCAGATGATGTCGACACGGCCATTGCCGTCCAGGTCGCCGCTGCCGATGGCGGTGAATGCGCCATCAATGGAGAACGGGCTTGACGAAGAAATGACGTTTCCGTTCATCACCCAATGTACGAACTGGCTTGTCCCCGGCCTACTCCAAAGCAGATCCGACTTTCCATCTCCATTGACGTCGTTGCGCGCGACTCCGCTAAAGGGCACGACCGATGCGCGGAAGGACGCTACCACCGGGATCGTCTGGTTCAAGCTGCGCGCGTTGTCGGTCTGGTCAGTGACACCGCAAGGCAGGTTGGCGCCGGCAGGACCGCATTTCAGCACCAACGGATTGGAGAAGGTGCGATAGAAATTCTGATTGTTATCGCCGTACGACATGATGGTGTAGAAGTTGCCATTGGCTGCCGTCGTTTTCATCCCGAACGAGTATGGGTAACGCCCGAACAGCTGGCTGCCGTCGGTTTTCTTCGAGTTGTCCCGATCATGGGCAGAACCCATGAGATGACCAATCTCGTGGATCAGCGATTCGGGTGCGCAGAAGTAACTGTTCCCGTCGGTGCCCGTGTCATTGCCGTCACTGACGACGCCGAACCCGTAGTCGTCGTCAACCGCCGGATCGATCGGCAGTTGGCCCGAACCGTTCAGCCATGCGATGCCGCAACCTTCGTTCTCCGGAGTCTGGAATTTGCGAACCAGAATCGCCAGATCGGCGCCGTACTGCTCTCGAGCATCGCGGAGCGGAACCAGCGATGCGGGAATCGTCACGACACCGTTGTTTTCATTGCGCCCGGTCAACTCCGCTAGTGCGGCCTTGTTGGTGGTGGTGTCCGTGTAGTTGACTTGAAGAGCGTTGACCACACGTATGGCGCCGGTGATCAAGCTGTTCTCAAATGCCTGGTTGCCTACTTCGACCAGGAACACGAGACGCGTGACGGCGGCGGATTGGCCGCCCTGGGCCGTTGCGAACCCGGCGGTATACCCAATCGCCACATCGACCGTGCTTGCAGGGGTTGCCGCTTTGGTTTCGACGGCGGACTGCGACACTTGAGCTTTTGATGCCTGTGCCAGCAGAGAAGAACGCAGGGCCTGCGCCGGCGGAACCATCATGTCGGTCCGGCTGTTCGGATTCTTGACCTTGGAAAGGTCCGTCTGTACGGCGTAGAGCTGGCCGCCGCGGGTCTGCAGGCTGAGCGGTGCGCCCGTCTTCTGCGGAATCGAGCCGTATACCGCTTTTTCGCCGAAGGTCAGGATAGCTTCCTGCTGCTGGTCGCCGCCGATGACACGACCAATCCAGGTCCAGTTGCCGTCCGGACTTTCGACATGACGCTCGTAACGAACTTTGACCTGCGAGCCATCCGGGGAAGGGATGGACATGACGCCGTCTACGACCGCCTTCAGGGCATGGGCCTCGCTGATCGCTACCGGGTACCACGTGTAAGCGCCTTCGCGCTTGATCGCCGCACCTTTGTTTTTGTAGCTGATCAACTCGCCACGGTCGGGGGCATTGGCGATCGATTGGGCAGTTTCGCGTCCGGCCTGCACCGAGGGCAGCCGCTGGGCAGTACGGGGGGTAGCCGAGGCCGCGCCCCGCTGCTCGCCAAACTTAGTGTCGGGAGCATCGGCACTGCAGCCGGCCAGACATACCAACAGGGCGCAAGCGCCTACACGAAACTTCATGAGAATCCTCAACCCGACTAAATATTGCCCCTGATAACAAACTATAACCCGCGTCTTCCCTTAACAATAGTGAGAGCCGTCGCGGTTGTTCCGGCATATTTGGGCCAGATACAGGTTGCAGTCACGGGAGCCAATCGTTGTGATCAGGTGAAATCGACCCCGGTTTTAGCCTCCAAATCGCTGCGGGTTACCCCTTCGGCCGACTCCACCAGCAGCAATCCTTCCGGGGTTACGTCGAACACCGCCAAGTCGGTGATGATCCGATTTACCACCCCAACGCCAGTCAGCGGCAGATCGCATTGGGGAAGGATCTTGTGGCTTCCGTCCTTGGCGACATGTTCCATCAGCACCACGATTCGCTTGACCCCGGCCACCAGGTCCATGGCTCCGCCCATGCCCTTGACCATCTTGCCCGGCACCATCCAGTTGGCCAGGTCGCCCTTGTCGGTGACCTGCATGGCGCCCAGCACGGCCAGGTCGATGTGCCCCCCGCGGATCATGGCGAAGGAGTCATGGCTGCCGAAGTAACTGGCGCCCTTGCGGGCAGTCACGGTCTGTTTGCCGGCATTGATCAGGTCGGCGTCGATCTCGTCTTCGGTCGGGAAGGGGCCGATGCCCAGCAGGCCATTTTCGGATTGCAGCCAGACATCCATACCCTCGGGTATGTAGTTGGCCACCAGGGTAGGCAGCCCGATACCCAGATTGACGTAAGCGCCGTCGGTCAATTCGCGGGCGGCGCGCTGGGCCATTTCGTCGCGGGTCCAGGCCATCAGCGGGTTCCTCCGGTCACGGTACGGTTTTCTATGCGTTTCTCTGGATTGGGGTTGTGTACCAGCCGGTCTACGTAAATGCCCGGGGTGTGGATCTGGTCGGGGTCCAGCTCGCCCACTTCGACGATGATCTCCGCCTCGGCGATGCAGACCTTGCCGGCAGCGGCAACGGCCGGATTGAAGTTTCGCGCGGTCTTGCGATAGATCAGGTTGCCGGCAGTGTCGGCCTTCCAGGCTTTGACCAGGGAAACGTCGGCTTTCAGCGCCGTTTCCATCACATACTGGAAACCGTCGAATTCCCGCGTCTCCTTGCCCTCGGCGACGATGGTGCCGTAGCCGGTGCGGGTGAAGAACGCCGGAATTCCGGCCCCTCCAGCACGCAGCCGCTCGGCCAGGGTGCCCTGGGGGTTGAATTCAAGCTCCAGTTCGCCTGAAAGATATTGGCGCTCGAACTCCTTGTTCTCGCCCACGTAAGAGGAAATCATCTTGCGGATCTGGCGGGTGGAAAGCAGCTGCCCCAGGCCGAAGCCATCCACGCCGGCATTGTTGGAAATGGCGGTCAAGCCTTTCACGCCACTGTCGTGCAGGGCCAGTATCAGCGCCTCTGGAATGCCGCACAGGCCGAAGCCACCCACCGCGACGATCTGATCGTCGGCAACCGCCCCCTTCAAGGCTGCGTCGGCGCTGGGATAGAGCTTGCTCTTGGCTTCCTTGCGCGTAGGCGAGGAGGCGACCGCTTCGACCATGACCTTGTCCATTGGGTGAAATTGACGGTCATTTTAACCGGCTACCCGCCGCCCACACAGGTACTTTCGGCCAATGGCCGCCAACGACCGCGGCCGCCTTTAAACTGGGGGCATGAAAACACTTGCGCTGGTCACTGCTGTTGCCGCCACGGGTCACGATGAGGACCTTGCTCCGATGCTTGCCGCCTGCGCCAACGCCGGCTTGCAGGCGCGTGCAGTGGCCTGGGACGATGCCACGGTCAGCTGGAGTCGATTCGATGCGGCGCTGTTGCGCTCGCCCTGGGATTACACCGAGCGCCTTGGGGAGTTCTTGAATTGGTGCGATCGGGTGCAGCGCTCCACCCGGTTGTTGAATCCGCTCGCCGTCGTTCGTTGGAACACCGACAAGCACTATCTGACCGATCTGGAAGCTGCAGGAGTGCCTGTCGTAGCCACCGTGTTCGTCGAACCCGAGGCCGAGCCCCTCGAAGCGCTGCAAGCCTTTCTCGCAGCCACCGATGCCGAACAGTTCGTGGTCAAGCCCACCGTCAGCGCTGGTTCCCGCGACACCCAGCGCTACTCGCGCGGCCAGGATTTCGCCGCCGGCAACCACATTGCCCGACTGCTTGAGCAAGGCCGCAGCGTCATGCTGCAGCCCTACCTGCGCTCGGTCGATACTGCTGGCGAAACGGCGCTGATCTACTTCGAAGGGCAATTCAGCCATGCCATTGGCAAAGGCGCGCTGTTGCGGCCCGACCAGCCGGCCACCCAGACGCCCCACGCCAGCGGCCACATCAGCCCGCGCCAGGCCGAGCCTGCGGAGCGGAAATTGGCCGAGGACGTGCTGTCCGCCGCCAATGGCCTCTTGAAACTGGATCAGCCCCTGACCTATGCGCGCGTCGACCTGATCCGGGACGACACCGGCGCCCCGCGCCTGCTGGAACTGGAACTCACCGAGCCTTCGCTGTTCTTCGCCCATGCTTCGGGCAGCGCCGAGCGCTTTGCCGCCAATCTGGCCCACAGCTTGAACGCCTGAACCCTACTGACTCGCACGGCCTGCCCCCGACCGGTAAAATCCCCGGTCTGCCCTCGGCCAGCCGCCGCGATGCCGGGCCTCCCCCCTCCAGCCTCAGGAATTCCCGCAGGATGAAGATTCTCGTCGCCTACAAGCGCGTGGTGGACTACAACGTCCGCGTTCAGGTCAAACCGGATGGTTCCGGCGTGGTTACCGAGGGCGTCAAGCTCTCCGCCAATCCCTTCGACGAAATCGCCCTGGAAGAAGCCCTGCGCCTGCGCGACAAGGGCATCGCCACCGAAGTGGTAGTGGCCACCATCGCTCCGGCCGACGCCCAGGCCCACCTGCGCAACGGCCTTGCCATGGGCGCCAACCGCGCCATCCATGTGGTCGTCGATGGCCCGATCCAGCCGCTGACCGCCGCCCGCACCCTGCTCAAACTGGTCGGAAAGGAACAGCCGGACCTGGTGATCCTGGGCAAGCAGGCGATCGACGACGATTCCAGCCAGACCGGCCAGATGCTGGCCACGCTGTGGGGTCGCCCGCAGGCGACCTTCGCCAGCAAGCTAGAACTCGCCGATGGCAAGGCTACCGTCACCCGCGAAGTGGACGCGGGCCTGGAAACCCTGGAAGTGGATCTTCCCGCCGTGGTCACCACCGACCTGCGTCTCAACGAACCGCGCTTCATCAAGCTGCCCGACATCATGAAGGCCAAGAGCAAGCCGCTGGAGACCATCGCTTTCGCCGATCTGGGTGTGGATAGCGGCGATACGCTGAAGACCACCCATTACGCCGCTCCCGCCAAGCGCGGCAAGGGCGTCATGGTCAAGGACGCGGCCGAACTGGTCGCCGCACTCAAGCAGAAGGGGTTGCTGTAATGAGCAAAGTTTTGGTCATCGCCGAACACCTGGACGGCAAACTCAACGCCGCCACCGCCAAGACCGTCAGCGCCGCGCTGGCGTTGAAGCCCGATTCCATCGACATTGCCGTGCTTGCCGCCGACCCGGCCGCAGTCGCTGCGGAAGCGGCGCAGATCGTCGGCGTCGCCAAAGTGCTGACCGTGGCCAATGCGGCCAACGCGCATGCGCTGGCGCAGGTGCTGGCGCCGCAGATCGCCAAACTTGCCTCGGGCTATACGCATGTCTTCGGCCCCTCCACGACCTTCGGCAAGGATCTGATGCCGTGCGTGGCTGCGCTGCTGGGCACCGCCCAGGTCTCGGACGTGATGTCGGTGGAAGGCAGCCACACGTTCAAGCGCCCCATCTATGCCGGCAACGCGATCATCACCGTCGAAGCGCCTGCCGATCATCCGGTGGTAGCCACCGTGCGCGCTGCTTCCTGGCCGGAGGCGGCGAAAGGCGGCAGCGCAAGCATCGAAGCAGCGTCGGTGGAAGCGGCACTGCCTACCCACACTCGCTTCATCGGCTTGGCAGCAGGCAAGTCCGACCGTCCCGACCTGCAGAGCGCCAAGCGCGTGGTCTCCGGCGGTCGCGGCGTGGGTTCGGAAGAGAATTTCAAGATCATCTATGCCTTCGCAGACAAGCTGGGTGCCGCCGTTGGGGCCTCGCGCGCCGCGGTTGATGCCGGCTATTGCCCCAATGAAATGCAGGTTGGGCAGACCGGCAAGATCATCGCGCCGGAGTTGTACGTGGCTATCGGCATCAGTGGCGCGATTCAGCACTTAACCGGGATCAAGGACGCAGGCACCATTGTTGCAATCAACAAGGATGCGGAAGCGCCGATTTTCGAGATTGCCGACATCGGCCTCGTCGGCGATCTGTTCACGCTGCTACCGGAGCTGCAAACACAATTGGCATCCGCGAGCTGACATGACAAACACTGCAGAATCCCGGGACCAATCCAGACTCGAGGCCACAGCGCGCAAGCAGGCCAAGCGTGCCGTGATCATCCAATCCAACTATGTGCCATGGAAAGGATACTTCGACCTCATTTCCCAAGCGGACGTCGTTGTGCTGCTGGATACGGTTCAATCGACCAAGAACGACTGGCGCAACCGCAACCAGATCAAGACTCAAGCGGGGAAACTTTGGATTTCCATACCCATTCGGCACTCGAGCAGTTTGCGGATCAACGAAGTTCAGGTAGCCGACCGAGCCTGGGCGCGAAAGCACTTGCAGTCAATCACGCAGGCCTATGCGCATGCCCCCCACGCTGCGCATTGGTTTCCCAAGCTCAAGGATTGGTATGGAGATGCCGCCGAGTGTGGACATCTTTCCGAGATCAATCGTTTGTTCATTTACAGGATTGCCAACTTTCTGGAGATAGGATCCGAGTTCCACGAAGCAGAGTCGGTACTTAGCTACCCTGAGCATGACGCAATGGATCCTACCCGGAGACTGGTGGAGATCTGCAAGCGAGTGGGTGCCACGACTTATTTAAGCGGACCGGCCGCCAAGTCCTATCTCGATGAAACTTCGTTTGCCGCTGAATCGATTGCGGTCGAATGGTTCGATTATTCGGGTTACCCCCCTTATCAGCAGTTGCATGGTCAATTCGACCCCGCAGTGTCGATACTGGACCTGATCCTGATGACTGGTCCGAACGCCAGGCAATATGCGTTCAAAACACAACTTCCTACAAACAACGGAGTTTTCCAATGAGCAACCCACAAGCCCCCTACCAGCATGACGACGTAGTAAAAGCCAACGTCGCAGTCCACAGCGCCATGGCGGCGACCTACAACGAACGCGAGCCGCATTTTCGTCCAGAGAACCAAAGCAGCGTCAGAGCGGTGCTGGTTAAGCTGGCCGGAGACACGGGAGGCGGCCGGTTGCTTGACCTGGGCTGCGGCACTGGCTTCGTGATCAATCTGGCGAAAGACCTTTTCAAACAGATCGATGGCGTGGATATTACCCAAGCCATGCTGGATCGCGTTGACAAGAGCGGCGGCAACATCGTTCTTCACAATACGCGTTGCGAAAACCTGCCTTTCGAAGACGGAACCTTCGACGCTGCGACGGCCTATTCATTCCTGGACCACCTGGCAGACTACTCACTCGTTCTGAAGGAGGCATTCCGTGTGCTTCGCCCGGGCGGAAAAATGTACGCCGACCTTCTCCCCAACAAGCGCTTCTGGGATGAGGTGAACCTTGTCGGCGAGCGCGATGGACAGGAAGGCATCGAGGCGCCGCTGGTCAAACGCGAAGTCCAAATGCTCGTCTCCCAGCATGAGATGGTAGAACGCGACTACAACATCGATGGCGAAACATTCCTGGCCGCGGAGCCTTGGAAGACGGCCACCCGCGGAATCTCGGCGCGCGACTTCGCCCGTATCGCTTCCGATATCGGGTTCGCCAAGGTGGAGGTCGAGTTCCAGTGGTATCTGGGCCAAGGCAACGTGTTGCACGAGCAGGGGCAAGGCGATGCCGACACCGTCGAAAAATACCTGCGGTCGGTGTTGCCGATTTCAGAATCTCTGTTCAAGTACCTGCGAATCACCCTGACCCGCTGAAATCGTCATGAATCATACTGGACAGTTCAGCGAAGCGATCCACCGCGAAATTATCGAAAGAGGTTTCGCGGTGGTCGGGCCGGTTGTGGAAAAAACGACTGTCGTTGATCTTCGGGAGAAGCTGGAAATCGCGATCGGCGAGGACATCTCCAAGTGGGCGGAAAACGCCTGGTACAAGGACCATTGGATGGTGCACAACTTGCTGGTTAGAGACAAAGCGTTCCTGGAGTTCCTAGACAATCCCGTGATGCACGAGTATTTGTCACGGCTGTTGTCGCCTTCGTGCATTTTGTATGCGTATACGTCGTCGAGCCTCCCGGCCAATGGCTCCAACTTTTCGCGCCGGATACACGTGGATTCGCAAGCCGAAGCTCTCGGCTACATCACCAACGTCGGGGTCCTGTTGGCGCTAGACGATTTTACGGACGAGAATGGAGCGACGTACTATCTGCCTGGTTCGCATAAGAGCCTGACTCCGCCGGGCGAAGACGAGTTTTTCGCCAACGCCGAACGTGTTTATCCGAAGGCGGGAGAAGCAGTGATATTCAATGCCCGCACTTTCCATTACGGCGGGACAAATACGACGGAAACCCCCAGGCATGCGATCACCCTCAACGCATGCCGGCATTGGATGAAGCAGCGGTTTGACTATCCGCGCATGCTCGACGAATCCCAGATTGCGGCGCTTGGACCCGTAGGTCGCAGGTTCGCCGGCATGGATAGCAGGATTCCGGTGGGACTGGAGGAGTATTACGTGGCCCCTGACCAGAGACTCTTCAAAAGTGGACAGTACTGAGGATGACAGTCATGGCAGATGGCTTGCTTTCCATTCTGATACCCGCGTACAACAACGAGGCCTATCTTCGCGAGCTTTGCGCACGCATCGATTCCAGCCTGGCTGCGAAGGGCATTGCATTCGAGATCGTTTTCGTCAACGACGGAAGCCATGACCGAACTTGGGCAATCCTAAGCGAACTGGCCGCGTCCGATCAGCGAATAAAGGCGATATGCCTTAGCCGGAACTTCGGGCAGCACGCGGCAATCTCCGCCGCGCTCGAACACGCATCGGGCGACCGATTCGTTCTAATGGATGCCGATTTGCAGGACCGTCCCGAGCTCATCCCGACGCTCCTGGAGAAGCTTGGCGAGTCGCCCAACGATATCGTCTATACGCTGAAGACGGGCGGGGAAGAGGGCTTTGTCCGTCGCCTGACGTCCCGGGCGTTTCATAGTTTCGTCAGTAGTTCGACCGCGTCCCACACCGAAACCAATATAGGGACGTTCAGGGCATTCAATAAGAGAGTCGCAGAGGCCCTCTTGGACTACAGAGAGCGGGCGGTCGTCTACGGCCCACTCATGCATACCATGGGTTACCGTACCGCATTCGTGCCGGTACCACGGGACGCCAGGCAAGGCTCGGGCAGTAGCTACACATTTTCCAAGCGCATGTCGCTCGCCTTCCAAAGCATCGTCTCCTACTCGACGTTGCCGCAGAAGCTGCTGCTCTGGACTGGAGGAATCGTGTGCGCCAGCAGCGTGCTTTATCTTTTGGCCATCGTGGTCCAGTATCTGGCCGGGGGCGAAAGCCTCACCCAAGGACTCACCTTGCTTGTCGTCCTGGTACTGTTTCTCATCGGCGTCTTGATGCTCGGCCTGGGAATAATTTCGGCCTATCTATTCCTTGTGTACCGCGAGATACTCGACCGCCCCAGGTACCATGTGCAGCAAGCGATCAACGTGAAGGATCGGCCATGAATGCAGGCGCGCCACTTGAGGTTCACCTGGATGCACTCAGCGATATCGATGCGGGCGTGCTGCACCAATGGCGATCAGACAGGGCGATCCGGGACGGGGCGCTTTCTTATCCGTTTCCCACATCAGTGGAAGCTGAGAGGGAATGGATCCGCAGTTTTGCCCCTACCGGCATACCAAGAGACGTCTGCCTCGCGATACGTGCGGCCCCTGGGGCTCCGTTGCTAGGTTATTGCCAGCTACGCGGTATCGACTGGTTTTCCAGAGTGGCGGAGCTGGGAATCGTGATCGGCGAACCCGGCGTGCGCGGGCAAGGCTTGGGTGGCCGCGCGCTCCGGTCGATGCTCTCGTTTGCCACCGATGATCTGGCGCTACGCAGGATCTGGCTGCGGGTCGTCGAGTTCAACAAACCAGCTATTCGAATGTACGAGCAGGCCGGTTTCGTGCAGGAAGGGAGACTTGTGCGGCACGTTATGCGCGCCGGCTCGATGCACGACGTACTTGTCTACGGCTGGGAGCGCGAGAATCACCAACCACCCTTACAGCCGGCAGGAGCAGAACAACGTGCGTAACTTCCTGCCCTACGCGATGGTGGGACTGACAATTATGTTCACCGTATGCGGTCAGTTCCTTATCAAATGGCAAGTCGGCAAGGCGGGTGCGCTGCCCCAGGGTCTTTATCAGCAGGCAAAGTTTTGCCTCGAGCTCCTTTTGAACCCGTGGATCATCGCTGCCTTCGCCTCCGCATTCCTCGCGTCTATCGCATGGATGATCGCGATGACAAAGCTTCCGCTGAGTCACGCGCACCCCATGACTTCCCTGACTTTCGTCGTGGTCGTATTCGGCAGTGCGCTGCTTTTCAACGAATCCATCACCCCACTGAAGATCGCCGGCTTAATTCTCATCATCGCAGGCGTGGCTATTGGTAGCCAAGGTTGACCCTTCGCCCCGTCTAGGCCGGTTTCGTCTGCAGGCGCGAGAACTTGACCCCCGCTTCACGTAGCCGCGATTGCCGTCTGCAACTCGCATTTCCCTGGCCGACAAGAATTCATTCGGCCACGCCACCCACCACCCTCTACGAACCATATTGATGATGATTCCATTCAACAAGCCTTATATGACCGGAAGCGAGCTTAAGTACATCGCTGAGGCCCATGCCAATCAGCATCTTTCTGGAGATGGTCCGTTCACAAAGAAGTGCCACGCGTGGCTGGAGCAGGCTACCGGTACGCATAAGGCATTGCTGACGCATTCCTGTACCGCGGCGCTCGAAATGAGCGCCTTGTTGATCGATCTGGAGCAGGGCGATGAAGTGATCATGCCCTCCTTCACTTTTGTTTCCACGGCGAACGCATTCGTGTTGCGAGGCGCCAAACCTGTGTTCGTAGACATCAGGCCGGACACACTCAATCTTGATGAGAAGCTGATTGAGGCGGCGATTACCGAACGCACGCGCGCGATCTGCGTGGTGCACTACGCCGGCGTCGCATGTGAAATGGACGCGATCATGGAGATCGCGCAAAGACACGGCCTCCGAGTCATAGAAGATGCCGCCCAAGGCATCTATTCGAAGTACAAGGGCCGCCCGTTAGGCGCCATTGGGGATCTGGGCTGCCTCAGCTTCCATGAAACCAAGAACATCATCTCCGGGGAGGGCGGCGCCCTGCTGATCAACGATGCCAAACTTAGCGAACGGGCGGAGATTACCAGGGAGAAAGGCACCAATCGGAGTAGGTTCTTCCGTGGACAGGTCGACAAGTACACTTGGGTGGACGTGGGATCCTCTTACCTGCCCAGCGAGCTGATTGCTGCATTTCTCCTTGCACAGATGGAGAATGGGGACGCGATAACCCGCCGGAGAATCGCCATTTGGAACAGGTACCATAGCTGGGCGCAGGACCATGAAGCTGCAGGTCGGCTGCGACGCCCGCACGTGCCGGAAGACTGCGAACACAACGCCCACATGTATTACCTGATTCTTCCCAGTGCGGAAGCTCGAACCCGTTTTATCGATTCCATGAAGAGTTCGGGCGTTGCCACGGTGTTCCACTATATCCCGCTGCACTCTGCACCGACCGGCCTGCAGGTGGGGCGCGCTGTCGGCAATATGGCCGTCACGAACTCGGTCAGCGAATGCCTTGTCAGAATGCCTTTATGGGTGGGGGTGGAGGAGCATCTCGACCAGATTCTGGACGCAGCGGATTCTACGCTAAGAGCCATTTGAGGCCATCGGCATTAGTAGGCGATTCCATCCGCAGCTGCGCTATTCGAAACCAGACCAACTGATAGGGCGTACTCATGCACCCAGCGACAACTAATCTCGGCGCGTATGGATCGACCGAGAATCTGATTGTGCGAGCCGCGTACTCGAAGCGTCTCGCCCAAGCGCTGGCCGTCGTTATTGCCGCCGTCGCTGTCGTGAACACGTGGCTGTTCTCCAGTTACGCTGCGACTCCCATCGTTCAGGCGGACGCCTGGTACTTCATAGAAAGTTTCATTTCGCACTACTACGATCACACATTGAACTTTTCGGAGTTCTTTGTGCAGCGCGGTGCGGGGGATCACGCCCAGCCGATTCAGAAACTTGTACTCTTGTTTCATACCAGATACTTCGACATGGACTTTCGCGTCGAAGGATTGATTGGGGTCGGCTTTGCAACCATCGTCTGCTTCCTGGTCATGTCGCAGATGCCAAGCGGAGTCGACAGATCGCCGCGCAACATCGTGTCTGCTTTGTTGCTTGGTTGCATACCGGCGTTTTGGCTTTCGATAAATGCAACCAACATCTACACTTGGTCTCTGGTAACTATAGGATTCTCCGCGCAGGTTTTCGCTTGTGCCTTTCTTTTGCTTTACTTCAGACTGGCCGAGTCCGGAAATCGGGCTTGGCTTTTCCCCGCTGCCATGGCGCTTGGCTTTGTTATCGACGAGCTGGCCATCGTAGCCATCGCCGTCGCCACGCTTGCCGCACTGATATCGGGAATCGCGAACTGGCGTCGGGTGGCCATTGCCACGGCCATCTCGATTGGTGGATTGCTGCTGGCGCGCGTCGGGTTATCAATGCTTGCAGAAGAGCTGGGCACCTCATCTACGGCGATCCAAGTAGATCGGGTCGACTGGAGCAAGCTGTTTTCGGCCGACGCATGGGCGGGACTTGCCGCGCCGGTTTCCAGCTCCTTCATTTATATCGAGCATCTGCAGAAGTGGTTCCCAAACAGCTTGAATGCTGCGACCGCGACCGTCACCTTGTTCATCGCTTCGTTGCACGTGTATTTTTGGGCGAGTGTGTACCGCATGCGGCTAGCCGGCGACAGGTCCAGGCAGTTCGCTTTAGCTATCGGCCTTATGCTTCTTGCTTACTTGCTCACTCTCGGGATCATTGTGTCCCGCGTACCTGAATTCGGCTGGTCGTATTTGTACCAACCGCGCTACGTCGTCTTTTATCAGATTGCGATGGTCGCCATCCTGGTCCTGTTGCACCGCCGGGTAGTAAGCCGGGCCGCCGCGTGGGTGAGTGGCCGCTTCGAGACTTTATGTATCGGCGGATTGGCGGTGATGCTGCTTTGCTCTCAGTTCGTCATATCCAGATCTTCATGGCAGTTGGTGCCCTATCTCACGCCCTACTGGCAAAACGCGAGCTTTGCTCTCGGCAGCTCCGTGGATCACCCGGAGGTTCGACCAGAACAGTGCCCGGCGAGTTATGACTTCTGCAACTACGCGCCTGCCAGGCGGGCGGCCTTGGTCAAAGCCCTGAAAGACCAGAACTTGAACGTGTTTTCACCTCGATTTCAGGCAAGGAACCGGCTCTATCCAGACGCTAATAGCATTCCGGGCTTCAACGAGCTGGAAAAGAGTTCAGTCGACAAAGAGTAATCGGATGTCGGCCTCGATCCCGGCAGAAACGATTGACTTGCCGGGCCGAATTGGATGTGCGCAACCCGAACCCCTGTCAAGAGACCCCGTCTGGTTTCTATCGGGATTGGCGGTGGTCATCTGGAAAAGGACTCGATTAGTAGGCTCTTGCGCTTTCTAGCCCCAGCAAATACATGACGCTTCCCATTTCAGGGTCCACAAGCAGACTTTTGTTGTGGTCCAGCGCCGTCCAGATTCGGTCGCCTATGTTGGCACCACCTCCACCTGGAACCGGTGGCAGCTCCACCAAGAAGGCCCAGCTCTTGCCTCTGATGGGATGAACCTCGAACCCATGGCGACCGAATATTTTTCTTGCCGAAGTCACCGACCAACTGGTGATATGCCCCCGGCCATACGGGTCGAGATAACCAGGATCCTCTCTACGGACGTAATCGGTCAGGCCCGTGTTGAACAAGTAAAGCGATCCGCTAACGGAGGTTCGCCTCATGGCTGCGGCCAGCCGGTCGGCCATGGCGGGCGTCAGATGCTCTATGACTTCTATGCAGACGCCGCATTGGAAGACTTCACCAACGTCTGCCAGATCGGAGCATACATAGTTCTCGTGCCTGGTCCGCTCGGATTGATCCGGCGGGAACTTCTCCACGCCAAAGAAAACGTTCCGATGCGACGGCAGATATTTTGACAAGGCATCCAGCAAATAGCCGGGACCGGTCCCGATGTCGATAAATTTCTCTACCGGAATGCGGCAATACAACAGGACTTCTGCCGCTCGAGCAAGAGATGAGCCGAATGATCGGTCTCGCGCTGATGCAAGTTCGCTGTCCCAATATTCCGTGTCGTACCTGCGCAACGGCTCGCCTTCGTCCACCCGGCGCAACAGATCAGGATCGGCGAAGATGAAATCGCATTTCGTGCATTCGAAATACTCCACCTTCTGTACGACCGTATAGTGGCGTGCGCTGCCCTGACAAAGCGGGCATATTCCTTTTTGCATGACTATTCCTCGACTGAGCGGCGGTCTTTAGCCGTCATAACTTGCTCCGCTTGCAGGAGCGTATGGACGTTTATGGAGCCGGGCGTCTCCAGCCCCTGCGACATTCCAGGTTGTTCCAGAAGAAAGTTTCGGCCGACCCCCGCCGCTTGGCCCGCCTGGACGTCGCTTTCGTTGTTACCGATCAACGACGAATGGTCAAGTATGATGCCATACCGCTCAGCGGCATCCAGGATCATCCCTGGTTTGGGTTTTCGGCACTTGCAGTCAGCCAGCAGGGAACCCACTCCCGCAACGGGGTGATGGGGGCAGTAATACGTAGCCAACAGTGGCGCCCCGGCATCCCGAAAAGCTTCATGGACCCATTGCGTGTAGGCAACGAACTGGCTTTCGCTATAAAGGCCCCTAGCGATGCCTGCCTGATTGGTGACGACCACTAGAATGAACCCCGCCTCGGCCATCGATAAGCAGAGATCGAAGATGCCGGGCATCCACTCGGTTTGATCGGCCCGGTGGACGTAGCCCCGGTCGACGTTGATAACCCCATCCCGGTCGAGAAACAACGCCCGCCTCGGCTCGGGGTTCTTTGCGAGTATGGTGTCCCTGGCGCGATCTTCGAAATACCTCGAATCTACGCCTGTCATGAGTTCGAACCGAATTGCAATTGTGCCCGCGCATAGTCATCCGGGATGCCGATATCGATGAATTGCGCGGTGCGGGTGTACGCAGCTAGTTGGCCACGGCCTACCAGCGGATGCAGAAATTGCGTCTCGAACGAAAACGGGGCGCGATGCTGCACCAAGCCTGCGAGAGCCGCAGCGGTGAGAAAGTAGCTGCCGGCATTGATCAGCCCGGGCCCGATCATGCCCTTTTCCTGGAAAGCAGCGACCTTTCCGTCGATGACTTCTACCGCGCCATAACGGGAAACGCTCTCCACTTCCGCTAGTGCCACGCCAGCTTCGGTGCCGCAGACCCGCGTTTGCTGTTCCAACTGTCGCGGAGAGTACCGAAGGAAGGTGTCGCCGTTGAGGACGTGCGCTGAGTCTCCACGCAACGCTTCAACCGCTTGCGCCACTGCACCGCCAGTCCCTAGGGGTTGGGACTCCACGGAGTACGAAATATCCATGTTCGCCCATCGGGACCCTATCGCTTGCTCGATGGTTTCGGAAAGATAGCCCGTGGCCAATATGCATCGCCGAATGCCGTTGGCAGCCAGGCTATCCAGCACGAATGCCAAGAACGGCCGCCCGGCGACCGGCGCCAATGGCTTGGGAATGTCGGCGACGACCGCTCGCAGTCGAGTCCCCTTGCCACCGGCAAGGATTATGGCCTCTTTACACTCCATGCTTCGGATGCATCTCAGCTTCTATCAGCGCACACAAGGTATGACCGAGGAACTCGTGTCCTTCCTGGATTCTGGGAGTTTCGTCGGACGGTATGCGGAAGTTGATGTCGCAAAGGCCCTCCATTTCTCCCCCGCCAGTGCCGGTGAAGCCAATGACTCGCATATCCAGTTCCTTGGCCGCTCGGATCGCTCTGAGAATATTCTTCGAACGGCCAGAAGTAGATATTGCGTAGAAGACGTCGCCTGCCCGACCAAGCGCCTCGATCTGACGGGCGAAGACGTAGTCGTAGCCGTAGTCGTTGCCAATAGCGGTGAGGATGCTGCTGTCCGTGGTCAGGGCGACTGCGGCCAAGCCCGGGCGATCGTAATAGAAACGACTGACTAACTCGCCCGCCCAATGCTGCGCGTCTGCGGCGCTGCCGCCGTTGCCGGCGAAAAGGATCTTTCCGCCGGAACGCAGCGAAGAAACTGATATCTCTAAGGCTGCAGCTATCTGTTGAAGCAGGCCCTGGTCTGCGGCCATGCGTTCGAAATTGAGGCGAGTCTTCTCGAACTCGGACTTGACGTAGGCCTCTATCCTATTTTCCATGCGCTCGCTCCCTGGGGGGTGAAGTGGGTATCGTAGATTCGTCCGCCGGCCCCGGCCAATGCGCGGATCAGGCGCACCCGGTCGGCGGGATCGCAAAGAAACATCATGAATCCGCCGCCTCCGGCGCCGGAAACTTTGGTCGCCAATGCGCCGTTTTCCCCTGCCAAACGCTCCAGGTCGTCGATCATGGTGTTGGTGATGCTGGTCGCGCTTTGCTTCTTGGCCTCCCAGCCGGACTGCATGACATTGGCAAGCCTGCTGAAGTCGCCGCGAAGCAGTGCTTCCTTCATCTGAGTGGCTTCACTCTTCAAACGGAACATGGCATCCAACGAGCCGGCGTCGCCGTCACGAATGTTCCGCGACTGCTCGTCGATGATCTTGGCCGATGAACGCGACACTCCCGTGAAATAGAGCACGAGACTGGCCTCCAGCTCGGCCCAAATCCAATCCTTGATGCGGAGAGGATTCACGATTACGCGGTCGTCGGCATAGAACTCCATGAAGTTGAAGCCGCCGAACGCAGCTGCGTACTGATCCTGCTTGCCACCCGACAAGCCGAGGTCCTTGCGTTCGATGTCATAGGCAAGATGCGCGATTTCGTATTCACCGAAGGGCAAGCCGAAGTATTCAGCGAAGGCGGTGACCAGCGCCACCACCATGGTTGAAGAGGACCCCAGACCGGATCCTGGCGGGGCATCGGAATGGGACCGAATCCGAATAGGAGGGTAGTCGCCGTTCAGATGCCGCTCGCAGATACGTCGGTACACACCTTTGGCCAATTGCAGCGGACCGCCGGCCAAATCCACCTCCGACGGGGGGAATTGCTCGACTGCGCCCGCATCTAGCGCATGGAACTGCGCCATGCCGTTGGGGGAGAGGTCGATCGTCGCATACGCGTATTTGTCGATCGCCACGTTCATGACATACCCGCCATGCTTGTCGCTGAAGGGGGAGACATCGGTACCCCCGCCAGCCAAGCCAAGGCGCAGCGGTGCGCGCGACCTGACGATCATGACAATGAACCCCTCTCCAAAGCCTTTGCGAGTTGCTGCCTCATGACTTGGCCAGAGAAGTTCTGCCGGGCATAGCCCGCTCCTGCTCGCGAGTGGCGAAGCCAGAGTTCGTCGTCCTGCAGCAACCGGATCAATGCGTCGGCCATTTCGCCGGCTTCTTGGCCGACGCTGCAGAAGTGGTCAACTCCAGGCAACCCTTGCACGCCCGTAGCCGTGGTGACCAGCGGCAGGCCTTGCTGCAACGCCTCGACCACCTTGCCCTTTATTCCAGCGCCATATCTCAGCGGGACGACCGCTACGCGGGCCGTGCCGTAATACCGCGCCAAAGAAACGTCGTCCACATATCCAGTGACAACGATCTGCGACCCTTGCATCGCTAGGACTTCCTTTGTGGGGTTTGCCCCTACCAAGGTCACCTGCACATCGGGAAAGACCTTCCACACCAACGGCATGATCTCGTTCACCAGCCAAAAAGCGGCGTCAACATTGGGCGGATGGCCGAAACCGGCAACGAACAGAATGCCTTCGCGGGAATTGGGAACAGCGTGCTCGTGGAATTGCTCGAAGGCGTATGGAGTAATCGCGCTCACGTTGGTTTCCGGCTGGCTGGCCCTCACGTCGATCGCTTCCTCCTGCGATGGGTAGAGCACCAGGTCGGACTCGCGCCAGATGCTCCGCTCGAGCTCCTCCATGCGAACACATTCGGCCTCGCTCGCCCCGCCTCCGGTAGCGGAGGCCTCGCGCGCCATCCTCCTGAAATGAAGGTCATGACCGTAGTAAACGGTTTTTACTGCGGGGTAGCGCTTCAACGCCTGCAGGTATGGCAAGGAAATGTGGGGTCGCGAAAGCAGCGCCGCATCGATGTTGGCACCGAACTCCTCTAGGTAGCGCTCGAATCCGCCATACCATTTCTCGCCGTAGATCACTTCCACGCCCTTCTTCTGCAGCGCAGGAATATAGTCGCCGTCGTACCAGAGATTATCTGGCCAAAATTTCACCAACCAGCCCATGCTCAGCAGCGAATCGACGAAAGCCATCATGGTGCGGGAGCCGGCATCACGATCAGGCCGGGGCGCGTAGTGGTCGACAACGAGCACGACCTTGCGGTCCCAGGCTCGATCCCTGGCCAAGAACACATTCGTGCCGTTGGGGAAATGCTGCGCTAGCTGGCCTTCCCAACGCGCCAGGAACTTCTGTTGATTGACGACCTGGTAAGCCTTTATTCCGCTGCCCGTGTCGGTACCGTGGGAGATTCCCTCGTGATGGATAACGATGGAGAACGGCGTGTAGTAAGCTTTCTTTCCCTGCGACATCAAGCGGAACGCCAGATCCGAGTCTTCGCAATAAGCCGGTGCGAAATGCTCGTCGAAGCCACCTAGCCCGCGAAAATCCGCGGCCTTGACCAGGATGCTTGCGCCCGAACAGTAATCGACGGAACGCACGTAATTGAATTCATGGCTTGCCGGATCCTGAAGACGGCCGTAGTTCCAAGCAGACCCGTCCTGCCAAAGAATACCGCCGGCCTCCTGCAAGCGACCGTCCGGGTAAACGAGCTTGGAGCCCACCAAACCCGCATCCGCATGGGTGGCGAAGACTTCCAACAGGGCGTCCAACCAACCCGCTGTCACTTCCGTATCGTTATTCAGGAAGCAGAGATACTGGCCGCGGGCGAGCGTCGCCGCCTTGTTGCAAGAGCGGAGAAATCCTAGATTCGTTTCGTTGACCGTATAACGCAGCCCCTCGATGCGCGCGAGCGCATCCATCGACCGGTCTCCCGATGCATCTTCCGCCACTATGATTTCAAAACTTGCGAGCGATGAATGCTCCTGTATCGACTTCAGGCACGCGAGAGAGTAATCGAGGCTGCCATAGGTCGGGATGACGATAGTGACCAATGGATGGGCGACCTCTTTGAACCGCAGATCGCTGATTGCCAAGTCCGCATTGCCCGTCACCGCCTCCAACGCCATGCTTTCAAATGGCCTGGGCGTCGAGCCTGACTTGCGCATCAGCCATCGTTTGATAGGCCGGCGGAGAGATGCGAGCCACGGCGCGCTTGCAAGGCGAGTACCGCGAAGCGACTCAGCCACGGCTGCCCACTCCCCCCTCAGAATTCTGGCCAACAGGCGCACTGGACTGGTCACACGCCACGAGCGAGAGTTCCTGATCCGGTCCAGCTCGGCGTAATGTTCGGCGTTGATCTTGCGCAGCGCGTCGATATCCTCCGTCAACTGACTCACCAACGCGATTCCGTTCGCTTGTTCCACGCTTGCCCGCTCCTCCAACTGTTTGTGGTCTCGCACCAATTGTTCCTGCGTTGTCAGGGCGGAATCCAGTTCGGATTCCAAATTCTTCAATGCCAAAAGCGCGTCTGCATGCTCTACTCCAACCTGCAGATGCTCGCTTTGCAGCTGCTTGAGCTCTCGATCAAGCTCGAGCGCCCAAGCGGACTTCTCCTTGAGTGCAGCGCTGACTGAGGCAAGAGCGGTTCGACCATCCATCACCTCTCGATCCAGTCCTTTCGCCCATGCGGTCCGCTCTTCGAATTCCTTCCTCAGTGAGGTCAGGCTTGCGCGTGTCGCCTCAAGCTCTTCCTCGAGCGATCTCGCCCAATTCTGCGCACTTTCCCGGTCCACTTGCTCTTGTTGCAGCAACTTTCCGACGCGCTTTACCTCCGTGTCTTGCGCCTGAGCCCACCGGGCAATTTCACGGTGCCGTTGATAGAGGTCTTCGGCTTCGGAGTGGAAGACTGAAGGGCGTGGGGCAACACCGAGCCTTGTCGATGAGCTGGCAACTGCGATGTAGTACACCGGTTCCTGCGTCGAGGCGATGCGACGCACTACGCCCCCCGCGGTGTCTGTCAGGGCGTCGAAGGTATCGTAGGCAGCCGCCTCCCCAATCGGCACGATCATGGAATCCACGGCCAGCCGGTGCCCGAAATAGCTGATCTGGTCGAAATGCCGGGTCAACAGGCGGTCCAACTCTTCGAAGTAGAGCTCCTTCACGTGGAACTCGTTGTGATGGCCAGACTGGTCCGAGTAGACCTTCTTGTTGGGCGACGAGATGATCAAGAGACCGTCTGGGCGCAGCACGCGGCGTATGCCGCGCATCATTTCTTCCTGGCGCACCAGATGCTCTATGGTCTCGAATGAAACCACCACATCGACGCTGGAATCAGGCAGCGGAACATCCGCCGCGTCTCCGCAAAGGAACCTCAGGTTCTCGAGTTCCTTGTATTTTTCGGCAGCGTGATCGACGGCTTCCTGAGACACGTCCACGCCAATAACGCTACGCGCGGTCCGCGCCAGCATGGCACTGCCGTATCCTTCGCCGCTGGCCATATCCAGGACATCAGCCCCTTCGATCAGACGAGAGCACCATGCGTATCTGTGCAGGTGTTCATATCGAAGCTCTCCCGCCTCGGCAGGAAGGTATCTTTCGCCGGTGAACTTCATCAGCCCGGCTCCCTGGACACATCTATACCCAGCATCGGGATTCCGACCAAACCGAACCTCATGGTGGTATCCGTGGCCTTGAACTCGACAGCATCGTAGATCCAGTGTTGCTGCGTATGATCGTCCTGGCTACCCGACGCGACCGCAGCGTCGATCATGTAGGACCCCTGCGGCATCAACGGCAGGCGGAATTTGAAGTCGGCATGAAACACATCCCCAGCGCGTCCTGAAATGGGCGTATGGAGGTGGGAGAAATGCGTGTTGTCACCGAACAAGCGCTGCCCCAGCCGGTCCTTTACGTAAAAGCCCGCGATGAGGTCGTCAAGATCGGTTAGGAGCCGGAAGGTGATGCGTAGGCGTGCCAGTTCCCCCCCGGACGTCAGCGTCAGCGGCATGGAATACTCGTCGAGGAACGCCACGTCTTCGATCTTGGCCTGCCTCGCCCCGAACTGGACGCCGGCGCGGTCCGGGTCGAATTCGAACAGCGTTATGCGGTTCACCACGCCGGTGGCGTCGAAATCTGCTTTGCGGAAGTCCTCCGCTTCTGCCTGCTTGGGCGATGGCGACTTCTCTTCGATCGCCACAGTCTCTCCTGCCAGCATGCTGCGGCTGGCTGCGTGCTGCTGGGTCATGTAGCTTTCCACCACCGCCTGGGCCGGGCCAGTCATTCGCACCGTCCCGCCCTCCAACCAGATCGCGCGCGAGCACAGGTTGGTTACCGCCGCCGCGTCGTGGCTGACGAAAAGCAGCGTTCCGTTCTTCTGAAACTCCCTAAGGAAACGCATGCACTTCTGCGAGAAGAACGCGTCGCCAACAGACAGCGCCTCATCGATGATCAGGATATCTGCATCCACATGCACGATAACGGCGAACGCGAGCCGTACGGTCATGCCGCTGGAGTAGCTTCGTACCGGCTGGTCGATGAATTCGCCGATATCGGCAAAATCCAGGATGCTCTGCATGCGCGCGTCGATCTCGCTACGCGCCAGCCCGAGAATGGTGGCATTCAAGTAGACGTTCTCGCGTCCGGTAAACTCGGGGTTGAATCCGCTGCCGAGCTCCAACAAGGCCGCAACACGACCCCTGACGTTCAACGAACCCTCGGTTGGAGTCAACGTGCCGGCGATCATCTGCAGGAAAGTCGACTTGCCGGAGCCGTTCTTGCCGATCACACCGAACGTTTCGCCTCGCATAACCTGCGCATCCACTCCGCGCAGCGCCCAGAAATCCTTGTGGAACCCGCCACGGCCGGTAAGTCCTTGCCAAAGGCGATGCGAAGGTTTTTCGTACATGCGGTAGCACTTGCCCAAGCTTCGGACCGAAATGACCGGATCGGCGTCGGACAACGCGGCATTGGCGCTAGTTACCTCAGAGGACATCCGCAAAGCCCCTGCGCAGCTTCTGGAAGAGGCGGTATGCAAGCCAGGCGAATACGGAAGCAACACACGTATAGATGGCCAACGAGGTCCAGTCAGGTTGCCTTCCCCAGATCACCACTTCCCGCGCCTGGTCGATGATCAAGGTCAACGGGTTGGCATAAAAAACCCATTTGTAGTGTTGCGGCAGCGACTGCACCGGCACGATCGCAGAAGAAAGGAACAGCATCGCGGCAGCCAGCACCCCAACGAACTGACCAATGTCGCGCAAGAAGACCCCGAGCGCTGCGACCAGCCATCCAACTGCCGCTGTGAGTATGACCAAGGGCAGCAACACCAATGGAAGCATCAGTGTGGTGAGATGCACCTGTCCATTCCATATCCACTGCAGTAGAAGCAGCACCACCGAATTCATCGCCAAATGGAACAGAGCCGAGAACACCATGCTCCAAACCAGCGTTTCGAGCGGGAACACCACCTTCTTCACGTAGTTGACGTTCGAAAGTATGAGCGACGGCGCCCGGGTTAGGCATTCGGCGAAAAAACCGTGAATGATGAGACCCACGAACAAGATCAGCGCGAAATCAGTGGTGGAGCCATCGGTTCCGGGCCAACGGCTTTTGAGGATGTAGCCAAACGCCATGGTGTAGACCATCAGCATCAGGAACGGACTGATGAGAGACCAAAGCAATCCAAAACTGGCCCCACGGTAGCGCCCAAGAATTTCGCGCTTGGTCAGCTCGATCGTCAATGGGCGGTGCCGCCCGAAGACCGAAAACGGATTGGTGGAAATGCCCGAGTTCGTCATCTCGTTGAAAAGCTCATTGCTGCGTCGAGGTCGTCCCGCAAGTTGGCGAGATCCTCTACTCCGACGCTCAATCGCACCAGACCCTGAGCGATGCCCAGTTGTTCGCGGCGATCCAAGGGGATAGAAGCATGAGTCATGACCGCCGGGTGGTTGATCAGGCTTTCGACGCCACCTAGCGACTCGGCCAGAGTAAACAACCTCGTGTTCTCGCAAAGGGTCTTAGCCGACTGGAATCCGCCCTTGACCACAATCGAGATGATTCCGCCAAACCCTTCCATCTGTCGTTTGGCCAGCGGGTGCTGCGGATGCGATGGTAAGCCGGGGTAGATGACTTTCTCGACCGTCGGATGCGTATTCAACCATTCGGCAAGCCCCAACGCATTCTCGCAATGCGCCTTCATGCGCAAGTGCAAGGTCTTCAGTCCGCGCAGTGCGAGAAACGAATCGAACGGCCCCTGCACCGCGCCGATCGAGTTCTGCAGAAACGCCATCTGCTCGGCCAGTTCGGCGTCCTCGCCTACCACCACCATGCCACCGACCATGTCGGAGTGGCCGTTGAGGTACTTGGTGGCCGAGTGCATGACGATGTCCGCGCCGAGCAACAAGGGGCGCTGCAGGATGGGCGAGGCGAAGGTGTTGTCCACCACCACGCGCAGGCCATGCTTGCGGGCGATGGCGCAGACCGCTTCGATGTCGACGATCTTCAGCATCGGGTTGGTCGGGGTTTCCACCCAGACCATCCTGGTTTGCGGACGGATGGCCGCTTCGAAGGCGGCCAGGTCGGTCAGGTCGACGAAGCTGAAATCCAGGCCGGCGCTGCGCTTGCGCACGCGCTCGAACAGGCGGTAGGTGCCGCCGTAGATATCGTCCATGGCGATGACGTGGTCGCCGCTGTCGAGCAGTTCCAGGACAGTCGAGGTGGCCGCCATGCCCGAGGCGAAAGCGAAGCCGCGGCTGCCGCCTTCCAGTGTGGCCACACAGCGCTCGTAGGCGAAACGGGTGGGGTTGTGGGTGCGCGAGTACTCGAAACCCTGGTGGACGCCCGGGCTGCTCTGGGCGTAGGTCGAAGTGGCGTAGATGGGCGGCATGACCGCACCGGTGCTGGGGTCGGGCGACTGCCCGCCATGGATGGCCAGCGTGCCCAGGGCAAGGGCTTGCCCAGCGGCGGGATTGTGGGGGGATGCCGACATGGCCTGATCCTTTTAGACAGCCGGCGATTTTAGCAGCTGGGCCTTAACAAGACGTCCACCGGCGGCTAAAGCCCGCCCGCCGTCTCAGTTCTGCTTGCGACCTACTGGACCCGCCGGCGCAGGAAATTAAGCAGGTCGATGCGGGTGATCAGGCCCAGGAACGCCTCCCCGTCGGTGACGATGGCGACCTGCCCGCGGTCGAACACCGGCAGCAGGGCTTCGATCGGGGATTTCACGTCCAGACGGTCCAGCTTGCTGACCATCGCGGTGGACACCGGATCGCGGAACCGGTCTTCGTCTCCGTACACATGCAACAGCACATCGCTCTCGTCGACGATGCCGACCAGCTTCTCGCCCTGCATCACCGGTAGCTGGGAGACGTCGTAAAGCTTCATGCGCTGGTAGGCCGTGGTCAGCAGATCGGTGGGGCTGACCACTACGGTGTCCTTCTGGCTGTAAGGGCGCAGGATCAGGTCGCGCAGGTCGCCATGCTGGGCGCGTTCGATGAAGCCGTTGTCCAGCATCCAGTAGTCGTTGTACATCTTGGAAAGGTATTTGTTGCCGGTGTCGCAGACGAATACCAGCACCTTCTTCGGCGTGGTCTGTTCCTTGCAGTATTTCAACGCCGCTGCCAGCAGGGTGCCGGTGGAGGAACCGCCCAGGATGCCCTCCTTGGCCAGCAATTCGCGTGCGGTCAGGAAGCTTTCCTTGTCGCTGATCGAATAAGCCTTCTTCACCCGGGTGAAGTCGGAAATCTGCGGCAGGAAATCCTCGCCGATGCCCTCCACCATCCAGCTGCCCGACTTCTCGCTCAGGGTGCCCTCGTTGATGTACTGGGTGAGGATGGAGCCGACCGGGTCGGCCAATACCAGCTCCACATTCGGCGCATGTTCCGCAAAGGCGCGGGAAAGGCCGGTCATGGTGCCGGAACTGCCGCAACCGAACACGACCGCATCCAGTTGGCCGTCCATCTGCCGAAGGATCTCCGGCCCGGTGCCGAACTCGTGCGCGGAAGGGTTGTCGGGATTGCCGAACTGGTTGATGAAATAAGCGCCGGGGGTTTCGCTGGCGATACGCGCAGCCAGGTCCTGGTAGTACTCGGGATGGCCCTTGGCCACGTCCGAACGGGTCAGGATGACCTCGGCGCCCATCGCCTTGAGGTTGAAGATCTTCTCCCGGCTCATCTTGTCCGGCACCACCAGCACCAGTTTGTAGCCCTTCTGCTGGGCCACCAGGGCTAGCCCGATACCGGTATTGCCGGCGGTGCCTTCCACCAGGGTCGCGCCCGGCTTCAGGTCGCCGCGTTTTTCGGCCGCCTCGATCATGGACATGCCAATGCGGTCCTTGATGGATCCGCCCGGGTTGGCGCTTTCCAGCTTCAGATACAACTCGCACACGCCGGCATCCAGGCGCTGGGCCTTGACGATGGGCGTTTCGCCGATGAGTTCCAGGACAGAAGAATGGATGGCCATGCTGAAAGGCGCTCGTGTGCGGCTTGGAAGGACCGGAATTATCGCACTCCCCAATGCGAAGCGGCTTAGCTTTTGCTCCACCAACCCCGTGAGGCGCGGCAAGCAGGGTGGGAAAACCCCGCAGGGGCGGCGCACAAGGATGTGCGCCGTTTCCGGAGGCGCAGGAGGCGCCTTACGGAAATTCCCGGCCTGCTTGCGGACCCCACGGCTTCATCGTGGGGCGCGGCGTTAGGGCGGCTTTCTTTTGGTTACTTTTCTTTGCCGTTCAAAGAAAAGTAACTCGCGCAAGGCGCGAAACGCTTTTTGCTTCATGCAAAGACAAGAGCAAGAGCACCCCTCCTCAGTCCTCCCCTGCGCTGCGCGCAATGGAGGAGGCAGAGCAGATCAAGATCAAGATCAAGATGGATCCCAGCTTTCGCTGGGATGACGATCGTGATGGCCATTGCTTGATCAGGGCCAAAGAAAAAGCCCGCGAATCGCTTCGCGGGCTTTCCTGCTTGAGTGACGCGGACGGCGACAGCCGACGAGGAGGCTGTCGCCGCCCGCGACAATGGAACGGGGGAGACGTCAGTGGGGTTTGGCGTCGTAGATTCGTATAAGTCGTTCTTTCGCAGCGAGTTTCTCGCGTTTCATCTGACCCAGTGTGGTGTCGTCGATGGGCAGAACGCCCAGTTCGGCATCGGTCACCTTCTTGTTCAGTTCGCGGTGTCGCTGGTACAGCTGCTTGAACTCCGGGTCGCTCTTCATAAGTGCGTCGATTTCGGTTTGCGGTTGTCCTTCGAACATTTCGTAACCTCCTTCAGCGGAAATACGAACGCCCCGACCTTTGCAGGCACGGGGCGTTGGCTTGGGAGCGGAATATCGGGTTGCGGCGGGCTGCACTTTTCCCGGAATCACCCGCACTGACCTGTCGGCCTGGCGTGGGTTCCTCTGGGTTGTGGGTCAGCGTCATCGGCCCGATCCTCCGGTGAGCCAAGCGACAGGGGTCGCTTGGGTATATGACCCTACTCTTCGAAATCGAACCCGGCAACCCTCTTTCCAAGTGATTGATCGGATTGAAAAAGACCGACTTCAGGGCCCGCGGCGCCAGGCGGCTGGAACCCAGAGGACCAGGTGCAAACCGCTGTTTTCAAAGGCCTTTCTACTGCGCGATCACAACATCGACGGCGCGGCTCTTGCTGCCCTCGCCCTTTGCCGAGGCCTGGACCCTCGCCTTGGGGATGCCGGCCGCCAACAGCGCGTCGCGGACCGCTTCGGCACGCCGTTGGCCGGGGGTCTGCTTGTCGCCGAAGCCTTCGATCCTGGCCCTGGCCTTGGGATTGGCCTGCAGGTAGGCGGCCAGCGCGGAAACGCTTGCCGAACCACTGCTGGAGAGCTTGGCCTGCCCCGTATTGAAAGCCGAACTGGCCAGGGTGAACACTTCGCCCCGGTCTTCGAACTTGGACGCCGGCAGTTTGGCCCCTGACATCAGCTCGGCCTCCTGACGGGCCAGCTGGGCCTCCTTCTGGCGCGCAGCGCTGAGGCGGGCGGTCTGCTGGCCGGCAACCGAGGTCAGCATGTCTTCGGCATCCTGGCGCGCCAGCGTTTCGGCTTCGGCGGCCATGCGCAGGCGCTCTGCCTCTTCGGCCTGGATCTGCGCCTGCACGCGCAGCCGTTCGGCTTCCTGCCGCGCGCGCGCGGCATCGCGGCGGCTGGCTTCCACCAGCAACTCGCTGCGGGTGCGGTCCAGCCGGTCGGCCTCGCGCCGTGCCGCTTCGGCGCGGGCGGCAGTCTCGGCGATTTCCACGCGGCGGTCGGCCAGATACAAGGCGCTGTCGCGTTGCTTGCCGCGCGCTTTGGCCAGTACGGCTACGGCTTGCTGCGCCTGCAATTTTTCGTAGGCGGCGAACTCGGCCAGTTGGGGGTCGGACTGCAATGCGACCAATCGCTGGTTCAGTGCGACCACTTCGGGGCGTTCAGCCGCCAGCGCCGGCATCGATGCCAGCACCATCGCGCAAGCGAGCATCTTCGCGCTCATCGAATTAATGCTCATCGCGCGCCCCCTTCGCCCAGCGTGCGCTGGAGTTCGCCGATTTCCTGGCGCCGTTGCTGTACCTGCGCATTGGCCACTGCTTCGTTGCTGCGCGCGCGCGCCAAGTCGGCGTCGGCGCTGGCACGTGCGGCAAGCTCAGGCGCCAGCTTGCGGTCGCGGCGCGTGGCGGCGGCGGCCTGTGCCTGGGCCAACGCGCCGCGCGCCGAATTCAGCAGCTCGGGGGCGTACTGGTCGGCATCGGCCTGGTCGGCGCGGTTGACCGCCTGCTGCGCGGCGGCGAGCTCCGGCATGGCCGCCACCTGGGCCCGCAGGGGCGCAGCAAGCCCGGCCAGCAGTACGAATGCGCCAACCGTCACACACAGGAATCGGCGGAATTGTGCCAAGCTACGATGCATAGGAGTGCCGTGTAAGGGGAAATGCGCGGCCATTGTCGGAAGCCTGCGTCGCACTTGCAACGGTGCGATGCCAATGTTGGGGAACATCGCACATGGATATCGGCTACTTCCTGAAGCTGATGACGGAAAAGAACGCCTCGGACATGTTTTTGACCACCGGGGCGCCGGTCTACATCAAGATCGAAGGCAAGCTGTATCCGCTGGGCAACACCGGCCTGCCCGCCGGCATGGTCAAGAAGATTGCCTATTCGCTGATGGACGAAGGCCAGGTGCCGATCTTCGAGCGCGAGCTGGAACTGAACATGGCCCTGGCCCTGCAGGACGCCGGACGTTTCCGCATCAACGTGTTCAAGCAGCGCGGCGAAGTGGGCATGGTGATCCGTGCGATCCGCAGCGTGATCCCGACCATCGAAGAACTGAACCTGCCGCAGGTGCTGAAGGACATCATCATGACTCCGCGCGGGCTGGTGCTGCTGGTCGGCTCCACCGGTTCGGGCAAGTCGACTTCGCTGGCCTCGATGATCGACCACCGCAACAGCACCACCACCGGGCACATCCTCACCATCGAGGATCCCATCGAGTACCTGCACAAGCACAAGCAATCGATCGTCAACCAGCGCGAAGTCGGCCTGGACACGCACGCTTTCCATAACGCGCTGAAGAACGCGATGCGCGAAGCGCCGGACGTGATCCTGATCGGCGAAATCCTGGATGCGACCACCATGGAGGCGGCCATCGCCTTCGCCGAAACCGGACACCTGTGCCTGGCCACGCTGCACTCCAACAACGCCGACCAGACCATCGAGCGGATCCTCAACTTCTTCCCCGAGACCGCGCACAAGAACGTGCTGATGAACCTGGCGCTGAACCTGCGCGCAGTGGTTTCCCAGCGCCTGGTCAAGGGCGTGGACGGTCGTCGCCTGCCGGCGGCCGAGGTGTTGATCAACACGCCGATGATCCGCGACCTGTTGCGCCGCGGTCAGGTGCACGAAATCAAGCCGGCCATGGAAGCCTCGCTTGAGGACGGCATGGAATCCTTCGACCAGTGCCTGTTCCGGATGGTCAAGGAAGGCCGTATCGAGCAGGAAGAAGCGCTGCGCGCGGCCGATTCGCGCGACGGCCTGGCGCTGAAATTCCGCCTGTCCGAAGGCAGCAGCGGCGAGCACGACCCGTACGCCGATTTCGATGCTTCGGGGAGTTCGCCGCGGATCACTCAGGGATTCGGCTGAGGCGAATTACGTTTTCTGCGGTTGGATTTCGCCAAGAGCGAATCCCCCTCGATGCCCCTTTTTCAAAGGTCGAGGAACAGCACGCGCGGTGTCTGCACGGCTATTGCGCTGAGCCCTATGCGGTGAGCTGAGCATCCGGCTGTTTGTCCGGCTGCGCCTCGGCGAAAGCGGGCAGTTCAAGGCAGGCTTTCTCGATCCGGGAAATGGTCGGGAACGCCGCCATGTCCACACCGAAGCGACGCGCATTGAACACCTGCGGAATCAGGCAACAGTCCGCCAACCCTGGCGTCTGCCCATGGCAGTACACGCCGGTGGCCGGATCGCCTTCCAGCAACGCCTCCATTGCAGCGAAGCCCTCGACGATCCAATGCTTGACCCAGTCGTCGCGCTCGGACTGCGGCACGCGCCAGGTGTGCTCGAAATAACGCAGCACGCGAAGGTTGTTGAGCGGATGGACATCGCAGGCCACCAGTTGCGCGAGACTGCGCACGCGCGCGCGATCGCGTGCGGTCATCGGCAACAATCGCGGCGAGGGCCAGGCTTCGTCCAGGTATTCCAGGATCGCCAGCGATTGGCGGATGACGCGCACACCGTGCAGCAAAGTGGGGACCAGTTGTTGCGGATTGACCTCGGCGTATTCGGGCAGGCGCTGCTGTCCGCCGTCGCGCACCAGGTGCACAGGCAAGGTTTCGTAGCTGAGGCCTTTCAGGTTCAGGCCGATGCGCACCCGGTAGGCCGCACTGGAACGCCAGTAGGAATAAAGACGCAGCTGCTCGCTCATCGACAGCGGACCCTGTGGTTCGAGGCAATTGCGGGTTGGGGTCTCGGCATCGGTTCAGCCTAGTGGAGCTCCGTTGCCACATTTGTGCCCGGGCTGGCGTTTAGGGCAATAGCTGTTGTTCGATCCGTTGCTCTATCGCACCGAATATGTGACTTCCGTCACTATTTAGCATTTCTATTCGCACGATGTCGCCGAACTTCATGAACGGCGTACTGGGTTTTCCGTGCTCAAGCGTCTCCACCGTGCGCTTCTCCGCGAAGCAGGAAGCGCCCTTGGAAGTGTCCTGGTTGGCGATGGTGCCGGAACCGACGATGGTGCCCGCCGAAAGCGGTCGGGTCTTGGCTGCATGGGCGACCAGTTGCGAGAAGTCGAACTGCATGTCCACACCTGCTTCCGGCGCGCCGAACCACTGGCCATTTATGTGGGTGAGCAGCGGCAGATGCACCTTGTTGTCGCGCCAGCTGTCGCCCAACTCATCGGGCGTTACGAACACAGGCGACAGCGCCGAACGCGGCTTGGATTGCAGGAAGCCGAAACCCTTGTTCAACTCTCCCGGAATCAGATTGCGCAGCGACACGTCGTTGACCAGGCCGATGAGCTGGATGTGCGCGGCGGCCTGTTCCGGCGTCGCCGCCATCGGCACGTCGTCGGTGATCACCACGATCTCGGCTTCCAGGTCGATGCCGTAGTCCTCGCTGACTACGCGCACCGCATCGCGCGGTCCATAGAAGCCGGCGCTGGTAGCCTGGTACATCAGCGGGTCGGTGTAGAAGCTTTCCGGCACTTCGGCTCCGCGCGCGCGGCGTACGCGCTCGACGTGCGGAAGGTAGGCGCTGCCGTCCACGAACTCGTAGGCGCGCGGCAGCGGCGCGGCCAGCGCGTTGAAATCCAGTTCGAACACGCCGTCGGCATCGCCCTCGTTGAGCGATTCGGAAAGGGCGTTGAGGCGCGGTGCCAGGTTGGACCAATCCTCCAGCGCCACCTGCAGGGTGGCGGCGATGCCGGTGGCGCGTACGGCGCGGGACAGGTCGCGCGAGACCACGATCAGGGTGCCGTCGCGGCCGCCTTCCTTCAAAGATCCGAGCTTCATCCCTTACTCCCGTGTTCGCGTTGGCACTATGGTTTCAATTGTAACTAAAGTGGACTGGCGTGTCTTGCGCTCAGGCAGCGGGAAATACCCGCCCTACTCGTCGCCCTGGAAGTTGCCGGACCGGTAGGTCAGCACCAGGGTGTCGCGGTAACCGTAGTCGCCCAGGGGTTGGATTGGCGTGGATTCGTGGATCACGCGCGCATCGTCCAGCAGCATCAGCGTCCACGGCTCGGTCAGGGTGAAGCGCTGGCCATCGGGTCCGTTGGCGGCGAACACGCGGGTCTCGCCACCGGTGATCTCGTGACGGCCGACCAGCAGCACAGCCACGAAATCCACGCCATCGCGGTGCGCGCCTTCGGGTGTCGGGCGGCCGATGCCGTCGGCGGTGTCGATGCGGAACTGGTGCGCTTCCACGTACCACGGTTGTGCGCCCTTCAGCGTCGTGCAGACCTCGGCCAAACCCTGCAGTAGCTTGCTCCAGGCTGGATGGGCGACGGTTCCGTCTTGCATCGGCTCGAACCAGCGGCGCATGCCACCGTGCAACGCGTTGTACTCCTCGGACTGCCAGTGCGCTCTGTGCGGTACTTGGGTCAGCTGGCCCTGGGCGGAGACGAAACAGGAGTGGCGGCGCTTGCGGTAGCTCCCGCCGTCCTTGAGGTAACGGTCGGGCTGGAGGTCTTCCCATGCGGGTTTGAGCGCATCCAGCGTGCCGGATTCGATTGCGCACAGCGCCTCGACGGCGGTGGGCGAAAGCACCGCATAACCGCGCTCGCGCAGTTGCGGCAGCAGCGCGGCCGGCTCGGTGAAAGGCGGAAGAAAAGTGGCGACCATGGATCAGTTCACTCCCGGAGACATCGACCAGAAACGCAAAAACCCGCACGGGGCGGGCTTCTGCTGCGAAGGCTCTGTAACTGCCTGCGCGGGTGTTGCTTGCGACCTTGAAGTGGCTGCCCCGGATGGATTCGAACCACCGAATGCCTGAGTCAGAGTCAGGTGCCTTACCGCTTGGCGACGGGGCAATAACCTTGTGTAGAAGCCTGCGATTAGCGCTTCGAGAACTGGGTGGCGCGGCGTGCCTTGTGCAGACCGACCTTCTTGCGCTCGACTTCGCGCGCATCGCGGGTCATGAAACCGGCCTTGCGCAGTTCGCTCTTCAGCGTCTCATCGTATTCCACCAGCGCACGGGCGATGCCCAGGCGGATGGCGCCGGCCTGACCGGTGGTGCCGCCGCCAGCGGCGGTGACCTTGATGTCGAAGCTTTCGGTGTTCTTGGTCAGCTCCAGCGGCTGGCGCACGATCATGCGCGCGGTTTCACGGCCGAAGAACTCGTCCAGCGGACGGTCGTTGACGGTGATGTTGCCGGTGCCCTTGCGCAGGAACACGCGGGCGGTGGAGGACTTGCGACGGCCAGTGCCGTAATTCTGGGTAATTGCCATGATCAGATATCCAGGACTTGCGGCTGCTGGGCGGCGTGCGGGTGGTTGGGGCCTGCGTAGACCTTGAGCTTGCGGTACATCTCGCGGCCCAGGGTGTTCTTCGGCAGCATGCCCTTGACGGCGATCTCGATGACGCGCTCGGGATGGCGCTCAAGCGCCTGGCCCAGGGTCTCGGTCTTCAGGTTGCCGATATAGCCGGTGAAGCGGTGATACTTCTTGTCGGCCAGCTTGTTGCCGGTCACGTGGATCTTTTCGGCATTGATCACCACCAGGTAATCGCCGGTATCCACGTGCGGGGTGTAGACGGGCTTGTGCTTGCCGCGGAGGCGGCGGGCCAGCTCGGTGGACAGGCGACCCAGGGTCTTGCCTGTGGCGTCGACGAGGTACCAGTCGCGCTGGACGGTCTCGGACTTGGCGCTAAACGTATTCATGAAGGAGCTCGATGTTGTTTGGTCGGGCGGATTGCGCCGGAAACTCCCGGCGGAACTTTGCCACGCGTTGTAAGGGCGGAACGAAAGAGGCGGGATTGTACGCAGCGCCTTGCTGCATTGCAACCGCGTAGGTCGGGGCTACGCCCCGACGCACTGGAATTCTGAACGCCCAGGGCGTCGCCCGCGTAGGACCGCCCTACCTCCGGATGGGCAAGCCCGGCACAATGGTGGACATGACTTCCCGAGCCCTTTCCCCCCTGGACCGGCTGCTGGTCGACGCCCAGAACGCCCTCGGTACCCTCGCCGGCAAGCCGCTGGCCCGCCGGCCCAATCCGGCTGCGGACACCGCCGACGTAGAGCTGGACGCCAGCGAACGCCGCCACGCCGCCGGCCTGATGCGCATCAATCATGTCGGCGAGGTCTGCGCCCAGGGCCTGTATTTGGGCCAGGCTGCCGTCGCCCGCGACCCTGAGACCCGCGCACACTTGCTGGAGGCGGCCCAGGAAGAAACCGATCATCTGGCCTGGTGCGGCGACCGTCTGCAGGAATTAGGCAGCCGGCCCAGTGTGTTCAACCCGCTGTGGTACGCGGGCAGTTATGCGCTGGGCGCCCTGGCCGGGCTGCGCGGGGACGGCTGGAATCTGGGCTTCGTGGTGGAAACCGAGCACCAGGTCGAAGCGCACCTGGACGAGCATCTGCAGACCCTGCCCGAAGCTGATCTGCGCAGCAGGGAAATCATAAAGGTGATGAAGGCCGATGAGGCCCGTCATGCCGACCACGCCGAACAGGCCGGCGCGCGGGTATTGCCGCAGCCCATCCCGATACTGATGACTGCCGCCTCCAACCTGATGAAGGCCGTGGCCTACCGCCTGTAGGAGCGACGTGAGTCGCGAAAACATCGATGTTCGATTGTTGAGGGCTTCGCGACTTACGTCGCTCCTACAAGGCCCTTGCGATTACGCCGAGGTGAGCTTTAGGCCGATCACACCGCTGACGATTACCGCGATGCAGAGGAGGCGCGCCGGCGAAGCGCTTTCCGAAAACAATGCGATGCCCAGAATCGCCACGCCCACCGCGCCGATACCGGTCCAGATCGCGTAGGCGGTGCCCACCGGGATGGCGCGCAGCGCCTGGGTCAGCAACCACAGACTGATGGCGGCAGAGACTACGGTGCCGACGCTGGGCCACAAGCGGGTGAAGCCTTCGGTGTACTTCAGGCCGATGGCGAAGCCGATCTCGAAAACGCCGGCAAGCAACAGATATATCCAGGGCATGGTGTTCTCCTCGAACTGGGTGCATGAAACGAAAAACGGCCCGGGGCTTTCGCCACGGACCGCCGTCGGTCTTGGTAGCGCGGGCGATGGAGGCCTGCGCGCGGGTCGTCCCGCCTTTTCTTGATGCTGCAGAGGATAGCGGGGGTTTCCCGAATCCCGCGTAACCCGGCCTATTCGACCAGATTGCGCCCGTGGAACAGCTCTTCGATCTCGCGCTTGAGTAGCGCTTCGATCTTCATGCGCTCCTTGAACGACAGGTTCTTGGCCTTCTCTTCGAACAGGTACTGGTCCAAGTCGAAGTCCTTCAGGTGCATCTTGGTGTGGAAGATGTTCTCCTGGTAGACGTTGACGTCGAACATCTCGTAGCGCGACTTGATGTTCTTGGCCAGGAAGTCCTGGATGGAATTGATCTTGTGGTCGATGTAGTGCTTCTTGCCCTTCACGTCGCGGGTGAAGCCGCGCACGCGGTAGTCGGCCACCACGATGTCGGACTCGAAGCTTTCGATCAGGTAGTTCAACGCCTTCAGCGGCGAGATCACGCCGCAGGTGGCTACATCGATGTCGGCGCGGAAGGTGGCGATGCCGTGCTGCGGGTGCGTTTCCGGATACGTATGGACAGTGATGTGGCTCTTGTCCAGGTGCGCGACCACCGCGTCGGAGATGATCTCCTTGCCGGCCAGCTTCTTGTCGATCACCGGTTCTTCGGAGATCAGGATGGTCACCGAGGCGCCCTGCGGATCGTAGTCCTGGCGGGCGACGTTGAGGATGTTGGCGCCGATGATCTCGGCCACGTCGGTCAGGATTTGGGTCAGGCGGTCGGCGTTGTATTCCTCGTCGATGTAGGCGATGTAGCGCTGGCGCTCCTCTTCCGAGACCGCATAGCAGACGTCATAGATATTGAAACTCAGCGCCTTGGTAAGGTTGTTGAAACCCTGGAGCCTGAGACGCGGGAGCGGTTTGACCACGGCGGTGATCCCTCTGGGGGAAGCGGCAAGGGGCGCGATTATGCGGCAAATGGGGTGACAGCGAAATGTCGGTTTGGCCGGGGTTTGCCGTTGCGCACGTATTCAGACTAAGCTTGCAGAACTCACATTTGAATTCCCCCGAATGAGCCTTGGCACCCCTATTTCCAATCCTGCGCGGATCGCGGCCAGCCCCCTGACGCCCGATGCGGCCACCATCGAACGCTTCCTGGCCCACTGCCATCGCCGCCGCTACCCCGCCCGGGCCGACGTGTTCCGCCCAGGCGACCCCGCGGGCACCCTTTACTATGTGGTCAGCGGCTCGGTCAGCATCATCACCGAGGAAGAAGACGACCGCGAGCTGGTGCTGGGGTACTTCGGCGCAGGCGAATTCGTCGGCGAAATGGGCCTGTTCATCGAATCCGACCGCCGCGAAGTAATCCTGCGCACCCGTACGCAATGCGAACTGGCCGAGATCAGTTACGAGCGCCTGCACCAGCTGTTCTCCGGCACCCTGATCGCCGACGCGCCCCGCCTGCTTTATTCCATCGGATCGCAGCTCTCGCGCCGGCTGCTGGATACCAGCAGGAAAGCCAGCCGCCTGGCCTTCCTGGACGTCACCGACCGCATTGTGCGCACCCTGCACGACCTGGCCCGCGAGCCGGAAGCCATGAGCCACCCGCAAGGCACCCAGCTACGCGTGTCCCGGCAGGAGCTGGCCCGCCTGGTCGGCTGCTCGCGCGAGATGGCCGGCCGCGTGCTGAAGAAGCAGCAGGCCGACGGCGTACTGCACGCACGCGGCAAGACTGTAGTGCTGTACGGCACCCGCTGAAGCGCACCGAATTGGGGAGACCGGGAAGGCGGGCAATGCCCGCCTTCTCTTTGATCTGGCGTAGGGCGGGTCTTGACCCGCCTTTTGGAATCTCGCGACCAGCTGGAACTTGGCGTCGAGGCTACGTTCGGCATACCGCGAACGGCCCGATGGCGGGTCAGGACCCGCCCTACGCGGTAATCTTTGCCATCTCTTTTTCGGTTCGAGGTCGTCCATGCAATGTCCCAAGTGCGCCGGCACGATGGAACGCGTCACCCATCTGGTTTGGCACGCGTACCGCTGCACCGAGTGCAAGGGCCTGTGGTTCGACATGACCGAGTACGAGCCTTTGAAGGGCTACGCCGAGGAAATCGACACGGGGGACGCCCATCGGGGCGAAGCGACCAACGAGATCGACCACATCGACTGCCCGGTCTGCGCCGGCAAGCAGCCGCTGATCCGCATGGTCGACCCGCAGCAGCCGCATATCTGGTTCGAGAGCTGCAAGAACTGCTACGGACGCTTCTACGACGCCGGCGAGTTCCGCGATTTCGCCGAACACGACTTCCACGACCTGATCCTGGACTGGAAAGCAAAACCACGCGATTGACGTAGGGCGGGCCTTGGCCCGCCGTTGCCATCTTTACGCTCGCGATGGCAGGAAGCGAATCAGAACAATAAACCCGTACCGCGTGGCAATGGCGGGCCAAGGCCCGCCCTACGGGGTCGCGGCGACCGGATCGCCGGCGCGGTCCTTGCATCCCCAGTTGAGGATCGGCGTGCCGGGCGGCAACACGCTGCGGAACATCGCCACCCGCTTGGCCTTGGGATTGACCACCACCGGCGCGCGTGCGGCCTTGAGCAACGGAAGATCGGCGCTGCTGTCCGAATAGGCCACGGCGATCTCGCCGTAGCCGCGCTCCTGCAGCATGCGCACTTTCTCTTCGTTGTGGCAGTGGCGGCGGGCGCCCATCGCGCCGAAACGCGGCCCCACCGCGGTGCCGATGACCGGGACGTCCTGGTGGGTAACGAAGGCCAGGATGGCGCGGGCCAGTTCGGGCGGCGCACCGGTGGCGATCACCACTCGATCGCCCGAAGCACGGTGTCCGCGCAGCACATCCAGCGCGATCGGCAACAGGCGCTGGCGGATTTCGGCCTGGTGCGTGGCCACGTACAGGTCGATCATGGCATCGAAGCTGCGGCGCCCATGCAAGCCGAAGGTGCCGATCCAGACATAACCGGTAATGCCCCGGCGGCGCGTCGGCAGGAACGCCACCATCGGCCCCAGCAGCGGCGTGGCCAGCAGCGCGACCAGGAAACGCAGCGGGTTGCGCTTCAACAGCCAGCCCAGCACGTGGCCGAAGGAGTCGCCGTCGTACAGGGTGTGGTCGAAATCGAAGACCACTACGGGCGCTTCGTCGCGCGGTGTCGGGAAGTTCTGCGTGGCTTCACTCATACGGGAAGAATAACTGACGCAGCGCTTCGCCCGGTTCATCGGCGCGCATGAAGGTCTCTCCGACCAGGAACGCGTGCACGCCGGCCGCGCGCATCCTGGCGACATCGTCGGCCACGACTATGCCGCTCTCGGTGACCAGTAAACGGTCCCTGGGCACCGCGTCCTTCATCGCCAGCGTATTGTCCAGCGACACTTCGAAAGTGCGCAGGTTGCGGTTGTTGATGCCGATCAGCGGCACGGGCACCTGCAGCGCGCGTTCCAGCTCGTCGATATCGTGCACTTCCACCAGCACGTCCATCTCCAGCTGCATGGCCAGGCCCGAAAGGTCGACCAGCTGGCCGTCGTCCAGCGCGGCGACGATCAACAGGATGCAGTCGGCGCCCAGCGCGCGCGCTTCGTACACCTGGTAAGGGTCGATGGTGAAATCCTTGCGCAGCACCGGCAGCGTGCAGGCGTCGCGCGCCTGCTGCAGGTAGGCATCGGCGCCCTGGAAGAAATCCACGTCGGTCAACACCGACAGGCAGGCCGCGCCGCCGAACTCGTAGCTCATGGCGATCTCGGCCGGGCGGAAATCCTGCCTTATCACGCCCTTGGACGGACTGGCCTTCTTGATTTCGGCGATCACCGCCGAATCGCCGGTGCCGATGCGCTCGTGCAGCGCGTCGGCGAAACCGCGCACGGGCGAAGCGTCGCTGGCGCGCGCGATGACATCTGCCAACGGCGCACGGGCGCTGCGTTCGGCGATTTCTTCGGCCTTGCGGGCGAGGATGGTGTTGAGGATGTCGCTCATTCAAAGTCCTGTTCTGTGCCCCTCCCCTTGCGAAGCAGGGGGAGGTTGGGAGGGGGTGCTCTTCGCGGAATGTCTAAAGCTGAAGAGCAAGATCAAGAGCAACCCCTCCCCAGCCCTCCCCTGCTTCGCAAGGGAGGGAGTTTGATTTACTGCTTGTCCCAACCGTACGCGCGCTCGACTTTCGCAACCCGCAGTTCGAAATGTTGGTACCAGTCGCTGCGCCCGCGTTCGCGCGCGGCGGTGTGCTCGGCATGCCGGCGCCAGGCCAGGATGGATTCCTCGCTTTCCCAGTAGGCCACGGTGATGCCGAAGCCGTCGGCGCCGCGGGTCGATTCCACGCCCAGGAACCCGGGTTGCTCCCGGGCCAGCTCCACCATGCGCTGCGCGGTGCTGCCGTAACCTTCCTCGTCGTGCGCATTGCGCTGCGAAGAGAAGATCACCGCGTAGTACGGCGGCTTGGGAAGTTGGGCGAATCCATCATTCATATGCATATCTCTCCGACGAAAAACTGCGCCTGCAAATCGTTCATTGCGCCAGTCTCTTGGTCGTCGCCACGAATTCCTCCAGCTTGGCCAGCGCCGCACCGGTGGTGATGACCTCGCGCGACATCTCGATACCCGCATCGATGGAATCGGCGACACCGGCGACGTACAGCGCCGCGCCCGCGTTCAACACCACGATCTCGCGCGCCGGGCCGGGCCGGTTGTCCAGCACGCCCAACAGCATCGCTTTGGATTCGGCCGCATCGGCCACGCGCAGATTGCGGCTGGCCGACATGGCGATGCCGAAATCCTCCGGATGCAGTTCGTACTCGGTGACCACGCCGTCGCGCAATTCGCCCACCAGCGTGGCCGCGCCCAGCGAGAGCTCATCCATGCCGTCGCGGCCCCACACCACCAGCGCGCGTTCGGCTCCCAGCTCGTGCAGCGCGCGCGCCTGGATGCCGACTAGATCGGGATGGAACACGCCCATCAGGATATTGGGCGCGCCGGCCGGATTGGTCAGCGGCCCCAGGATGTTGAAAATGGTGCGTACACCCATTTCGCGGCGCACCGGGGCGACCACTTTCATCGCCGGGTGGTGCACCGGCGCGAACATGAAGCCGATGCCGGTGCTGGCGATGGACTGGGCCACGTGTTCGGGTTCCAGTTCGATCGATGCGCCAAGCGCCTCCAGCACGTCGGCGCTGCCGGATTTGGACGACACGCTGCGGTTGCCGTGCTTGGCCACTTTGGCGCCCGCCGCCGCAGCGACGAACATCGAGGCGGTGGAGATGTTGAAGGTGTGGGAGCCGTCGCCGCCGGTGCCGACGATGTCCACCAGGCGCGACTTGTCCGGCACCTCTACCGTGCGCGAGAACTCGCGCATCACCGTGGCCGCGCCGGCGATCTCGCCGATGGTCTCCTTCTTCACCCGCAAGCCGGTGAGAATGGCGGCTGTCATGACCGGCGATACTTCGCCGCGCATGATCAGGCGGAACAGGTCCACCATCTCGTCGTGGAAGATCTCGCGGTGCTCGATGGTGCGTTGCAGGGCTTCTTGTGGAGTAAGGGGCATGGGCTCGTCTCTTTGTAGGAGCGCCCCATGGGCGCGAGCCTTCGGGGACTTCCGGTGAAAGCTCGCGCCCATGGGGCGCTCCTACCGTAATTATTGTTCCAGGAAATTCTTCAGTAGCGCATGCCCATGCTCGGTAAGAATGGACTCGGGATGGAACTGCACGCCCTGCACCGGGAACTGCTTGTGGCGCAGGCCCATGATTTCCTCGAACGAACCGTCTTCCAGTTCGGTCCAGGCAGTGACCTCCAGCGAGGCGGGCAGCGTGCCGCGGTCGACCACCAGCGAATGGTAGCGCGTGGCCTCGTAGGCATCGGGCAAATCGGCGAAAACGCCCTTGCCTTGATGACGGATGCGCGAGGTCTTGCCGTGCATGATGGTCTTGGCGCGGATCACATCGCCGCCGTACGCCTGGCCGATGCTCTGGTGGCCCAGGCACACGCCCAGGATCGGCGTGCGCTGGCCCAGCCGTTCGATCAGCTCCAGCGACACGCCCGCTTCGTTGGGCGTGCACGGGCCGGGTGAAATGACGATGCGTTCGGGCGCGAGCTCTTCTATCTCGTCCACCGTCATCGCATCGTTGCGCACCACCTTGACCTCGGCACCCAGCGATTGCAGGTACTGCACGAGGTTGTAGGTGAAGCTGTCGTAGTTGTCGAGCATCAGGAGCATGGATCAATCCGCCAGGAGGAATACTGCGTAGATCTTGTCGTCGAAGGCTACGTATCCAGTTTGCATGGACTCCGGTGTCCCCCGCTCAAGACGGGTCCCGGTCACTTCAATACGATCGAGAGAACCGGCATATCCATCTCTCCGTCGCCACTCGTACTTGGATGGCCAACCCCCTTCCTGGATCCCGTACTGGAACTGCGGCGCCACGTCGGAGACGCTGTACACACCGGCGATTCTCGCCCCATAAGCCTTTGCAATCACCTCGGCTTTTTCACGCGAGGATTCGATGCTCTTCTGGCGAAGCGCGGCACGAAGCTCCTTTTCCTCAGAGAGCTCCGTTGTGACGGCCGACACCTGCAGCTCTTCGGAGGTCCTAAGGTCAGCCAGGAACAGTTGCAGGTCCGATTGCTTGTTGAAGCGGGCGGTCACGGTGCGTGTAACTGCCGTGCCCTGGAAAACCTGCTCCCGCCTTTCCGAATCGTAACGTTGCCTCGGCTCGATGCGCAGAGAGGTTGCGACAATCTCGCCAGGCGCCACATGGGCCGAACCGAGCTTCTTCAGCACCTCCTGGACGTTGTCTTCTACCCGCTTCCTGGCAAGATCGGGCGAAGGATCGATCGCCTCGAAATTCAGCGCGATCTTGAAACGATCGGGAATCGCGCGTGCCTGCGCATCCCCATAGACCAGAATGTGGCGCGTCGGAGGAAGCGCATTGACCTGGGCGAATGCGTCGCCGACTGCGGCCGAGGCGAGAAGGAAAAGGATCGTCCTGGCTTTCATGGTGACATCTCCTGTTTGAGGGCATGCAAGGGACGGCGTGTGGACCGCGCCGTACCCATGCAACGTCCCGGACGAACGTGTGGGGTTGGCGCATGCGCATTCATAGGCCTTTCGCCGCCTCGGCTACCGCCCGGAACAGCGCCCTACCCTTGTTCATCGTCTCGTCCCACTCCTTCTCCGGATCCGAGTCGTAGACGATCCCCGCCCCCGCCTGCACATGCAGCCGCCCGTCCTTGATCACGGCCGTGCGGATGGCGATGGCGGTGTCGGCATCGCCGTGCCAGCCGATGTAGCCGATGCTTCCGGCGTAGACGTTGCGCTTGATCGGCTCCAGTTCGCGGATGACTTCCAGCGCGCGGATCTTTGGCGCGCCGCTCACTGTGCCTGCGGGGAAAGTGGCGCGCAGCACATCGGCGTAACTAAGGCCGGGCTGCAGCTTGCCGGTGACTTCGCTGACAATGTGCATGACATGGCTGTAGCGCTCGATCACGAATTGTTCGCCGACTTCCACCGTTCCCGCTTCGGAAACGCGGCCCGCATCGTTGCGGCCCAGGTCGATCAGCATCAGGTGTTCGGCGCGTTCCTTGGGGTCGGCCAGCAACTCGGCTTCCATCGCCAGGTCTTCCGCATGCGTATGACCGCGCGGCCGCGTGCCGGCGATGGGGCGCACGGTGACTTCGCCCTCGCCTTTTTCATTGTGTTCAAGCCGCACCAGGATTTCCGGCGACGATCCGACCACCTGCACATCGCCCACGTCCAGGAAATACATGTACGGCGACGGATTGAGCGCACGCAACGCGCGGTACACGTCCACCGGGCGCGCATGGAACGGTACGCTGAGGCGTTGCGACAGCACCACCTGGAAGATGTCGCCGGCGCGGATGTACTCCTTGGATTTCTCCACCGCGCCGATGAAGCCATCGCGGGTGAAGCCGGAGACGAAATGGCTTTCGTCCAGCACGTTGCGGGTGATCGGCGCCGGATACGAACCGGGCTGGCGCAGCTTCGAGGTCAGGGCATCCAGTCGCAGCTGCGCCTTCTGCCAGGCATCGGGTTGGCGCGGATCGGCGTGCACGATCAGGAACAGCCGTCCCTTGAGGTTGTCGAATACCGCCACTTCCTCGGACAACATCAGCAGGATGTCCGGGGTTTCCAGCTCGTCCGGCTTGTCGCCACCGGCCAGGCGCGGCTCGATATAGCCGATGCATTCGAACCCGAACCAGCCCACCAGCCCGCCGGTGAATCCGGGCAGGCCTTCCAGCTTGGGCACCGAATGCTCGGCGCGCAGCGCTTCGACTTCGGCGAACGGATCGATGACTTCGCGAGCTTCCACCACCTGCTCCTGGTCGCGGATTTCCATGGCATGGCCACGGAAGGTGATCACCCGCCGGGCCGGCAGGCCGATGATGGAATAGCGGCCGAAGCGTTCGCCGCCTTCCACCGATTCCAGCAGATAGGTGTGCGGGGCGTCGGCGAGTTTCAGGTAGACCGAAAGCGGCGTGTCCAGGTCGGACAGCACTTCGCGCACCACCGGGATGCGGGTATGGCCTTGCTCAGCGTGTTGCTGGAATTGGGTGTGCGTGATCAAAACGGGAGTCCTTCCGGTGCTCGGGGGTCAGGCAGACGACGGCAACAGGCCACCATCGCCAACTGCGAGCGGAAGGAACGGCGCGGGGGAGCGTCTGCGTGATCACGGCGCTACTTTAGCCTGAAGCCGCCGCCTGCGCACGATGGGGCAGGCACGGGGCCCGGGCTTATCATGCGCAGCCCTCCCGATGGACTGCCCACCCGGCATGAGCTCACTTCCCGCCCCGCCCGCGCCGCGTGGGCTCATCTGCCTGCGCATCGCCACCGGCGCCTATCTGTTGGCAGGGCTGGCCACGATGCTGCTGCTATCGCCGCGCACCTTGTACGCCGATCCCTGGCGCTTTACCGGACATTTCCTGACCACGCCCTGGCCGTGGAAGGTGCTGGCCGCCGACAACGGCCACCGCGAGGTGTTCCCCAACCTGGTGCGGGTGTTCGAACTGCAGTGGTTGCAGGCCAACCAGTGGCTGCAGATAGGCGTTGGCGCCGGCTTGGCGCTGGCCACGATAGCGGTGCTGCTTCGCGGGATCGGGCGCGAACCGGTGTTGCCTTCCCATCGGGCGGCGGCTGCGTTGATCGCCGTGTTGGGCGTGTTCTGGCTGGGCAACGAACGGTCGCTGGCGCACGGCAACGAGTCGGTGCATGCGTATCTGGTGACATTGTGCCTGGCGGCGGGTTGCTGGCTGGCGTCGGACCCGACAGCCGACCGCGCGCATGCGCGGGCCGGTTGGCTGGTGTTGTTGGGTACGGTGGCCGCGTTCTCTTTCGGCAGCGGCATCGCCTGCTTTGCGGCATTCGCGCTGGTGCTGCTGCTTCGGCGCGCGCCCTGGCCGCAGATCGCCATCGTCGCGGCAGGTGCATTGATAGTGGCGGGCCTGCATCTGGGGTTGGGCGACGGCGGGATGAGCAGCGCCGGCGTACCCACGCTGAGCGCGCTGCTGCGTTGGGTTTCGGCCCCCTTCGTCTACGCGGCGTGGCCGCTGCTGGATTCCAGCGTGGCGGCGCAGATTCCGTTCGCACCGTTGCGCAGCGCATGCCAGTGGGCAGCGGCTGTTTTCGAAAACGCATTCGGGCCGGTGCGCGTCGCTATCTGGCCCAACGCACTGCTGGGAGCGACCGGCGTCGCCTGGCTGCTGAAGTCGACCAGGGTCGAGTGGCGCCATCCTCAGCCGTCGCGGATGCGGCAGGTTGGGTTGGGAATGGCCTGGTTCGGATTGCTGGTCGGCGCGCTGGTCTGCACTTCGCGCGCGGACTATTTTCTGCAGTACCCCGCGCAGGTGGTCGCGCCGCGTTATCTGCCCTGGTCCAGTCTGTTCTGGTCGGGGCTGGCGCTGTGCAGCGCTCTGCGAATCCGCCCGGAGCGACAAGGTCGGCCGATTGCGTGGGCATTGGTGCTGGCTTTGGTGCTGATCCCCAGTCAGGCGTGGATGGCGATGCTGGCCTACCGCACCCAGGTCTTGGCGGAGTACACCGCCGTTGGCGTGGCGGTCGGCGTGCTGGCAGCGGATACCGAGCTGGGTGAAAACGTCCCGCAAGAGATCTCCACTGCTGTGCCGCCGTTGCGTCGCGCGCAAGCGGCCATGTTCGCGTGGCCGGAAAGCAAGGCGATCGGCCGCCCGCTGCCGACCGGTGCGGCAGCGGTTGCGGTGGACGGATTGAAACTGCAGCCGGTTGGCAACTTGCTGGGAGCGCCTGGTTACGCGCTGTCTTTCCAGCTGACCGATTCGCCCTGTCGAAGATTGCTGCTGGCCGATGCGTCGGGCACCGCGGTCGGCATGGCGATACGCAGTGGCGGTAGCGGCCAATGGCGGGGCTGGGCGCGACGCGCGGGCGCGTCGCCGCAGGTTTATTCGCTCTGCACTTCCGAAGGTTGACCGAGCAACGCGCTGTCGGCGGGAAGATGCATCCGCACCCTGCCGGGCACGCAGTCGATTCGGAAATGCCGCGACTCCACCGGTTCGCCATCCAGATTGAGGGTCAGCGGCTGCGGGCAGTCGATTTCCACCCAGGGAAGCTGCGCGCGCACCGCCACGCGTTCAAGCGCCGCACCTTTGCCTGCGGTGACCAGGGTGCCGACCGTCGCGGCGACCTCTCCCGAAAGTTCCGGGACCACGGTGACGTCCAACAGGCCGTCATCGACCAGAGCATCCGGGCACAGGGCCTGTCCGCCGCCGGCCTGTCGGCCATTGCCGATGCCCAAGGCGATCAGATCGCCCTCCCATTCGAAATCCGGGCCGCGCAGGTGGGCACGGATGGGATCGATCTTGCCCAGGCGGGAAATCCCGGTAATCAAATAGGCAAGGCCGCCGAGCATCTTCTTCAAGCCATCGTCGGTGTCCACCGTGACCTGGGTGCCGAAGCCGCCGCTGGCCAGGTTGGCGCACCAATGCACTTGGCCATTGTCGGCCACCAGCTTGATCAGATCCAAGGCGACGGCAGGCGAATCGGCAAGCAGTTCCAGCGCCGGCAACGGCTCCAGCGCAATGCCGGCGGCATTGGCGAAATCGTTGGCGGTGCCCAGAGGTACCAGCCCCAGCACCGGCAAGCGGGCAGCCGATTCGTCGCGATGGGCCAGCGTTGTGGCGACCTCGCTCAATGTCCCATCGCCGCCGGCAGCAATCACTGTGGTGGCGCCATCGGCGATCGCTTCGGCTACATAACGTTCGGCATCGCCCGCTTCCCAGGTCACCCTTACGTCCAGGGCGATACCTCGGGCGCGCATGTCGGCCACTGCTTCGCGCAAGGCGTCGTCGCCGGCGGATTTTCCGTTGAGGATCAGGCGCCAGCGGGGAGACGGCATGCGGTGGCTTCAGAGGGAAGGGAAACGCAGGCTAGCAGCGGCGCTATCGGTGCAGGTGAATTTCACGCAATTGTCACCAAAGACCCGGAGTATGGAAGGCCATAGCAGGGAAGACTGGCGGAGGCAGGATAAGCCTCCAATTGAATACCAGGAGCGGTTGCGCAAGCAGCCGCTCTTTTTTGTGCCCGACTTCAGCGCGAGGCGGCCCCGGTCACCGCTGCACGCATCCTGGCGATCACTTCGGCGTAGTCGGGGGCGTTGAAGATGGCCGACCCGGCGACGAAGGTGTCGGCGCCGGCCGCGGCGATCTCGGCGATGTTGTCGGCTTTCACGCCGCCGTCTATTTCCAGGCGGATGGCCTTGCCGCTGGCGTCGATCTTCTTGCGTACCGCGCGTAGCTTGTCCAGCGCAGATGGAATGAAGGCCTGGCCGCCGAAACCGGGATTGACGGACATCAGCAGCACCATGTCCAGGTCCTCCAGCACCCAATCCAGCGCATCGACCGGCGTGGCCGGGTTCAACACCAGTCCGGCCTTGCAGCCATGCGACTTGATCAGCTGGATGGTGCGGTGGACGTGGTTGCTGGCTTCCGGGTGGAAGCTGATCAGAGTGGCGCCGGCTTCGGCGAAATCGGGAACGATGCGGTCCACCGGCTTCACCATCAGGTGCACGTCGATCGGCGCGGTCACCCCGTGCTTGCGTAGTGCGCTGCAGACCAGCGGGCCGATGGTCAGGTTGGGCACGTAATGGTTGTCCATCACGTCGAAATGCACCCAGTCGGCGCCGGCCTTCAGCACGTTGTCCACTTCCTCGCCCAGGCGGGCGAAATCGGCGGAAAGGATGGACGGGGCGATGATGCAGTCGGACATGGAGGCGGGTTCCGTGGTGGTTCCGGTGAGGAGGTCAGCGCTTGCGCAGCTTCTTGATGCGGTCGTAGGCGGCGTTGATCTCGCCGGCTTTCTTTTCCGCCTGCCGGCGCAGGTCGTCTGCCGCGCCGGCCATCTTGTCGGGGTGGTATTGGGAAATGAGCCGGCGATAAGCCTGATCGACTTCCGCATCGCTGGCCTCGCTGGTCAGGTTGAAGACGCGATAGGGGTTGTCGCGGCTGAGTTTGAACCAGTCCTGGTCGAAGGCATGGCCGATGATCAGACCGATCAGCGCACCAAAAACGGGATTCGGACGGAACAACAATGCCCCCGCGATCAGGCCCAGCAATTTTCCGTACCAGCGGTTCATCGGCGGCCTTGTTGGCGTGAGACGCGCATTTTACGGCACGGCAACGCTTACGCGCCGTAAACTAGGCGGCCTGCTCCCTTTTATCCGGCGGACCCAGGCTCCATGCCCACTACCCTGCTTCAATCCGATCTGCCCGGCCTGACGCTGCGCCATCGCGGCAAGGTGCGGGACGTCTTCGACCTGCCGCGCGAGCGCCTGCCGGCCGATGCGCCGTCTGGAGACTACTTGCTGATGGTGGCCACCGACCGCCTGAGCGCGTTCGACGTGGTGCTGCCCGATCCGATCCCCGGCAAGGGCGAAATGCTCTGCCAGATCTCCAATTTCTGGTTCGAAAAGACCGCCCACCTGCTGCCCAACCACCTGACCGGCATCGAGGTGGCTTCGGTGTTGCCCGACGGCGTGGATGCGGCGCTCTATGCCAAACGCAGTGTGGTCACCAAGCGCCTGAAGCCGGTGCCGGTGGAAGCCATCGCACGCGGCTACCTGATCGGCAGCGGCTGGAAGGACTACCAGCGCACCGGCGCGGTCAGCGGCATCGCCCTTCCCAATGGCCTGCGCCAGGCCGAGAAACTGCCCGAGCCCATCTTCACCCCTTCCACCAAGGCGGCGGTGGGCGACCACGACGAAAACATCGACTTCGACACCATGGTCAAGGCCGTGGGCCCGGAGCTGGCCGAACGTGTGCGCGATGCGACCCTGCGCATCTACGCTTTCGCCGCCGACTACGCCGCCCAGCGCGGCATCCTGCTGGCCGATACCAAGTTCGAATTCGGCACCGATGCCGACGGCCGTCTGTATGTGATGGACGAGATGCTGACGCCAGACTCTTCGCGCTATTGGCCCGCGGACGAGTACGAAGTGGGCAGCAGCCCGCCGAGCTACGACAAGCAGTTCGTGCGCGACTACCTGGAGACGCTGGACTGGGGCAAGACCGCGCCCGGTCCGAAGCTGCCGGCCGAAGTCATCGAGCGCACTCGCGCCAAGTACGCCGAGGCGTTGCAGAAGCTGGCCGGCATAGTAGTCGAGTAACAACAACCCGGCGGCATTCATCAGTAGGGCGGGCACTGCCCGCCCTACTTCAAGTCACTGGGTCCCCGCCTTCGCGGGGATGACGATTCACTTTTCCGTGCTAGCCAACTTACCCACGCGGGAGCGCACGATGAAAATCGGCTACCTCTATCTAAGCATCGCCATCCTCGCCGAGGTGATCGCCACCAGCGCATTGAAATCCTCCGAGGGTTTCACCAAGCCGCTGCCCAGCGTTGTCGTGGCGCTGGGCTACGGGGTGGCGTTCTACTTCCTGTCGCTGGTGTTGAAGACGGTGCCGATGGGCGTGGCCTACGCCATCTGGTCGGGCGTGGGCATCGTGCTGATCGCCGGTATCGGCTGGCTGCTGATGAAGCAGCCGCTGGATGCCCCGGCCCTGCTGGGCATCGGCCTGATCGTGGCCGGCGTGGCGGTGATCCAGCTGTTTTCCAAATCCACGGCCCATTAGCGCCGGACATTCCGGAAACGCCCGCGCTGATCGGCTATGCTCCATACCCTGGCGCACTGATCCTTGGGAGGGATGTATGACTGCGACTCTGGACCGCCCTATCGACCGCTGGTTCCACAGCTACTCCGGCGATCATCAGAACCAAACCAATCAATTGATCCACGTGTTCGCCGTGCCCGCCATCCTCTGGTCGGTGGTGGCCTTCATGTGGTGCATTCCAGTGTTCGGCACGCTGTTCAAGAGCGGAGTGTGGGCGGCGCTGGCCATGTTCGCGACCTGGATGTTCTACAACCGTCTGTCGCGCCCCATCGGCTACGGCATGCTGGTTGTGTTCTTCACCATGGGCTGCGTGTGCCGGCTGCTGGAACAAAGTTTCGGTTTACAGAATCTGCTGTACATCGCCATCGCGGTGTTCGTGCTGGCGTGGATCGCGCAATTCATCGGCCACAAGATCGAAGGCAAGAAACCCAGCTTTTTCACCGATCTGGTCTATCTGTTGATCGGCCCGATCTGGGTGCTGTCGAAGTTCTATCGCAAGATGGGCTGGAAGTATTGACCCTCCTTCCCCTTCAAGGGGAAGGCCGGGATGGGGTGGTTTTCCGAGCAGGTGAGATATATGCCGGAAGCAAGCTAACACCATCCCCACCCAACCCTCCCCTTGAAGGGGAGGGCTTAAGCAACCGGGCAAGCTCGGCTCTACAACGAAAACATTCCGCTGTTAGGTTGGAATGGCCGCGGCGAGTAGCCGAAATCCCGCCGCGCGGGCTGCGCATCGAACACCAGGTCCTGCTGCATCCGCGCCACCGCCGCGCCACCCAGGCTTTGCATTTTTCCCAGCGCGTGCGCCCCCGCCAACGCGGCCTTGAACAAGGGCGTCGGCACCCGGATCAACTTCGCCGGCGGCTGCAGCGAGGCCAAGGTGCGTCTCACCATATCCGCATAGGCCAGCGTTTCTCCTCCCGGCAGCGCGTAACTGCGGCCCTGGGCGTCGACGGCTTCCACCACCGCCAATGCCGCATCGGCAAGATCCTGCACATGCACCGGCTGCCGCCGTCCCTCGGCATTGGTTGGCAATACGAAGAAGCCGGTGCGTTGCGCCAGCGCTGCAATCCGGGTCAGGGTCTTGTCCCGGCCCGCGCCGTAGACCAGGGTTGGGCGCAGGATCGTCGCGCCGGCCTGGTGCTGCCGCGCGGCCTGGAAGATGCGCGTTTCCGCATCGCCCAATCTTGCTGCGACCTCGCGCTCGGGAGGGTCTTCCGATTCCTGCTTGGTTTCCAGGCTGGTCGAGCCGAACGCGATCACGCGCGCGGCAGTCAGGGCGGTGTTCGAGTACCAATGCGAGAAATGATCCAGCGGCCCCAGGCTGAAAATCGCATCGACCTCTTGCGGCAGTCCCTCCACCTGCTGCAGATCGCCGCGCAACCACTTCAGCGCTCCGTGATCTGTCTGCGGCGTGCGCGATACGGCGGTAACGCGCCAGCCGTCGACAAGAAGGCGTTCGATCACCGGTATGCCGATCTGTCCGCTGCCGCCGAAAACCAGCGCGCTGCGCATTCAGTCGTTGCCGGGTTTGAGGGTCGAGCGCAGCCAAACCCAACCGGCCAGCGCCGAAACCACCGACGCGCACAACACACCCAGCACCGAAGCTTCGCCGAAATGTCCACCGATGCTGGCGAAGGCCAGGTTGGAAATGAACAAGCTCATGGTGAAGCCCACGCCGCACAGCATGCCCAGGCCCACCATCGCCTTGAAGTCCATGCCCTCGGGAAAACGCGCGATGCCGGTGGCGCGCGCGATCAGCGCAATGGCCACGATGCCGACCGGCTTGCCCAGCACCAGGCCCAACACGATTCCCAACGGCACAGATGCCATCAGGTCGCTCACCTGCAGGCCGCCCAGGGCCAGGCCCGCATTGGTGAAGGCGAACAGCGGCAGCACTACATAGGCCACCCAGGGATGCAGCGTGTGTTCCAGCGATTCCAAGGGCGAAGGCGCCTGCTCGGTCTTGCCGCGCAACGGAACCAAAAAACCGGTGACCACGCCAGCCAACGTGGCGTGCACGCCCGACTTCAGCACGAAATACCAGACCACCGCGCCCAGGAAAAGGTAGGGCCACAAGCGCGTCACCCCTCGCCAGTTGAGCAACAGCATCAAGCCGATTCCCGCTGCGGCCCAGGCCAACTGGTGCGCTGCCAGGTCGTGGGTGTAGAAGATGGCGATGATCAGGATGGCGACCAGATCGTCGACCACGGCTATCGTGGACAGCAGCAGTTTCATTCCCAGCGGCACGCGCGAGCCCAGCAAGGCCAGGATGCCCAGCGCGAAAGCGATGTCGGTGGCGGTGGGGATGGCCCAGCCGCGCACCGCGTCGGCATCGCCCTGGTTCACGGCCCAGTACAGCACCGCCGGTACCGCCACGCCGCCAATCGCGCATAGCACCGGCAGCAGCATCTGTTCGCGACTGGAGAGCTGACCGCTGAGCGTCTCGCGCTTTATTTCCAGCGCCACCAGCAGGAAGAACACCGCCATCAACCCGTCGTTGATCCAGTGTTCGGCGCCTTTCACTAGCGAGAACCCGCCAATGTTGAAGCCGATGGGAAGGTGCTTGAAGGCTTCGTAGGCGCCCTGCCACGGCGAGTTGGCCACGACCATCGCCAATGCGGCAGCGGCCATCAGCACGATGCCGGCGGCGGCTTGCAGGCGGAAGAAATCGCGCAGCAACGCGACGCCGCGCGTAACGGGATTGAGACGGCTCATGCGCCCAGTATATCGACCGGGCCGCGGGCCGCTCTCAGTTCGAGATCAGGAACAGTTCCAGCGCAACCCAGCCCAGGAACGCCACGAACAGGATCGCGCCCTCGGTCTTGCTGATCCGCAGATCGCCGCGCAACATGGGATACAGCACCAGCACGAAGGCGATGGCCGCCGGCAGCTCCAGTTTGACGAACGACTCCGGCAGCGGCAGCGGACGCAGTACAGCCATGCCGCCCACCACTACCAGCAGGTTGAACAGGCTGGAGCCGATCACATGCCCCACCACCATGTCGCCCTGCCCGCGCCGCGCGGCGGCGATGGCTGCTGCGGCTTCCGGCAGCGCGGTGCCGATGGCCACGGGCAACAGCCCCACCAGCAACGGCGACCATCCCCAAGCTGCGCCGATCACCGGCGCGCCCTGCACCACAAACCTGGCGCCGAAGTACAGCAAGGCCACTGCGATGACGAAACGCAGCACGTTTATCCACAACACGCTGCGGGTGGCGGCGTAGGCCGCGACGCTCTCGCGCACTTCCACCTGCTCGCGACCGCCGCGCGCCAGCACGAACGCCAGCGTCGCCACGAAACCCAGCAAGAGCACGATGCCTTCGACACGGGTGATGACGCCATCCAACCCGAACACGATCAAGGCCAGGTTGGCCAAGGTCAGCAACACCAGCAACGGCGACAACAGGCGCATGCGCACCAGGAGCGGTGCGAAAATCGCGGCCAGGCCCAGGGTCAGGCCTACGTTGACGATATTGCTTCCCACCGCGTTGCCCAGCGCCAGGTCCTGCGCGCCCACCACATAGGCGCGCGCGTTGACGAACAATTCCGGCAGCGAAGTGCCGAAGGCCACCAGCAACAAGCCCGCGACGAAGGGCGAAGCGCCGAACTTCTGCGCCAGGCCGGAAGCCCCCTTGACAATGGAATCGCCGCCCAGCGCCAGCAGCACCAGGCCCAATACGAAAAACCCCCAGGCTTCAGCCATCGTCGCTCTCCCCTATCGATTGTGCGGATACCCAGGGCCCAGTCTAAGCCCATGTGCATCCCGAAGCGGCACTACCGTGGGAGCGGCGTCCCGCCGCGAGCTTCACGGGCCAAATGCTCGCGGCGGGACGCCGCTCCCACGGGAATCTATCTCGGCCGGTTGGGCGATGAGCCGCCCCGGATCAGGAGCAGCCTTCCACGTAGTCGACCTGCGGCGACAGACCCACGCGCCAGGCGGTGACTTTCCCGGCAGCGTCGGTTTCGAACACCAGCTTGCTGGGGGCAACGCCACTGGCTGCGATGGACAGGTATTTGCCGCCTTCGACGTACTTGTGGGGGTTGGACTGCAGCGCGTTGGCATACAGCTTCTGCAACTCTTCGGTGGTCATGCCGACCTTGCCGCCACCCGGCGCCGCTTCCTTGTCGGTCCCCACGTCGTAGCGCACGAACTTGCCGTCTTCGGCCATGAAGCTGAAATCCGACGGCTTCTTCACCCACTTCGGGGTCAGGTGGTAGCAGGTGCTGCCTTCGCTGGGCTTGCCGTTGAGTTCACCGCCCCAGGCGGCTTTGGCTTCTTCGACGGTGCTGCCGAGTTTCATGTCGCCGTAGCCCGCAAAGCTGGCCTGACCATCGGCCGGCGCGGCGGGAGCGGCAGGGTCTGCAACGGGCGGTACGGGTTCGCTAGACGGCGGAGATGCAGCCGGTGCCGCAGGAGCAGGCGAGTCGGCAGCGGCGACATTGTCCGGCGCAGCCGGCTTGCATGCAGCCAGCGATACACCGGCGATGGCCAGGAACAACAACGAGACACGGCGCATGTGGAACTCCAGGTTTGAACACCAGTCGCACGCTACCACTTGCACGTTAACCTGCCGCAAATGGGACTGTGGCCAGGCCTTCTGGAACGAGCGTCCGCGCCAACGTGCCGGTCCGCAAACGTGTCCCTCATCACTGTCACGCACGTTTCATCGGCCGCTACTACGCTGCGCGCCGCTTCATGTTTTGCAGCGCGCGCATGTATCCACGCAAGACCGATCTGGCCCGGCAAGCCCTGCAGTCGCATGCAGCGCCCTTGGCCATGCGCGAACGTCAGGCCCTGATCCTTTGCGATGGCCGCCGCGCCCTGTCCGAACTGGTGACGATGCTGGGCACCGGCGCCGCCGCGCAGATCGAGCGCCTCTGCGCCGCCGGTTACCTGATCATGGCCGCTACGCCAGCCAGCGCGACGCCGGTGGAAGCGCCCGCGCCTACCCCTGCGCCCGATCCGATCCGACCTGCGGCACCGTCCGCAGCGGCGGCCCCCACCCCGGTGGCAGCCGCTGCCGCCACTGCCTCACGCCGCTCCATCGTGGCGGCCAAGCTTTACGTGATCGGCATGCTGGAACTGCAACGCCATGAACTGGCGGTTTCCCATCGCATGCGCCTGCAAACCAGCCAGGACCCGGATGCCACCGTCGCCCACATCTTGGCCGCGGTCCATTGCCTGCAACACACCACTTCAGCGTCTTTCACCCAGCGAGTGCGCGAACGCCTGGCCGAAGTGCTGCCGGAAACCTATCTGCCGGCGCTCCAGGAAATGGAGCTTGCGCCCGCGCAGTCCTTGTCCTAGCCGGCGGGATCGGCGAAGTTCTTCTTCAAGCCTGCCCAGCACAGCTGGTAATCGCGCTGGCGGTGCGCCGCATCGATGGCCTGGCGCGTGGGACGGATCACCGCGCGGGTTTCGAACATGAAAGCCATGGTGTCGGCGACCACATCGGGCTTGGACAGATCCGCATGGCTGGCCTTCTCGAAAGTAGCCGCGTCCGGGCCATGCCCGCTCATGCAGTTGTGCAGCGAAGCGCCGCCTGGCGAGAAGCCTTCGGCCTTGGCGTCGTAGGCGCCATGCACCAGACCCATGAATTCGCTGGCGACGTTGCGATGGAACCACGGCGGACGGAAGGTGTCCTGCGCCACCAGCCAGCGCGGCGGGAAGATCACGAAATCCAGGTTGGCGGTCCCGGCCGTGTCGCTGGGCGAGGTGAGCACGGTGAAGATGGACGGATCGGGATGGTCGAAACTGATGGACCCAATCGCATTGAAACGACGCAGGTCGTATCGGTAGGGCGTGTAGTTGCCATGCCAGCCGACCACGTCCAGCGGCGAGTGGCCGATGTCGGCGCGCCACAGGTGGCCCTGGAACTTGGCGATCAGTTCGAACTCGCCTTCCAGGTCTTCATAGGCGGCCACCGGGGCTTCGAAATCGCGTGGATTGGCCAGCCCGTTGGCGCCGATGGGGCCCAGGTCGGGAAGCCGCAGCATCGCGCCGAAGTTCTCGCACACGTAGCCGCGCGAGGCGCCCTCGGGCAGATCCACGCGGAAGCGCACACCGCGCGGTATCACCGCGATCTGCTGCGGCTCGATTTCCAGCACGCCCAATTCGGTGGCGATGCGTAGCGCGCCCTGCTGCGGCACGATCAGCAATTCGCCATCGGCGTCGTAGAAATAGCGGCCCTGCATCGAACGGTTGGCGGCGTACAAATGGATGCCGACCCCGTGCTGCGCCGCAGCCGAACCATTGCCGGCCATGGTGAACAGGCCCTCGACGAAGTCGGTGGGTGCCTCGGGCAGCGGTAGCGGCGACCAGCGCAACTGGTCGGGCGAGACCGGGCCGGATTCGAAATCGTTGTGGAAACCGGCCTGCACGAACGGCGCGAAGGTGCCGTGCATCGCGGCCGGGCGAATGCGATACAACCAGCTGCGGCGGTTCTCTGCACGTGGCGCGGTGAAAGCGGTGCCGGACAGCTGCTCGGCGTACAGACCATGCGCGACGCGCTGCGGCGAATTACGGCCGATGGGCAGCGTGCCGGGCAGCGCCTCAGTGGCGAATTCGTTGGCGAAGCCGGATTGGTAGGTCTTATCGCTCATGATCGGGCTCGTTGGGCGCTTGAGCCCCTCTCCCACCGGGAGAGGGGTTGGGGTGAGGGTCCGGTTTACACGCGGCGTTCCAGATGGCCTCGGCTACTGCCTCTGCCGCCAACAACACATCATGGTCCCAGAAGCGGAGGATTTTCCATCCCCGTGATCGAAGCACGCGAGTTCTGTGGGCATCTTTGGACTCCGTGTGCTGCGAACCATCCAGTTCGATGATGAGCTTATTCTCGATACAGCAGAAGTCTGCGATGTAAGGCAGGATTGGGTGCTGGCGGCGGAACTTTAGTCCGTCCAATTGGCCGCCGCGCAGGAGTTTCCACAACTTGCGCTCCGGTCATTTCCCTGCGCAAGCGGCGCGAGTTTTCGAGCGTGGTGGTTGGCAGTGGTGGCTTGAGCGTCATGGCTCCACCGTACCCTCACCCCAACCCCTCTCCCAATGGGAGAGGGGCTCAATGCAACGTCAGAGAACCCCCCGCTTCATCTGGTCCCGTTCGATGCTTTCGAACAGGGCCTGGAAGTTACCTTCGCCGAAACCTTCATTGCCCTTGCGCTGGATGATCTCGAAGAAGATCGGGCCGATGGCGTTCTGGGTGAAGATCTGCAGCAGCTTGCGCTGGTGGGTTTCCGGGTCCGCGTCGATCAGGATCTTGTTGCGGGCCAGGCGCGGTACGTCTTCGCCATGGTTTGGCACGCGCTGGTCTATCACTTCGAAATACGCCTCGGGCGTATCCAGGAATTCCACGCCCTGATCGCGCATGGCTTCGACGGTGGCGTAGATGTCGTCGGTGAAGCAGGCGATGTGCTGGATGCCCTCGCCCTGGTAGGCGTCCAGGTATTCGTTGATCTGGGACTTCGGATCGCTGGATTCGTTGAGCGGAATGCGCACGATGCCGTCCGGCGCGGTCATGGCCTTGGACACCAGGCCGGTCTTGGCGCCCTTGATGTCGAAGTAGCGGATCTCGCGGAAGTTGAACAGGCGTTCGTAGTAATCCGACCACTTCTGCATGTTGCCGAAATACAGGTTGTGGGTCAGGTGATCGATGAAGGTCAGGCCGAAACCCTTGGGGTTCTGGTCGGCGCCCTGCACCGGCAGGAAGTCTTCGTAGACAGAACCCTTCTCACCGTAGCGGTCCACCAGATACAGCATGCAGTCGCCGATGCCCTTGACCACCGGCGCATCGACCGCCTTGCTCTGGGCCTTGTGTTCGATCGCTTCGCCGCCGTTACCCAGCACGGTGCGCAACACGTCGGCACCGGGCTTCTGGAAACGGATGGCGAACCCGCAGGCGCTGGGGCCGTGGGCTTTGGCGAAATCTGCGGCGAAGGAATCCGGATCTTCGTTGACCAGGAAGTTGACCGTGCCCTGGCGATAAAGCGTGATCGGCCGGGTCTTGTGGTGCATGACCGCGGTGAAGCCCAGCTTGCGGAAATAATCGTGCAGCAGCCCGCCCTGGCCCGGGGGGGCGGCGAATTCGACGAATTCGAAGCCATCGATGCCCATGGGGTTGTCGAACGTGGTGACCTGCATGCCAAGATTGGGCTGTGCGCTCATGGTTCGTGCCTCGCAAGGGTGGTTCCGGGAAGTGGACTTTATAGTTTCAGATGAAACCAATTGCAAGCGGCAGTGCGCCATCACCAAGGAAAAGCTTCATGAACGACCCCAGCTCCCCCTCTTCCTCGTCCCCCGCCGCCCAGGAGCACGCTGTCCTGGAGCTGGAGCACTTCCTGCCCTACCGCCTGAGCATCCTGTCCAACCGCATCAGCCAGACCATTTCAGGGCTGTATGGGCAGCGCTTCGGCCTGGCGGTCACCGAGTGGCGGATCATGGCCGTGCTGGGCCGCTACCCCGAGCTGTCGGCCGGCGAAGTGGCCGAGCGCACGGCGATGGACAAGGTCGCGGTCAGCCGCGCGCTGGCACGCCTGCTGGAACGCGGACTGGTGCAACGGGACACCCACGGCGACGACCGCCGTCGCTCGGTGCTGGAACTGTCGCCGGTGGGCTACACGGTCTACGACGAAGTGGCGCCGATGGCGCTGGAATGCGAGCGCCGCCTGCTGGCGGGCCTGGACGAGAACGAACGCGCGCAACTGGATACGCTGATCGCCAAGTTGGGCGCAGGCATCGGCAATATTTCGGAAAAATAGCGGTGGGCTTTGCAGAGCCGCGCTTGCCGGGCTCTGCAAGGGAACCTCCGAATAATTCGAATGTCGTCCCGAGCGCAGCGAGGGATCTGCTGTTTGCAGGGGAAAGCAGATCCCTCGCTACGCTCGGGATGACAGAACTGAGGGTGTTCACAGCTTCCCAAGGCAATTTCCAGAAGGAGATTACTTCGCAGCGGGGGCCCAGCCCTTGAGGAAAGCGAAGAACTTGCCGCGGTCGTAGCCCTTGCCTTTTTCCAGATCGCCGGTGAACTGGGAATGCAGCAGCTTGCCGTCGGCGTCCAGCACGAACAGGTGCGGATAGCCCTTGATTTCCGGATACGCGGCCAGGAACGCCTTGTTCTCGTTCTCTTCGCTGAAGTTGACCTTCATCCACACATAGTTGGCATCGCGCAGGCTGCGGATCTCGCCGTCTTCCTCGACCAGCTTGTCCAGGCGGTGGCACCAGCTGCACCACTCGCCGCCCACGTCCAGCATGATCCGCTTGCCGCCGCGCTGTGCTTCCACCTTGGCCATTTCCAGATCGCTGGCCGGGTCGCGCTTGGGATCGAACGCCGCGTTCAACGCCGCCACCGCCGCGATATCCGCAGCGGTGGGCGTGTTGCCGGAAGCGACCGGCCGCGAGGTATCGGGCTTGGCCGGCGCATTGGCCTTCATCGAAGGCGGATTGGGTTCGCTCTTCTGCTGCGGTTGCTGCGAGCAGGCGGCCAGCGCGGCCGCCAACAACACGGCGGACGCGCCGCACGAAGCAAGCCTCATCACTTGACCCCGTGCATCAGCTTCTGGATCAGCGGTGCGATCAGGAACAGCAACGCACCCGGAATGATCAACGCCCAGAAACCGAACGTGTAGCCATCCAATGCCGAAGCAACGCTCATCCCGCTCTCGCCGCTGACGTGGCTGGCGAAAATGCCGGACAGGTTGTTGCCGATGGCCGTCGACAGGAACCAGCCGCCCATGCCGAAGCCGACCAAACGCACCGGCGCCAACTTCGTCACCATCGAAAGGCCGATCGGCGACAGGCACAACTCACCGATGGACTGGATGACATAGACCATGAACAGGGTCCAGAACGGGATCTTCAGCGTCTGCGGATCGACGAGACTGGACAGGGCGAGCATCAGCAGCAGGAAGGCCAGGCCATTGAAGATCAGGCCCAAGCCGAACTTGCGGGGAATCGAAGGATTGGCGCGGCCCATCTTCACCCACAACCACGCCAGCACCGGCGCCAGGGTGATGATCGCCAGCGAGTTGACGGACTGGAACCAGCCTACCGGGAATATCCAGCCGCCCAGGTCGCGATTGACGATGTTCTGGGCCAGGAAGTTGAACGAGCTGCCAGCCTGTTCGAAGAAGCACCAGAACAGGACGTTGAAGACGAAGATGATCAGCATCGCGATGGCCATGTCGCGCCTGATCGCGCCGTCGCGGAAGCCTTCCTTGAGTATCAGGACGCAAAGGCCGACGAACAACGCCGTCAATATCCACTGCAGCGCGCCGGCGCCGATGGACAACAGGAAGAACACCACCGGAATGGCGAGGATCGCGCAGACCGCAGTCACCAGTACGCGCGTCTTGCTTTCGCCCCCTTCCAGCGGGCGCCCGACACCCTGCAACTGCCTGCGGCCGAACCAGAACCAGACCAGGCTGATCAGCATGCCGATGCCCGAGACCAGAAACACCACCTTGTAAGCCGGCATTTCCGAGGTACCACCCATCAGGCGTTCTGCAAGCAGGCCGGTCAGCCAGGGCGCGATCATGGCGCCCAGGTTGATGCCCATGTAGAACAAGGTGAAACCCGAATCGCGGCGCTCATCGCCCACCGAATAGAGTTTGCCGACCATGGTCGATATGTTCGGCTTGAATAAACCATTGCCCACGATGACGGTGGCCAGACCCAGCCGGAAAAGCTGTTCGTTCGGCGTCATGATCAGGAACAGTCCGGCCGCCATGATCACCGCGCCCAGCAGGATGGAGCGCTGGTAGCCGAGCACCTTGTCGGCAACATAGCCGCCGAACAGAGCCGCGGCGTACACCAGCGCCAGGTAGGCGCCGTAAAGCCTGCTGGCAGGCGCTTCACCCGCGCTGTCGCCCGCGTAGAACTGGGCCACTATGTAAAGCGCCAATGCCCACCGCATGCCGTAGAACGCGAAGCGTTCCCAGAATTCGGTCATGAACAGCATCCACAACGGCCTGGGATGCCCCAGCAACTGGCCATAGTTGGGTGGCGGCGGGTTGCCGCCCGGAGGGGCCTGAAGCGGTGGACCCGCGGGTTCCGCGGCGTTCGGGATGGTCGAGCTCATTCAGGTGCCCCCTAGGGTTCGCAATGCAGGAATTGGCGTCCGCAGCAGGCTGCGGGACGGGCGAGCATCACCGAACGACGCGCTTGGCGTCAAACAGAACCCTTGATTTCAACGACTTAGTAGCCCTGAACAGGCGATCCGGGCTTGCCGTCGATCATCGTGCGCACCTCGAACAGCTCCGGGAAGAAGGTCAGTTCCAGCGCCTGGCGCAGGAAGCCCACCCCGCTGGAACCGCCGGTGCCGCGCTTGAAACCGATGATGCGCAACACCGTGCGCATGTGCCGGAAGCGCCACAGCTGGAACTGGGTTTCCAGGTCCACGAAGTCTTCGCACAGCGCGTACTCGCGCCAGTAGCGGCCGGTGTCTTCGTAGATGGCCTCGAACACCGGCAGCAGCGAAGGGTCGTTGACGTGCGGCAGGCTCCAGTCGCGGTCCTGGCGCGCGGCCGGAATGGCGTGGCCGAAGCGGGCCAGATAGCGCAGGAACTCTTCGTACAGGCTGGGCGCGCGCAGCACCTGTTCCAGATCGGCCTGGCCCTGCGGGTCGTGCGCGAACACGCGCAGCATGTCGGCGTTCTTGTTGCCCAGCAGGAATTCGATGGTGCGGTACTGCAACGACTGGAATCCGGAAGAAGGCCCCAGCAGGTCGCGGAAACCCATGTACTCCGAAGGCGTCAGCGTTTCCAGCACCGACCACTGTTCGGTCAGCTGTCGCAACACTTGCTTGCTGCGCGCCAGCACCTTGCGGCATTGCCAGACTTCGTCGCGCTGCAGATGCGCCAGCGCCGCGCGCAGTTCGTGGATCATCAGCTTCATCCACAGCTCCGACACCTGGTGCTGGACCACGAACAGCAACTCGTCGTGATGCGGCGGTTGCGCCACCGGCTGCTGCGCGGCCAGCAGCAGATCCAGGCGCAGGTAGCCGGCATAACTCATGCGGCCGGCCAGATCGGTGTGGATGCCTTCTTCCAGCGGGCGCTGGTTGTCCTGGATGCTCATGCGGAACCTGATGAATACGGGTGGGGCATGGTAACGGCTGGCGTCACGGCGGTGTCATGCGCCGGCCCGAGGATTGGGCCACAATCGGCCCGCAGTCAGTCGCTCGTGCTGCGTTCATATCTAGGGAGAGGTTTATGAAGTACGGGTTCGCGCGCCTGACGGCGCTAGCGGTGTTTTCGTTGCTTTGCGCGGGCGCCGCGCAGGCCCAGGTGGTCATCAGCCAGGTCTACGGCGGCGGCGGCAACGGCGGTGCGCCGTTGCGCAGCGACTATGTGGAACTGCACAACAATGGCTCCAGCACGGTCAGCCTGGCCGGCTGGTCGCTGCAGTACGCCTCCAGCGCCGGCACCAGCTGGCAGATCACTCCATTGAGCGGCTCGATCGCCGCCGGCGGGTATTACCTCATCAAGCAGGCCGATGGCGCCAATACCGCCTCGCCCGCCATTCCCACCCCCGATACCACCGGCACCATTCCCATGGCCGCAGGCGCGGGCAAAGTGGCGCTGTCCAACGGCACCGCCGCGCTGGTCGGCAGCTGCCCGCTGGGTACGGTGGATTTCGTCGGTTTCGGCACGGCGGCCAACTGCGCCGAAGGCAGCGCGCCGACCGCAACGATCAACGCCACTACGGCGGCGCTGCGCGCCGACAACGGCTGCACCGACAGCAACAACAACGCCGCCGATTTCACCGTCGGTGCGCCAGCGCCGCGTAATTCGGCCAGCGTTGCAGTGGTCTGCGGCGGCGGCGGTTTGCCGATCCTGTCGGTGGCCGACGTCAGCCAGGACGAAGGCAGCGGCAACTTCATCTTCACCCTCAGCCTCACCCAGCCTGCGGGCGTAGGCGGTGTCAGCGTGGACTACGCCACTGCCGACGGCACCGCCCAGGCCGGCGACGACTACACCGCCGCCACAGGCACGGCGAACATCGCCGAGGGCGCGGTTTCTGCCCAGATAAGCATTGCCGTCAGCGACGACAGCGTGCAGGAAGCCGATGAAACGTTCTTCCTGGGCCTGGGCAACATCAGCGGCGCCGTGTTGGGCGATGCGCAGGCGCAAGCCACTATCGTCAACGACGACGTCACCCTGGTCGCCATCCACGAGATCCAGGGCAACGGCGCGACGTCCCCGCTGGTCAACCAGTTGATAAGCACCACCGGCATCGTGACCGGACGCAAGAACAACGGCTTCTTCATCCAGACCAGCGATGCCGAAGCCGATGCCGATCCGGCCACGTCGCAGGGCGTGTTCGTGTTCACCAGCGCGGCGCCACCGGCAACGGCGGCGGTTGGCAATCGCGTGCGCGTCAGCGGCACCGTGATCGAGTTCGTGCCCAGCACCGATCCCAACCAGTTGCCGTTGACCGAAATCAGCGGCAGTCCCAGCGTGTCGCTGCTGTCCACCGGCAATGCCCTGCCAGTACCCGCTGCCCTGAGCAACGGCCTGCCCTCGCCGGCCGGCGCGCTGGACCAGCTGGAGCGGCTGGAGGGCATGCGCGTGACCGCCGCCAGCCTGACAGTCGTGGCGCCCACCCAGGGCAACACCAACGAACCCAACGCCACCGGTACCAGCAACGGCATCCTCAATGCGGTGGTCACCGGCACGCCGCGTCCGTTCCGCGAACCTGGCATCCAGGCGCCCGATCCGGCGCCGCCGGGCAGCAGCATTCCGCCGATCCCGCGCTGGGACTTCAATCCGGAACTGCTGACCATCGACAGCGATGGACTGGGCGGCGCCGCACTGAACCTGGCCGCGGGCGCGCTGATCGAAGGTCTGACCGGGCCACTGGACTATGGCTTCCGCCGCTACACGATCCTGCGCGATCCTGCGGTCGCCATCACCACCTCGCCGGGCCCGTCCCCGCAGGCGGCGCGCGTAGCCAACGCCGATGAGTTCACGGTGGCCGCCTACAACCTGGAACGCTTCTTCGACACGGTCAACGATCCGGCCGTCGGCGAACCGGTGCTGACCGCCGCCGCTTTCGCCAACCGCCTCAACAAGGCCTCGCTGACGGTGCGCAACTTCCTCAATGCGCCGGACATCCTGGCCACGGTGGAAGTGGAGAACCTGACGACACTGCAGACGTTGGCCAGCAAGATCAATGCCGATGCGGTGGCCGCCGGCCAGGCCGACCCGAATTACGTCGCCTATCTGGAAGAAGGCAACGACGTGGGGGGTATCGACGTCGGCTTCCTGGTCAAGACGGCGGAAGTCGCTACCGGTGTGGCGCGCGTGCAGGTGTTGGGCGTGACCCAGCAAGGCAAGGACACCACCTGGACCGAGCCCAGCGGCACTGTCAGCCTCCTCAACGACCGCCCACCGCTGGTGCTGGACGCGGTGGTGCATTACGCCGATGGCCGCACCTATCCGATCACCGCAGTCGCCGTGCATCAGCGTTCGCTCAACGACGTCGATAGCGTGGAGCCTTCCGGCCCAACCACGCTGGGTGATCGTGTGCGCCAGAAGCGGCAGAAGCAGGCCGAGTATCTGGCCACGCTGATCCAGGGCATGCAGACTGCCGATCCGGCGCGGCGCATCGTCAGCCTGGGCGACTACAACGCCTTCGCCTTCAACGACGGTCTGGCCGACACCATGAACGTGGTGACCGGCACGCCCACGCCCGACGAGCAGACCGCGGTGCCCGGCGATGGCATCGATCTGGTGACTCCGGATCTGGTCAACCTTGGCGTGCTGGAGCCGGCGGACGAACGCTATTCCTTCGTCTTCGGCGGCAACGCGCAGACCCTGGACCATGTGCTGGTCAACGAGCAACTGATCGTTTCCAGCACCGCCTTCGGCCTGGATCACGCGCGCATCAACGCCGACTTCCCGGAGATCGCGCGCAACGACGCCAACTCGCCCTCGCGCCTGTCCGACCACGATCCGGTGGTGGCGTACTTCGAATCTCGCCACCGCGCCGATCTTGCGGTCGCTGCGGTGGCCGACACTGCGTCGGTCACCGTGGGGCAGACCCTGCGCTACACCGCCACGGTGACCAATCTGGGCCCGGATGCGGCCGCCTCGACCGGCGTAGGTTTCGCGTTGAACGCCGAGTCCAGCACCTTCGCTGTGGTCGCGCCGAGCGGCTGGAACTGCGATGCCGCGCAGATCACCGCAGGCATGACTTCCATCGCCTGCCACACCGACAGCCTAGCCAATGCGGGCAGCGCCTCTTTCGCCATCAGCGCGGTCGCCACGGCGGCGCAGGCCGGCGGCAGCGCGAACCTGGCGGTCGCCGCGACCACCCAGTCGTTCGATGCGGTGCACAGCAACGATGAAGCGGTGGCCGCGATCCTGGTCACCGCGCCCTCCACGGCCGATCTGGATCTGAAGCTCACCGGCCCGGCCAGCGTGCCGCGGCTGACTTTCTCGATTCCGTACACGGCGACGTTGCGCAACCTGGGTACACGGGCGGCCGAGCAGGCGGTGGTCATGTTCAACGGCAACACCATGAACCTGGCTGCCACCCTGGACCCGCCCAGCGGCTGGGATTGCCGCAAGCAGGGCACGGTGCGTGAGATCACCTTCCGCTGCGTCGCCCGCAAGCCGATGGCGGCTGGCGCCCGCGCCGACTTCAAGATCCGCGTCAATGCGCTGCCGATCCCGTCCAACCGCAGGCCGCAGGTCAACGGCGCGGCAACCACGACCACGCCGGAATCGGACACCAGCAACAACAACGCGAGCATCACCACCATCGTGCGTTGAATCCGGTGCAAACGGATACAAACGAAGACGCGGCGTAGGCCGCGTCTTTTTTGTTTGGGTTGCACCGTGTGTGGGTTCGCATTGAAAAGTGCGACCGAGCCCCTCTCCCGCCTGCGGGAGAGGGTGCCGAAGGCGGGTGAGGGAGCGCCGGAGCCGGTTCGCTGGACTATCCAGATTGCTTCGAGCGCCTTGGCTGAGCTTTTCGCCGATGCAACTCAGCCCAAACATATGCGTCGCGTCCCCTCATCCGGCCTTCGGCCACCCTCAGCCGCTTGACGCGGCTTCGATCCCGCATGCGGGAGAAGGACCCCTGCCATGGCCCAGCGTATTGCTGCGCTGCAAGGCGGCTTTGCCGCGCCGGTTCCTTAACATGGCGCGCCTTATCATTGGTTTCACATGCAACAGGAATCCGACACGCGATGACCCTCGCCGCAAAATTCGAAATCGAATACCTGCAATATCTGGGCCCGGACGGGAAACTGGTCCGCGACGACCTGCCAGAAGCCGGGCGCGATACCCAGCGCTTGAAAGACCTGTTCAAGCAGATGCTGTTCGTGCGCACCTTCGACACCAAATCGGTGGCCCTGCAGCGCACCGGCAAGCTGGGCACCTACGCTTCCTGCCTGGGCCATGAAGCCACCCACGTCGGCATTGGCGCTTCGACACTCCCCGAAGACACCTTCGCACCCAGCTATCGCGAATACGGCGCGCAGTTCATGCGCGGCGTGCGGCCGCGCGAGGTGCTGCTGTACTGGGGCGGCGACGAACGCGGCAACGATTTCGCCGGTCCGCGCCACGATTTCGCCTGGTGCGTGCCCATTTCCACTCAATGCCTGCACGCGGCCGGCGCGGCGCTGGCGTTCAAGCTGCGCGGCGAGAAACGCATCGCGGTCAGCACCTGCGGCGATGGCGGATCGTCCAAGACCGATTTCTACGCCGCGCTCAATTCCGGCGGCGCCTACGAGCTGCCGCTGGTGCTGTGCGTGATCAACAACGGCTGGGCCATCTCGGTGCCGCGCTCGGCGCAGACCGGCGCGCAGACGCTGGCGCAGAAAGGCATCGCCGGCGGCGCATTCTGCCTGCAGGTGGACGGCAACGATCTGATCGCGGTGCTGGAAGCCATGCGCATCGCCACCGAACGCGCGCGCAACGGCCAGGGCACCAGCGTGCTGGAGTTCGTCACCTACCGACTGGGCGACCACACCACCGCCGACGATGCGCGCCGCTACCGCGACGATGCGGAAGTGAAATCGGCATGGGAACGCGATCCCGTCACCCGTCTGCGCACCTGGCTCACCGCACAGAAGTTGTGGAGCGAAGCCGAAGAAACCGCGTGGAAGGAAGAATGCGGGCGGCTGGTCGATATCGAAGTCAACGCGTATCTGGAAACGCCGGTGCAACCGGTGGAGGCGATGTTCGATTACCTCTACGCCGACCCGCCGCCGGAGTTGCTGAAGCAGCGCGCCGCCGCTATTGCCGCGGAGCATGCCGCACGGGAGCCACGCCAATGAACGTAGAAGTCGCCAAGACGGTAGCCGCTGCGACCGACGCTTCCGCCGGCCAACCCGCCAAGGCTGCTTTGCCGATCACCTTGATCGAAGCGATCACCCAGGCCCTGGCCTGGGAAATCGCCCACGACGAATCGGTGGTGGTGCTGGGCGAAGACGTGGGCGTGAACGGCGGCGTGTTCCGCGCCACTGCCGGGCTGCAGCAGCGTTTCGGTTCCGAACGCATCCTGGATACGCCACTGGACGAAACCACCATCGCCGGCCTCAGCGTCGGTATGGCGGCGATGGGCATGAAGCCGGTGGCCGAGGCGCAGTTCGACGGCTTCGTCTATCCCATGGTCGATCACCTGATCTGCCACGCCGCGCGCCTGCGCTACCGCACGCGCGGCCGCCTGCACTGCCCGATGGTGCTGCGCGTGCCGTGGGGCGGCGGCATCCGCGCGCCGGAACACCATTCGGAAGCCAACGAATCCATCTTCACCAACGTGCCCGGTTTGCGCGTGGTCATGCCGTCCTCGCCGCAGCGCGCGTATGGATTGCTGTTGGCCGCCATCCGCGACCCGGACCCGGTGATCTACATGGAACCCAAGCGCATCTACCGCCAGTACAAGGAACTGGTGGTAGACGACGGCGAAGCGCTGCCGCTGGACGTCTGCTTCGTGCTGCGCGACGGCAGCGACGTGACCCTGGTGACCTGGGGCGCGCAAGTGAAGGAAACGCTGGAAGCGGCCGACGCGCTGGCCAAAGAAGGCATCAGCGCCGAAGTGATCGACGTGGCCACGCTGAAGCCGCTGGACTTCGACACCATCGCCGAATCGGTGAGCAAGACCGGGCGTTGCGTGATCGTGCACGAGGCGCCGCGCACCGCCGGCTTCGGCGCGGAAATCGCCGCGCGCTTGGCCGAGCAGTCCATGTACGACCTGCTGGCGCCGGTGGAACGAGTGACCGGCCCGGACACGCATATCCCGCTGTTCCGTCTGGAAATGAAATACCTGCCCAGCGTCGACAAGATAGTCGCCGCGGCCAAGCGCGTGCTGGCGGCCGGCTGATGCAACGCGCGCGTGTGATCGCCGAGCATCGTTCCCCGGATCGTCCTGCCATCCAGGTGGCGGCCGGCGATTCGGTCACCCTGGGCGAACGCGACAGCGACTGGCCGCAGTTCATCTGGGCCACGCTGGCGCAAGGTCTGGGCGGCTGGATCCCGGCAGCGCTGTTCGACCGCGACAGCGGCACGGCCACCGCGCTGGGCGATTACGATACGCGGGAGCTGGCGACACGGATCGGCGAATCGATCACCGTCCACTACGAGCAGGAAGGCTGGTGCTGGGCGGAAAACGCAAACGGCGAAAGCGGCTGGATTCCGGCCCGCGCCATCGAACTGATCGACGAACCTACGTGATCCTTCTGTAGAGCCGAGCTTGCCCGGCTGCGCTTGATTCGGTGCGAAGAGCAGCCGAGCAAGCTCGGCTCTACAAAGCACAAACAACACAATCTGGATTTCCCATGAGCGACAGCAAGACTTTCAATCTTCCCGATCTGGGCGAAGGCCTGCCCGACGCCACCATCGTCGAGTGGTTCGTCAAGGAAGGCGACACGATCCGCCTGGATGAGCCGCTGGTGTCGATGGAGACGGCCAAGGCTGTTGTGGAGGTTCCTTCTCCGGTTTCCGGCAAGGTGTTGAAACTGGCGGGCAACGCCGGCGACATCGTGGTGACCGGCGCAATGCTGGCGCAATTCCAGCCCGACCCCAACCTGCCGCAGCGTGCCGATGGGCAGGACACCGGGCATTCCCACGGCGCCCCGGCTACCGTGGGAGAGGCGTCCCGCCGCGAGCTTTCCTCCGAAAACCCTGAAGCAACAGCTCGCGCCGGCGACGGCGCTCCCACGACTGCCGAACGCGACGATGCCGGTACCGTGGTCGGCGCGATGCAGAGCTCCAATGCCGTGCACCAGGAACAGGCGGTGGCGGTCGGTGGGGTTAGAGCCATGCCCGCCGTACGCGCGCTGGCGAAAAAACTGGGCCTTGATCTGTCGCGCATCCGCGCGACCGGCGCCGAAGGTACGGTGACCATGGCAGACGTGAAACAGGCCGCTGCCAACGGCAACGCAGGCATGGGAACACCTCTCCCGCCTGCGGGAGAGGTCGGCCCGCGCAGCGCGCCGGGTGAGGGCCTGCCCTCGTCTGCGCTTCGAGCAGCGTCTCCCGAAGGCAGGAGGGAAGAGCATCAACGCACTACTCTCTCCGCTTCTGGCAAACCCATGCGCACCCAGCCGCCGGGCGTTTCGGTGAGCGGCCAGCCCGAACAGCTAAAAGGCGTGCGCCGCAACATGGCGCGAGTGATGGCAGACGCGCACTCCAAGGTCGTACCCACCACGCTCAACGACGACGCCGACGTGCACGCCTGGGCGCCTGGCAACGACGTCACCGTGCGCCTGATCCGCTCCATTGTGCGCGCCTGCAAGGCCGTCCCTGCGTTGAACGCCTGGTTCGACGGCGAAAAGCTCAGCCGCACCTTGCACCCGCAAGTGGACATCGGCATCGCCGTCGATACCGACGACGGTTTGTTCGTGCCCGCGCTGCGCAACGCCGACATCCTGGATGCACGCGGCATCCGCGAAGGCGTCAATCGCCTGCGCGCGCAGGTGGAAGACCGCAGCATCGCGGCCTCGGAACTGAGCGGCTACACCATTTCGCTGTCCAACTTCGGCATGTTCGCCGGCCGATACGCCACGCCCGTCGTGGTGCCGCCTTGCGTGGCGATCGTGGCTGCCGGCCGCGCGCGCCACCAGGTCATGCCGATCATGGGCGGTTTCGAATCGCGCAAGATCATTCCGCTGTCGGTAACGTTCGATCACCGCGCTGCGACCGGCGGAGAAGCCGCGCGCTTCCTCAAAGCGATGATCGACGATCTGGCCCTCGCGATGTAGGGCGGGCACTGCCCGCTGCTTCTTCTTTATTCCCTTGCGTGGCGGGCAATCCCCGCCCTACGGAGAGCTACATGAGTCATCGCAGCCGACTGGCCGGTTTCATCATCGATTGCAAACGCGGCTCGCTGGAATCGTCCGCCGATTTCTGGAGCCAGGCGCTGGGTCTGGAAGTGCAGGACTACGACGAAGACGGCCTTGGCCTGTATGCGCCGCTCTCGGACGGACCGGGCGGCTTGCATATCGAAGTGCAGAAAGTCTCCCACCCTTCGCGCGTGCACCTGGATATCGAAACCGACGACATCGAAGCCGAAGTGACGCGCCTTGAAAATCTGGGCGCCAAACGCATCGAGTTCGTGCGCGAACGCTGGTGGGTGATGGAAGCCCCCAGCGGGCACCGCTTCTGCGTGGTGCCGATGGCGAAGAAATCGTCGCGCGCCAAGCCCAACGTCTGGCGGTAATGCGTCGTAGGAGCGACGTAAGTCGCGATCATCGTTAAGCGAGAGCGCCAATTCGCGACTCACGTCGCTCCTACGCGTCCCTACGCGTCCCTAGGCGCGCTTATCGCGATCCAACCAGGACGCCAGACCCTGCGCGTTGAGCTCGATGTCCATCAGCAACACCCGCTCCACGCTCGCATCGTCCAGGCGACAGCCATGCTCGCGCGCACGCCGCAGATAGAGCGCGGCCAGCGCCTCCTTCATGCGCCGATGCCGATCCGGCAAGCCATCGAACCGGCGCCCGATCTCCACCATCGCATCGATCTGCGCGAACAGGTCTCCGGCCAGTCGCTGCACGTCCCCCACCCGCCCGTAATGGGTGAGGTACACCCACTGCGGGTCGCGCGTCAGCATCCTGGCGATGGAGGCCTTGAGCCTCTCCGGCTCGAACTGCACCGGCGTGGAAGTCGGAATCACGAATGCGCCCCGGTCGCTGTCCAGTTCGCGATACGAAAGTCCGAAAGTATCGCCAGTGAACCAGCCACGGCTGCGCTCGTCCCAGACGCAATGGTGGTGGCGCGCATGTCCCGGCGTATCGATGAATTCCAGCCGGCGCCCGGAGAGTTCTATGACCTGGCCGTCCTCGATCGCCTGCACGCGTCGCTCGTCCACCGCCTGGATCTGCCCGTAGCTGCGCTGCATCTCTTCCTCGCCGTACACGGCAGTGGCGCCAGCAATCAGCTTGGACGGGTCGACCAGGTGCGGCACCGCGCGTGGATGCGCGGCCAGCCTGGCATTGGGCAGGTGCTGCATCAGCAAACCCGCGCCGCCCGCATGATCCAGATGCACGTGGGTGACGATCAGCCAGCCGATATCGCCTGTGGCCAATCCCACGCTGTCCAGTGCGGCCAGCAACAACGGAACCGAATGGTTGGTGCCGCAATCGACGAAAGCGCCGCGGCCGTTCTCCGCGATCAGATAGGCCGCATCGAAATGCTCGCGATGGAACGCGGTGTCGATGGTGTGGATGCCGTGCTGGCTCATGCGCTGGATCAACCGGGCTGCGGAGAGACGATTCTACCCAACACGCTTGTTGCGCGATTCCGCTCCAGCAGCACACCCGTAGGAGCGCCCCATGGGCGCGAGCTTCTGATCCTGACCGCAACAGCACGCAAGCTCGATCAGCGTGGGCGGGCGAGCCACCAAGTGCGCAGTACCACGGCGAGGAACATCACCGCCAGAAAGCGCCGTAGGAGCGCCCCATGGGCGCGAGCTTCTGATCCTGACCGCAACAGCACGCAAGCTCGATCAGCGTGGGCGGGCGAGCCACCAAGTGCGCAGTACCACGGCGAGGAACATCACCGCCAGAAAAGCGCCGTAAGCCACCAGCGTAGCCAGCACCTGTTTCCAGATCGCGCCGGTGCCTGCATCCGCCAGTCCCAGGGCATAGCCCAACTGCATGCCCAGATAGCTGAGCACAAAGGCGACCAGCAGTGCGACGATGTCGAAACGCTTGCGCGCCGCGGTGCGCGGCTGTCGTGGGAACAACCAGAACAGCGCGCCAAGCAGGACGAACCAGGGCAGGAACAGGATCAGCGCCAGATTCAGCGCAAACGGAGAGCTCATGCCGCTTCCTCGCCCAAGGCAAGCAAGGCTTCGGTCAGCTCGGCCAGTTCTACCCCTTCATGCAGGTGTCCCATCGCCTCGCCTTCCAGATGCACCACGCCTTCGCCGACCTTCTGCAGCGCAGCGGCGCCGATGGCTTTCAGGCGGGCGATGCGCTGCCCCGCATCGCGCGGGGAATCGTGGCCCAGGCTCTGCAACAGCAGACGACCGTCGGCAGCCAGCACCTTGAAATAGAACTTCCCATCCGCTTCTCGATACTGCTTGAACTGCAGCGTTGCGTCTTTGGCGGTCTTTGCCGGCGCCTTCGACTTACCGTGATCGGACAGGTCGCGAAGCCCAACCGCATGGCGAAGTTCGGCCAGGAACGGCGTTGCGTATTTCTGGCGCAAGCGCGCGGCGCCGTCGCGCAGCACCGCTTCGATTTCCGCAGGCTTGGCGATCAACGCGTGGTACTTCTCGCGCAGCGGCGCCACTTCCACATCGATGCGCTCGAACAGCTGCTGCTTGGCCTCGCCCCAGGCGATGCCGTCGGCATAGGCTTGGCGCATGCGTTCGGTTTCATCGACGCTGGCGAAGGCCTGGTACAGCTGGAACAGGGCGGAGCCTTCTGTTTCCTTGGGTTCCTTGGGCGTCTTGGAATCGGTGCGAATGGAATACACCAGCTTCTTCAGTTCTTCGCGCGTCACGAACAGAGGAATGGTGTTGTCGTAGCTCTTGCTCATCTTGCGGCCGTCCAGGCCCGGCAAAGTGGCCACGTTCTCTTCGATCGCCGCCTCCGGCAGGGTGAAAAATTCGCCGCCGAAAAGATGGTTGAAACGCTGGCCGAAATCGCGCGCCATCTCGATGTGCTGCACCTGGTCGCGGCCCACCGGCACCTTGTTGGCGTTGAACAGCAGGATGTCGGCCGACATCAGCACCGGGTACATGAACAGTCCGGCGCTGATGCCCGCATCGTCGTCCAGGTCCTCGGCGCGATTGCGGTCCACCGAGGCCTTGTAGGCGTGCGCGCGGTTGAGCACGCCCTTGCCTGCCACGCAGGTCAGGAACCAGTTGAGCTCGCTGATCTCGGGTATGTCGGATTGGCGATAGAACCAGACCTTGTCCGGTTCCAACCCGGCCGCCAGCCAGGTGGCGGCGATTTCCAGGGTGGAACGCTGCACCCGCGCGGCATCCTGCACTTTGACCAGGCTGTGCAAGTCGGCCAGGAAATAGAAGCTTTCCACGCCCGGGCTGCGGCTGGCGGCGATGGCAGGACGCACAGCGCCCACGTAGTTGCCCAGGTGCGGGGTGCCGGAGGTGGTGATGCCGGTGAGGACGCGGGTCATTCGGGGGACATGCCTGGGACTGAATACGCCAAGTTTAACCGGGCGGTGGGAGCGACGTCCTGCAACTGCCGTTCGTGGGAGCGGCGTCCCGCCGCGAGCTCTTGCTTTGCAGGAGGCTGGCAGTGATCCCCGGGATGGCGAGCAGAAGCTCGCGGCGGGACGCCGCTCCCACGGTCAATGGCAGATAAATACATTCAACCCCACTGGCGAAGGTGGCGCGTTTCCGGTCATGCCCACCAAGGAGAACTCCCATGTTCCGCAAATCCATGCTGATGTCGCTGGCGCTGCTGCTGACCGGCGCCTGCACGCCCCTTTCTGCAAGACCGCTGGTGGAAGTCTCGGTGGTAGACCGCGACACCGGCCAGTGGCTGCCCCAATACCCGCACCGCGGCGACACCTGGGTAGCCGGCACGCCCGGCAACCGCTACGGCGTGCGCCTGACCAACACCACCGGCGAGCGTGTGCTGGTGGTGCTGTCGGTGGACGGCATCAATGCCGTCACCGGTCAAACGGCCTCCCCTTCGCAGGCCGGCTATGTGCTCGAACCCTGGGAAAGCGCCGAGATCGCCGGCTGGCGGAAGTCGCTGGACGATATCGCCCAGTTCGTGTTCACCGACCTGGGCGACAGTTACGCAGCCCGCACCGGGCGTCCTCGCAACGTCGGCGTGATCGGCGTGGCGGTGTTCCAGGAATCGCGTCCCCGCTATTACCCGCAGCCGGCCCCGCCGATATCGCGCGGCAGGGAGTACGAGCGCAATGAAGCCAAGTCCGCGTCGGCGCCTGCCGCTCAAGGCAACATGCGCGAGCAGGCCGCCGACAGCGCAGCTCGCCAGAGCATGGGCACCGGCCACGGCCAGCGCGAATGGTCGCCGGTGGGCCAGACCCAGTTCGTGCGCGCCAGCCGCAGCCCCGCGCAGATCAGCGAACTGCGTTACGACGATGCGCATCGACTGATCTCCATCGGCGCGATGCCGCGGCACTACCCGCGCTACGACCGCCGCGACCCCGAGCCGCGCGCGTTCCCCAACGGTTTCGTGGCCGATCCCTATCGGTGAAGTGGCGGGTATATCGGACAAAAAAAAGCAACGGGCCTTGCGGCCCGTTGCAGTTTCCCCTGTTCGCCCCGTTGCGATCGGTGGCGTGCGATCAGTTGCGGAGGTTGGATTTATCCAGGCTGCGCGCGAAATCGTTGACTTCGGTCTGGGCGCGATCACGATCCCAACCGTAGCGTTCCTGCAGCTTGCCGGCCAGATACTCCGCGTTGCCTTCGGCCACCTGGAAGTCGTCATCGGTCAGGTCGCCCCACTTGGCCTGGATCTTGCCCTTCAACTGCTTCCAATTGCCGGCGATGGTGTCCTTGTTCATGGCTTGCCTCTTGAGAAATCACGGCGGTGATACCGTGCGCAAAGCATCGCAACGCACTCGTTGCGACCGCATCAAATCCGCGTAAAGGGCCGTCAACGGCATTCAGCTGCTTGCGTGAAGAGCTTGTCAGGAAAAAAGAAAAGGGCCGGTTGCCCGGCCCTTTCCTTGCATCGATCGCTGAAGGCCAATGCCTGCAGCGCTCAAAGCGCTATTGCTCGACTCAGCACTTGGCGTCTTTGCAATCCTCAGCCTTGTCCTCGACCTTCTCGCCGACCTTCTGTACGTCCTTGCCCGCGCCCGCCATGGTGTTGCAGCCGGCCAGCATTCCCATCGAGAACATGGACAGCACCATCAATGCCAGTAAACGCTTCATACGATTGCTCCTGATTGAAAGTTAGGGCTTGCCAGTTGCCGTTCGCAATCGGAACGATCCCCCCGACAACCTTGGTGGCTAAGCTGACCCTTGGCGCATTCATCCGGCGTGAACAAGGCGAACCGTGTTCAGTTTTTGCTCAGTCCCGCATCAAGGTGGACTTGCCGAACAGGCTTTCCACCAGATCCACCACCAGTTCGGCGGTCAGGTTGCGGGTGTCGATGACCGGGTTGAGTTCGACGATGTCCAGCGACAGCAAACGGCCGGTATCGGCGATCATTTCCATCACCAGCTGGGCCTCGCGGTAGTTGGGCCCGCCGGGCACGGTGGTACCCACCCCGGGCGCGATGCTGGGGTCCAGAAAATCCACATCGAAGCTGACGTGCACGTGGGTGTTCTCATCCACGCCGTCCAGCGCAGCCTCCATGGTGCGCTTCATTCCGTTCTCGTCGATGTAGCGCATGTCGTAGACATCGATGCCGTTGTCCTTGATCAGGCGTTTTTCTTCCGCGTCCACCGAACGGATGCCGATCTGGCGCAGGTCGCGGGCATCCATGGCCGGGAAATCGCGGCCTAGCCGGGTCAGGGCATCGGGCCCGATCCCGCACAGGCAGGCGACCGGCATGCCGTGGATGTTGCCCGACGGCGTGACCGCGCTGGTGTTGAAATCCGAATGCGCATCCAGCCAGATCACCCGCAGCCGCTTGCCGGCATCGCGGCAATGCTGGGCCACTGCGGTAATCGCGCCCATGCCCAGGCAGTGGTCGCCGCCGAGCATGATCGGCATGCGCCCCAGTTGCAGTTCCGCGGCGGTGGCATGCATCAGTTCGCGGTTCCAGGCCACCACTTCGTCCAGATGGCGGTAGCCCTGCACCGGCGCAAGCCATGGGTTGACCGGGCCGTTGAGATTGCCCCGGTCGGCGACCTCTACGCCACGCGCGGCCAAGGCCTCGCCCAAGCCGGCAATGCGCAAGGCATCGGGCCCCATGCGCGCGCCGCGGTGGCCGGCGCCGACATCGGTAGGCACGCCGATCAGGGAAACAGGTGGAAAAGTTCGACTCATCAGCGGTCTTCAAGCTATGCAAGGGGTGAGGAGTCTAGCCTCGATTGTCTGCTAGTACTGTGGCGGTGCAGCAAGTCCCGGCATAGCGGGTGCGCCGCGCGGCCGGCCGACTCCTTAACTTTGCTCTCACGCCTCGATCACGGTCCTGTCACCGCCGATAACGAACACTGCGTACGCAGGGAAACAAGGCTCGCCGGAGATTGCCATGGGCACCGTTCGTGACATTCGTTCGACTCCCCAGGATGTGATGCTGGACATAGACGCCGAACTGCGGCATTGGCGCGGGTGTTATCGCGAAAGCTCCTTCCACAGCAGCTCGCGCGAGTTCGACGATTACATCCCCACCTTGAAATTCGGCTACGACATCTACCTGCTCAATTACCGCGCAGAGCTGGAAGAATTGCTCTCCACGCTCAAGCACCGCTACGAGCGCAGCATTCCCGAATGGCAGCGGCTGGAATGGCCGTTGAGCGAAGCGATCATCCGCGAAACCTGGAAACGGATGAAGAGCGGGCAGTCCTGGCGGCAGGTGCCACCGTTGAACCAGGGCTTTCACAACACCGCCGCATCGTTGAGGTGAAGCGGTAACCGCGGGGTCGGCGATCGTTTGGTGCTTGGCGCGGCTGGGCGACCACCCAGCTATCGGATGAGCCGAGAATTTCCGTAGGGGCCTTCCACTTTTCGGTCGAGGATGAAATCACGCATCAGCGAGAAGTAGCCGCCTGAATTTCGGGTGTAATCGCGTTCGCCGTCCTCTCGCGTCTCGTACTCGTAGATCCCATGGTCGGCCATCGGAAAGACCGCCATGGTCAGGTCGATTCCCTCCACCTTGAGGGTCGAGAGGCGTTTGAGGGTTTCGCCAGGCGGCGCATCCCGATCCTGGCCCCCCAGCACCCAGAGTTGTGGCGTTCTCAGGTTTCGCAGCACGGGCATCGGGTCGTACTGCAAGGGTATTCCCGGCAGCAGACCGGGGCCCTCGCGCCGGATCCGTTCTGGATCGGTAGCCAGGAAATAGTGGGTGACGTTGCCGCGAACGTGCTTGAACCAATCTTCGCCGGAGTACTTGCGCTTCACCTCGGCAAGCAAGTCGTAGCCTTCGGTGAAGTTACTCAACAGTATCGCTGCCGATGCATCTGCGATCTCGCCAGCTTTCTTCTGTATTTCCGCACCATAGCCGTGGCGCTGCATGTCGAAGGCGATTGCCTCGCGGTCTTCGTGCAAGGGAGACACCGCCAGACCGAAGCTGACGATCACGAAATCGACCGGCTCGATTCGCGCTGCCAGCGGCGCAACCCAGCCTCCCTGGCTGCCGCCCTGGTATCCCATCCGGCCCGCACGTGGACCGGCCAGGCGTCTGGCCTCGCGCAACGCGGCGATGGCATCGTTGGCAAGCAGCAGGTAGTCCTGGGTGTAGCGGCCTTGCGACGAGCCGGTTCCGCGCTTGTCGTAGGCGAACACGCCTATGCCCTCGCTGGCGAACTGGCGCTGCAGCCAATAGGTTTGCAATGCCGATGAGCGCTCGGAACCATGCACCAGCACCACGATGGGCACCGGCGAGTGGCCTTGGGGCAAGGTCAGACGGCCTGTCAGCTGCACTCCCGCGCCTTCGAACCTGGTGTCGGTCTGATCGAACTGCAGCTTCGATCCGCTGATGCCGTCGAAGAGAATCCTGCCGGTGTCGCAAGCGGAGAAAGAAACCCGCTTGCCGTCAGAGCGGCCGGTCCAACCCAGCGTGCTCGTCCAGAACTTGCCTGCGGGGTGAAGTTCTCCGGTAGTTCCATCTTTTCGACGCCACCGCAGATTCCCTTCATCTGCAGGACCGATGTCTACGTCGGTTCCGTCCGCAAGCGCATAGCTGCCGATCACGCACTCATGGCTGGCTGGAAGCGCAGGGCTGGCCCGGCCGGCGACTGCATGGGCGGCAAGCGACATGGCAAGCACAAAGGCGATCAGGGCGCGGATCTTAGTCACTGGAAGCACCGGTTGCAGATTATGTAAATGTTTACGTATATTGGAAGACGCGTCAACCTATCCCTTCGACTCTTACAACAAGCGGACTTCCACCCATGGACGATTTCATTCAGAAGCAGGGCCCTGCCTTCCTCGCGCATCTGCTGAGAAGACTGTCCGACGACCTCGTGCAGCAGGCCGCTGAGTGGTATCCAACGGCCGGGGTCACTGCACCGCCACGCACGATCTCCACGTTGCTTGCGTTGGACGAACACGGCCCGTTGGCGATCACCGAGCTGGCCAAACTGCTGAAGCAATCGCATCCGCTGGTGATCGTCTGGGTCAGGGAGCTCAGCGCGCTGTCTTTCATCGAATCCAACGATTGCCCCAATGATCGGCGCCGCACGCTGATCAGCCTGACCATCAAGGGACGAAACCAGCTCAAACGCGTGCGCAAGGCGCTGGTTGCGATGGAGATTGCCTCGCAGCGACTGCTGCAGGAGAGCGGCGCCGACCTCTTGCCCGCGCTGTGGCGGATGGAAAAGGCGCTGCGGGAGAAACCTTTCGCCGACCGTCTTGCCGCCAGCTGACAACGGGAAAAGTGCGAAAGATTTGGTGCCGGCACCCGGATTCGAACTGGGGACCTACCGCTTACAAGGCGGTTGCTCTACCAACTGAGCTATGCCGGCATGGCCGATGCGCGGAACGCACATGAAAAAACGCGTGCGCGAAAACCGCGGAGGCGGATTCTACCGCAGCAAGGCGCAGTCCAGCGACCGCGATTGCGCAGCCCCACTTCCGCTCTGCAACGCGGGCGCAGTGACTCCCACAGCGGCGGCGACATCCAGCCACCATTGCGCTGCGCCTTCCTCGCCCAAAGGCTGCAGTAGCGCCTCGAATCCGGCCGCCCGCAGCGCGGACTGACGTCGTTCGGCGCCTTCGCGGCTGCGGTAACGTCCCAGGGCGATGCCGTTGGCCTGCGCCCCGCTGTTCACCACCAGATAGTCGTCGAAACCCGCCGCGCCGATCCGCTGGGCCAGCGCCTGGGCCGCTTCGCGATCGGCCTGCGGCGGCAGGATCACGTTGTAGCCCTGCGCCGTCTTGCCGGGCACTTCGCGCGGTTTGCCGCGGGTGATCTGGCTGCCAATGCGCGTGGCTGCCGATCCGGCTGCGGCCTGGTCGGCAAAAGGTCCGACGCTGAAGCACTGCGCAGGTGCTGCCGGCGCGGCGGCAGCGACGGCGGCAGGCGGCGACAGCGCCGGTGCCGAGGGCACCGTTGCTGGCGACGGCAATGCAGCAGGTGCGGAGGTTTGCTCGCTTTCGCTGAGCAATTGCAGTCTGGGCACGCCCGCCGGTTGCGCGGGAGGCGCAGGGAGCGGCGGTTCGGGGCGGGAGATCCACCAGGCGGCGACACCCCCATTCAACACGATCAGCAGAACTATCAGGGCGCGAATCAGCATTCGGTGGTTCCAGGGGCCGTGCCGACGCGCGACCACAGGGCCAGTCCTTCCAGGACCAGCGCGGGCGCGCGAAGCGCATCGGGGAAATGTGTGGCGAGCATGTCAGCACCGCCGCCATGCAGCAACAGGGTCGGCGCCTGGCCCAGCATCCGCGACGCCTGGACCATGCTGCGGTCGATCAGGCCCAGCGCGGCCCCTTCGCAACCCGAAGCCAGGGCATCGGCCGTGTCGGAAGCGAATTCCCGGTAGTCGCCGCCTTCGGCCGGAAGCTGCGCGGCAGCGTGGTGCAAGGCTTGGCGCATGGTCCCGGGTGAAGGACCGATGCGCCCGCCGCGGTGCAAGCCCTCGCTATCCAACAGGTCGATGGTCAAGGCGGTGCCAACCCCTGCGATCAGCCATGGGCCCGGTCCGCGCCGGTGTGCAGCCAATAGAGCGAGGAATCTATCCACTCCCAGTCGCGCGGGTTCGGCATAGGCGATGCGCATGCCCGCCAGCCCGGCGCTGCTGCGCGCCACGGAGATACGGCGGAAACGCTGGGTCAGGACTTCGACCAAGCTGGCAGTCAGTGCGGCAGAGGCCACGCTGGCCAGGCAGGCCGACTCGGCGTCTTCGGGCAACAGCTGCTGCAACTCTTCGGCGAACGCCTCAGGCCCATGCGCCAGCGCAACCACTTCACCCATGCTGCCATCGCCATGCAGCGGCGCGCATTTCAGGCGGGTGTTTCCCAGGTCGAACAACCAACGGCTCATTGCGCCCTCACGCTGACTTCCCCCGCATGGAATACACGTTCATCGCCGTCGATACGCACGCGCAGCGCGCCGTCTTCGGCGATGCCGATGGCGGTGCCGGCCTGGCTCGCGCCGGTCAGATGCACGGCCACTTCGCGGCCAGCAAGCGCATCGAAACGCGCATAGCGTGGCAGGAACGGAGCCAAACCTTCGGCATCGAATTGATCCAGCGCCGGCACCAGGTGGGCGAGCAGTCGCGCGGTGATCGCGTTGCGCGACGGTGTCGTTTCGAGAAGATGGGTCAGATCGGTCCAGGGTTGGTCCAGCGCGGCGGCCATGGCCTCGGGCATGCGCACATTGAGGCCCAGCCCGATCACCGCGCGCACCGGCCCAGCGTGTTCGCCGCCGCCTTCCACCAGCAATCCGCCGAGCTTGCGGCCCTCCACCACCAGGTCGTTGGGCCATTTCAGGCGCACGCCCGCGTAGCCCGATTCGTGCAGCGCCTCGGCCACGGCCACGCCTGCGACCAGACTCAAGCCTCCCAGCCGCGCCAGCCCACCGGAGAACTGCCGCGCAAGCGACAGGTAAAGATGCGCGGCCAATGGCGACGCCCAGGTTTTTCCGCGCCGCCCGCGTCCGCCAGTCTGGCGCTCGGCGATCAATGCCGCTACGCCGTGCGCCGGCGTTTCCCGCCGCAGCAGTTCGCTGTTGGTGGAATCCAACGACCAGGCGATCTCCAGGGAAGCGATGCCGGCGCGCACGAACGCAGGCAGAGCATCGACGATATCGTCGGCCTGCAGAAGTTCCAGCGGATGACGCAGCGTGTAGCCGCGACCGGCCTGCGCATCTATTTCCACGCCGGCTTCGCGCAGGGCTTCGATGCGTTTCCACATCGCCGCACGGGTCAGCCCCGCCTCCTGCGCCAGCGCATCGCCCGACACGGGGCCGGCGATGAGGCGCTGCAGGATCTCGCGTTCCCCGCTCACGTGCGACGGCGCAACAGACGCACGCGTTCGAAACGCGATTCGGAACCGGCGCGCAGACGCTGCAGGTTGCCGCGATGGGTGAACAGCACCAGCGCCGCGGCGACGCAGGCGAACGCCCGTCGCGCGTTGTCGACATCCAACCACCACGCCAAGGGCAACAAGCACGTCACCGCGAGCACGGAAGCGAGGCCGACATAACCGGTGAACACCAGCACGCCCACCCAGACCGGCAGCAGCCACGGCACCACCGCCGGCCACAGCACCAGCACGCCGCCCAGCAGGGTTCCCACGCCCTTCCCGCCGCGGAAGCCGTGCCACACCGGCCAGATATGTCCTACCGCCGCTGCCACGGCCATGGCGTAAGCCAAAACGGCCGCCGGCAAAGGCCCTTCGGCAGGGCCGTAGCGCAGTCCAAGCCATGCCGCCAGCGCACCCTTGCCCACATCGATCAACACGACGCCCAGGGCGAACTTCCAGCCTTGGGTGCGCAATGCATTGGTGCCGCCGGCGTTGCCGCTGCCCTGGGTACGGATATCCACTCCGCGCCATTTTCCCAGCAACAGGCTGCCCGAGACCGAACCCAGCAGATACGCGGCGAGAATCAGCAGCAGGGAAGTGGCAATGACGGGCATGCGCCGATTATGCGCGAGTCGACGCTGCCGCTTCAGGCTGCACCGCAACGATCAGGGCGCCCTGGCCCGCATGGGCGCCGATGGCCGCCCCGGTTTCGACCACGAACCCCTCTACGATTTCGATGCGCTCGCGCAGCGCCGCCAGCAAACGTGCGCCCTGTTCCGGCGCATCGCAGTGGCCCACGATCACCCGCCAGCGTCCGGATTGCGGCATCGCCGCAGCGACCCGTCGCGCGAATGCTTCCGGCGCGCGCTTACGCGTGAACAGCACGCCGCAAACGCCCAACCTGCCATCTCTCCGGATGCGCGCCATCGCGAGTAGCGAGGTGAACCTTGCCAGCGGAGCGGCCCAACCCGGAACGCGGCCGCCGCGCACCGCATGGCTGATGTCGCGGGTCAGGGCCCACAGCAACGTTTGCGGGCGCAGACGTTCGAGCTCGGCCAGGATCGCTTTGGCGGTCATGCCCTGTTCGGCCATCTCTGCTGCGCGCCAGACCAGCAGCGCCTGTCCGGCAGCCGCATTGAACGTGTCGAACACCTGCACCCGGCCGCTATTGGTCCGCGCCGCCGCATGCTCGCCCGATTGCAACGTGCCCGATACCGCGCGCGACAGGCCGACATAGACGACCTGCCGGTGGTGCGCCAACGCCAGCTCGAACTGCCGGCTGAAATCGCCAGCGGGCGGCTGGCTGGTACGCGGCAGTTGTTGCGAATGGGCCATGCGCCGGTAGAACTCGCGCGTGGTCAATCCCACTTTATCGATGTAATCGCGTCCGTCCAGGTCCACCCGCACCGGGACAACGCCGATCGCATAACGCTCGGCGATGGCATCGGGTAGATCGGCAGCGCTGTCGGTGACGATGGCCACCTCGATTCCCGACGCCGCGCTGCGCTGTTGCCGCAACATGTCGTCGGCCTTCATCGCTTCCACCACGCCAAGTTCGGCGCAGGCATCGAATATCGCCTGCGAGCTGGCGGCATGGGCATGTACCCGCAGCCGGCTGGCGCCACCGGCGATGACGATGGAATCGGCGCCGATCGCTTCCAGCGCAGCTCGCAGACGTTCGCGATCCAGATCGCCGCCCAGCACCAGGCATTCGCTGCACCAGCGGCGGTGCGGATCGACTTCCTCGGTATGCGCCACGACCGGGTCGGCCTCGTTGGCGGCCGTGGTGGAGACGCCCCGCATGCGGATCGCGCGCGGGCCGCCCTCCACGAACTCGGCGATGCCTTCCAGCATGTCCACGAATCCCTTGGCGCCCGCATCGACCACGCCGGCCCGCTGCAACACCGCCAGCTGCCGCGGCGTCTCGGCCAGGGCACGCCGCGCGCGCACCAGCGCCCTGGCGAAGCCCGCACGCGAGCCCCGGTCGCTGCCCTCGCCATGATCCTTCTCAAGCTCTTCGGCGAACGCGGAAATGACGCTGACGATGGTCCCTTCCACGGGCTTGGCCAAGGCCAGCCGTGCGCTGGCGGCGCCGTGGCGAACTGCCTGCGCCAGCGATTCTGCATCCAGCGACGGCAGGGTCTTCACCTGCTCGGCCACGCCGTGCAGAAACTGGGCCAGAATGGCGCCGGAATTGCCGCGCGCGCCGTCGATGGCGTCTTCGCCCACCCGCGCCAACAGCTCCCCGGCATGGCGGCTGCGCCGGCTGAGCGCGCCATTGAGCACGCTACCCAGGGTCGAGGCCATGTTGTTGCCGGTATCGCCGTCGGCCACCGGGAACACGTTGATGCGGTTGAGCCCGTCGCGCGAGGCGATGACCCTGCGAGCGCCGGCAATCAGGGCACGGCGCAGCGCGGCGGCAGTCAGGGAATCGGGGGCGGCGGCGGGCATGTGGGGCAAGTCTGCATGAACTGTCGTACGCGTTCTGCTGCACCGCAACAGCCGTTGGTCGGCCCGGCAATCAGCCCGCCAATGGGAGCGGGAACCGCGCTATAGTTCGCGCGGTCAGAACGTCCGCCAGACAGGAGTCTCCCATGCTGCGTCTCAGCCTAGCCTTGTTGTTGATCTGCGCCAGCGCCCACGCTCTGGCCCAGAACGGGCGCAGCGCGCCGGCCAATCCCGGTGCCTGTCAGGAAACCGAAGCGGTCGCCCGCGATGACGCGGCACAAGCCGGCGCTGCGCATCCCAAGGCCACCGCTACCCGCAATAAATACGCCAAGCCTGCTTCGGCATCGCCGGGCGGCGGCGGCGGCGGGGATGACGATGGGCTGCAGCGTGTCCGCGGCTCCAAGTGGCACAGCTTTCTTCCGGGCATGTTCCGCTGACCGGATCGTGGTTCGGCTGGCTCAAGCGCCCGCCCCGCTCCGTCGATAGCGAGATCTGGGCCCACACCCGACGTTCGGTTCCCTTGTTGCAGCGCTTGCCCGCATCCGGCGATGCGGCATTGCAATCGCTGACGGCGCGCTTCCTGCACGAGAAAACCATCACGCCCCTTGCGGGTCTTGTCTTGGATGCTACGGCCCGCATGCAGCTGGCCGCGCTGTGCTGTCTGCCGTTGCTGGGTATCGGGGCGAAGGGGTTGCGCGGTTGGTCGCAGTTGCTGGTCTATCCGGACGCCTTCCGCGTGCAGCGCAGCCATATGGACGCGGCCGGCGTGCTGCACGAATTCGAGGACGACCTAAGCGGCGAATCGTGGGAGGCCGGCCCACTGATCCTGTCCTGGGCCGACGTGCAAGCCGACCTGGCCGATCCTTTCGCCGGATTCTGCGTGGCGATCCATGAAATGGCGCACAAGCTGGATGCGCTGGACGGCGCGATGGACGGCACTCCGCCGCTGCCGCACGCCTGGCAACGCGAATGGGCCGTCGATTTCCAGCGTCAGTACGATGCCTTCTGCCAAGAAGTTGATAGCGGGCGCGACACCGCCATCGATGCTTACGCTTCGGAATCGCCGGAAGAATTCTTCGCCGTGACCAGCGAATACCATTTCTCCGCGCCTGCCTTGCTGCAAGCGGAAATGCCGCAAATAGCGGCACATCTGCAACGATTCTATGCCCCGGCAGGCGCGACGCCCATGTAGGAGCGACTCAAGTCGCCCCTGCATTGCTCCTACTTCGCTCCCGCGACATTTCGTCACAAGCCTTGCGGCAGGATCACCTCGAAGCGCGCCCCGCCCAACTCCTGCGAACGCGTCACCTGCAACTCGCCGCGATAGCCCCGCACCAGATCCTGCACGATCGCCAGGCCGATGCCGTGCCCCTGCACGCGCTCGTCGCCGCGCACGCCGCGCTGCAGAATATGCGCGACGTCTTCCTCGGCGATGCCGGGACCATCGTCGTCCACCGCCAGCAGCAGACCGGCGCGGCGGTTGCCGACGGTCTTGGTGGGCGTTGCGGTCAGCAACACGCGCGAGCGCGCCCACTTGAACGCGTTCTCCAGCAGATTGCCCATCAACTCCTGCAGATCGCCAGCTTCGCCGTGGAACCGCGCGTCGGGGTGGATATCGAATTCGCAGATCACGCCCTTGGCGGCGTAGACCTTTTCCAGGCCGCGCACGATTTCCTCGGCATTGGATTCGATAGGCACCGGCGCGGCGAACAGGGCGTGGCCGCTGGAAGCGGCGCGCGCCAATTGATACGACACTAGATTGTTCATGCGCTTCAACTGCGTATCCAATTCTTCGCGCAGTGCGGTGGCATGGATGCCCTCGTCCAGCTGAGAACGCAGCACCGCCAGCGGCGTCTTCAGGCTGTGGGCAAGGTCGGCCAGCGTATTGCGCTGCCGATCCAGGTTCTCGCGCTCGCTTTCGATGAAGGCGTTGATGCTTTCGGTCAGCGGTTCCAGCTCGCGCGGGTGCCGCTCGGTCATGCGGCTGGCCTGTCCGCGCTGTACGCGGGTCAGCTCGTTGATCACCCGCTGCAAGGGCCGAAGGCTCCAGTTGAGCACCGCCACCTGCAGCAGCAACAGAAAAACTCCCGCCGCGCCCAGGTACCCCCACAAGGCTCCGCGGAACGTACGCAGCTGCGCGCCCAACACGCGCGAATCCTCCGACACGTAGATCGAATACGGGAACTCGCCTTCCGGCGCGCGGTTGGCGTAAATGGTGCCCAGCCCAAAGCGGTACACGCCGCCTTCGTTGCCGTCGAGCTGGCGCATCGGCACCGGGCCTTCGAAGGTTTCCTGCAGCGGCTTGAGCATGTTGGCCGCCGGCAAGCTGGGGCCCAGGGTGGAATCGGAACCCCAGTGCTCGTTGGGCAGCACTACTTCGGCGTACAGGCCGCTACCGGGCTGGGTGAAACGCGGATCGACCGGTAGTTCCGGGGGAATCAGGGTGCCGTCGCGGCCGAACTCCAGCTTGTTGGCGTAGGAAATCGCATAGCCCTTCAGGCGATTGCGCACGTTGAGTTCGGCGGTGCTGACGAAGGCGCGGTCCAGCGCATAGCCGGCCAGGAACAGGAAAGCGAGCAGGCCCACGCTGGCGGCCAGCAATTGCCGGGCGCGCAAAGAGCGCGGGCGCCATCCCTGGAAAGGATCGCGCCCGCTTGGTGCCGTGCCAGCGTCCGCCGCGCGCGGGGGCATCAGCCCTCGTGGTTGCGCGGGATGGCGAAGCGGTAGCCGCGGCCGCGCACGGTCTCGATCGGCTTCAGTTCGCCTTCCGGATCCAGCTTCTTGCGCAGGCGGCCGATGAAGACCTCCAGCACGTTGGAGTCGCGGTCGAAATCCTGCTGGTAGATGTGCTCGGTCAGGTCGGCCTTGGACACCAGTTCGCCCGCGTGCATCATCAGGTATTCCAGCACCTTGTACTCGTAGCTGGTCAGGTCGATGTTGCCGCCGTTGACGCTGACTGTCTGCGCTGCCAGATCCAGTGCGACCGGGCCGCACTCCAAGGTGGGTTTGCTCCAGCCAGCGGCGCGGCGCAGCAGCGCGTTGACGCGGGCCAGCAGTTCTTCCACATGGAACGGCTTGACTAGGTAATCGTCGGCGCCCTGCTTCAGGCCTTCCACCTTGTCCTGCCAGCTGGAACGCGCGGTCAGGATCAGCACGGGGAATTTCTTGCCTTCATCGCGCAGCGCCTTGATCAGCTCCATGCCGGACATCTTGGGCAGGCCCAGATCGATGATGCCCACGTCGAACGGCACTTCGCGGCCCATGTACAGGCCTTCTTCGCCATCCTGCGCCGCATCCACGGCAAAGCCTTCGCGCTTGAGGCGGGCGGCCAGGGTTTCGCGGAGAGGGGCTTCATCTTCGACCAGCAAAATACGCATGGACACTCCTGTGACTAGAACTGGCGGCCGGCAGGCCCCCGGGTAGGGAACATCTTACGGTCGGCGGGGGTTGTCGCCGCGTGCACGCGGCGGCGCTTCCTCGCGTTGGGGGCCGCGCTCGCGGCTGCCCCTGCGCTGCGGGTCGTCGTCCATGTAGCGGACGCGACCGCGATCGTCCATGACCTTGACCCGGTTGATCTCGCGACCGTCGAACTGCACCCGTTCCGCACCCAGGATCTGGCCGCCGGTCTCGCGCTGCGCTCGACGCACCGAATCGGACAAAGAGGCTGGATTGCGCTGCGGCATCATGTTCTGGCGCGGCGGCGGCGGTGGCGGCCGCTCGGGACGCGGCTGCTCTTCTTGCCCCGATTGCGCCCACGCGCCTACCGCCACGCCAGACAGGGCGAGCAATGCGCAGGTGGACAACAGAAAGCGGGACATGAATCTCATAACGGAATCGTAACGGGTTTCGGCCTCCCTGAATGAACGGGAGCCGACACGGCCTAGTTGTTGATTAGGAATGGATTCTGGCCCCGGGCGGTGAATTCGATCTGAATTTATCCACAGCTCTCTTGGGCGCGTTCAGGTTCCTGGCTGCCTAGAAAATCTCCGCCACGCAGCACCGAAGCGAGCCCCCGGCCGCCTCGATAGCCTCCAATGGCACGCTGTGGGGGACGAAACCGGCCTCATGTAAGCGGTTGCGGGTGGTCGGGGTCAGGGACGCCTCTGCAGCCCCGCTCATCCAGACCGACCCTTCGGATAGCGCGATGGCATTGCCGGCGAACGCCGCATGCTCGGCCGGCGACAGAAGGATGCCGTGGGGCGCGTAGAGCCCGGCAAGGGCTTCAGGCACGGCAGCCTGGGCGAATCCGCCGGCGCAAATCAGGGCCGCGCGGCCGGCCAGCACCGCCAGCACTACGTTGGTGTGGTATTCGCCGGGCGCCAGGTCGAACATCAACGTGGCGCGCAGGCCGAATGCCTGATGCAGCAATGCGGCGCCTGCTTCGTCGCAGCGTTCGGACAAACCGCAGAAGCCAAGCCCGCGCGCGCGGTCGATGACCAAGGCGCCGGTGAGTTCGCAAACATGCGGTTGCGTAGACAGGTCGGTTTCCTGGTAGCCCAACAGATCGGTGAAGAAACCGCGGATATCACGGCGCGCGGCTTCGCGCTGGCGCACCTCATGGCGCATGCGCCCAACCACCAGCCGGCCCGGCGCCGTGGCGAAGACATTGTTGGGAAACAAGGCGTCGGGCGTGGTCGGATCGCCGCTGAAGCACAGCGCCGGCAGTTCCCGCGCCAACGCGCGTTGCAGCTCCCGGTGTTGTGCCTGCGCTGCGCGTGCATCGAAGGCCGAAGCCTGCGCCATGTACCGGTTGTCGCGCGCCGATTGGTCTGCCCTGGCGAATCCATCCGGCGCCACCAGGAACGCCGCCCGTGCGGTGGCGCGGCCGAAATCCGGCGCGCATTTCGAGGCGAAAGGAAAGAATGTACCTAAATCACGCGTAAGCATGGAATGTGTTTCGGGATTGCCGAGGTGAAAAGACTATCCCATTTGAGGCCGGGGGCCCCACTCGATCATCGTGAAGCAAGCTCTGTTGGATAGCCAACACCCACATCAGAAGTTGTCGAAAAACTTGTTGCGGAGCCAATCGGATACTTCTCTCGTAGCGCGCTTGCTCAGGATCCCGTTCGTGGTGAGCTTGTCGAACCACGCTCTTGGCGCGGAACCCGATTTCCCTGGTCGCCTAGAGCTGCCGATCCCAGCCTCAACCAGCGCTAGGAGCAGTTCGGCCACCCTTAGTCCTCCACAATCAGGTACTCACCGTTCGGACCGGCTCGTTTCGGGTCCTTGCCGACCTTCACGCACAGCGCGTCCTTTCCGCAGCGGGTCAGATTGCCCGTTTGGGTCGCATGAAGAATACCGCTGCCGAACTCCGCCCGCTCGAGCGCCCGCATGTTCTTCCATACCAGGAAACTGCTGCCGCCAGCCGCCAACAACGACCCGACGATCAATGCGGTAAAACCCTTCCAGACAAGCGCATTCTGAGCGCGCGCAAGCCGCTGATGCTCATGGCCCATCAAGTCCGCCGAGACCTTCGCACTGGCCGCAGTTTGCTGAAGCTGCGTATTGAACTGGTAGACCGCCTTGCCAGCACCCTGCTCGATGACGTGATGTGCCTGGTCGCCCAGCAACTGAACCGTCTGCGCCACGAACTGCTCCACACCAACATTGAATCTCTGCCTTCCCTGGTCGAGCAAGGCCGCACTCTTCTCTATCCGCTCCACCGCTTCGGCATTGCGGGCATCCAGCTGATTGGCGATAGCTGCCAGTTTGAGCAGCAGCTGTTTGACCTCGTCGAGGTTCGAATCCATTCGTTTGCTCCCTTCCTTCTAATACGTCACATCCGCATGGAATGCGGCTTCTGCATAGGCGCCTCGGGCACCTGCTGCGCCAACAGCGACTGCGCCTCTGCTTCTTGTGCCCGCTCGTAGGCTTTGACCTCCTGCTGCCAGGATTGCCCCGCCGCCGAGCCAAGGAACTGGCTGGTGACGGCCTGCGAATCTTTCAGCCCGATTACTCCATCAACCCTCAGCGTTGCTGCATAGAGCTGTTCGATGTTGGCATCGAGTGTGCGATTCGATTGGGTCTGCGCCGCAGGTTGCTGCAGCGAGCGACCTACGGGATCCCAGGATTCAGTACGCTGGGGAACTATCGGCGTCGGCGCAATCGGCACCGGACGACGCTCGAGATGCTTCTCCAGTGCTGGATCGATCGGTTGTCGCGTACCGCATTCCCGAACCTCGCCACGCTGGCAGAGCACAGAGGGGCCCAACTCGTTGTGGCGGTCGCGAACGCCGTCGCGGTAACCGAAAGTGGTATACAGTCCACCAAGATGCTGCTCCGACCGGTGAATCACGCTCATAGCTGCCTCCTCCGGCAACGCCCTCTTGTGCAAGAAGGGATGGTCGCTAAGCGCATTGAGATAGTCCACACCTAGGTTGAAGCTACGGACACCTAGACCATTGTGCCGATAAGTGTCGCCGATATCGCTGTGACAGCCGGCGACGGTTACGTTCAACGACATCATGCCATCGCTCCAGCCCGGCGGAATATGGTTGGTGGACTTGAACGGATCCCGCGCCTCGTCTTCAGCGGTGATCTGCAGCACCGATACCACCGAAGGCGGCAAGCGGCGGTCGTGCTCTTTCACACCGGTTGCCACCGGGTCAAACAGCAACACCGCTTGCATAGTCTTGCCCGGCGCCACCAGAGGGGGCCTGGTGTAGTGGATCTGCGTGACCAAATCCTCGTCATCACGGACGACTTTGGCATCTCGCGGATCCTGAATACCACGCTCGTCAATCATGCGAGTAAGCGCGGCCACCTCCTCCGCACCCCGGCTGAAACCGACACCCGCCACCCGGATCTGAGCCTGTGGATCCTCATCCATCCACTTCTTGGCCTGCTCGCAGAACTGCAAGTAGGCCGTTTCCACACGCCGTTCAAATAGGCGTCGGCCATGATCAGGTAGGGCACTTTCTCCTTGAGCGGCAGCATGTAGAAGTAGCCCGCCGCCAGAATAAGCGACAGCACGATGGCGGCCGAGGCTACCAGCCAGGCGCGGCGCTCGCTGCGCCGGGCCATGTCGGCCAGGGTGATCTCGAAGTTGACTGCTTTGGATACCGCGTTGTCGATCTGCGGCGACGGAACTTTCTTCCTGAACATCAATAAGATTCCTTGGATCCGCTACTAGGGCGCAGACGCGAAGACATTGCTGCCATGCTCAGGGCGTGGTCGCCGGTGCGGCGTCGCCAACTTGAGCCACCCGAACGACGATCTGGTTGTCGCTGGCCGTGACCGATACCTGTTGTCCGGCATAGGCTGCGGTCAGTTGCGAAACCGCCGCTTGCAGGTCGTTGGTCTGGATTTGCGCCACAGGTTCGTACAGCGTGAAATCCGAGGGGTGCAGGTACGACAAGGTCATTTTCGAGTCACTCGCCCATCTGGAGAGCATGTTCCTGAGCGTGCCGTCCATGGGCGAGGCGTGGAAGACATAGGACTTGTACAGGGGAATCGCCTCGGCCGACGCCGCGTAATGGTTCACCTCTCTCCAGCGACCGCCGAAATCCGGCGCCGGGCGTGTGGCGCATCCGGACAACACAACAGGCAAGATGATCAGTACGCAACAGCAACCGCCGGCCAAAATCTTATGTTTCATGGTTCACCAACAGAAGGACGGGTTGGAGGGATCGACGGGCGCGACGATGCCGTTCGGCAGTCGGCATGGCGCTGGGAATGACAGGCAATTCGGAACCGAGAGCGCGCACGACCAAGACCGCAGCGCGCGCTGGAACAAGTTGCAAGGGAAGAGATCGAGCGGACCGATCTGTCACGCCCAGCGCCGCACGCTGGAACCGCGTGGGCAATGACTACGGAGAAATACAATGACACCGGCACCTACCTCCCTGGCAGAAACGCTCCATGAAACACTTTCCCCGTAGTTGCATTCCTATCCAACGTCACTAATGTGGGCAACGCTAGATGGCGATCACGCCGAAAAGGCGTATGTGCAATCAAACTGGAAATTAGCTCGATACAACAAACATAGTCAAGCACTACGATTACGCGCATGTTGCTCGCATCACAGTTGGAAGCGAAGTATCGCGAAGTTCATTCGCGGTGTTGAGACCAACGAAGACGAACGCGCGACTACAAATGTGCTGCGACAAACAGGTGACTGCCGGTAGCGCAGTACTTTTTAAGCGTCTGTCCTTGTCATAGCTTCTGAGCGCTCAATCCACAAGCCGCCCCCACAGGCAATCTTGACGCTGTGCCTGGCGAGCGCAACAGGGCAATGACGACTGTGAGACCGGTCTCATCGTCACGATGATCAGCCAACTCGATTGAAGATGAGCAAGCAGACGTGCGGGCCCGTCGGCGCGAAACAATAGACGGCCCGATCATTTCCATACCGCACCTTTCACGCAGGTGTCGCTAAGGTGCCATCAGTCGCTCTTCCGGACAGGCGTCGCATGAAGAAGTTCCACAAAAGAGACTTTCCCACCGACCAGGTGCGCCGCTTCCTGGAACCAGGACCCATCGTGCTGGTGAGTTCGGCATGGAAACAGCAACGCAACATCATGACCCTGGGCTGGCACATGATGATGGGATTCGAGCCATCGCTGCTGGCCTGCTATCTCTGGGAAGAGAACCACAGCTTCGAGATGATCCGGCGCAGCAAGCAGTGTGTGATCAACCTCCCCACGCTGGATTTGGTGGACACGGTGGTGGGCATAGGCAACAGCAGCGGTGCCGACACCGACAAGTTCGCCAAGTACGGGCTAACCGCGCAACGCGCGAGCAAAGTGCAGGCGCCCCTGCTGGCCGAATGCCATTCCAATTTCGAATGCCGGCTTTACGATGGCAGCCAGGTGGCCAAGCATGGGCAGTTCATCTGGGAAGTGGTGAAGGCCCATGTCGCGGTCTCGCCCAGGATTCCGCAGACTGTGCATTACAGAGGCGAGGGCAAATTCATGGTCTCGGGACCGGATATCTCGCGCCGCAGCCGATTCAAGCCCGGCAATCTGTAGGCTTCCGCTCGCGCCTGCCCTACGCCACCTCAGGATCTGGTGGTGATCGAGGCGTAAAGCCGTTTCAACTTGGGCGTCACTACCGGAATGGTCAGCATGGTGCTGGCCACGGCCATCAACAGCAGCGCGGTGAAGGTGGCGTTGCTGATGATCTGCTTGTCCAGCAGGATGTTGGCGAAGATGATCATGATCAGGGCCTTCGTCTGCAGCAACCAACCGATCAGCGACGCTTCACCCGGTTTCCATTTCAGGATCCTTCCAGCAAGATGCACGCCGGCAAGCTTGCCGATCACCGAAGCGATCAGCAGCACCGCCGCGGCGATGAAGACGACCTCGCCGCCCACCGACCAGGCCGTGCGCAGGCCGGTACTGAGGAAGAACACCGGCATCATCACCAACAACACGTTGTGGCGCAGACGATCCATCTGCTCCTGATCGAACCAGTCGGCATCGATCACTACCCCGGCCAGGAACGCGCCGACCATGAAGTGCAGGCCCGACCAGTCCGCACCGAAGGCGCATACCGCCAACCAGATCAGCATCACGTACCAGCGGTCGCGTTCTGGCAATCGCGCCATCAGTTTGCGGAACCCGATGCAGGCCGCGACGAATGCCACCAGAAACCCTACCTGGCGGCCCATTCTTTCCCAGTCCAGTAGCACTATCGCCAACACGCCCCAGATGGCCACATCGTCCAGGCTCGCATAGCGCAGGATGCGCTGGCCGATCGGCTGGCGCAGGATGTCCAGTTTCTCCATCAGCAGGATCAGGATCGGCAGCGCGGTGACCGCGCACGCCATACCCACGCCTATCACGAACTGCCAGGACTGGCCCTTCTCTCCGATCCAGCCCGGGAACATCAGCATGCCGACTGCGGCGACGCTGCCCGCCAGCAGTGGCACGCCCAGCGCAAAGCCCGCGGTGACGCCGCTTTCAAGCCGGTTCTTCCAAGCCTGCCGTACGTCCAGTTCGATGCCGGCGATGAGCACGAACAACATCACTGCCCAGGCTCCCAGCCCGTTGAGGATCTTGATCACGTCCGGGGTGAACACGAACTGGTAGTAAGCCGGCGCCACCGCGCCCAGTACCCCAGGCCCCAGCAGGATGCCGGTGACGATCTGCACCACGACCAACGGTGCGAAATATTCGGTGCGGCCCAGCCGCCAGATCAGGTACGGAATGCTGAAGATGATCGCCATGGCGATCAGGAACACTTCCATGGTGCTGACGGTAGGCGGCATACGGCCTCGGGAGATGCGGCGGGGTCCAAACCCCGTCGATCTTAGCAAGCCGCAACACGATTGCCTTGTTCGCTATCGATGTGCAGGGCATGCTCCCGACGGCCCTGACCCGGTACGGCCGACGCGTGCGCACTTGGCCGGTCAGCCGGCCCGAAAGGGATTACTGCGCAGAACGACCTTCATCGCTTGTTCGCGACGCCGGCATGGCCGGGCCAGGGCGCTTGGACGCCGATACGGTTACGGCATCTTTTCCTGCAGCCGATGGTGACAACGCCACCCGATCCAGGTTGTGCGGCGGTGGGGCGGTCTGCGCGCAGAAGTGCGCGGCCGGCGCCGGGACCGCCACCGCGATGTCGGCTGGCGACAGTGGCGCCAGAAGATGCTGGGGAAGCAGCACCGTCAGCATGGCGAACAGCCATGCCAACAGCTTATGCAGGGAGAACAGGAAGTCGGTAATGCCCATGGTGCACCCGGCCCGTGTGGAGTGCCGGCGAGAATAGTCGGCACTGTGCGGGTCTTGGCGGCGGGGGCGACGGGACGGGGGATGGCGCGACGAAACGGGCGATTCGGGTACTGGAAGCGGCTGGCTGGAGCATACAAGGCCCGCTGCTGCGCAGGATCGGTGATTGGGCCGCTCCGGAACGGCGGCGGGGAGAGGTCAGGCCTCGACACGGCGAACCGTTCGGTCAAGCCAGACCTGTTACGCGACATCGACAAAGCTATATGACGTTTCTTTACGGCGAAGAACGGCTTCGCGTTCCTTCACGCGAGGCAAGCGTGGGCTCGCGCATGTTGGCGTTGCGGCATCGGCTGCCCCAGCCATGCAAGGAGAATGGTTTGAACCAGCACAATCCCAATCCCGGCGCGCCTTTCCAGCCCCCTGCGCCGAAGCCCGGCGAAACGCCGAGTCCCGTGCGCGATACCCCGCCATGGCAACCCAGCGATCCTGTGTTCCCTCCTGCGCCCGATCCGGGCGTGGATCCTGATGGCCCGCCACCTGCTGGGCCCGCTCAGCCCAACGGACCCTAACATTTCAAGCAAGGCCCACACAGCGGGCCGGACACCGGCTTCGACTATTCGATGCTGATGATCGTTGCCGCGTTGCCCGGCAGCTCCAATGCCGACCCCAACGCAATGGTCTTGCCGCTCATCGCATCGCGGCCCTTGCTGCCGGCTCTGATGAACCGTCCGAAGCGCTCCAACGCCAGGGTCGCCGGGGCTGTATTTCGGTTCAAGGCCACCATGACCGTGTCGCTGCCGTCATAGCGGAAATAGACGTACACGCCGTCGACAGGTGCGAAGTGCTGCAGTTTTCCGTGATGCACTACGGGGGTGCTGCTGCGCCAGCGGAGCAGTCGCCGAAGATAGTCCTGCGCCTCGCGCTCGGCTTGCGACAGGCCGGCGCCGGTGAAGGCGTTCTTCGTATCGCCCGCCCAGCCGCCCGGCATGTCGGCGCGGATCCTCCCGTCCTCGCGCGCTCGCGGCCCTTCCATCAGGATTTCGGAACCATAGAAGAATTGAGGCGTGCCGCGCACGGTGGCCAGATAGGCCATCGCCATCTTGAACGGGGCAATGTCTCCTTTTAGTTGCGCGAGCAGGCGTGTGGTGTCGTGATTCTCGGCGAATACGACCAGACGGTCCGCGTCGGGATACAGATAATCATTGGCCAACGCCTCGTATAGCCGCACCCAGCCCGTATCCGCCGCCTCCGGTTCGCTCAACGCGTCGCGCAACGCGATGTGGATGGGAAAATCCATCATGCTGGGCATGTACGGAACGTGGCCGTCGGGATTGACCTTGCCGCGTTGCCAGTGGGCGATGGTGGCGGGACTGGCGCTCCATTCCTCGCCGACCATGCTGAAGTTCGGGTACTCCTCCAAGACCGCTTTGCCCCATGCGCTGAGGAATTCGCTGTCGGCATAGGCGAACGTGTCCTCGCGGATGCCGGACAGGCCGGCATACTCGATCCACCACAGGCTGTTCTGGATCAGATAGGTCGCCAGGTGCGCGTTGCGCTGGTTGAGGTCGGGCATGCCGGGCGAGAACCAGCCGTCCACGAAGCCCGCGTGGTCCTGCGGCGCCGCATGTGGATCCTGCACCGTGGTGCGGCGATGATTGGTGGGCGCAAACTCGCCGCCGTGGTTGATCCAGTCAGGCGTGGGCAGGTCGCGCATCCACCAATGGCCGGAGCCGATGTGGTTCAGCACCACGTCCATGATCAGACCCACGCCCTTCGCACGTGCGGCGTGGGAAAGCGCGCGGTAGTCCTCGTTGCTGCCGAAGCGCGGGTCGATGCGGTACAGGTCGGTGATGGCGTAACCGTGGTAGGAGTACTTCGGCTGGTCGTTCTCCAGCAGCGGCGTGGGCCAGAGCTGGGTGAAGCCCATGCCGGCGATGTAGTCGATGCTTTTGGAGATGCCCGCGATGTCGCCGCCGTGCCGTCCGTTGGGCGATGCGCGATCGGCCGGCTCGCGCATGCTCGCGACCGTATCGTTGCCGGGATCGCCGTTGACGAAGCGGTCGGGCGTGATCAGATAGATGGCATCGGCAGTATCGAATCCCTTGCGTGCCGCCGAACCCGGTTCGCGGGCCTGCAAGTGGAACGGATGGCGCGCCGCCACGCGGTCGCCATCGACGAACTCGATATCGAACGTGCCAGGACGGGCGCTGTCGGCGATTTCCAGCGTAACGAACAGATAGTTGGGGTTCGCCACCCGCTGCACCTCGGCTACGCTGACGCCGGCTTGCGAAAGACGTGGTTTCAGCGATCCGATCGCATCCCCATGCACCATCAGTTCGATGCGGGAATGCTTCATGCCCACCCACCAGCTGGCAGGTTCCAGATGGTCGATGACGAAGTCGCGTGCCGATGCCGTCGCGCTGAGCATCAGGCCAAAACACAGTATCAATGCCGCTTTCATGCCAGATCCCCGAAGGCCGTCGAATGGCGGATGCATTCGCGGGATGAGGCGAGGCTACAAGCCGCAGCCATTGGCGGGAAATGAATTCGTATGTACTGCGACGCAGCACTTCGCATCATGTAGACCATTGCTTTGCAGGGTGGGCGGTCACCACTCAACCAGACGGGTGCGATCCCATACCGCGACCTCGCGGTCGGTGCTCTGGTCGTAGACCGAGAACTTGAGGGTTCTGGATTCGTCGCCGGACAGGAAAAAACACGCGGTGTCTCGGGCCAGGGCTTCTTTATCCTTGTTCGAAGCTTCTTTCCAGGCAGGTCCCACCCAGAGTATGGGGCGGCCATTGTCGGCGGCGGCGTTGATCACCAGCCCCGCCGGAATACCGGCTTCAAGACGGGCCCGACATTCCTGCATGCGCGCTGCGGTCCTGGCCGGGTCCTGCGCGGTGGCTGGCGCCGCCGACCCAGGTGTTGCGGCCGGAGCTTCAGGTGCGTCCACCTTTGGCGAGCAAGCGCCAAGCAGCAGCGCCAGCGATCCCGTAGCCATCGCAATGGGCCAGAGCGAACGCCTATGCGCCATCACGATGTCCTTTGCTTGCGGTCTTTCGCTCTGCATACCGCCTCCTTCGTCATGGCGGCCTGCCGATTGGACCGTCCCGGCGATTCTAGCGTCTGGTCAATCGAGCCGCGCGGCGAGCTTCTTCGGCGCCAACAAGCGATAGCTTGCTGCGAGGAGATCGGACACCTCGTCCCAGTCCGTCCGCGCATCGATCGCCATGCCGGCGATATCCGGCCACCACACGGGCTTGAAGAAGGGCGATTTCGAGAACCGCGGGGCTTGCAGCCGCGCGCCGGAGCGAAAGGTCAGCACCGTCATCGGCCCTTCGGTGTTCGCTGCCCGTGCGTACGCCGGCGGCCAGCCCGAGTCGATGACCAGCACGTGGGCGAAATTCTTCTTGCGGATCATCCAGCGCGTACCGACCCAGCCTTGCTCTTCGTAGGCGTCCGGCAATTCAAGGCAGATCGCGCGCAGGCGCAAGACGATCGATTCGGAGACGGTGGCGCGGGTGTTCACTTCCCTTCGTTCCTGGAAACAACGGAGTCCATCAGTATGGCTTTGGCCGACAGCACGAAGAAGCGGCGCTTTGCACAAGTTGTCTGCTTGCCGTCCAACTCTTGGACCCTTCCTTCCGATCGGATACGGTCGATGGGACAACCCTGGACGATAACGACATGATGCAACGATTGTACGCGCTGGCCTGCACCGCCCTGCTGGCAGTCTCCCCTGCCATCGCGGCGGCCGATGAGCCGGTGCGGACCGCCGACATCCTGGCCCAGCAGCAAACAATCCGGGCCGAGATGAAGGCCAAGCGCGAACGCTACGCAACGATGCCGCGTTCGGCGCAGAAATCGGTCATGACCGATCAGGACAAACTGAAGGATCTGCTGCAAGGCAAGTCGGAGCTTTCCGAATTGGATTCGACCGGTCAGGCGGAGGTGCGCCGCCTGATCGCGCGTATCGACGCGACCATCGCCAACAACCAGGGCGAGCGCCTGGTGTGCACGCAGGAAGCCAGGACCGGCAGCAACTACCTGACTCGCGTGTGCCGCACGCCGTCGGAGATAGACGACCGCAAGGAGGCCGACCAGCGGCTGTTGAAGAGGGAAGTCGACCGGGCCAAGTGCACCGACAAGAACGGCTGCTTCTAGATCGCCCATCCGGGTCGACCGACCTGCTGCGCGGCGACCGACGTTAGACTGTGCCTGCCGGGGTCACCTGGCGGACCACAGGATGGACATGATCAATAACGATGTTATGCGCAGCATCCGCTACATGCTGGATCTGGGCGACGCCAAGGTCGCCGAGATCGTCCAGTTGACCGACCCGGAGTTCCCCATCGACAAGGCGCAAGTGCATGCGCTGCTGAAGAAGGAGGAAGAAGAAGGTTTCGTGGCCTGCAGCGACCGCGTGCTGGCGCATTTCCTCGATGGCCTGGTGGTGTATTACCGGGGCCGGGACGAGAGCCTGCCGCCGCGTCCGGTCGAAACCCGCATCACCAACAACGTAGTGCTGAAGAAGCTGCGCGTGGCGTTCCAGCTGAAGGACCTGGATATGCATGAAGTATTCGGGGCCGCCGGGTTTCCGCTCACCAAGCCCGAACTCACCGCTCTTTTCCGCCAGGCCGACCACAAGCACTACCGCGCCTGCGGCGACCAGATTCTGCGTAATTTCCTCAAGGGATTAACGGTGCGCTTTCGCAGCGGCAAGTGACAGCAAGCAACGCCGGCGATTCCGGGTTCCCGATCCCGACGGACCGAGGCCGCACATGCCATGCTGTTCGGAGAGGGAAATATTGGACACCTATGCGTGCATTGGGACCCCTGCCCTAGCCAGCTCCATGGATACGAATCGACTAAAGGATTTGTGCGCGGGCCTTCCCGGTGCCGTCGCGCAATTGCATGGCGGGCCAGCCAATATCCTGGTCTATAGCGTGGACGGGAAACGCTTCGCTCACTTCAAGACCAGCCAGCCCGAGCAATGGCGTTTCAGCATCAAGGCATCTCCGGAACGTTTCCTGGAACTTACCGACGTCCCAGGCATCAAGCCCGCGCGCTGGCTGGCCCGCTTCCACTGGGTCACGATAGTTGACGTTGGCAGCGTGCCGGAAGACTACCTGCGTGAACTCGTGCACTGGTCGTACCGCAAGGCGCTGGATTCGTTGAGCAAGAAGCGCAGAGCCGCGCTGCTGTCGCTGGCCTTCTGAAAGCCCGGCTGCGAATCCGTTGCGGCGTCGCGCGGAATCGGCGTGCGCCTTTGAATGGGGAAGGCAACCCGATTCGCCGGCGAGACGGCGAATCGGGCCATGCCGCCGCTACCGCGCAGTGGCGTTGCAGTCCAATGCATCCGCATCCGCTGCAGCGCCAGCAATGATCCGGATGTTGGTGAAAGCCGCCGCGAACGGCGCGTCTGCTGCGACACTGAAGGGTGTTTCGATGCCGCCCAGATCGGCGCCCCGCGAGGCGAAGCAGGTCAACGGTACCTTGAAGGTGCGCTTCTTGCCCGGGGCCAAGTCGGCAAGCGCAGGCGCCAGGTCGATGCCACCGCCGCATTTCGCACCGCAACCCATGGACAGATTCACCGCCGATTTCGGCGCGTGCATCAGTAGAAGATCGAACTGCAAGGCGCCGCGCGCCGTGGCCAGCGCATTGAGGTTGTTGCGCGCCGAGTTGCGTGAGAACAGGCGCGCCGGCGCCAGCCAGGTGACTTCCTTGGCGTCCTGCTGCGTGTTCACCTGCACGGTGCGCACCTGCAGCGCCGGCTTGGCGTCGGGCCAACGCAAGGTCGAGTTGAGGTCGGCGCCCAAGGGGCGCTCAGCGTCTCCGGCCGCGACATGCAGCGCGAAGGTGGGTGCATCGGCCATGTTGAAGATGGGCAGCGTGGTGGCCGCACCGCAGCTGGCGCGGTCGGAAACCGGCAGCTTGGCCACTGCCGCCGTACTTGCGTAACTCAGCCCATAGCCTGGCTTGAACAGCGGCGGCTTCGCCGCATCCGGGCGGTCGGAGGCTGCCGGGCATGGATCGTTCGGCCAGGGGAAGGTCAGGCGGCCTCGGAAATCCTCGTTGTCTTTCGCATCGGCGACCAAGACATCGCTCACACCCTTGCCTTCGGTGCCGGGAAGCCAGGCAGCTACGAAGGCCTGCGACAGATTGATCAGATCGTTGGCGTACAACGGGCGGCCGGAAAAAAACACCGTGACCACCGGCTTGCCCGTGGCCGCCGCCGCTTGCAGCACCGCCAGGTCTTCCGGATGGCGGCGGCTGTGCGACACGGTATCGGAAGGCACGATATCGCCGTTGGTTTCGGCATACGGCGTTTCGCCGATCACCGCCACGACGGCATCGAAACTTGCCGGGTCCGGGTTCTTGCCCGCCTCGCCCACGACCACGTTCGCCTCGCCCAGTGCCTCGCGCAATCCGGTCAGCACGGTATCGGCGTTGGGATAGTCGGCATTGGTGTTGTCCGTGCCCTGCCAGGTCAGCGACCAGCCGCCGGCCTGGTTCGGGAAACTGTCCGCGCTCTTGCCCACGACCAGCACGCGCTGACCACGCTTGAGCGGCAACGCGTTGCCTTCGTTCTTGAGCAGCACCAGCGATTCGCGCACCGCACGACGTGCGAGTTCGCGATGCTGCAAGGCCTTGGCGTCGCCGGCATAGCGGCTGTCGGAGGGCTTGTGGTCGAACAACCCGGCCCGCAACTTGACGCGCAGGATGCGGGTCACCGCATCGTCTATGCGGGCCATCGGAATCTCGCCCTTCTCGACCTGCGCGATGGTATTGGCGATGAACGCCTTCCAGTCGTCGGGCACCATCGCCATGTCCAGGCCGGCGTTGATGGCCTGGGCGCAGCTGGCGTTGCTGCATCCCTTGACCTGCGCGATGCCGTTCCAGTCCGACACCACGAAGCCGTCGAAGCCCATCTTCTCCTTCAATGCCTCGGTCAGCAGCGCGTGGGTGCCGTGCATCTTGCCGTAATCGACGCCGGCAGCCACATCGTTCCAACTGTTGTAGGAAGCCATCACCGTCTGCACACCTGCGCCCAGGGCGCCGTAGTAGCCCTGCCCGTGCACGTTGACCATCTCGGCCTTGGCCACGATGGAGTTGCCCTGGTCCTTGCCGCCGTCGGTGGCGCCATCGCCGATGTAGTGCTTGGCGGTGGCCACCACGTTTCCTTGGCCGCGCAGATCGCCTTGCATGCCTTTCACATAGGCCGCCGCGTACTCGCGCACCAGCGCGCCATCGGAAGAGAAACTTTCGTAGCTGCGTCCCCAACGGGTGTCCTGGGTCACCGCCAGCGTCGGGGCGAACACCCAGCCGATGCCCGTTGCGCGCGTGGCGTGCGCCGTGGCTTCGCCGATGCGCTCGATCAGCTCCGCATCGTGCGCGGCGCCCAATCCGATGTTGTGCGGGAACAGCGTCGCGCCATACACGTTGCTGTGCCCGTGCACCGCATCGGTGCCCCAGATCACCGGGATCGGGGTCTTGGCATCGGTGCTTATGGAAGCCTGGTGGAAGCTGTCGGCCAGGCTCAGCCAGTCGGCCACGGTGGAGCGCTTGTTCTTGCCAGGCCAGGATCCGCCGCCATTCAAGACCGAACCGATGTAGTACTTGCGCACCTCGTCCGGCGTGACCGATTTGATTTCCGGCTGGGTCATCTGCCCGATCTTCTGGGCCAGGGTCATCTCGCCTACGATCTTGGCGATGCGCGCCTCCAATACGGGATCCTTGCCGATGGCACTTTCGATGCGAGGCCAGTCTGACAGGCTGCCGGCCGGCTTAGCAGGCGCTGATTGCTCTTGCGCCACGGCGGCGGCGCCGAGCAAACCTGTGGTTAGGCAGGCGCTGAGGACGAATACGAAATCGCGGGTCTTCAAATCACTACTCCCAATGACGCGGAAAGGGCAGGCAAGGTTTTACGCGGGCGACAAACCGGCCGCAAGCGTGCACTTGCGGCCGGAGTCGGCATTGCTGGTAACCGTTAGAGTCTGTAACGGAACCCGATCAGATACTGGCGGCCGTACTCGGTGTATTCCTCGGGGAAGAACATGGGTACTAACCCGGTGGCCTCACTGACCTCGGTGCGGAAGGGCTCGTTGGTCAGGTTGTTGGCTTGCAACAGCACGGATAGACCGCTGAGCGGGCTGCCCTCCGGGAAGTCGTAGTTCAACTGCAGGTCCAGCGTGCGCTCACTCAGCGTGAACCGGTACTGGCGCGCGCCGAACAATGCGCTGTACTCGCCGCGGTATCGGTCTCGATAGCGCTGGCTCAGACGCGCCGAGAATCCGTGCTTCTCGTAGTACACCGTCGCATTGGCCACGATCTTGGACAAACCCGGGATGGTGTCGGTGCCAAGACTGCTGTCGTTCGGATCGGGATCGATCGAGGACTCGGTGTAGGACACGTTGAGCTGTGCGCCGAATCCGTCAAGCGCCGGATGGAAGGTGCTGCCTGACAGCGCCGTACTCAATTCGGCGCCGCGCATGAGCCCGCCCGTGCCGTTGGCCCAGGTGCTGTAGTTGCCGAAGTTGGAGGGTACTGGCGGCGCGTTAGGGTCCGGGGTATAGCCACTGAAGTCCCAGTTGGGGAAATTCTGTCGATAGACGTAGCTTTCCAGCGCCTTGTAGAACAATGCCAGACCTACATAGTTGCCTTCCCCGAAGTACTTCTCAAAGGACAAGTCGAACGCGCGAGCACGATAGGGTTCAAGCAGCGGATTGCCGCCGCTGCCGGACCAGGCAATAGGCGACGTGGTGCTGATGCTGGCACTGCTGTCTGCGCTGAGATAGTTGATTGGCGGACGCATCAGAGTCTTGGCCGCGCCGAAGCGGAGCATCCAGCCCTCGCCGAAATCCGCTACCAGATTCAGACTGGGTAGGATGTCGGCATAGCTCGTTCCCAGCGTCTGTGAAGTCAAATTGGAAGAAGCGTTGAAGCCGGTCGACTCCTGATCGGTGCGGATGTACTGCACGCCGGCGTTGCCGCGCAGGCGGATTCTGTCGGTCAGATCCATGTCCAGGTTAGCGCGGAAATAGAAAGTCTTGACGTCTTCCTCGACGGTGAAATCCTTGCGCAGATCGTCGTTGGTTTCACTCACATAGACGTTGTAGTACTCGTTCAACAACCTGCGCGGGTTGAAGCTCAGCACATCGCCCATGCCAACGAAGCCCAACCCGGTCGGCGCGTACAGATCGGACGGATCCACCAGCTGCGGCGCGCGGCCGTCGGGCAGATCGGCGAAGTAAACCGTGGCCACCTTCTCCTTGGTGCGCTTGTTGAAGTTCACGCCCACATCGTAGCTGCGCAGGAAATCCGAATCGACGGTGCGGTTCAACGCCAGTCGGAGCGCCTTGATGGTGTCCTCCTGGCGCGAATCCTCCATGCGTCCGTCATGGCCGTAATGCTGCGGATCCCACAGGTACACCGCGTTGGGGTCGGACATGTCCGGCAATGAATACTGGTTGAAGCCTGGACCGGCGGCCCCAAGATTGAAATCGATGCTCTGGCCGTCCAATCGCCCCGCGTACAGTTCGAGGACGGACTGAGTGCGCTCGGCGCGGGAGTAGCTCAAATCGGCGCCCACCGTGTATTTGTCCCATTTGAACGTGTTGGACCAGCCTGCGGAATACAGCTTGTCCTCGCGCGTGTTGTTGTCGTTGCGCACGATCGGCTGCACGTTGTTGAGGGTGCCGCTGGTGACTACCTGGTGGCCGTCGATGGTAGTGGTGGCGGCGTTGCTGTAGGTAACGCCGGCGCCGTTCTCGCCGGTGAACCAGGGGTCGTTGTTCCACATGGTTCCGTGCATAACCTCGTCCTGATCGAACTTGGAGTAGTACAGATCGAGGATGCCGTGATAAGTGTCGTTCGGCTTGAACTCCAACACGCCCATCACCCCGTCGCGGGTCAGGTCGCGCGACTTCACCCAGCCTTCCGAACCTTGCAGTGCGATCGCATTGGCCGGGCGCCCGGCTTGCGGCGGATCGCCCCACTCCACTGCGTCCAGATCCGCCCACCACCATGCCTTGTAGTGCTGTTCCTGGAACGGCGAGCTGATCCGCGCGATGCCGACGGCCACGCCGATGGTGTCGTCGGCGAACTGATCCACATAGGACGCGCTGGCGCGATAGCCCTTGTCGTCGCCGTCGGCGCTCAGCTCGCGTAGGGAATTCTGTTCGTAGTGGCCACTGAAAACGATGCGGCGTTCGCTCAGGTCCAGCGGTCGGATGGTCTGCAGATCCACCGTGCCCGACAAGCCCTGCCCGATCAACGCCGCATCGGGCGTCTTGTAGACCGTGACCGCGTTGATCAGTTCGGCCGGGTACTGATCGAACTCCACGCCGCGGCTGTCACCCGTGCTGACCTGTTCGCGCCCGTTCAAAAGCGTTCCAGCGAATTGCTCCGACATGCCGCGGATGTTGATCACCTGAGAACGTCCGTCCACGCGCTGCGTGGCCAGGCCGGGCAAACGGGAAATGGAATCGGCGATGCTCAGATCCGGAAGCTTGCCGATGTCTTCGGCAGAGATGGCTTCGACGATCGAGTTGGATTCGTTCTTCACCTCCACCGACTTGGCGATGCTCTGGCGGATGCCCGTCACCACAACCGCATCCAGCGTATCGACGTCCTGCTGCTGCGCAGGATTCTCGCTGCCTGTCGCTGCCGGCTGTTCCTGCGCATGCGCCAACTGCGCGGCGAAAAGACCAATGCAACAGGAGGTCACCAGAATCCGTTTGCGCGGCGAAGTTTCACGCAGGCTGGAAACGTTCGATGATTTTTTGCTTGCAAGAATCATTGGCTCTCTCCACCATAGGTGACAGCGCTGTCATATAATCGTGGCCCGCGCTTGTCAATAAGTAGTTAAGTGCGATGCGGTGTTGCGGCGCAGATGCTACGACTGCGGTCGTGTCACTGCCAGGGCGTTATCGATTTCGTTGCGATGCACCATGCGAGCGCGCGCATGTAACGTTACATATTTCGATCAACGGGAGTGTTCGATGACCGTTCCGCAGCATGTTCGAAATGCGAAACCGGGCGCGGTGTTGATCGCACTGGCAGTCGCGCTGAGCGGCGCTTTTTGCGCGAGCGAGGCATTCGCAAGTCATGCGAGTACAGGGGCGCGAGTTCCGCAAGTGCAGGGCTGGGTAACCAAGTCGGACCACAGCTGGGCATTGCGCACCGTGCAAGTGCGTATGGAAAGTTCCAGCTCTCCGGCTGATATTGAAGTCGACCCCACCAAGCGCTACCAACGCATGATCGGCTTCGGCGCCTCCATCACCGACTCTTCCGCTTGGCTGATCCAGCACAAGATGAGCGCCACCCAGCGTGAAGCGCTGCTGCAGGAATTGTTCGGGCGCTCGGCCGAAGGCATCGGCCTGGAGTTCACGCGCCTGACCATCGGCGCGTCGGACTTCTCGCGGGGCCACTACAGCCTGGATGATCCGCCCGACGGCGTTGCGGATCCGCAACTGTCGCATTTCAGCATCGCTCCGAATCTCAACGACGTGGTGCCTGTGACGCGGCAGGCACTGGCCATCAATCCACAGCTGCAAGTGATGGCTTCGCCATGGAGCGCGCCGGCCTGGATGAAGGACAGTGGCGGCCTGATAAAAGGAAAGCTTCGCCCCGAGTACTACGATGCCTTCGCCCGCTACCTGCTCAAGTACGTCGACGCTTACGCAGCGGAGGGCATTCCGGTGTTCGCGCTGACGGTACAGAACGAGCCCGATTTCGAGCCCGCCGATTACCCCGGCATGCGCCTGAACGCGCCGGCGCGGGCGCGGCTGATCGGCGACCATCTGGGACCGCTGATCGCCGCGCGCGGTGGCAAGGGTCCGCTGATTTTCGATTGGGACCACAACTGGGACAAGCCTCAGGAGCCCGGCGGCGTGCTGGACGATCCTGCAGCGGGGCGTTTTGTCGCGGGCGTAGCGTGGCACTGCTATGGCGGCGATCCGGCCGCGCAGTCGTTGGTGCAAGCGGCGCATCCGGACAAGGACGTGTACATGACCGAGTGCTCGGACGGCACCTGGGAACCGGTGCGCAGCGGCGGACTGACCCTGCAAACGCAGCAACTGATAGTGCAGACCACTCGTCATTGGGCCCGTGGCGTTCTGTTCTGGAATCTGGCCCTTGACGAGCGCGGCGGGCCGCACGCAGGCGGCTGCGATACCTGCATCGGGGTGGTGACGGTCGACTCCGCCACGGGCCGGATCACCCGCAACAATGGCTACTACGCCCTAGCCCACTCCAGCCGCTTCGTGCGTCGCGACGCCTATCGCGTTGCCTCCACCGCCACCGCAGATGGCCTGGACAACGTGGCCTTCCAGAACAGCGATGACGGTTCGGTGGTGTTGATCGTAGTCAACAGCGGCGCCAAGCAACGCGGTTTCTCGGTGCAGCAGAAGGACCTGCGCTTCGCCTACACGCTTCCAGCCAAAAGCGTCGCCACGTTCCGGTGGGCCGGGCCGCCCGCACCGCCATGAGGCGGCGGAATACCCCAATTGCCCCTTGCGCTGGCAAAATCGCTTGATTCGAACCAGCCGCGCCAGGGTTGGCTTACTTCAGGAGCGGGACCAGGAACATGCGTAGTCGTATCGAGGATGTGGCCGCCGCCGCCGGCGTGTCGATGAAAACGGTCTCGCGGGTGCTCAATCACGAACCCAACGTGCGCGAGGAAACGCGCGATCGGGTCATGCGCGCGGTCACGCAGTTGCAGTACAAGCCCAACCTCTCCGCCCGCAGCCTGGCAGGGCAGCGCTCCTACGTCGTGGCGTTGGTCTACAACAACCCTTCGCGCAACTACCTGATGGAGATCCAGAGCGGCATGCTGGATGCCTGCCGGGCCAACCACTACAACCTGGTGCTGGCCCCGGTGGGCTCGGGGAAACAGCGCACCACCGAAGACATCAAGGGCTTTTTCGAGTACTTCGAGCCAGACGGAGTAGTGCTGATTCCGCCGCTCACCGACGACAACGTGGTGCTGGACTACCTGGAACAGCACGACGTGCCGTTCGCCTGCATCGCTCCGCGCAACTCGCAGGACCGGATCGGCGTGATGATGGAGGAGACCGCCGCCGTTCTGGAACTGATGGAAGGACTGATTGCCCTCGGCCACCGCCGCATTGCCCATATCAAGGGTCCGCGCGCCCATGGCGCCTGCCAATGGCGCTATGCCGGCTATCGCGACGCGCTTCGCAAGGCGGGCATAGCGTATGACGCGAAACTGGTGGTACAGGGCGAGTTCTCTTTCGATTCCGGCATCAGTGCCGCCAACCAGCTGTTCGATCTGTCCGAACCGCCCACGGCGATCTTCGCCGCCAACGACGACATGGCCGCCGGCGTGATCCGCGCGGCCGGCGAGCGCGGCATTGCGGTGCCGCGCGATCTTTCGGTGTGCGGTTTCGACGACACGCCAATCGCACGCCACATCTATCCCGCGCTGACGACGGTGCGCCAGCCCACTGCGGAAATGGGCCGGCTGGCGACGCTGCAGCTGCTCGAGCGCATTCGCACGCCCGGCGCTGGCCGCATGGTCCATGTCGAACACACGCTGCTGTTCCGCGAATCGACGCGGCCGCCGAAGCAACGCTAGACCACATTTCCGCAAAGGCTGCGAGCCTGCATCGGATCGAGCGGCGTGTGCACTGAAGCGATGCCCCAGGCATTCGATTGGTGTGCTGCAACAAATTTCCGCCGACCACGCGCACGACACTCATGCCCTCACCAATCGCAGCGCATGAAAACGATTCCACAAGAAGGCGATTTCGCTGCGACGCAGCATGAAATCGGATGAAAGCCCTAAAAACAAGGGCTTTTTTCACTTTCAGGTGAATGTTGACAACGCTGTCAATTGGGCGTTCAATGCCGCTGGAATTGTGAGGCATAGCACCCGTCGCATACAGACACATCAGAAATTTCGTGAAATTCCGGGGAGGGAAGGTCAATGAAACAGCTGCACGTCGCGCCAAGAAAGAAGATTCTCACTTCTGCTTTGCTGCTCGCTCTGGCCGGCCCGGCCTGGGCGCAGGACACCGCTGAAAACACCAACGCGCAGGCCACTACTGCGGGCGAAACCGATGCCACCACCCTCGACACGATCGTGGTCACCGGTATCCGCGGCAGCCTTACCTCTTCGATGAACCTCAAGCGCGATGCGCAGGGCATCGTCGACGGCATCGTCGCCGAGGACATCGGCAAGTTCCCCGACACCAACCTTGCCGAGTCGCTGCAGCGAATCAGCGGCGTCTCCATCGACCGATCGATGGGCGAGGGCTCCAAGGTCACCGTGCGCGGCGTCGGCCCCGACTTCAACCTGGTGCTGCTCAATGGCCGGCAGATGCCGGCCTCCAGCAACGCCAGCGGCGCGGGCGTCTCCAACTCGCGCGCGTTCGATTTCGCCAATCTCGCTTCGGAATCCATCTCCGGCGTCGAGGTCTACAAGACCAGCCGCGCGCAAACTCCCCCTGGTGGAATCGGCGCCACCATCAACATTAAGACCGCACGGCCGCTGGAATCGGCGCCGGCCGTCAGCGTGGGCATCAAGGCGGTCAACGACAGTTCCAATTCGAACCTGCCCGATTCGCTGAAAGGCGAGGATTTCACCGGCGAGCTTTCCGGAATCTTCAGCCAGACCTATGCCGACGGCAAGTTCGGCGTGGCGCTGAGCGGCAGCTTCCAGAAGCGCGACTTCGGCTTCAGCCAGGTCTCGGTGCCGAACGGCTGGCGCGCGTTCCGGGGCGATGAAAACAACTGGGGCACCATTCCGCAGCCGGGCGCGCCGGGTTCGGAGAACATCACCAACCGTCCCGGTCCGACCGATATCTATTCGGTTCCGCAGAACCTCAACTACGCCGTCAACGGCATCCAGCGCGAGCGCACCAACGGCCAGGTCACGCTGCAGTACGCACCGACCGACCGCGTGACCGCGACCCTGGACTACACCTATTCCGAGAACAAGATCCAGCAGCAGCGCAACGAGCTGTCGGTATGGTTCAACTACGGTCCTTCGTCGAGTTCCTGGACCGACGGTCCGGTGGCCGCGCCGATCATCTACTCGGAAGCCTTGACCTTCAACGACCAGGGCGCGCCGAACTACAGCGACGTGTCGATGGGCGGCATGAAGCTGGCCAACAAGAACGAGAACAAATCGCTGGGCTTCAATGTCGAGTGGGAAGTGAACGACCGCTTGAAGCTGGAGTTCGACTACCACGACTCCACCGCCGAAACCAAGCCCGACAGCCCGTACGGTTCGGCTGGCGTGCTTGGCGCATCGGCGTTCGTACGCGCCACCACTACCGCCGACTTCAGCCGGGATTTCCCGGTGCTGACGATCACCCTGCCGCCGGGCAGGCAAGTGGAGCCGTCAGAGGCGCTGGTGAGCGGTTCGGTGTTCCAGAATGCGTACACCAAGTCGGAGATCGAACAAGGTCAGATCAGCGGCCGCTTCGAACTTGGCGATTATTCCGGTCTCGATTTCGGAGTGTCCTCTACCGAGGTCAACAACCGCACCGCCTATGGCTTCATGCAGCGCGATACCTGGGGCGGCGTGGGCACGCCGGCCGACTACCCGGACGACATCTGGTCAGTGGACAACATGGGCCAGTACTTCGACGCATTCTCCGGCCACAACAACGCGAACTTCACCGATACCTTCCTGCTGTTCGACTTCGACCGCTTGCGCGACCGTGCCGCGCAGATCACCGGCCGCGAGGACTGGTATCGCGCGCCGACCGAGTTCAGCCGCGACTTGCGCACCACCGAGAAATCGAAGGGCGCCTACCTGCAGTGGACCAATTCGTGGGAATGGGCCATCCCGTTCAACCTTGCGGTCGGCGTACGCTATGAAAAGACCGAAGTGACTTCGTCGGCGCTGGTGCCGACGGCCACCGCCATCTCGTGGGGCGCAGCAAACGAACTGAACCTTATCTTCGGCGCTCCGGCCTTCGCCACGCTTACCGGCGAGTACGACTACTTCCTGCCCAATCTGGACATGAGCTTCGAGCTCACCGACAGCATGGTCCTGCGTGGCAGCTACAGCCGCACGATCGGTCGTCCGGGCTGGGCGGATATCCAGGGCGGACAGACACTCGACCAGATCGTGCGCGTGGATGGCGGTACCGGTGCGGCGGGCGACCCGGCTCTGGAGCCGTTGGTATCGGACAACTTCGACTTGTCGTTCGAGTGGTACTACGGCGAGTCCAGCTATTTCTCGGTCGGCTACTTCCGCAAGAACATCGACAACTATATCGGCAGCAGCCAGGTGGTGGATGTGGGCGGCAGCGACGGCGAGACGCCGTTCAACCTGCACACGCCGGTGGGTGGCGCGTACTGGAACGCCGCATTGGCCAATGGTTGCCCCACCGCGGACGTGGTCTGCATACGCAACTACATCTTCACCAACTTCAACGGACAGCCTGGCGTCACCCGGACTGGTGTGGACAATGGCGGCAACCAGACCGGCACCATCGTCGGCCTGCCCGGCGATCCGCTGGCGAACTTCCGCATCAACACGCCGGCCAATACTGGTTCGTCCACGCTCGATGGCTGGGAAATCAACTGGCAACACGTGTTCGGCGAGAGCGGCTTCGGATTCGCCGCCAACTACACCATCGTCGACAGTCCGAACCTGAACTACGACAACTACATCATCGGCGACCAGTTCGCCCTGGTCGGGTTGAGCGATTCGGCCAACCTGGTGGGCTTCTACGACAAGGGGCCCTGGCAGATCCGCGCGGCATACAACTGGCGCGACGAGTTCCTGTCCAGCCGCTTCGATGGCGTGGGGCCTAACCCGAACTATACCGAGGCCTACGGGCAGTTCGACCTGAGCGTCGGCTACCAGGTCAACGACCAGCTCTCGATCCAGTTCGAAGGCATCAACCTGACCGACGAGACCCAGCGCATCCACGGCCGCAACAAGAACCAGTTGTTGTTCGCCAACCAGACCGGACCGCGCTACATGCTGGGAATCCGCTACAAGTTCGAATGATGGGGAATGCGGGGGGACGCCGACCGTCCCCCGTCGCACTGGAAGGCCGCCGTGACCCGGCGGCTTTTCCTTATATGCTGTCCGAAGCGCATTGCCGCAGGAGCGATTGATTGAGCAAGGCGATCAAACACGTGGTGATCCTGGGAGGCGGCTCGGCTGGCTGGTTGACCGCGGCGGTGCTGGCCGCCGACCACAACACCGCCAGCGGCGGCCTGAAAGTAACCCTTATCGAATCGCCCGACGTGGCCACCATCGGCGTCGGCGAAGGCACCTGGCCGACCATGCGCGACACCCTGCGCAGGACAGGCGTCACCGAAACCGACTTCATCCGCGAATGCGACGGCGCCTTCAAGCAGGGCTCCAAGTTCGTCCGCTGGACCGAAGACCACGACGATGACTACTACTACCATCCGTTCGTGCTGCCCAACGGCTATCTGGAAACGAACGTGGTGGCCGGTTGGATGGAACACCGGCAGGTGCCGTTCGGCAAACTGGTGAGTTTCCAGCCGCATCTGTGCGAAGCCGGCAAGGCGCCCAAGCAGTTCTCCACGCCCGAATACGCGGCGGTGGCCAACTACGCCTACCACCTGGATGCGGGCAAGCTGGGCGTGTTCATGCGCAAGCATTGCGTGGAAAAGCTGGGCGTGCGCCATGTCTCGGACCACATGACCGGGGTCAATGCGCATGACAACGGCGACATCGCCTCGCTGCAGACGCGCGAGCACGGCGCCATCGAGGGCGATCTGTTCGTCGACTGCACCGGCATGCGCGCGCTGCTGATCGGCCAGCACTATGGCGTCGAGCTGGATTCGCAGAAGCATGTGCTGTTCAACGACCGCGCCATCGCCCTGCAGGTGCCCTACGCCGATCCGGAATGGCCGATCGCCTGCCAGACCATTTCCACCGCCCAGAGCAGCGGCTGGATCTGGGACATCGGCCTGCAGACGCGGCGCGGCGTGGGCCACGTCTACTCCAGCACGCATACCACCGACGAAGCAGCCGCAGAAGAACTGCGCCGCTACGTCGTCGCCACTGGCGGACGCGAGCAGGACGTCTACACGCTGCCCAAGATCACCATTCGCCCCGGCTTCCGCCGCCGCTCGTGGCACCGCAATTGCGTGGCGATAGGCTTGGCCAGCGGCTTCATGGAACCGTTGGAGGCCTCCTCACTGGTACTGGTGGAACTGGCTGCGGGGATGCTCAGCGACCAACTGCCGGCCGACCGCGAAGCGGTGGATATCGTTGGCGCCCGTTTCAACGATGCGCTCAACTACCGCTGGGAACGCGTGGTGGATTTCCTCAAGCTGCACTACGTACTGACCAAGCGTACTGACACCGATTACTGGCGCGACAACTGCCGTGCCGAGACCATTCCCGAGCGGCTCGCCGAGCTGCTGCGTCTCTGGCGCCACCAGCCGCCGTCGCGCTACGACCTGTACCGGGTGGAGGAAGTGTTTCCGTCGGCCAGCTACCAGTACATCCTGTACGGCATGGGCTTCCAACCCGATGCGCGTCCGGCTACCCGGCGCATGGACGACGTGCGCATGGCCGAAGCCTATTTCCGCGAAGCGGCCGACCTCACCCGCAAGATGCTGGCTGCCCTGCCCGGCCATCGCGAGATGCTGGACCATGTGCGAACGCGCGGCATGCCGCGCATCTAGCACTGCCGGGACCGGCGCGTTGAAGGCGCGTAGGATAGGACCCGACTCCAAGAATTCCGACCTGGAAGCACGAATGCCACGACACGCACTGCTGAACAACATCGAGCACAAGGATCTGCGGATCGATACCGCGCGCAGCGCCGCCCTGGGCGACGAAGTGATGTTCTCGCTCACCTTCCCTGCCGAGTTCCGCAACGTGCAGGCCTACTATCCGATCGTGTTCCGGAAGACCCCCGACGGCGGCTTTCAGCCGATCGCCTTGCATGGCTTCCGGGAAGGCAGCAATCTTTTCCTGCACGAGGGGCGCTGGGACGCGGCCTACCTGCCGCTGGCGATCGAGCGGCAACCGTTCCTGATCGGCCGCGATGGCGAGCAGTTGCTGGTCCATATCGACCTGGACAACCCGCGGGTGCGCAAGGATGCCGGCGAGGCGCTGTTCCTGGATCAGGGCGGCACCACGCCATTTCTGGATCGCATCACCTCGGTGCTGCTTGCTTTGCACGACGGCCTGGAACAGACACCGGCCTTCGTGGATGCATTGTTGCGGCATGAGCTGCTGGAAACCTTCGCGCTGGATGTGGAACTGGACGACGGTTCGTTGAACCGGCTGGTGGGTTTCTACACGGTCAACGAGGAAAAACTGCGCGCCCTGGACGCCGCGGCGCTGCAGGAGCTGCATGGCGCAGGTTGGCTGGAACCGCTGTACATGGCAGTCGCGTCGGTGTCGCGCTTCCGCGATCTGATCGACCGGATGAACCGGGCCCATGCTGGCGGTCGCTAACCACATCCGCGAACTGACCGGCCTGGCGCCGGGCGCATTGCCCGACGAGGTATTGAACGGCGCCGAGCCGGTGGTGCTGCGCGGCGTGGCGGCGCACTGGCCGGTGGTGCAGGCCGCGCGCGAGTCGGCGCAGAACGCAGTAGCCTATTTGCGCGAGTTCGAACGGCAGGGCGCGCAGCCGGTAGTGGCGCTGGTGGCGCCGCCGGAGGTCGAAGGCCGGTTCTTCTACAACGATGCGCTGGACGAATTCAATTTCCGCCGCGAGAACGTGCCGCTGGGCGTGGCCCTGAACACATTGCTGAAGTACGCAACGGATCCCAGGCCGCCGGCGATCTATATCGGCTCCACCACCATCGACACCTGGCTGCCGGGTTTCCGCCAGCACAACGATTTCGGTTTCGGCGGCCGCGACCCTCTGGCCAGCATCTGGATCGGCAACCGCACCCGCATCGCCGCCCACCAGGACGTGCCGGACAACATCGCCTGCGTAGCGGCCGGTCGGCGACGGGTGACGCTGTTTCCGCCACAGCAGCTTTCCAACCTGTATATCGGCCCGCTGGATTTCAATCCAGCCGGGCAGGCCATCAGCCTGGTCGATTTCGCCGCGCCCGACTACGAGCGGTTCCCGCGTTTCCGCGAGGCGCTGCAGCATGCGCAGGTGGCGGAACTGGAAGCGGGCGATGCGGTGTTCATCCCCAGCATGTGGTGGCACCACATCGAAGCGCTTGAGACCTTCAACGTGCTGGTCAACTACTGGTGGCGGCGTACCCCGGCGTGGATGGATACGCCGATGAATGCGCTTATGCTGGCGATGATGACGGTGCGCGAGCTTCCCGACGAACAGCGCGCGATCTGGGAAGACGTATTCCGCCATTACGTGTTCGCGCCCGATGAGGCCACCGCCGACCATATTCCCGCGGGCGCGCGCCGCGTGCTCGGTCCGCTGGACGAAACCAAGGCGCGCGCCATGCGCGCCCGCCTGCTGCAACGACTGAACCGCTGAGGACGCACCACGTGAGCAACCAGACCACCGATTCTTCCCGCAAGCCGATCAAACGCGTGGTCATCGCCGGCGGCGGCACCGCCGGATGGATGGCCGCCGCTGCGCTGTCCAAGACTTTGGGCAAGGTACTGGACATCACCCTGATCGAATCGGAAGAGATCGGCACCGTCGGCGTCGGCGAGGCCACCATTCCCACCCTGGTGACTTTCCACCGCCTGCTGGAGATCGGCGAGCAGGAGTTCATGTCTGCGGTGCAGGGTACGATCAAACTGGGCATCTCGTTCGAGAACTGGCTGGACGTGGGCCACCGTTACATCCACTCGTTCGGTTTGAGCGGCAAGGACCATTGGTCGGCCGGTTTCCAGCACTTCTGGTTGCGTGGGCGCAAGGACGGCATCGCCAGCGGCTATGAGGACTATTGCGTGGAACTGAAGGCCTCATTGGAGGACAAGTTCGCGCACCTGCCGCGTGGCGGCATCAACTACGCCTACCACATGGACGCAAGCCTGTACGCGCGTTTCCTGCGCACCTTCAGCGAGAAGCACGGCGCGCGGCGCATCGAGGGCAAGATCGTCGATGTGAACACCGACCAAGCGACGGGCGACATCGCCTCGCTGACCATGGCCGACGGCAGCAGCATCGAAGGCGACTTCTTCATCGACTGCACCGGCTTCCGCGCGCTGCTGATCGGCAAGACGCTGGGCGTGGAGTTCGAAGACTGGTCGCACTGGCTGTTCAACGACAGCGCGCTGGCCACCCAGACTACCGCCGTGCGCGACGCAGTGCCGTACACGCGCGCCATCGCCGGTACCGCGGGTTGGCAATGGCGCATCCCGCTGCAGCACCGGGTCGGCAACGGCATCGTCTACAGCAGCCGCTACATCAGCGACGATGAAGCCAAGCACGAATTCCTCTCCAGCCTGGAAGGCGAGGTGATCAAGGACCCGTGGCCGATCCGCTTCAAGCCCGGCCAGCGCTCGCGCTGCTGGGAGAAGAACTGCGTGGCGCTGGGCCTGGCCGGCAGTTTCATCGAGCCGCTGGAATCGACCACCATCCATCTGATCCAGCGCGGCATCGTGCACCTGATCAGGATGTTCCCGCAGGTGATCGCGCAGCCGGACATCGACCAGTACAACAAGCAGCTGGACGAGGAAGTGCAGCACGTGCGCGATTTCGTCGTTCTGCACTACCACCTGACCAATCGGCGCGATACGCCGTACTGGCGCGATATCGCAGCGATGGACATTCCGCACAGCCTCAAGCACCGGATAGAGCTTTTCCGCGAAACCGGGCGCGTGTTCCGCATGCCCGACGAACTGTTCGCCGAGAATTCGTGGATACAGGTGATGATGGGACAGGGCGTGATGCCCAGGCAGTACCACCCGGTGGCCGATGTGATGAGCGAGCCGGATCTCACCCGTTTCCTGGGCGAGATACGCAGCAATGTCGACAGCACCGTGCGCCAGTTGCCCGCGCACATGGATTACCTGCGCGGCTACTGCCCCGCCCCGGCCCCCGGACGCTGAACCATGCACGGGATCGTCGCCGTTGCCGTCGATGCGCTGATCTTCATCGCCCTTGCCTGGATGCTGTGGCGGCTGCTCGGGCGCTCGATACCCATCGCGGTGATCCCGATCATCATCGGCCTGGTGCTGGCGGCCACGGGCTGGTTGCCGGCGTCGCTGGGCGTGCCTTCCTTGATCGGCGACAAGATCGGATGGATCGGGGTATTGCTGCTGGCATTCACGGCGGGATTGGAAACGCGCCACTTCGCCCATGTCGGTGCCCCGGCGGGAATGCCGGTCGCCTCGCCTAGTTCGGTGTTCCGTTTCGTGGCCTGCGCCGCGCTGGCATTGCTGTTGCCGTTCGTGGTCGGCGCGGTGACGGCTTATCACTACTTCGCCGTGCTGCCGAACTGGGCCACGCCCAACGGCGACCGCACGCTGGGCGCGGTCGCCATCGGCCTGTGCATCGCGGTCAGCGCCTTGCCGGTGTTGATCGGCATCGTGCGCGAGTTGGGGCCGCTGCATCGACCGCTCACCCAGGTGGCGGTGCGCATCGCCGTGATCGACGATGCGGTGCTGTGGATCGGCTTAGCCGTGTTGTTGCTGGTGGCCGGTGGGGATGCCTCGCTAGCGGGCGGTACGGCGTTGCACCTGCTTGCGCTAGCGGTGCCCGTCGCGATGGTGGCGTTGGGCGAAGCCAGCCGCCGCAGCAGCTTCGTGCCACCCAACTGGGCCATCTGGCTGGCGCTGCCGCTGTATCTGATCGCCGGTTCCTGGGCCAGCTCGCACCTGGGCCTGCATGCGCTGCTCGGCGCGTACTTCGCTGGCGCAATGCTGCCGCCCGCCTGGACGCGCACGCTGCCGGTCGAGCGCATGGGCAAGTTCGCTTTGCTGGGTTTGGCGCCTTTGTTCTTCGGGCACAGTGGTTTGAAGATCGACGGAGATGCGCTGGGCTGGGCCTCGCTGCAGGCATCGCTGGCGCTGCTGGCGGTGTCTGTGGCTGCCAAGCTGGCGGCAGTTCTGATCTGCCCGCCCGCATCGAACCTGTCTCGACGCGAAACCCTCGCCATCGGCGCGCTGTTGCAGTGCAAGGGACTGATGGAAATCGTCGCGGCCACGATCCTGCGCGACAAGGGCCTGCTTTCCGAACATGCGTTCGCCGCGCTGGTCACCCTGGCGGTGCTGTCCACGCTGCTCACCGGACCGTTCTTCCGCGTCATGCTGGGCCGCAGAAGCGAGCGGACGCAGAGCGGCAGCCAGCCCGTTTGAGCCGGCGCCATGGTCAACTTTCCGTGAAGGGAATCCTGCGCTTGCGAGGCTAATATTCGTTCCCCATCCCAACCGAGGAACGCATATGGAGACGCAGGAACTGCACCGCGGTCGACTGATCGACCACATCCAACTGGTGGTCAAGGATCTTGCCGCAAGCAAGAAGTTCTACGAAGCGGTGTTCGCGGTGCTCGACATTCCCATGGCCGGTACCGGCGACGACTACTTCTGGGCCGACGAGCTTTTCGTTTCCACGCCGGGCAGCGAGGCGGCGCAAGGCGAACTGACCGGGCGCCACCATCTGGCGTTCCAGGCCAAGGACAAAGCGACGGTCGATGCCTTCCACAAGGCGGCATTGAATAGCGGCGGCCGCGACAACGGCGCACCCGGCCTGCGCGATTACCACCCCGGCTACTACGGCGCGTTCGTGCTGGATCCGGACGGCAACAATATCGAAGCCGTCTACCACGGCGAAGCGAAACGCAGCGCGCCTTCGGTGAAGGTCACTTTCTAGAATCGGCGGACGGGCCTCGCCTGAGCAGCTTTACCGAGCCGCAGCCTTGGCTGCGGCTTGTTGCTTCCTGACGTACTTCATGATCTCGACGAACGTGTCCACCCAGTAGACATCGCGATGCTGGTCCAGGTAAGCCAGCAGTTCTTCATGCGCCTGGTTGGAGACGGTCAGGTAGTCGCCGCCGATGCCGTGGAAGGTGAAGTTGGCCATGGTGCCCTGGTGTGCGGCAGCCTCAACCACGGCGATCAGCTGTCTGCCGGTGACGCCCGTCGGCGCTATTACCGTGACCGCTGACGGATCCAGCGCCGCCATGTCCGGCGTCACTCCTCCGTTGCCCAGCTTGATGCCGACGAATTCCGATTCCACCCCTTCGACGTAGTTCTGCCCGGCGGCCATGACGTCGCCGCAGGGCACGGTCATGGTGCGCTCCCGCTTGCCGTCGATTGCGTTGAGCATGGTGTTGGCCAGGATCACCTGGTCCTTCATCTGTGCGGCCGTGGTGGTGTCCAGGTTGCGCTGCGGTTCCACCCAGTCGCGGTCGGGCAGCGACGCCGAGCATTGATGGAAGAGGGTGTGGTTGCCGAGCTCGTGGCCATGGGCGGCCGCGGCACGCCATTCGGCCATGCGTTTGCGCACCGGATCGCGGGAGAGTTGCAGGTAAAAACTGCCCTTGAGCCCGAACTTGTCCAGCGCCGGAATGGCATTGTCCAACTGGGAATCCAGCGCGTCGTCATAGGCCAGGCTGACGGCCGCCTTCCTGCCTTCCGGCCAGGCGAACGGTTGCTTGTCGGCGGCTTTGGCGGTGGGAACCACGGCAATGGCGGCAAGCATCAGCATCGAAAAGGAAAGCTGGAAATTCATGAAATCTCCATCAGCAGGCTGGCATCGCAGCGTCGATCCAGCATATCGGAACGGCCACGCCCGCGCATCGAGGATGACCGGATGCTTTTGCGATCCGCAAGACAGCTTGCGACGCAGCCCTGTACTAGAATCCTGGCGGACATCCTTGTTCGCAGGCCCTTCGACATGTCGAAATGCACGTCCCTCGCGCGCAGGCGCTTGAGCCTGATCCTGCTGGCCAGCTTGGCGATGGCGTTGTCCGCCATGGCGCCGGCGATGGCGCAATCCCTGCGGGTCATGTCCTTCAACGTGCGCCTGCCGGTGGAAAGCGACGGCCCCAATCGCTGGGAAGCCAGGCGCCAGCTGGCGGCCGACATGCTGGCGCGCGAACGTCCGGACCTGATCGGCACACAGGAACTTTTCCAGCAGCAAGGCGATGAACTGATCGCGCTGCTGCCGCAGTACGCGTGGTTCGGCCGTGGACGCAAGGGCGGCGGCGAACGCGACGAACACATGGGCGTGCTCTACCGCAAAGACCGGTTGCGCGTGCTCCAGTCCGGCGATTTCTGGCTGTCCGACACGCCCGAGGTGGTCGGCAGCATCACCTGGGGAAACCTGTACCCGCGCATGGTGACTTGGGCGCGCTTCCAGCGCGTCGCCGATGGCGCCACCTTCGTGCTCTACAACACGCACTTTCCCTACCGCGATGAGGATGAGCCCGTCCGCGAACGTTGCGCCGCGCTGATCGTCGCGCGCTTGCGGCAGCTTTCGCCCGATGAGCCGGTCATCCTCACCGGCGACTTCAACACCGTGCCGGGAAGCCCCACCCATGCGTTGCTGACTTCCACTTTGAAAGACGCCTGGACTTCCGCGCCGCGGCGTCACGGACCAGCCGATACTTTCCACGACTTCACCGGCAATGCCGACCGGCGCATCGACTGGGTGCTATACCGTGGACTACGTGTGAAACAGGTGCGCACGGTGACCACGCATGGCGACGGTCGCTATCCCTCCGATCATTTCCCTGTCGTTGTGGACTTCACGCTGCCCGCACGCAAACAGCCCAAGTCGCCGTTGCGATAGCTCAGCCGTGCGGAATACCCGGCGGATCGTCGCCGTTGTCCGGCGCGGAAGGATGCGACCAGACTTTTCTAGCGTCGGTTCCGGGATCCATGGGCGTGGGGCATTTTCCGTCTCCCCTGCCGGTGAAGCCGCCGGAAGGGCTGCAGATTTCGGTTCCGGCGGCGTCGTACAAAGGATTGAACTGATCGCAACAGGGCGACTGCACGTAATACGCAGGTTGTCCGTTGCGGGTGATGCGCCAGATGCCCAGCGGCGCGCGATCGATGGGCAGCGCTTCGTACTGCCCGATCCTGATGCGCAGCCAGTCGGGCAAGGAAGTGGACGAGGTCGGGGACTGCGATGCCGGAGTTTCAGGAGTAGCCGGGGAATGCGAATGCGCGCCACCCGTAGTGCAGCCTGCGCACAGCACCACCAGCGACAATCCGATTGCCGCAACGACCTGAGAGGCGGAACCAAGTCGTTTCATAAGCCCCTCATGCCTCCGGCGATGCAAGGATTGTACCGCCGGCATGGAAGGGCGGACACGCCCGCCCTTCCCGGATCCGACTGCCGATCTTGCAAATACGGCATGCGAACTCAGCGGTATACGCGCTCGCATTGACGTTCGACCACGCGCTCGCCTTTCTTTTCCTGCGCGTTGCCCTGCACCTTGCGCCCGATCAGGCCGCCGGCCACCGCGCCGCCGACAGTGGCGACTTTCTTGCCGTTGCCCTTGCCTACCTGATTGCCCAACAGACCCCCGACCACGGCGCCGGTGGCGGTGCCCAGGATGCGGTTGGAATCCTTGCTGCTGCGCTGCACCTCGACGTTCTTGCACACGACCTTACTGCCGTCGTTGAAACGGCGGCCTTCGTCCTGCGGACCATACTGTTGCGCCAAGGCGGTGGTGGAAACCAGCATCGCGGCGGCCAGCGTGAGCGTACGTAGCGTCTTCATGTGCGAACCTCGTCTTCGTTTACGAGGCTGCATTGTTCTTGCGCCGTGGACAACGGCATGTGAAAAACGCGCAGGACGGCGACGCATGAGGGGAACGGTTCAGGTAACTTCCGTTTGGTGGCGTATCCGGGTGAACCCTTTGTCCGAAATTTCAACTCGCCGGACGTCTCGGCCACGTCCACGCGTGCCAAACGATCGTTAGTGTGATCAGTACTTCAACGACTCCCAAGAAAACATAGAAGGTCGGCGCGCCACGCATGGTGAGCAACATGATGGCGCTATACCCCAGCCCCAGCAGCAGGTTGAGCCAGCGGTTGAGCATCGGCGTCAACGCCAACGACAGGAATACCATCACGCTGGGAACGGCCATCATCGCCGAGACCCCGACCAACACGCTTTGCGTTGCTTCGCCCAATGGACCGATCCTTCCGTCCATCATCTCGGCCAACTTGCCCTTGCCGTACAGGCCGAAGTAGTCGCCGTACACGTAGCAGAACATCACCGATGCCCACAACGCCGACAGCTTGATCTTGACGTTGACCCTCGCATCCTCCAAGGCCGGCTTACCGGTCGGCATACTCATCGGCGTGATCTCCCAGACGATAGTCCCGCATCCTAGAGCGTCGGCGTCGCTCCACAACGTGGCGAAAGTCACTAGGCCTTGGGCGCTTCCTGCAACAACTCGATCAGCTGGGCCAGGCGGTAGGGCTTGGGCAGGAAGCGCACTGCGGTTGGAATGGGCGGCAGCTGCGCCCGCGCATGCCCCGACACCAGGATGACCCGGATGTGCGGATAGCGCTCCTCGATCAACTCGGCCAGATCGACGCCGGATATGTCGCCCGGCATGCTGACATCGCTGATCACCACATCGTAGGTTCCGTTCGCCAACAGCTGGATCGCTTCGCGACCATAGGCGGCGATCGCCACCTCATGTCCGATGTCGGCAAGGCTCTCTCCTATGAGGCCACGCAATGCTTCTTCGTCTTCGATGAAAAGAATCGAGGCCATGCTCAGTCGGCCGCGGGTGGAAGGCAGAGCTGAATGACGGTTCCCATCAGCTCCTGGCTTTCGATCACGGCAAAACCGCCGGATTGAGCGGCAAAGCCGAAAACCTGGCTGAGGCCCAAGCCGCTGCCCTTGCCGATCTCTTTGGTGGTGAAGAAAGGTTCGACGGCGCGCTCGACGATTTCCGGCGCCATCCCGCTTCCGTTATCGCCGACGCGAACGCAAACATAGTTCCTCAGTTTTCCCTCCGCATCATCGGGCGCGGCGCGGTGCGTGAGATGGGTGGACAAGGTGACGGTACCGCCCCAAGGCATGGCGTCGCGGCTGTTGGCCACCAGATTCATCATGCTGGCCTCGAACTGGGCAGCGTCGATCAAAACCGGCGGAAGATCAGGCGCAAGATCGATCTCGAACGCCACCTCCGGGCCGCAGGTGCGTCGGAAAAGCTCCATCGAACGCGACAGAAGTCCGTTGAGATCGTGCGGTTCGGCGATCAGTTTCTGTCCACGCGCAAAGCTCAGCAGTTGCCGGGTCAGCAAAGCCCCCCGGTCGGCGGCGCGCAAAGCCGTGTCCACCAGTTCGACTGTACGGCTATCGGCCCCGGGTCGAAGCGCGATCATGTCCAGGCTGTTGATGATGACGGTAAGCAGATTGTTGAAGTCGTGCGCCAGGCCGAAAGTAAGCTTGCCGATGGCTTCGGCCTTCTGCGATTGCGCCAGCGCCTTCTGCGCTTCGATCAAGCGATTGTTGGCCTCGTAGCGTTCGGTGATGTCGCGCGTTACCTTCGCATAGCCGACCAATTCTCCTTCGTGCCATATCGGATCGATCACGATGCCGGCCCTGAACCGGGTGCCATCCTTGCGCAGGCGCCATCCTTCGGCCTCGTATTTGCCGTGCGAGCGCGCTGCCTCCAGACCTGCCATGGGCATGCCCTTCTCTATGTCCTCGGGCAAGTAGAAACGGGAAAAATGCTGCCCGACGATTTCGTCCTGGCTGTAACCCTTGATGCGCTCCCCGCCCGAGTTCCAGCTTCGCACGTACCCTTCCGGGTCGAGCATGTAGATGGCGTAATCGGTGACGCTCTGGATGAGCAACGACAACTGACGCGCTTCGTAGCGCGGATCGAGTTCGGTGGTGACTTTATCGGTAGCCGGCATAGATATATCGGTTTGCATCAGGTGAGAGCGGATCGGAGCCCGCTCCGACCACTATGCGAAGCACGACAAACAGGAAAGTACCGGCCAGTGTTCCCGACTGTCGGGAATAGCATGTCCCCGCAGGGCGGATGCCGGCTTCTACGCTAGCAGAGACGGGCGTTACGACCGCGTTAGCGTCCGCCGGGGCGGAACGGCGGAATGCGGATTGGACCGTAGGCCATCGCTCAATTGTCGATCCGCACGGGGGCCGTTCGTCGTTGAGGAAGGGAACTTGGTAGTGAGCGCGGGGGCACACTTGACCGGGCGCCTGGCGACGCGATTTCCGGCAGCGACCACTACGACTGGCTCGAAGGAGCAAATCTTGCGATGACACCGATCACTTCACTCGCCTGCGCTTGCGGACAGGTCCGGCTCGAAACCGCCGGCGTACCGATCATCAGCACCGAATGCCATTGCGACAGCTGCCGTGCCGCCGGCGCCAGGCTGGAAGCCGCTGGCGCGGCGCCTCCCGTCCTCGAAGCCAACGGCGGCACCCGCTTCGTTCTTTATCGCAAGGACAGGGTTGGCTTTGTCCAAGGCGCCCAACTGCTAAGGGAGTTCCGCCTGACGGCCCAGTCCCCTACCCGCAGGGTTGTCGCCAGCTGTTGCAACACGCCGGTGTTCCTGGAGTTCGAAAATGGGCATTGGCTCAGCCTCTACAGCGGCTTGTGGCCTCAAGGGTCGCTGCCGCTGCCCGATCTGCGGACGATGACCAGCGATCTTCCGAACCGCGCGGCGCTCGGCAGCGATATACCGAGCGGGAAACGGGAAACGGCCTTGTTCTACGTCAAGCTTCTGCGCGCGTGGATAGCCATGGGTTTCAAGAGTCCGAAGATCGCCGTCAACGGAACATCCCAGGCCAACGGCGCCGGCTAAAGGGGCTCGTTGATGCTCAGGACGGTTCGCAAACGACCGAGGCGGGCGGCGCTTCGGCAGGCGTGCGTGCGGCCTGCGCGGTTTTCCTGGCCCACGCGTAGATCAGCAGACCCACCACAGCGGTGGCGGCGCCGACATAGCCAGTGGAGGTCCAACCATAACCGGCGACAATCGCCATTCCGCCCAACCAAGGCCCCAACGCGTTGGCGGTGTTGAACGCAGCGTGGTGCGAGGCGGCCGCCAGCGTCTGCGCATCGCCGGCCACGTCCATCAGATGCGATTGCAGGATCGGCCCCAGTGCGCCCATCAGGCCGATGGCGACGGTCGCCAGCAGCAAGGTCGGCAGCCACTTGGCCATCAGTGGAAACAGCAACAGCATCACCAAGGCCCATGCCAGCACCACCCACGCGCCGCGCAGCTTGTAGCGGTCGGACAACCAGCCGCCAGCGAAATTTCCGATCACCCCGCCGACGCCGAACCCCACCAGCCCCAGCGGAATCCATGCCACCGATACCCGCGTCACTTCCAGCATCGTCGGCGCCAGGTAACTGAAGACGGCGAACATGCCAGCGAAACCTATCGCGCCTATTCCCAACGCCTGCCACACCGGCAGCCGGTTGAACGCGCGCAGTTCATCCAGCGGTTTGGCCTTGTGACCATCGACGTGCGCCGGCAGCCACACCGCCAATAGCAACGCAGTAGCGACGGCGATCATGGAGACCGCGGCATAGATCCAGCGCCAATCGACCAGCTGTCCCACCCAGGTCGCGAGCGGATTACCGATGAGGATCGCCAGGGTCAGGCCCAGCATCACGATGCTGATCGCACGGCCGCGCCGGTGCGGCGGGCTGATCGCCACCGCGGTCAGTGCCGCCACCCCGAAGTAGGCGCCATGCGGCAGGCCGGCGATGAAGCGGAACAAGAGCAGGCTGTGGTAACTCGGCCCCAATGCGCTGGCCAGGTTGCCAAGCGCGTAGAAGCCCATCAGCGACAGCAGCAAGGTCTTGCGTTTCCAGCCCGCGCCCAGGATGGCCAGCAACGGCGCGCCGACCACCACGCCCAATGCGTAGGCGCTGATCAGGTGGCCCACTTGCGGCTCACTCACGCCCAACGAGGCCACCATATTGGGCATCAGGCCCATGCTGGCGAATTCGCTGGTGCCGATGGCGAAGCCGCCCAGTGTCAGCGCGAAAAGGATCAGCGCCACTTGGCGTGGCGTCAGATCGGCGTTGGTGTTGGGTGAACTGGTGTTGGAGAGGGGGAAATCCTGAGCCATACGCCATTATGCTGCGTCGCAGCAAATCGGTCGACCCCGTGGTTGGAACGCTGCATTGAGGCGGTAGGCCTCATTGCGTATACCCATCCGCCGCTGCTTTTTGCGGGTCGGCAAAAATAGCCATGGCCGTATTCATTCGACGAAAGCCGAATCTGGCATAGAACGGCTCTCGACCGGGAACGGCATACAGGATGATTTTGCGATGGCCTCTGGAGAGATCGATCAATCTTTGTATGAGCTCTTTGCCCAAGCCCGAACCCTGATACGAAGGGTGGACCACGATGTCGCAGAGGTAAGAGCAGTCCACTCCATCGGCAACTGCGCGCCCTGCGGCAATGATTCTCCCGTCATCGAACGCGAGACTCTTGAACATGCTGTTGGAGAAGGCGGTCTTCAACCATTCGCCGCTCTTGGCACCGAGTGGGGCGATGCGATACAGCTCGGACATCTCATCCCAATCGACCGAATCTGTTGTTTGCGCCCACTGAATTGCCACGCTGCCTCCAATCAAGTCTGTCGTCTTGGCTCAAGCAGAACGCCAATCGGGTTCGGCCTGAGAGCCGTCACGTTGCACGGCAACGGAGGCCAAGAAGGTAGAAGCCGAACTCGGAGAACACAAAGAGTATCAAAATCCTTATGAGAGCAAATGCCGACGTAGCCCACGCCAGCAAAGCGGCGCCATCGAGTTCAGCCTCGAAACCGCTTCCTACTTCGGATCGTCAGCGCTGGACCTGCCACAAATGCCGCAGCGTGCATGAACGCACGCTTCGGCAACCGCGAACCCACTTCCGCTACGCCAACGTACGCACCTTCGGCTCGCGATCCCATTGCCGGGTCTTGGCAGCCGCAACGAACGCCTTGGCGTCGGCGGCATCTACCACGCCTTTGTCCTTGCCTACATTGCCAGCCTTCAACAGCGCCTGCGCCCCGGCATCGGCGGCGATCGCTTTGAGATGGCCGAAGGCGTCGCGCACGAAATCCACCGCCGCAGCTTCCTTGGCCAGTTGTTTTCCCGCTTCCTCCGACAGCACCAGCGCCACCGCATCGAACACGACCGAAGGCGTGCCCGCCAGCTGTCCGTCGGCCGGCAGCTTCGTGCCGTCGCTCAATTTGGCGCCGCCGAGCTTTGGCGCGACGATTTTCACCGTGGCGCCCGCGCGCTCCACGGCCTTGCGCAGCTGTTTGATGGTTCCCGCATCGGAGCCGTCGTGGACCAGGATCCCGACGCATCGCCCCTCCAGGGTGTCCTTCATTTTTCCGATGATCTGCAATGCCGGGGAAGGCGGCATGTCCTTCGGCGTTACCGCCGTCGGCGGCGCAGGAGGCAGCGCATCCATGCCGAGCCCATCGGCCACGCGTTGGGCCAGGCCGGGATCGACATGGCGCAGATGGCCGACGATGGCTTCACGCACATGCGGCGTGCCGACCTTGGATAGTTCGAACACCAACGACGATGCCATGTGCGCCTGCTCGTGTTTGCTCTGGCTGCGGAAGAAAAGACGCGCCTGGGTGTAGTGGTCGGCGAAACTCTCGGCCCGCACGCGGCCTTTGGCGCCGTCGTCCGGTGGGGTGGCATGGCTGCGGAACCCGCTTGGCGTTTCTCGGGGCGTATCGCCCTGCAGCGAGCTGGGTTCGTAGTTCACCCTGCCCTTGGGCACGCCCATCTGCATATGGCCGTCGCGCTGCAGGTTGGCGAACGGGCATTTCGGCGCGTTGATGGGGATCTGGTGGAAGTTCGGCCCTCCCAGCCGGGACAGCTGCGTGTCCAGATAGGAGAACAGGCGTCCCTGCAACAGCGGATCGTCGCTGAAGTCGATACCAGGCACGATATTGGCGGGACAGTAGGCAACCTGCTCGGTTTCTGCAAAGAAGTTGTCCGGCCAACGGTCCAGCACCATGCGCCCGATCACGGTCAGCGGAACCACCTCCTCGGGGATGAGCTTGGTGGGGTCCAGATGATCGAAGGGGAATTTGTCGGCCTGCTCCTGCGTGAACAACTGCACGGCGAACTCCCATTCGGGGAAAGCGCCGGCTTCGATCGCCTCGAACAGATCGCGACGGTGGAAATCGTTGTCGGCCGCCTGCAGCTTCAGTGCTTCGTCCCAGACGGTCGACTGCAGGCCCAGCTTGGGCCGCCAATGGAACTTCACGAAGGTCGAGTTTCCCTTCGCATCGAGCAGGCGGAATGAGTGCACGCCGAAGCCCTCGATGGTCCGCAGCGAACGCGGAATGGTGCGGTCGCTCATGGCCCACATGATCATGTGCATGGCTTCGGGTGTCAGCGAGATGAAATCCCAGAACGTGTCGTGCGCGCTGCCTGCCTGCGGGTAGGCGCGGTCCGGTTCCATCTTCACCGAATGCACCACGTCCGGAAACTTCATCGCATCCTGGATGAAAAACACCGGTATGTTGTTGCCGACCAGGTCCCAGTTGCCTTCGCTGGTATAGAACTTCACCGCGAATCCGCGCACGTCGCGGGGAGTATCCACCGAGCCGGCGCCACCGGCGACCGTGGAGAAACGGGTGAACACCGGCGTACGTTTGCCGGTCTCGGTCAGGAGCTTGGCGGTGGTGAACTTCTGTAGCGATTTGGTCAGTTCGAAGTATCCATGGGCCGCCGAACCGCGCGCGTGGACGATCCGCTCCGGAATGCGCTCGTGATCGAAGTGGGTGATCTTCTCGCGCAACACGAAGTCTTCCAGCAGGGTCGGGCCACGCGGGGTGGCACGCAGCGAGTTCTGGTTGTCGCTGATCGGGATGCCCTGATTGGTGGTCAGCGTGGGGTGCGGCCCACCGGCCTGTTCGTGCAGCTCGTCGCCCTGCCCGCGTGAGGAGCGGTCTTTCTCTGCACGGATCGGTGAAGACTTTGCGGCGGGCTTGCGGCTGGCCATTTCGTTGTCCTGACGATGGATGATGCGCACCATCCTGGTCTTCTGCATGTTAATCGACCGTCTTCACCGTCCTGCCCTGGTAAGCCGGGCACGTGCCGCGCGGCGCCGTTCCTGAAGGCAGGAAACGTTTTGTGAAGAATTTGCCCTTCCGGGCGCACATCCCGGTACTCACACTGCCTGGAGCCGCGTTCGGCCGCCTCGACGCTGCCTTTTCTCACTCGCCTGGCTGGCCCGATGAGCGAATCGGGTTAAAGCCAAAGCCCGGCCCGAAGCATGAAATCTCCCGCGCACCGCATGGCTCCGGCTCACGCTACCTTGGACGACGCCTGCGGATCTCTTCCGCGCATGAATTCGATGATTGCTTCGAACACCGGTCGCAGCCGCGTGGCCTCTTCGGTGATTTCGTACTCCACTCGTGGCGGGATCTCGGCGTAGATCGTCCGGCGCACGAGTCCGTCGTTCTCCAGTTCGCGCAACTGCATCGTCAACATATGCTGGGTGACGCCGGGAACGGCGCGGCGCAGTTCGTTGAACCGGTACATGCGCTTGTTGAGCAACCACAGGATTTCCAGCTTCCATTTGCCGCCGAAGATGGCGAGAGAACGCCTGATCTCGTCATGCAGTCCGTTGATGTCTCCCTCGTGCTCGGAACACGGCTGGGTAGTATGGTTTTTCATACCTGGTACTCAAATACATCCTTCTTGTTGAAATGACTATACGCCAATAGATTGGATGAACGCGGTTACCCGATGTGGCTGCAATGGCTACTTCGTGCCGTCTTCCCTCCCCTCTACGGTCAACTTCTGATGAATATCCTGCATGTCGATTCAAGCATCATGGGCGAACATTCGGTAAGCCGAAAACTGACGGCGGCGGTGGTCGACCGGCTGGTCGCGCTGACTCCGGGCGCAACGGTCGTCTATCGCGACGTGGCCAGCGAGCCGCTTCCGCAGATCTATGGCGCGCTGTACGCGGCGGCGGTAGGCGCCGGTGCGCCGCAGCGCGACACTACGGTGTTCGAAGATGCGGCCGTGGTGAACCGGGCGTTGGACGAGGTGCTGGGGGCGAACGTCATCGTCATCGGCGCCCCGATGTACAACTTCAGCATTCCCAGCCAGCTCAAGTCGTGGCTGGATGCCCTTGCGGTGCCGGGAAAGACCTTCAGTTACGATGCCAACGGCGCCAAAGGATTGTTGGGCGACAAGCGGGTGATCGTTGCGTCTTCGCGCGGCAACTTCTACGGTCCCGAATCTCCGGTCGCCTCGGCCGAGCATCATGAGACTTACTTGCGGAGCTTTTTCGGTTTCCTGGGCGTCACCCAGATCGAGATCGTGCGCGCCGAAGGCGTCAAGATCAGTCCCGAGCTGGCGCAGACCGCGGTGGCTGCCGCGCTCGAGCAGGCCGGACAGCTGAAAGCGGCTTGATCCACCCTGCGCCGACGGTGCGCAACGAACGCGCAGCGCATCGGCAGAGAATCCGGTGCGCGGGCCGGCCGTATGCAACAAGCCGTGCCGCAGGAACCCGGGCGGCTGACCGGGTTGGCGAAGCCGACCCGGTCCATGGATCACGCAGCCTGGCTGCGTCTGTTTCGGATCCACACAAACAAACCGATAAACAGACCGATGCCGGCGCCAATGGCCGCCTTCATCGCCACGCGGCCCCAGTCGAAGCCGCCGACCTTCGCGCCCGGCGAAGTGGCCACGTCCGCACTTGAGGCGTTGAGCGCAAGCAGCGCAGCGGTGGCTTCGGCCAGTTGTTGCTTGGCGGCGGCTACATCCGCGGCGGTGGACGAGGCGCGGTAGGCGTAGACCAGCAACGGCTTGTTGCGGACCAACACCATCGCGCCGGCGCACACGCCGTTGATGGACAGTGGTTGTCCTCCGACATTGACGGTCACCGGTATGAGCATGACGAAGCGCACTTCGTCGTCGTCCTGCGAATAGACCTGCGGCGTGCCGATCTTGCCGAACTTCATTTCTATCTGCTGGCCTGCCGCCTGGCTCATGCGTGTGTCGCGGGTGGCGTCCTTGGCGACTTCGGCATTGACGTCGAATTTTTCCATCTCGGCCGAAGCCTGCGACAACAACTGCCGCCAGTCGTCCTTACTCACCGTCTGGTCTTCGAGCGCGCGGATCGACTGCACCATGAAGTAGGTGTCGGCGGCCTTGCCTTCACCGCTCGTCAGTATCCGAATGTCGGCGGATGTATAGAACGCCTCGACCAGCCGGTTGGCCGGCGGCATGGCCGACTCCAGATAACGGAACAACTGTGGCGCCGCTTCGCTGACCTGCACGTAGCCGGGCGCCAGCCGATAGCGTAGTGCTTGATTGCCGACCTGCAGCGATACCTCGTTCGCCTCCGCGCCAGCGCACGCCCACAACAGTGCCAGCATGACCCATCTTTTCGACATGGTTTCCCCCTCAGGAACGCCGAACGGCGCCGACGGCAAGGGTAGCGGTGTTGACGCGCGCAACCAAGCGATCGGCGCGGCGCGCGATCAACTTCGTGGCTATGCCCGGCTCAGACGCCCGGCTTGGGTGGGCAAACGTTGTTGGCATGCCGGAAAGCCAGCCGCCAGCGTCCGTCGCGCTTCATCCAGGCGTTGGTATAGCGACGCTGCAGACGCTGGCCGGCATTGGGCGCGCCGGGCGCAGGCACGACCACTTCGCCGCCCATCACCACGACCATGTCGGGGAAGAACAGGAAACGCTCCGGCGTGCGTTCGAAGGCGGTGTAGCGGATCACGCCCTGGTCGATGAGGTCCAGCAGCTCTTTCTTTTCCTTCACGATGCGACCGGTCGGATGGTTGACGGTGACCTCATCGTCCATCAGCAGTTCCAGCGCTTTGGCGTCGCCCTCGAAGATGGCTTTGGCATGGGCCATGTCCAATGCGCGTATTTCGGCTTGAAGAGCGGCCTGCGCATCCGTCTCCTGCGCCGACGCGAAGGCGGCACACGAAATCAGAATGAGCATCAGCAACAGCTTCGCCTTCATGGTTCACCTGCAGGACTGGAGGGGGGACAATGCGGCCGTCCAAATCACTAACGGGGCTTGCCGTGAAAGTCGGACACGGCGGCTGCTGTGGCATCATCGGCTCTCGCGACATCGACATGGAGTGCTGCTGATGGCCCCCTCGCCGGATCATTTCGATCTATGCCTGGCCTACGCCCAGTGGCAAGGTTCGGGCCGCGCCGACCACTTGCCTCGCGGCGCGGCTGCCGCTGCGGCGGTTTGCGCGCCACACGCGCCGCTGACGGCGGTGCCCTTGCAGCAGGGCGACGACGCCAGTGCGCATGGTGTCAACCGTTGGCAGGCGATCTTCTCCCAGTTCCGTATCGCCCAGCAGATCCTGATCCGTTCGGGCGCCAGCCGCGTGCTGACCGCCGGCGGCGATTGCGCCGTGGATGTCGCGGTGATCGATTACCTAAACAGCATGCATCCGGGACTGCAGGTGATCTGGTTCGATGCGCACCTGGATGGCAACACGCCCGAGACATCGCCCAGCGGAAACTTCCATGGCATGCCGGTCAGCGCGATCCTGGGGCGCGCGCCGGAGCCGATGCGGCCCCTTCTGGGCGCGCCGGTCGAACCGAACCGCTTCCGCTATTTCGGAATAAAAGTGGGCGATGAAGGAGATTGGGCGCTGCAGCGCGAGCTCGGCCTGGCGTTGCTGGACCCGGAAGCGCCGATCGACGGGCCGGTCCATATCCATTTCGATCTGGATGTGCTCGACCCGCGCGAGTTCCCTTACGTCGCCTATCCCGAAGGCGGCCTTGGCATAGAAGCCGCGGTCGCCTTGGTCGGCCGCATTGCGCGACAGGCCGACGTGGTGGGCTTCACCGTAACCGAATTCGCGCCAAGCAACGACCAAGAGGCACGCGAAGGCAGCAAGGTGATCGCGAGGCTCTGCGAGGCGGTCGTCGAAGCACGGAACCCATAGCGTTCCATTTCGATCACCGCTGTTTCCAAGCGGCCGCATGCACTGCCGGCATCACCCGCGTCGCAGAACGAAGCGACCCATCCGCACCGAAAGGTGGAACAAGAGCAGTCCGATAAAGTAGATGGTCAGCAGCAGTCCAAAGGGATTGCAGACCAGGAACGGGATCTGCGGCTGCCATCCTTTCAGGTAGGCATGCAGCATGCCCTGGCCGATGGCCCAGGCGGTCAATGCCGCCAGCGGGGTGGAGGCGGCCATCCATGCATGCAGCTTGTCGAAGCCGGTGGTCTGTTCGTCGAACAGCGAGCGGGCAGACCCGCCCACGCCCAGGGCGCCGCCGGCACTGCACAGCAGGCACATCATGTAATCGAAGGCAGGCAGGAACGCCGGCGCACTCGGGCGGTAGCCGCGCGACAGGAGATAGCCAGTGCCGGCCGCCAGGATCAGTGCAAGCGCCACCATGCTCAGGCGCCAAGCTTTCCAAGTGCGTCCCAGCAGCGAGTTGCCGGCCGGATATTCGTCCGCCTGGTCATGGCGCGCGGCGAAAGTCACTTGGGTGAAGTCTGCTTGTTTGCCAACCGGGTCGTCTTTGGTCATGGCGGCCTCCCCAGGCTGCAGCGCATGTGCGCGATGGTAGCGCTTTGTTCAAGCCAATCCAGTTGGGCAGCGGTGCGCTTCGGTTATCCGGGCTGCGCTGGCTTCCTGCGCCGGGCTGTTTGGATGGTATTGGCGGCAATCTGGTCGGCGGTGTCGGCCAGTTGGGTGAAGCAGTGGGCCAGGCCGCCGCGGTGCAGGATGAGGCGGTCGGGGTGGAGGATTTCGGGTTGGCTGAGTTCGGCTAGCAGGTGCAGGTAGTGCGCTGTGGATCGCAACGCCTATGGATACCCAACAACGCCGAAGGCGCTTAGCGCATGAGTTGAGCCGCGCCATGAAGCGGCTTCGGCTTGAATTAACTGTCAGTCCGCGTCACGGGAATCGGTCAACGAACTGATCCATTGAGGGAAATCTATTGGCCTGTGATTGCGAGCAAAGAAGGGACGCAGAGCCGTAACCGCTAGGTTGCCGCCACCAACTTCTGTTCTGCCAAAGGATCTCACCGACCACAGAAGGCGGGTTAAAACCCGCCCCACATGAAACCCGATTCCCGTAGGGCGGGTCTTGACTCGCCTTCCGGGAGTTGCGCAGGCGCAATGGCAACCAGAGGGTTCTACCCGCCTTACACGTTGCTCTTCTAGTGTCCCACTGGATCCTTTCCGTGTTGCCTAACGCCTGATTTAAGCCGAGCCGCGAAGCGGCTTTGGCTTGAATGAATTGTTAGGCGCCACTTTCACCAATCCCGTGTAGCTAACCGGCCCGCGGAGGCAAGCACCGTAAGCCTGGGACGAGATGATGCACCACGTGCCTCGGACCAGGCTTACGGTGCTTGCCGTAGCGGGTCCGGTTGAGCGAGTGGTTAGGCCGCATTCGCGCCACCTTGCGCGTGAACAAACTTGTTGATCAGCTCTTCGTAGCGGCAAGCGACATCGAGGAACGTGGCTCTGCGTTCCTCGCGAACAAGTGGTACCAAACTTCGGAGATCCGCTATCTCGTTCCGAACCCTTTGCTCAGAGGAAAGCAGAGACTCTGGTAGATGATGGCAGCAGAACCAAAGGGAATCTAGTCGCTCTTGGGCAATGCACTCAGCGATGAACGGATCGGTTGGGGCCAGCCCGTGCGCCAACTCCAGTAGTTCACGACGGTCCGGCAGGCCGCGTACTAGCTTTCGGCTCGGCAGCAGGGCTAGCCAAAGGTGTGCGTAGGCATCTTGAGGGTGCTCTTGGCGTTGAGCGAGTAGCGTCGGAATGGCAACCTCCTCCAGCAACTCATATGGAATCCCCGGTACGGGTGACGATCCCGCAACCCGGCCCGTGTGATCAACGGCAAGACACAGTGCCTGAACGAGTTCGAGGCGTCGTGCGTGCGTCTCGGACTTCAGTTCAGCCACGAACGGCCGGAGGTAACGATGGACAGCGTTAAGGCGCTCTGCACCTGCGAGACTTCGAAGGTACTCCGTGTAAAGGGGGAATCGCTTATCCAGAGATGGATCGGTGGTCCACCGGGCGAGGAGTTTCTGAGCTTCGATGACGCGATCTGGATGCATGCGGCCTAACGCCTGAATTAAGCCGAGCCGCGAAGCGGCTTCGGCTTGAATGAATTGTTAGCGCTCAGTCCCACCAATTGAACAACCCCTCGCCAAGATTGCCCGGCTTCCAGTACCTGATGTCTGACGCGCGCACATGGGACTTAGCCGAGAACGGACCTGCGAGCTCCGCAGCGCTGAGCGGAACAACCTCTGCAATGCTCTTGAGGGCGTCCGTGACGGTCATATAGTCGGCAAAATGCAGTTCGCAACCAGCCGGTACATTGCCCACACGTTGGCCAAGGTTCAATATCAAAAAATTTCAATACATTGACGAGCAGGCTGCGCGATGGACGGTAGTCCATCGGCGCAGACGGTACAGACGCCTGCGTTCTGGACCGAAACCGGTGGGCGTAAGTTCGCCCTATGCGGGTTTCAGTGGGGCGGACTGGAAAGCGGTGGTAGCCACGATCTGGTCAGCGGCGTCGGCCAGCTGGGTGAAGCAGTGGGCCAGCCCGCCGCGATGCAGGAGGAGGCGGTCGGGGTGGAGGATTTCGGGTTGGCTGAGTTCAGCCAGCAGATGCAGGCAGTGGCAGAGGGATTGCAGTTGTTGGTGGGCTTCTTCCGGCAGGAAATAGCCGGGTTCGCATGGCGTTCCTTGGCGCATGACGGTCTCCTTTTTCTATTCGCGATGGAATGCCTTGCGCGTGCGCGCGCAAGGTGTCGGGAGGTTTGAACCGCACACAGTCGGCGGGCGTATTCCCCTTGCGGGTGTCGTATTAGCCACCCTCCCGACGTGGAACGAGTGCGTCGGCTGTACCCAATACATAGGCACAAAAACCCACCAAAATGACCGAGGTGGGTACGGCCGAGGCCCATTTCTTATCTGCAAATGTGCTCTTCCCCGCCATCACCCCCAAGCCGGCTGCCCAACCTCCAACGGAATACACCCCTCCCACTTTCCCGGCACCAACACAAACCGCGCCGCCTGCGTCATTCCAATCTCCGATGTGAAGTAGGAATGCAACGCCAACCCTCGCGCGACAGAGAACCAGTGCTTGTCGCCCGCCTGCTGCGCCGCAGCGTCTATTTCCCCCAGCAACTGCTCCCGCTGCCCTTGCGTCATCGCATCGAAGCTGGACACCCCACGTGCACGGCAAGCGGCGCGCAACTCCCGCAAGCCGTCGGCCACCCGCTGCTGCACCTCCACGGGTTGGCATTCGCTGAGCAGCAGGAACATGGTCGCCCCTACCCCGGCCGCCGCCGCACCGGGCGACGCCGCCGTGGTCGGCAGCAGCGTATCGGCGATGTGACCCAGCAACGCTTCGTCGTCCAGGCGCAAACCTTTCGCTACCGCCTTCTCTTCCTCCGGTTTGCAGCCCACCAGCACCGCAGGTGCGATCAACGCCCCTCCCAGCAGGGTCGAGGCCGTCTTCAACGCCTGGCGGCGCGTCATGGGAACCATCAGCGGCTTGTCGTCGTTCACAGATTCTGCCTCCCCAATTCCTCAACGGCATGATTGGCCGCACGCGCCGTCAGCGCCATGTACAGCAGCGAAGGCGTCTGGTTGCCGGTGGAGGTCATGCACGCGCCATCGGTGACGAACACATTCGGGCAGGCGTGCAACTGGTTCCATTGATTGAGCAGCGAGGTCTTGGGATCGCTGCCCATGCGGCAGCCGCCCATCTCGTGGATGTCGCGGCCGGGATTCCAGTTGTTGTCCACCGTCTTGATGTCGCGGCAACCGGCGACCTCCAGCATTTCCGTAGCCTGCGTGCGCCAGTCGCGGACCATGCGCTCGTCGTTGTCGTCGTAGCCCACCGAGGTCACCAGCAACGGCACGCCCCACTGGTCCTTCTTCGACTCGTGCAGGCGCACGTGGTTGGCTTCTTTGGGAATGGTTTCGCCCTGAAGGTACATGTAGATGTCCCATGGGCCCACCTGCGCCTGCGCATCCTTGAACGCGCCGCCCAGGCGCTGCGGCGTCTCCACCCCGCGCCCGCGCGAAGCGCCGGTGAAGGTGGTGTAGCCGCCGACGAAATCGGTGTCCTGCTTCTCCAGATTGCGGAAGTTGGGAATGATGCATTCGGATGGCCGACGGCCGTAGTGGTAGCGGTCCTGGAAGCCGTCGAACTTGCCGCCGGCCGAGGCGCGGTAGTTCTGGAAGGCCACGTACTTGCCCAGCAGGCCGTTGTCGTTGCCCAGCCCATGCGGAAAGCGCGCCGACACCGAATTGAGCAGGATCAGCGTGGTGTTCAGCGCCGAGGCGTTGGCGAAGATGACGCGCGCGTGGTAGTCGGTGACTGCGTGGGTGTTGGCGTCGATCACCCGCACTCCGGTCGCCTTGCCCTTGGCTTCGTCGAAGAGGATGGAATGCACCACCGCGTGCGGACGCAGGGTCATGTTTCCGGTCTTGGCCGCCCACGGCAGCGTGGACGAGTTGGAGCTGAAGTAGCCGCCGTAGGGACAACCACGCATGCACAGGTTGCGCGCCATGCACTTGCCGCGCCCCTGGTGGACGTGGATCTGGGTAGGCTCGGTAAGGTGGGCGAAGCGCGCATGCACGACGTGGCGGTCGCCGTAGTGCGCATGGATGCGTTCGCTGAGGTGCTTCTCCATGCAGGTCATTTCGAAGGGCGGCTGGAACTCGCCATCGGGCATGGATTCCACGCCATCGCGCGTGCCGGTGACGCCGATGAAGCGTTCGACGTGCGAATACCAGGGCGCGATATCTTCGTAACCGATGGGCCAGTTGATGCCATAGCCAAAGCGCTCGGGCGCCGTGAACTCGTACTTGCTCCAGCGCTGGCAGCCGCGCCCCCAGACCAGCGAGCGACCGCCGACCTGGTAGCCGCGGATCCAGTCGAAGGGTCGTTCCTGCACATAAGGGTGCACATCGTCGGTGATGAAGAAATGCGCGTTGTCCTCGCCGGCGATTCTGCTCATCACCGGATTGTCTTCGACCACTTTGCGCGTCAGCGCGCCGCGGTGCGGCAGTTCCCACGGCGCCAGGTTGGCGGTGGGGTAATCCTTGATGTGCTCGACGTTGCGGCCGCGTTCCAGCACCAGCGTCTTCAAGCCCTTCTCGCACAACTCCTTGGCCGCCCAGCCGCCGGAAATGCCGGAGCCGATGACGATGGCGTCGAAAGTGTTGTCGGCGGCGCTCATTGGGCGGGCGTCAGGATGAGGTTGCGGAATTCGACCACGCCGTGGTCGCCCTGCAGCAACAGCGGCCCGGGTTCGCCTTCGTTGCTGTCCAGCGCACCGCCGGTGATGCCGGGGATTTCCTGGTCGCTGATCACGGGCTTGTCGTTGACCACCACCGTGATCCTGCGGCCGACCAGCGTGATGTCCAGCGTCTGCCACTGGTCGGCGCCTTTGCCCGCGTCTTCGCTGGGTGCGATGAAACCGTACACCGCGCCCAAGCCGTCGATGGCCGGCTCGCCCAGGTAGTCGGCCACCTGCACTTCGTAACGCCCGCGCAGATAGACCCCGCTGTTGCTGCCGGCAGGCAGGCGCAGTTCCACATGCAGCTTGAAGTCGCTGAACTTGCGTTCGCTCACCAGATTGGCGCCGGCGCCCTTGGTGTTGCGCAGAACGCCATCGATCGCCTTCCAATGCGATTCGCCCTGTGCATGCCAACCGGTGAGATCTTTGCCGTTGAATAAATGGATGGGCTCGCCCCATTGAATGTTGGCGTGTTCCGGTTTCCTCAGCGAAGGCGCGCGGACCGCCGTCAGTGGGTGGCGCTTGCTGTCGGGAAAGGTCAGCGAACCGGTCATGCCATCGCCCTGCACGCGCCCCTGGAACGACAGCAGGCCCGTGCCGCCTTCCCATTGCGCGGGGATGGCGAAACTCAGTTCGCCTTCCTTGAGTTCTATCTGCGATATGGGCCGCGCGCTGCCTACGATGCCTACGAACTGGCCGACCATGGAATTGAAGCCGGAGCGGCGGATTTCCAGCCACGAAGGCGCGGCGCCGTTCGGTGTCTGCAGGGTGATGTCCCAGCGGCCGACGGCTGCGTCGCTATTGGAAGCGGCCGTGGCGGCATGAAGTGGATAACCTGGCAAGGCCAACGCGAGGATCAGCAGTATCGCCATCTGTCGGCGCATGGGAGTACTCCGCTTAACGAGTCGAAAACATCAGAGGGGCGCTGCCAGCGTCCACTTTAACTCCGATGGAGCCCAGATGGTCTCGCGCCGCGCCCCGATAGGAAGGCCCCGCCACCCTGCTGCATTCCGGAACACCGTAGGGCGGGTTTCAACCCGCCTTCCGGCCGTCTCCGGCCCAATCCATTGGAAGCAACCCAGCCTCGACGAACCGATGGAACGACGAGTGCGGCCAGTCCGCTACCCTGCGTACATGGCCATGCTTCATCGGATTGAGATGGATGTAGTCGATACACGCGCGCAAATGCGCCTCGTTGCGAATCAACCGCTCCCAGTATCTTCGCGTCCATATGCCGCGTTCACCCTTGACCAGGCGGCGTTCGGAGATTCGCTCGCCGCCGGGAATAGCACGCGAGAAGTGACCCTTGATGTGGCGCCAGCGTGCGGCGTTGTCGTCGTCACTCTCCGGCAGGCGCCAAATGCAGTGCAGATGGTCGGGCAGGATCACCCACGCCAGAAGCGTGAAGGGTTTTCTTTGGCGGGCTGTCTGGAAAGAATCCCTGAGGATGTCGATATGATCGACGAGCAAAGTTCTTCTTCGCTCCAGCAAGGCGACCGTGAATGCAAAGGTTCCGCCGGGAATCCAGAGGCGTCGGTAGTTGGGCATGAGCCGAGCATTGCTTGTGCTCAGGGCTTTCGGTATCGGCGAATTCCGGGCCGTTCGTCGGATCAATCTGACTCGCGACGCCCTTCGGTAAGAATCAGGTGGGGCCGGAAGGCGGGTTGAAACCCGCCCTACGTTCGCGGCGCCGTTCAAATTGGGCGTGCGGTCCGCGTCTGTGCGAGCTCACCGGTACGGCCCAGGTCCGTTCCAGACCAACTCTCCGCGCCGATAGACTTTATCCATGTCGATGACTTCGCGCGCATCGCCGATCTTCTTCATTTCCGGAGAGGCCGGATCGACCAGGCGGCACGGGCCCGAATCGCGACGCAACGCGGTTTCCAGCGGGCAGGCCATGTACTGGCGCGAACCGGGCAGCGGCAGGAAGATCTCGGTCATGCCCTGGTCGCGCCAAGCGCGCAGCTTGATGTCGTTGCGCAAGTTGTAATAGACCTGGTAACCGCCCACTTCCAGGCTGGTGTCGCCGCCCGAGGCATTGGCGCCGCGTCCGCGGTCTATCGAAGGAGCGTTGCCCAAGCCCATGTTCTCCGGCGCTGTCTCCTGCGGCAGCATGCCCGGCGGCTGTCCCCAGACATGTTGGCGGCGTTGCGGGGTGGGCGGCGGGGCGGCGGGTTGAGCCTGGGCCTGGGTGGTCTGGTCTTCCTCATCCAGCAGCAGCGGGTCTTCGGCAACTGCCACGGCCGTGGTCTGCACGCGTGAGGCGGGTGCTTTTTTCTTGGCGACCTTTGGCGCAGGCGGCTTTTTCACTGGCGGTGCCGGCACGGGTGGCGGAGTCGAGTCGCCGATGAAGTCCACGGCCATGCGGCTGCCGCCAGCGGCCGCGCCTTGCGGCGGCGCAACCACGACCGGCGGCATCAGCATGATCAGCAGCAACAGCAACAGGTGCAGCAAGGCGCTGGACAGCACCGCGATCCAGTGCTGCCAGCGTTCGCTCCACGATTCTGCCTTGGCATCCGGCGGGCTCGAGGCCTTGCTCATGCGGCCGGCGCTGCCTCGGGGGTGGGGAACTTCATGCGGAATCTAACGCGTGCCAGCGGTGGGGTGCGGCATCGTAACGCGTCGGTGCGCTGGCTGGGTCGCCTTGTCTGACCCGCATTCCCGGACGAGTAATGAAAGAGCGCCGATTTGGTGATCGCCTGCCCAACGCACGCCCATTGGCAAGCGGTGCGCTAGAAAATCGAGTCGGACTTGCGGGCCACCAGCAGGACGAACTGCGCCGGCATGCGATAGCCCTGACGCGTGCGCCAGGGCGCAATGGCTCTGGCATAGCGCGACTCGATGCGAGCGCGCATGCGCGGGTGCAGGCCGGGCCATCGTGGACCTAGTTCTGCGAACGCCGCCTGGCAGGCCTCGTGCTCGCTGTCGTAGTGCATGAACGTATCCAGCCGTTCCTCGTGCAGAACGATGAAACCGGCTTGGCGGCACAGTCCCGCCAGGGCTCCGGCGGAGCTGTAGCCGAAAGCGGCCGGTTCCCGTTCGGTACCCATTTCGACCTGGAACAAGGAATAGGCCGACGACCAGGCGCAATGGGCACGCTCGCCCCACACCATCAGGGCGATTCGTCCTCCCGGCCGGATTGCGCGATGCATGTCCCGCAAGCCGTGCAACGGTTCGGCCATGGAAGGCAGGCCCAGCGCGCAATAGAGCAGATCGACGCTGGAATCCGAACAGGGCAACGGCCCCTCTTCTGTGTTCTGGAATCGCACGTTGCTCAACGCCAGCGCCAGTGCGTGCGCCTGCGCCGCTTGCAGCCGTTCTGGCGACTCGTCCAGGCCGGCGACCCGACCCGATGGGCCCACCTTGTCCGCCGCCGCAAGCGCTATAACACCGGTGCCGCAACCCACGTCGAGCACGCGCTCCGCCCAGCCGGGCTCGGCCAGCGCCAGCAAGCGCTGGTGCGCCTTGGACAGTTGGCTTTGCCACAGGAACTGGTAGGCGGCAGAGGCCCGCTCCCAGCCGTGCTGCTGGATGCGGTGCTGCAGACGGGCTTGCAGGCTCATGACGGGTTATCGCGGTCGACTATAGGGGTGCTCAGCATGCCGCCAGCCCAGTCCATGAACCTGTCGCCGCGTCCCGCCGTCTTGCCAATCCGTCCGCAAGGGCACCACGCCCTCGACCACCCTCTTCGACGGAGCCTGCGTGAACCCGCTTCTCGCTTCAAGGAACCGCTTTGTCGCGCTGCAGGTTCCACACTTGTTTGGCGCCATCGTCCAGGGCCAACGTCACCACGTGCGTTTCCCAGGTGGTCGCGCCATCTTGCACCGTCTGCCGCGCGCCCAGCACCAACAAGCGACCCGGCAACGGCCAATCGCTGACCGAGGGGCTGAGGTTGGTCTGGCTGATCGGCAACTCGCTGGTCTAAAGCGTGTTCAATTTCGCATCCAGTCGCGTTACCGCCAGCACGCCGTCGGTGTCGTTCGCCCGCGGGCACTGAAGCCTGCTGCACCCGGGGGGTGACCATGTCCGAATGTGGCGAGCGTCGATCCCGGGCAGGCGGTATTCCTGCAACCTGTCACTTGCCTGCTGGAGCGCTACCGCCATGTCTTCTTTCCCCCCGTCGATGCGTACGACCACGGCACTGGCAGCGCTTGCCATTGCCTGCATGCTGCCCGGCACAGCTCGCGCGGCCCCGCCTTCGGCCGCCTGCGCCGCAACCGAATACCACCAACTCGATTTCTGGATCGGCGATTGGGACACCTTCGAAACCGATTCGCCCGAGGGGCCCTCGATCGCACGCACCCGCATCGATCCGGTGGCCGGCGGTTGCGCGCTGCACGAACGTTACGAGCAGACCGATGGGCTGCTGGGCGACAGCATCCTGAGCTACGACCCGGTGCGCAAGCAATGGCAACAGACCTGGGTGACCAACCGCGGCTCGATCATGTTGCTGTGGGGAAACTTCTCCGACGGCGCGCTGGTGCTGGAAGGCGAGGTGCATCTGCAGGACGGAAAGACCAACCTGCAACGCATCACCTGGGCGGCGCAGGGCGAAGGCGTGCGCGAATCCGCCGTGCTCTCCAAGGACGGCGGCAAGACGTGGACGCCAGCGTTCGATGTCCTGTTCGTGAGACGCAGCGATGCTCCCAAATCGGCCTCGCTCGATTCGAGCCGTGGCAGACTGCAACCCTCGATTTTCGCTGGAAGGTTTTCCTGGTGATCCGCATGCCGCCCGACTCCCGTCGCACCGCGCTGATCCTCATCGATATCCAGCAGGGCTTCGACGATCTTGCGTATTGGGGGCCTCGCAACAACCCCGGCGCCGAAGCCAATGCGGCCAGACTGCTGGCGGCGTTCCGCAAGTGTGGATATCCCGTGTTCCATGTGCAACACCGCTCGACCACGCCGGCCTCGCCACTGCGTCCCGGACAGCCGGGCTGCGATTTCAAACCCGAGGTGCAGCCATTGCCGGACGAAGCCGTCATCGGCAAGCAGGTCAACAGCGCGTTCATCGGCACCGGCCTGGAAGCGCGTCTGCATGCGCAGAGGATCGATACGTTGGTGATCGCCGGCCTCACCACCGCCCACTGCGTCTCCACCAGCACGCGCATGGCCGCCAACCTCGGCTTCCGCGTGTTGCTGGCCGCCGATGCCTGCGCGACCAATGCGCAGACCGGCCACGACGGCCGCCCCTTCGATGCGCAGAGCGTGCACGACTACGCGCTGGCAAGCCTGCACGGCGAGTTCGCCGAAGTAGGCGCGACCTCGGAGATTCTCGACGCGCTGGCGCAGCACTCAACGGCAACCAACGCAGAAGCCGACATGCCCGGGTAAGGCGGGTTTCAACCCGCCTTCCGGCACCGACGGTGGCGCTGATCGAAAGGCATCGACACGCCACCACATCAACCCAGCCGCGCGGCACGCCGCGCTCGCATCAATCGATCAGCGCGAACGCACCGTGTTCAACGCATTCCCCACCGCCTCTGGCGGGAATCCGCAATGGCCCTGGCCCACCGGCGGTAGAACATGCACCTGGCTGCCACGACCCTTGCGGGTGGCGAGTTCCAGATACGCGCTGCTGAAGGGCGCCGGCACCACTGGGTCAAGCGCATTGGGCTGCAACACCACCGGTACTTTCGCCTCGCCGGTCAGCGCGCCGGTTTCCCGCACGTACGCCAATGCGGCAGGCGCCGACCGGTAACGGCGGATGCGCGTACGCAGGGCCGCTTCGTCGCCATCCACGCCGTCGGCGCCAGCGACGCTATCCACGGGAAAGCCGTCCGCGCGCTGCGCCAGTTCGCGCAGCGCCAGGTAGTACAGCCACAACGACCCCGCCAATTCGCTGCGCGGGATATCGAAGCGCTTGGCCAGCGCGGTGGCGCGGTCCTCGTTGCTAGCCAGCGCCGCTTCGATGGCCTCGCCGTCGGCAGCCGCAGCCAGGGACGCATCTGCCAGGCCACCGGCCGCCTGCGGCAGGGTGCCGGGAAACATCGCATCGAACGCAGCCAGCGGGCCCAAGGCGCCGCGCGAGAACATGGTTTCGCTGGACACGGTCACACCGCACATCGCGACCACGCCGTCCCACGCCCGCGGATACCGCTCCGCACTGGCCAGGGCGACCAGTCCGCCCATCGACCATCCGACCAGCCAGGTGCGTTTCGGCGCGCCATGGCGGGCGACGAAATGCGCGCGCAAGCGCTCGGTGTCGGCGATCGCTTCGGGAATCGCCCATCCCTGCGCCGAATAGCCGCTGGCCGCAACCGCGTAGCCCTGCGCCAACAACGGTTCCATTCCGGAAGGGAACGGCAGCGGCACCTTGCGCGGCGAGCCGACCGTTTCGTAACCGTGCGCGTTGACCACCAGCTCGCCGTTCCAGTCGGCGGGGATATCGATGCGATATGCCGCGCCTTCCATCTCGCCTGTATCCACGGCGGCCTGCGCGGCCTCGACGGTTGCACGCGTGGGGGCTGGCTCCCGCAGGCTGGCTGGCGTGCAGGCGGCCAACCAGGCTGTGAAGGCGATCGACAGCAGTATCGAAACGGTACGTGGGGTCATGGGCCTGGGCCTTGTTGTCTTCAAGAAGCAGGGAGGAGCGCAGCCAGGCTGCTCTCGGGAAACCAGAGTGTAAGCCGGCAAGGAGGTGGCAAGTCATGGCAATGCACTGCGGGATTCGGGCACCGGCGATGCATGGGTTCCGGCGTGGGCCGCAATGACCGGCTGCGCCTCCACCGTTCACCGCCACGGGAACGCAGAGCGTGGGATCGCGTGCGCTGAGGCTGTCTCACTGGACGTTCTCAACGGGCAATCGCCGCAATCTGGACCGGCCTCAAAAGTGGTAGCGTGGCGTCGGAAAAGCCGCTGGTGGCCATCCGGGGGGATGTCACGATGAAACCGTTCCTGCTGAGTCCAATGACGCTGCTGCTCTTTGTACTGATCGGCATGGTGATCTTGCGATCTGACAACAGGCGCGCGGCGCAGGCGCCCACGGCCAGTCCGCTCGTCTCGTCCCAAGTGGCCCGACTGGATGCGCAGAGCGTTGCCAATGTCGGTGAAACGCCACGCCTGCCTCCGGGCCGGGCGAACGGTGTGGTCACCCAGCCTACGGCGACCCTCCCGTGGTCGCAGACCGATCCGTTCGCGCCGGTGTACATCGTGACCTCACGCGACACCTATCAGGGTATCCGCGGACTGACCCGTGAGGCGGTCGGACGCCTGGACAGCACCGGCATGCCATTGGTGGTCGCCGAAACCCGGGCCGACCGGATAGGCGAGATCGGCAGCTACGTGCATACCAACGAACACCGCTGCGGCGGTTTCTTCGCCTTCCCCACGCGCGCGCAGGCCGATGCTTTCGTGCAGGCCGACCGCTCCAAGAAGGCGATGACCAAATCGTTGCTCGCCAGCTACACGCTGGACAACCAGGCCACGGTGGATCGCTGGTTGCCGCTGGTGGAGGAACGCCGCCTCTACGACACCATCAACCACCTCTCCAGCTACCGCAACCGCTACTTCGCCAGCGGTTTCGGCAAGACCTCGGCCGAATGGATACGCACCCACTGGCAATCGATCGCCGGCAACCGCAGCTATGTCACCACCGAACTGTTCACCGCCTGCGCCAACTGCTCCACGCAGCCCTCGGTGATCCTCACCATCCAGGGTTGGGACTTGCCCGACGAAGTGGTGGTGCTGGGCGCGCACCTGGATTCGATCAACGCCAACAACCGCAACGATCTCAACCAGCTGGCACCGGGCGCGGACGACGACGCATCGGGCATCGCCACGCTGACCGAAACGCTGCGCATCGCACTGACGGAAGGCTGGCGGCCACGGCGCACGGTGAAGTTCATGGGCTACGCTGCAGAGGAAGTGGGGCTGCGCGGCTCCAACGCCATCGCCCAATCGTTCCGCAACAGCGGCGTCAACGTCGTCGGCGTGCTGCAGGTGGACATGACCAACTACAAATCAGGCGCGGTGACGGACATGAAGCTGATCACCGATTACTCCAACAACGACCTGAAGAATTTCTTCGTCACGCTGTTCGATGCCTACCTGGCGCCCCGGGGTATTACCCGCAGCAGCGTGGCCTGCGGCTACGCCTGCTCCGACCACGCCTCGTGGACCAACGCCGGCTATCCCGCAGCGATGATGTTCGAAGCCGGCGGCCCGAACGGCAGCTTCCCCTACATCCACACCACCAACGACACGCTGGCGACGATGGGCGAATCGGCGCAGAACAGCGTCAAGTTCGCGCAGTTCGCGCTGGCCTTCCTGGGCGAAACCGCCAAGACCGCGCAGGTCAGACATTCCGGCGGCAACGCGCCGGTTTTCCGGGAAGGTGGGTGAGAGCAGTCAGCGCGCAAGCCGGCTCGACAGCTTCATCCCTACATCGTCATACCGGCATCGCCGTCCCGGAATCGTCATCCCAGCGAACGCTGGGATCCCTCTTGATCTTCGCACGCACCGTCCGGCAGCGGACTAAAGCTAACCGGCCTACAGCCGCAGCATTAGGCCCGCCCATGCCAGCCGCGTTGGAGATACAAGCAGGAAGCGTGCGATCGCAAGCGCTTCATCGCACGACGCATGAAGCAGATCCCTCACTGCGTTCGGGATGACAAGGGAGGGCGCTGAGCCGGCATCTCAATGCAAGAACCAGCGGCGTTGCCCGTCTTGCTCACGGATGGGTCCCGGCATTCGCCGGGATGATGTCTTGAGAGGGTCGAGCTGATTACCAGAGCAGGTCGGTTGGTTCTCTCCACCCAGCGCATTGCTTCAGCATGCTGCTGCAGGGTCGAGGAACAAATCGAGCTTACGCGCCTCCTGCAAGCTCCGGAACCGTGCCCATCTTGCTGAGAAGGCAAGACCGGCCTGCACCAGCCATATCGCTTGGAAGTAATGGCGCCACGCCCTGCCCGGCGGCGGAAGCAAAAGAAACCCCTTAGCCTGGCTTCCACATTTCAGGGGATCCCGCAGGCGACGCATCGCCTGACGCTCCGGTCACGGTCGCGCAAACAAGTCAAACGCCAAGGTTATCCAGAATATGGCGGCCGCTGATACCAGCCAATAGCTAACTCTTCTACGCAACTGGCTTCCCCAAGCGCAACGAACACCACAGCATCGCCGGTCCCTCTGCAGTCGAACCGGTGGCGCATTGAAGCTCCCTCCTTGGAGCTGCCCGATTGTGCCTAACCACGGCAGCCCTCTTCAACGTAAATAGTTCACACGCGTGGGAGAAGTACGTGAAAGGCTCGGCATCTCGCCGCACACCCGCTGCTCTGCCTCTGACACCAAAGGCAAACCCGATGCGCGTTTCCCTAGCGGGCGGAGCGTGCGCGCCTTCCATTCTTGCGTTGCGTAATCGCGCGGCTTTGCGCGAACTCCGGGAACGTCTGCTCTATCGAGTCCTTGTCCGGCAGGATGTAGAACACCCCGCCTTTTTCGAACGTAGGACGGATGACCTGCTCGTAGAATTCGGGTGCGACGTTGATGCAACCATGGGTGACGCGGTTGTCGTCCGGCGTTGGCGATGCCAGGCGTTCGACGCGCCGCTCGGCCGGCACGCCCGTAGCGGTGGGATGCATGGAGACCGCCGAATCGTAGTCCACCCACAGCACGCGCCCCGCGTCGATGGACGGACCGTAGCCACCCACGAAGCGGCCCGCAGGCGTAGTGCGGTCCCGGCCCGGAATTTCGCGAAGCGCATAACCTGCGACGCCCGGCGCCGTGTGGTCGCCAGCCGCGGAGCCGAACAGGCCAGGCGCGGCGCCGCGAAGGCGACCGTCGCCGCCGAACACCAGGATCTGTGCGGCGGACTTGTCTATGACCGCGAACGGATAGCCTTGGCTGTCCTTGGCGCCGACCACCCAGCCGGCGAGTTCGATCACCGTGTCGGAGACCTCTTGGCCTGGCGGAAGCTGGTCGAAGGCGGCGACCGGTTCGGACGGGGCCTGCTCCGCTTTGGCTGCGGCGAAGCTCGAGAACGCCAGCGTCAGCGCCAGCGCACCAAAAACGACCCGGATCGCTGGGTGTGTGCACATACGGATGGGACGATTCCTTGAGAACTAAAGCTGGGTAAAGAGAAAAAGACCGATGGCCCGCAAGGGCCACCGGTCGGGTTCACGCTGTTGGTCGCGAACGGTGCAAGCGCTATTAACCGCGCGGCACGCGACGCGGCGCCGTTTCCAGGTTCTGGACGCGGCTTTCAATCTGATCCAGGCGCTGGTTGGCCTGTTGCGCGGACTGATTGGCCGATTCGGCGCTCTGGGCCGCGCCCTGCACCTTGGTGTCGAGCTGATCGAGACGCGAGTTGATGCCTGCGAACTCGTCTTTGTAGGTGGCGCAGGCGGACAGGCTCAGGGCGACAATCGCCACGCTGAGGCCACGCGCCATCACCCACTGTTGTTTGGTCAGAAACATTCCACTTCTCCTTCTTCGGGGGTATCGGGGGACTTGGAATATAGCGGCCTTTTTACCGAAGTCAGGAAGCGCCTTCAGGCCACGTTGGGATACGTAGATGGGCTGTGAAGATGATGAAAATTGCGGGAATTGCCGTCAAAAGTTCTGCAGTTTCCATAGATGAGCGCTTTATTCGATGGGCCGTCGCATTGCTTTCCGGTGGGCACTGCCACCGCAGAGAGCGAACCCTAAACCTTAATAGGGAATTTGCTTCGCAATAAGTTCATGACGTGACGCACGTTTCAATTGAAACAATGTCTGGCCCAGGAAGTCCCTGCGCTCGGCACAGCAACGAGCTAAAGCCTAAAGCTCGGCGACGGCTGCGATGGAAATCTTCAAGCCCGGCATGCGGACGGGCAGCTTCGCGCCCTGCCGCGCAGGTGGATTGATGGGAAACCACTTCATCCATTCTTCGTTCATGCCAGGAAATTCGTCCTCGTCCGCCAAGATCACCGTGGCGCTGACCAACTTGTCCAGCGAGCTTCCTGCCTCTTCCAGAATGGCTTGGATATTGGCCAGGCACTGGCGCGTTTGTTCCTGGATGGTCGTCCCGCTGATCGCGCCTGTGCTGGGATCTACCGGCGCCGTGCCGGACACGAAGACCAGGCCGCCGGCTTTGACTGCCTGGCTGTAGGTGGGCGGGGGCGTTGCCGCTTTGGGAGTGAAGACGATCTGGCGGCTCATGGATTTTCTCCAGGGGTGCATGTGGTCTTGCAAACTCACGCTGCGGGTCTTCGGCTTGTGGGTGCTCTAGTCCGGGGCATCACGCTTGAGGACCTGGGAAGGCGCCACCTATGGCGCTTCCATCGTTCAAATCCACTCGGAAAGCTGCCCATGTATCGTCAAAGTGCCGCCCTTGACCATGGACGAATCGCTGATCTATGGAGTCGATTCTCAGGCCGTCCCATGCCAGTCGACGACTATGCCAAGCGACGCCTGATTCAGTCAGAAGAGTAACGTCCGTAAAATCTATCAGCACAAATCCGGTACGGCCTGGAACTGGATGGCAAAGAACATACGACCCAGGAATTTCTTCTACTGATCTGGTTTGCGGATCGACGAGATACGGACTCCCACCTGCGATGACCATTACTCTCACGTCATCAAATGCGACGACGAAATCAAAATTCGTAAGGCCTCGTTGAAAGTTTCCTACCCAAGCGGGCGTTGCTTCATTGAATCGAATGACATAGCCCTCCCGGTAGACTGGCGGGTCGCGTCCACCTATCACGATAGGTAGGTCGCCGTAGGCAGGAAGGCCTTCCAATACTTCAAACACAACGCTATCCCCGGCTTTTCAGCAGAATCGGTGACCCAGTGCCAGCAAGGCGATCAGACGCACCTTCAATTTCGAGAACTGAATTCCCACTGCGTTTTCGCACTTCCCGTCCTACTCGGACTCACTCACCATTACCTCTTCAAGCTCCCAGCAGCTCGACCACGAACTTCAGCGTGGCATTGGGCGGAATGACGCCGCCGGCACCGCGTGCGCCGTAGCCAAGGTTGGCCGGGAGGATCAGCGTGCGCTGGCCGCCTTCCTTCATGCCCTGCACGCCTTCGTCCCAACCCTTGATGACCATGCCGGCCCCCAGCGCGAACACGAAGGGTTCGTCGCGATCTTTGCTGGAATCGAACTTGGCGCCCTGCGCGTCGTTCTCGTAGAGCCAGCCGGTGTAGTGCACGGTGACGTTGCGGCCAGGCTTGGCCTCGGCGCCGGTGCCGACCACGGTGTCTTCATATTGCAGGCCGGAAGGGAGAGTGGTGAATGGCATGGGTGGTTCCTTCTGGGGCTTGGTGGTTTTGTGGCACGTAGTCTAGCGCTCGCGCGGCTTGATGGGAAAAGGGGGCACGCAAGCATCCTCCTTGTAAGCGCACAGCAGGCAACGCACGCACGCAGCGACAACCTTTCCGTCGTCATCCCAGCGCAAGCTGGGATCCATCTTGATCTTCGCGAGACCAGTGCGATCACTGACACCTTCGTTACACGGAGAGCGTGAAGCAGATCCCTCACTACGTTCGGGATGACAAAGGTAAGGGCACGCTGACCGCCATCTCAACACAATGACTTGCGGGATTCCCGGCGCACTCACAAATGGGTCCCGGCATCCGCCGGGATGACGTCCCGAAAGAGGTCGAGTCACGGGAAGAATCCGGCTTCGCCACCGTTGTAGGAGCGACGCAAGTCGCGAAGGGCACATCGCCAAGTCCTGCATCGTCCGGAACCTTCCTGGGACGCGGGAAAGGCTGAGTGGAGTTTCGAATGGCAGCCTTGCATGGAACCAATGCCGGCGGATTATCCAAATCGTGGCTGGTCGGGCGCGCGGCATCACCCAGATTTAGCGCCAGTACCCGCCGTGCGCCGGACCCGTTGGGTCGTCCACGGTGGATGACGCCAGCCGGTAAGACGAGGGATTGGCCGGCGCCAAGACTGTGGCTGCGCTCGGGAGTTTCCAAGCACTGCTCGCCAGCGACAACGTAGAACACCTCTGGACCGGAGTGAGTGTGGACGGGGGTGGCTGTTCCAGGCTCAAGCATGGAGGACAGGACTCGCATTGAATAGCGGTCCGCAGCAGGCACTTCGAGGGGACCTATCCAAGCGACGTGGCGGCCGCCATGATGTGCTTCAGTCTGCGTTTCTACTGTCAAGAGCCACACAGAGCCATGCGCCTCAGCGGCCACGCCGTTAGGACCGGCCGCCTTCTTTGCGGCCTCGATGGATTCGAAACGATCAAGATGCCAATACACGGGCTGGGTCATGGACCCGTGCAGGGGTCTGTTCGCCAGAATGGTGCAACCTACTTCCCCTCGCCGTTCCGGAGAATCTTCAGTGCACTTCACTGAAGGTCGCTGTCCCGCAGTGGCAAGTCCGCAGACTGCGAAGATGATGAGAAGCATGCGACTCATGTGTCTCTCCTCTCGCTTTTTTGGTGGAGTTGTCGCCATCCACCTGAAGCGTAGCTTCAAACTCTCATTGCCATCTAACGCCTGAATTAAGCTGACCCGCGAAGCGGGTTCGGCTTGAATGAATTGTCAGGGCCCGCCACTGTGTCCAAGCCAACGCCGCAGTGGGGGCAGTGGTTGATACGGTACTTGCCGCTACCAAACTTGATGCGAAGGAAACCAATCTTGACGAATGGGTACTCGCAGAGTGGACACACTATCCGAGCCATCAGCAGCCCGTAAGGAATGGCGATAGCCAAACATGCCAATGGGATCCAGATTATCCGGGAGAAGTCCTTGGGCAGAAGTGCGAGACCTACCATGACGAAGACACACACGCCGCCCCAGTAGAGGTAGCTCCGCAAGATTCGTGCCCACAACACATCGCGGATTTTCATAAGAGCCCTAACGCCTGAGTTACGCCGAGCCACGAAGCGGCTTAGGCTTGAATGAATTGTTAGCCCCCAAGCTCACGTAAGCGAGCCTCGACCTTGGACCTGTCTACATACGCGCCGATGATAGGCCACTGGGCGATCCTCTGCGCCTTGAGGTAGATGGCCATGAAGAACATGCCAAAGCCGAAGGTCGCGAAGGGAAGTAGCGTTTGAAACCAATCGGTCCTTCCAAATTTGCGGAATAGAACAAAGGAAGTGACACCCACTGCGACCCAAATTGCGAGATCGGCAATCCAGTGGAGTTTGCGGGAGACGGGGGGCTTCTGGTCTATGGCCTTGAGAACGCCCAGTAAGATCTGCTTTTCCACATCTGCGGGCATCGCTTCTGGTTCCATTGGGGTCTAACGACTATCAGGCCCCAAAAGTGGGTGCAGCGCGGATTGTGGGTGTGGCCCGGGAAGCCAGTCAATCGAACTTTGCCCATACGGCGCAAGGACTACAGCGATATCGCGAGAGGCTTGGCCTGACTCACGTTACCTTGGTCGGAAGCGGGTGGTGGCCACGATCTTGGCGGCCGCTTCGGACAGTTGGGTGAAGCAGTGGGCCAGGCCGGCGCGGGGCAGGATGAGGCTGTCGGGGTTGGTGTGTTCGGGTTGGCTGAGCTGGGCCAGCAGGTGCAGGTATTCGCTGAGGGATTGCAGTTGCTGGTGGGCTTCTTCCGGCAGGAAATAGCCGGGCTCGCATGGCGTTCCTTGGCGCATGACGGTCTCCTTTCTTGTTCGCGATGGAATGCCTTGCGCGTGCGCGCGCAAGGTGTCGGGAGGTTCGAAACCGCAAACAGTCGGCGGGCCTATTTCCCTTGCGGGTGTTGTATTTGGCCGCCCTCCCGACGCAGAACGGATTGCGTCGGTTGTGCCCAATGCACAGGCACAAAAAACCCACCAGATTGACGGAGGTGGGTACCGCTGTTTGAGGAGTTTCGACGCTCCTTGGAGGTGAGTTTGCGAAGGTGGGGACGTGATGTCAACTCACTTTTAGCGAGGAGAAACGCTGGGTTGACGAAGCTGATCCAGCCTACTGCCCTGATTACGTTGGCTCGACGCTAGCGTTAGGCAGGCACTCGGCATATTGCTGCTGCAACACGGGCAACGCGGGCGACGATAGACCGTGGGCCATGCGTGAGACGTTCGTCGCCAGCATCAGCATGCCATTGGCATTGATGAGTAGCGATCCAGCTTGTCGGTGCGGGAAGGGGACAAAGCTCTGAACAACGGGCCGGATTCCGCCATGCACATAAGAGTGCATGCCACGCCATGTCGCTTCCTTCAATGCAACGAGCGACCCGTGTATGTGGGCGGGATGATGCCGCGAAATGACTTCCAGCATTGCCGTTACGTCAGGTCCCTTGCGTGTCTCTGCATCTGATTCGACCGCTTCATGGCGAGGAGTGAAAAAGCCAGTAATCCAAGCCTCCTCGGCACCGCGCAATGCCCAGATGGCGCGCACCAGCGCTTCATAGGTCGGCCGGACAAGTGCCGCTGCGGATACGTCCAGCTCCTGTTGTACGAGAACCCACTGAGCGGCCACGTGCTGTCTGACTATGTTCGTGAACCCGCGCACCGCTAGTACGCGCTTGTCGACAGGCTCGGGCAGCTCATCCCAGAGAGGCTCAAGCGCACCATGCAACGCGCGAGTTCCATGCCTGATGCGCTCTAGCCGTTCTACGTCCTTCATGTCCTGATCCAATTTTGGTTCCTGGCAACTGATTAGGGCCACTGTTCCGGATGCCTCCAACGCCGCGACCTGAGTTTCTGCTCGGCTCCTTGCACAACCCAATCGAGCGAAGCTTTGATCGATGCGCATTGTTCTTGCCATTCACTTAGCTCGCTCAACGCCATGTCTAAGTCTCCCTCTTCCGCTTGCGAGCGTTGCAAGTCATAGTTTTCAAGCAGCATGTCCGACACCGAAAGAGCTTTGACAAGTGGAATAAGCATGCCTTCTGGGAGCGCGTCTACTTGATCGGCCTTGCCACGAAGATGCCGCAATCCCATTCCTTTGAGCTGTGCTGCATAACTGTCAATCGCTTCAAAAACTAGCTCTGCATTAGTATTGTTCCGGAACATCGCAGACTCTTCGACGATATGGCTGAGCACGTCCCTCAGCCTCGCTACATCAGGTAGAATCTGGGCCGAGGTGATTAGGTGTTGCGCAGTGCGCTGGCGCCGGCGTTCGATGATGTCGCGCACCGATATGGCGAGGGCCACAAAGACGGCAGCCCATGTGCCTAATGCATTCCAGTCCATTCAGCTCTCCTTTGTAAAACGACGTCAGAGTGCTTTCCTAACTATAAAACTCACTCTGACCCCATTTTCTTGTCATCAACTTGACGAAGACGAATGGGAGCAACGCAACCGTCTCGCCTACGCCACCGATGTTGAGCACGCGATAAGGCTTCGGGGTGCTCAGGACTCCAGAAGGGCCATCCGGAATTTCGCTGCTGCGTCGTCGAAGTTCGGTAAACGACGGTTCTGCATCAAGCGCGGCCGCTTTGCCGAGGCTCTGTACTTCGTGATCCATGGCAGTCTCCCCAGACTTCGATGCATCCTAATGATGGGCATCGCTTCGCTCAGCCCATCCTACGGGGCTGACAGCTCTAACGCTATCGGGCGGTAACGCCGGCATCTGGCAACGAACGGTTGGGGCCTCGGCGGCTAGCTAAGGCAGCGAAGTCGCAGCGCAACCGGTGGAAACAGGGTCAGCAGCCATCGAACGAGCGATACTGTGAAGTATTTACGTTGCCAAGCGCCCGGACCGATGTTCCCATCACCTTGGGGACTTTGGCGTGCGCGCACAGGCTTTGCTCTGGGGGGCCGGGCGGCCACGCAGAATCAATTGTCCGATCTGGTCGGTAGGAACGCCTGCGGCCTGGGCGTGTCATTTTGCATGCGGTTTTTTTTTGGGAAACGGCACATGTGGTCTGATATTGAAACTAAGCGCGACTATCTGAATTACTTGGAATTGGCGGAAGTGGTGTCAGAGGTCCTGCTCAACCCTTCCATGCGGCCAGTATCTGTGGGCGTATTTGGTACTTGGGGCACGGGCAAGTCGAGCTTGCTGAACTTGATAGAGGCCCAGTTGCGCGAGAGCGCCAAGGATGAGGTCATCGTCATTCGATTCGATGCTTGGCTCTACCAGGGCTATGACGATGCCAGAGCAGCGTTGATGGATGTCATCGCGCGGACCTTGTATGAGGCTGCAAAAGACGATGCGGGCTTACGCGGCACTGCCACCAGTATGCTCGCACGCGTGGATAAAGTGCGCGCCCTAGGCATTGGAGTTGAACTGGCTGCCGCAGCTTTCGGGATCCCATTGTTCGGCGTCGCAACGCGAGCGTTGGGCGCGTTGAGCGACGTGGTGGCGGGCAAAGCCGATGAGGAAGATGGCAAGGCGCTGGTGGAGGGTGGCAAGAAAGTGGCGGGGATCGTTCGCCCGGCGAAGGAGCAAAGCCCGCCCGAGCAGATCGACGCCTTCCGCAGCGAGTTTGCCCAAGTGCTGGTGGGGCTGAAAAAGCCTATGGTGGTATTCGTGGACAACCTGGATCGATGCCTGCCTGCACAGACCATCCACACGCTCGAAGCCCTTCGCCTGTTTCTTTTTATGGAGCAGTCGGCCTTTGTGGTAGCTGCCGATGAGGACATGGTTCGAAACTCGGTCAGCCAACACTTCAACGGCGCCAGTTCTCGCCATGTCACCGACTATCTGGACAAGCTGATCCAGATTCCCGTGCGCGTGCCGCGCTTGGGGATCACCGAGATACGCGCCTACCTGCTCATGCTCTTCGCCGACGCGGGCAATGTCCCAGAGGCCAACCGGGCCGCATTGCGCACCGGGTTGGAGGATAACCTTCGCAGGAGCTGGGAGACTGACCCGCTGACGGTAGAGGAAGCACTGGCCTTTTGCGGCAAACCTAGTGATGAACTTCGTCTCAGCTTTGAGATCGCTGACCGCATGGCGCCCTTGCTGGTCAAGTCCACGCATGTCCAGGGCAACCCGCGCATGGTAAAGCGGTTGCTCAACACGGTGCGATTGCGCGTTGGCATCGCGGCGCGTCGCAAGATGCCCGTCGATGAAGCCATGGTGGCCAAGTTCGCACTGTTTGAGCGTTGCGCCGATGAGCAGTCCATCAACCATCTGTATTCGACGATTACCGGCGCACCCAAGGGAACGGCGCCGCTGATGGCCGAGCTTGAAGGATTGTCGAAGGATCGAGAAAGGTTTGCGGCCAAGGCGCCTAAGGAGTGGGAGAAGAGCTTTGGTTTCATCTTCGACTGGTTTGGTCTGGAACCCAAGCTCGGCAATCTTGATCTACGCTCGTTGGTGTATCTGAGTCGTGAGACGGCTGTGCTGCGCACCAGCTCTTCGGGCTTGTCAGCCGCCGCGTTGGATGCATTGGCCGGGTTGCGTGCTGCCAAGACAATTTCCTCGCCCATGGGGCTGCGCGCGGTGCGCACGCTGCCTGCCGGTGAGCGCAGCGATGTTATGCGCGAGCTGATTGGCGATATGCGCGGCCACGCTGATTGGAAGAAAAAGCCCGAAGGCTTCGTCGGCGCCAAACTTTTGGCTGACTCCGATGCCGGCGCGGCGGCGCAGCTAGCAGTGTTCATTCGCAACTTGCCCCCGCCAATGCCCGGTTGGTTGCATGTAAGCGTGAAAGACGCAGATTGGTTCAAGGAGGAAGCGTAAATGGGAACTTCGACGTCCAGCAAAGGCGCCAACAACCGCAGCCCCTTGGTGCCACCGTGGGCCGATGTCGATGGTAAGGGCCCAGGCCCCAAGCCCAAAGCCAATCGCTTCCAAGGCTTTCGCACCGCGCTAGGACGCTTTGTCGCCACCGGTGATGGAGAGGCCTTGCGCAAGGGTCTGCGCGCCTACGCCCACACGTCTACCGGAGGATCGGCCAATGGTCCGCGGCGCTTCGGCGCTATGGCCCAAGCGGGGTCAGGGCTGTTCAATGTCCTCAACACCCTTCGCACAAACCCGGGCGCCGCCCCTTTTAACCTGGGGGCGCTGGCTGGCCGATCCACGCGAGAGCTGATCGACGCCTTGGTGGAAGCCTTGGTGCCTGTAAACGGCGATGCCGAGCGCATCCGCGTGGCACTCACCGAGGCGCTCGCCACCTGCCTGGATGGGGTGGAGGATTTTGACTTTGCCACCATCACTGAGGAGACCATCGTTGAGCTGATGGTGGCCTACACCGCCTTTTGCGTATTCGAGCAGATCGTCCTGGACTCCAATGAGGCCTTTACCAAGGCCGACTCTACCGATCGCGCTCGTGAGGCGGAGAACGAGCTGTGGGAATTGGTCCAGGCCACGACCGACAAGCATATGCAGCCGTTGCTGCAAAACCAGATCGGTCAGATGAGCCAGGCCGATATGCAAGCCGCTCAACTGGCGGCGATCAAGGAAGTGTGGAGCGAATGGGAGGGCTTTGAACCGTGAACCAGATCATCGTGCATCCTGACTCACAAGCACTTCCGCTCCCCACGGCCACGCGTATACCAGTCCACCTCTACGGGGGCCGTCCGCATCTCAACGGTGCTGGGACCGTAGGCGGACCGGTGCTGAACAAGCTCTCGCGCGTGCAAAGCGCATTGGAGCCGGTGGCCTTTGACTTCCTTTCCCTCTCCTTAGCCATCACTGCGGCCGATACCTTTGCCGACCGCGCCGAGGCACCTGACGGTTGGGCCAGGCAAATAAAGGTGAAAGTGGCCCTGGCCGACCCTGCGCGGTGGCAGCAGACCATTCCCATCCTTGAGCGAGCACTAGGCTTCCTCAGTGGCGATGAGTGGACCTTGCAAATCGTGCGCGGAGGCGAGCGCCCGCCCGCGCCGCGTGATCGTGTGATGCGCAAGGTCTCGCTGGCCGGTTGCGATAGCGTGTGCCTCTATTCGGGTGGTTTGGACTCTGCCATTGGCGTGCTGGACCTGCGCAGCCAAGGGCGCAATCCGGTCCTGGTGAGCCATGCGTATCGCCTGGATGGCAGCAGGCAGCAAGAGCTGCTCGCTCATTTGGGCCCCGGCGTCGTGCGATTTGCGACCTCAGCCTCGCCGGTGGCCTATCTGGGCCGCGGGCACGATGTCCAAATGCGCACCCGCAGTTTGAACTTTCTGGCCATGGGCGCATTGATGGCCGCTTCGTTGGGACGAGGGCGCACCACGCTATTTGTGCCAGAGAACGGCTTGATTGCTATCAACCCGCCCCTGACCAACCGTCGCATCGGAGCGCTGAGCACCCGCACCACACATCCATACTACCTTGATCAGATCCAGACTGTGATGGATATGGTGGGCATCGATGTGGAACTGGAAAATCCCTACGCCCAGAAGACCAAGGGAGAGATGATGATGGCCTGCGCCTCACAACAGCGATTGGCGGCCATGGCGTCGCGAACAGTCTCCTGCGGAAAGTGGAAGCGCAAAGGCGTGCAATGTGGCCGGTGCGTGCCATGCCTGATCAGGCGCGCCTCATTCCACGCTGCGGGGTGGCAAGATCGCACCACCTACTCGCCCGAGGGCAACAATCTGCTGCGATTTTTCAACTACGAAGCAGGGTCAGATGACCTGATGGCCATGATGCTTGCCTCCGAGGGACTCGAAGACATGGACATGGATGCTTGGGTGGCCAAGACCGGTCCGATGCCCCTGGCTGTGGCAGATCGAGATGCTCGCGTGGAGGCTGTTTATCGTGGGATGATAGAGGTCAAGGATTTCCTGGCCTCCCAAAACCTTATTTGATGCCCACACCGCTGATCGATATGCACTGCCACCTGGATCTGTATCCAGATCCCAAATCCCAGGTCAGTGCCATCAAGTCCAGCCGGGCGTATGTCTTGTCGGTTACGACTACGCCGCGAGCGTGGGAGAAAACATCCGCCCTAGCAGCTGGCAATAGCCGTATAAAAACCGCCTTGGGATTACATCCGCAGCTCGCTGCCGAGAGGCGTTCAGAGCTATCGCTATTCGACACTCTTCTCCCCCGAGCCCGCTATGTAGGAGAGGTGGGTTTGGATGGTTCTGCAGAGTGTAAGGAGACTTGGGTTGAGCAGGTGGAAGTGTTCGACCATGTGCTGGCCTCTTGCGCGCGAGTGGGTGGGCGAATCTTGTCGCTGCACAGCCGCAGTGCCGCCACGCCAGTGCTAGATGCCTTGGAGCGACACGAAGGTTATGGTGTAGCGATAATGCATTGGTTCTCCGGCAGCCAGCGTGAGCTGCGGCGAGCGATTGACATGGAATGCTGGTTTTCAGTAGGCAGCGCGATGCTGCGGGGTAAAAAGGGGCAGGACCTGGCGGCGATGATGCCGCCCGAGCGTTTGCTGACCGAAACCGACGGACCTTTTGCCGCTGCCAATGGCGTGCCGTTGGAGCCTGCCGAGTGCGAGGCCGCGATCCAAACCCTTGCGCGTCTATGGGGCATGGATGCGGAGCCGACGCGGGCACGCGTCGTTGAATCATTTCGCACACTGATCTCTCTCTAGCGAATAGCCCGGGAAAGGCCAAAGGCCGCACCCGGGGAACGTCAAGTATCCGTGTAAGGCGCCCCGGGGTGCGCTTCGCTTACCCGGCCAACGCTGGCTTGCGCGGTTAATCCAATTTCGATAGTTCATCTGGAGCGTATATGGCTCCGTGGGTCGCAATCAACCGTAGCGCCGCAGAGCCCGGGGATCCGTCTGGCGTTCTTGCAACGGTAACCTGCAGATCGACACTGCCTGACGACGTTGCTGAGTATAAATCAGGCATGTAGGACAGAATAATTTTGTCTGCAAGCCCTACAAAATCTGGGCGCTCGGTAAGATCGGAAACTGCGAGTGGTCTATCGTTTCTTGAATCCGGCAATGCACCCAATGAAAGAGTTGCCACCACCACCGAATTTGTGACTCGCGCATGATCTTTCAAGGTGAGCGCCACGGAACTGCCGCTTTCTTTAGAGCCAGCTGCTATGTATTCGATCCCATCTACGATGACGATGTCGTAGCTCAATGACCTCAGGGCCGATAACTTCTTATACAACTGCTGGACAGTTCTTATTTGCTCATCATCAATAGTTAGGTCAACTTCCTTCAGCATCCTAATTCCGGAAGTTATGCGAGACCAGTCCTCATCTTCCAGCTCACCACTGGCAAGCCTGCTGCGAGAAACATAAGCAGTGGCGCAGAGCAGTCTGTTTGCATACTGCTGCGATGCGAAGCGTTGACTTAAAACTAAAATCTTCTTCTTATTCTTAATTCCAGAGTATAGAACCAAGGCGAACGCCAGTTCATTTTGACCCGAACCCGGACGCCCAGCGATCAAGTTCAAGTCGCCGTCATTCGGAATTCCCACCAGCTCATCCAAGATTCGAAAACCAAAAGCAGATTTATAAACAGAGTCAGGGTTCTCAAATCGCCTCTGTAATTCGTCGAAGTTTTCGCGCAAACATTCTGAAATCGTTGCAGAACGAAATACGTGTGTGGCTGTGTCAATTTTATCGAGACCACTGATTGCCTCACGTATCCCACTAGCGACACTGACCCACGCCTCATCTTGGTTGGACCAGGAAGTAATAGGCCTTGCATCATTTGGCAGCATTTTCATGCGCTCAAATGGGGCTCCTTTAAAATCGGTTGCCCTTACATGTATCGGAACTACAACAGCACGGCCATTAGCGTGCCTGTCTAAGGCAATCTTTAGCTCTGTTGTAAAGCAGTATTCGGAAGCAATAAAGTCTCTTGAGACGAGCAAAATAATCAGCTCTGCTTCTGTTAGCTTTGCGAGAATCGCCTCGTCTATGTTCCGCCCCGGCAGAATTTTATGATCCGACCAAAGCTCTATTTCACCGGCTCTAGTGGCAGCAGACAGGGAAGTAACTAAAGCCTGCCTAAATTCCTCGTCCTTATGACAGTAACTAATAAGCGCCCGGATTGGTCGCGTCATTAGCTGAGTCTCACTTTGCTCACCCGCACTTCGAATACCCACAGTTCAAACACGTAGCGCACCCATCCATGATGACCAGCGCCTTGGTGTTGCACTTGTGGCAGAGGGTGGCGCTGGGCGGGAAGCTGGTGCCGTCGCCGGTGACGGAGATGTCTTCGTGGGAGGCGGGTTCTGGCGTGGCGCGAAGAGCGCCCTCATCCGCCCTGCGGGCACCTTCTCCCGCTGGCGCGAGAGAAGGGCTGAAGCTTAAATCAGAGTTTTTTTTTGCGCGGTTTTCGTACTGCGCGCGCTTTTCGGCCAGGATGGCGCGCTGGTGGGCGCTCATTTCCGGGTCGTGGATCATGCCGATGGATTTCAGGTGTTCCTCGACGATGGCGCCCAGCTCGGCCACCAGCGACGGCATGTACACGCCGCCTGCCTTGAAGTAACCGCCGCGCGGGTCGAATACGGCCTTCATCTCGTCCACCAGGAAGGTCACGTCGCCGCCCTTGCGGAACACGGCCGACATGATGCGGGTCAGCGCCACGATCCACTGGAAGTGCTCCATGGACTTGGAGTTGACGAAGATCTCGAACGGGCGGCGCAGCTCGTGCTCGGTGCCCGAGTTCAACACGATGTCGTTGATGGTCACGTACATGGCGTGCTCCACCAGCGGCGACTTGATCTTGTAGGTGCTGCCGATCAGCACTTCCGGGCGCTCGATGCGCTCGTGCATGTGGATGATGTCGGCCACCGGCAGTTCGGCCTCGGCCTTGGCGCGGGTTACCGACTCGGCATGGATGACGGCAGCGTTCTCGCGCGCACGGTCTTCCGGGGTGAGGACGGTGTAGCCCTTGATTTTCTTGTCGATCTTGACGGCCATGGAGCGGATTCCTGATTGCGGGTGTTGATGTGGCTTTAAAGGTGGTTCGGTTGGGGCGCTTAAGTAGGGCCCTCACCCCTGCCCCTCTCCCGCGGGCGGGAGAGGGGTTCTTTCAGGGTTGCTTATTTCTTCTTTGCGGCTTTCTTTGCGGTCTTCTTGCGGGCGGGCGCCTTGCGGGCGACCTTCTTCGCTGCCTTCTTTACCGCTTTCTTGACCGCGGTCTTCTTGGCGGCGGCCTTGCGCACGACTTTCTTGACTGCCTTCTTGGCGGCGGTCTTGCGGGCCGCTACCTTCCGGGTGGCCTTCTTGACGGCCTTCTTGGCGGTGGCCTTGCGCGCGCCGGTCTTCTTGGCGGTCTTCTTGGTGGTCTTCTTCGCGGTCTTCTTGGTGGTCTTCTTGCCGACCTTCTTGCTCAGCGCGGCCGCTTCGGCCTTGGCCGAGGCGCTGGCGGTGGCCAGCTTCTTCTTGGCCTTGGCCACGGTCTTCTTCACGGCCTTGCTGGCTTTGTCGGTGCGCTTGGCGACCGCCTTCTTGGCGGCGGTGACGCGCTTGGTGGCGGCCTTGCTGGCCTTCTTCGCCGACTTCTTCACCGAGGCGACGGCGCCGCTGGCGGTGGAGGCGATGGAACTGCCGATATTGCTTGCGGTTTCTTTCACGCTTTCTGCAGCGCCCGTGAGGGTCGCCACCACACCATTTCCGTTGCTCATGTAGATGCCCTCCTGGGGCCGTGGGTTTTGGAACAAGGCCGATGCTATACCGGTTGGTGTTGGGTGTGGAGTGAATGGGTGAATGGTTTGGGAAGGGGTGGCTTCGTTCGATGCTGGTTTTGCATCTGGGTTTGCGTGCGCCCTCCCCCATCCGCCCTTCGGGCACCTTCCCCCGCGGAGCGGGAGAAGGATGCTTCGGTTAGTGAAGGACGCTGTTAGAACTTGCCGTAATAGCCTTCTTTCAGGGCGTCGAAGAGGTTGGCGGCGGTGTGCATTTCGCCGTCGTACTCGATCTGCTCGTTGCCCTTGACCTCGATTACGCTGCCGTCTTCCAGCTCGAAGCGGTAGGTGGTGTTCTCCAGGTCCGCTTCCTTGACCAGCACGCCCTGGAAGGCGGCCGGGTTGAAGCGGAAGGTGGTGCAACCCTTCAAACCCTGCTGGTGGGCGTAGCGGTAGATGTCCTTGAACTGCTCGTACGGGTAGTCGGTGGGCACGTTGGCGGTCTTGGAGATGGAGCTGTCCACCCACTTCTGCGCGGCGGCCTGCACGTCCACGTGTTCCTTGGGGTTGATGTCGTCGGCGCTGATGAAATAGTCGGGCAGCTTGCCGGCGGCGTCTTCGGAGAAGGGCATGGCGGCCGGGTTGACCAGGTGGCGGTAGGCCAGCAACTCGTAGGAGAACACGTCGACCTTTTCCTTGGTCTTCTTGCCTTCGCGGATCACGTTGCGGCTGTAGTGGTGGGCGAAGGAGGGTTCGATGCCGTTGGAAGCGTTGTTGGCCAGGCTCAGCGAAATGGTGCCGGTGGGCGCGATGGAGCTGTGGTGGGTGAAGCGGCTGCCCATTTCGGCCAGCTCGTCCACCAGGTCCGGCGCCACCGTGGCGATGCGCTGCATGTAGCGGCTGTACTTGGCGTGCAGCACCTTGCCGGGAATCTGCTGGCCGATGCGCCAGCCGTCCTTGGACATTTCCGGGCGCTGGCGAAGCATGGCGGCGGTGACGTCGAACAGCTCCTCCATGATCGGCGCGGCGCCTTTTTCCTTGGCCAGGGCCAGGCCCATCTCCCAACCGGCCACGGCCATGTCGCGGGCGATGGACTCGGTGAATTCGCAGGACTCGGCGCTGCCGTACTTCATCTGCAGCATGGTCAGGGTGGAACCCAGGCCCAGGAAACCCATGCCGTGGCGGCGCTTGCGCAGGATCTCGTCGCGCTGCTGCTGCAACGGCAAGCCGTTCACTTCCACCACGTTGTCCAGCATGCGGGTGAACACGCGCACCACTTCCTTGTATTCCTCCCAGTCGAAGGTCGCCTGGTCGGTGAAGGGCTTGCGCACGAAGGTGGTGAGGTTGATCGAACCGAGCAGGCAGGCGCCGTAGGGCGGCAGCGGTTGCTCGCCGCAGGGGTTGGTGGCGCGGATGTTTTCGCACCACCAGTTGTTGTTCATCTCGTTGACGCGGTCGATCAGGATGAAACCGGGCTCGGCGTAGTCGTATGTGGAGACCATGATCATGTCCCACAGGTGGCGGGCGCGGATGTGGCCGTAGATCTTGCAGGCCACCAGGCCGTCGTCGCGGCTGACGTAGTTCTTGTGGGTGGGCCACTCGCGCCAGATCACTTCGGACTCGTCGTCCACGTTGATCTCGTGCTGTTCCTTGGCGTTGACCGGGAACACCATGGGCCAGTCGGCGTCGTTGGCCACCGCGTCCATGAAACCGTCGGTGATCAGCAGGGACAGGTTGAACTGGCGCAGGCGCCCGTCTTCGCGCTTGGCGCGGATGAAGTCCTTCACGTCCGGGTGGGACACGTCGAAGGTGCCCATCTGCGCGCCGCGGCGGCCGCCGGCCGAGGACACGGTGAAGCACATCTTGTCGTAGATATCCATGAAGGACATCGGGCCGGAAGTGTACGCGCCGGCACCGGCGACGAACGCGCCGCGCGGACGCAGGGTGCTGAATTCGTAGCCGATGCCGCAGCCGGCTTTCAAGGTCAGGCCGGCTTCGTGGACTTTGTCCAGGATGCCGTCCATGGAGTCCTCGATGGTGCCGGACACGGTGCAGTTGATCGTGGAAGTAGCCGGCTTGTGTTCCTGCGCACCGGCGTTGCTGGTGATGCGGCCGGCGGGAATGGCCCCGCGGCGCAGCGCCCAGAGGAAGCGTTCGTACCAGTAGGTACGCTTTTCGGCGGTGGGTTCGGCGTCGGCCAGGGCGCGGGCTACGCGCTGGTAGGTGCCGTCGATGTCGCCATCGATCGCCTCGCCTTGCTTGGTCTTCAGCCGGTACTTCTTGTCCCAGATGTCTTGCGAGGCCGGCTGCATCGGGACCAGGGACCCTGCAGCTTCTTCTGTCTTGACCGCCTCGAGGCGCACCGTGCTCATGATTCTGTTGCTCTCCCTGTTCTATAACAATGGTGTCTAAAACGTTGGTTACGGTAACCGGCGTCGACTCGTTCTTATGCGCCTGGACGGTCGGGCCGGCCAGTACGTGATTGCTGCAATTTGGGGACTGCCCGGACTGACGTCGACAACGGCTCGCACAGCAGCGCGCCAGGCGCTGCGGTGGACTGCGAATTGTGCGTGCGGTCCCGTAAAACCAGCGTCGCCGTCGATGTCATGCGCTATCCCCAGAGCGCCTTGTTTCCAAGCAAAAACCCTACTGCTTGGGTCCGTTTCGCATCTGACCGCTATATCTAGTGGCTAGAGCGAAGGCTGCAAGCTACGCCCGGCCGGCCGGCCTGTCAACGGCAAAATCGCTATTCCGTAATGAATTTTCATGACACCCCTATTCAGTTTTCCGGAAGACCAAAAGCCCCGCCCGCCGACTTCATTGCCGGTTTAGGGCGCGTTGCTCACACTCGTTCATATAAGTGCCTTTACGGCTGGTTCCCGTCCCCAGGCCAACCCCTCCCGCCACCTTTCCCACGACCTTCGACCATGCGCCCGTTCCCTACCCTGATCGCCCTTGCCGCCGCTGCCGCATTCGGTGGATTCGCCGCCACCGGCCTGACTGCCCTGCTTGAGCAACCGGCCCAGGCCGCGCCGGCCACCGCTTCGGCCCCGGTCCTGGTGCCGACGATGAGCTCGCTACCGGCGGCGGTCGATGGCCAGGCGCTGCCTTCGCTGGCGCCGATGCTGCAGAAGGTGATGCCGGCGGTGGTCAGCGTGAACACCAAGCAGGTGGTGCGGGTGCGCAACCCGTTCGCCAACGACCCGTTCTTCCGCCGCATGTTCCCCAACATCCCGCAGGAGCGCATCAACGAGTCGCTGGGTTCGGGGGTGATCATCGATGCGGTCAACGGCTACGTGCTGACCAACCACCACGTGATCGAGAACGCCGACGACGTGTCGGTGACGCTGGCCGACGGGCGCACGCTGAAGGCCGAATTCCTGGGCTCGGACGCCGACACCGACGTGGCCCTGATCCGCATCCGCGCTGACAAGTTGACCGCGGTGCCGCTGGCCGACAGCGGCGCCTTGAACGTGGGCGATTTCGTGGTGGCCATCGGCAATCCGTTCGGGCTCAGCCAGACGGTGACTTCGGGCATCGTCTCGGCGGTAGGGCGCAGCGGCATCCGTGGGCTGGGCCTGCAGAACTTCATCCAGACCGATGCGTCGATCAACCCGGGCAATTCCGGTGGCGCGCTGGTCAACCTGCAGGGCCAGCTGGTGGGCATCAACACCGCCAGCCTCAACCCGCAGGGCAGCATGGCCGGCAACATCGGCCTGGGCCTGGCCATTCCCACCAATCTGGCGCGCGATGTGGTGGACCAGCTGTTGAAGAACAACGGCGTGGTGATCCGCGGCACGCTGGGCCTGGAGTCGCAGACCCTGACCGCCGACCTGGCCAAGGGCCTGGGCATCAACGAAACCCGCGGCGCGCTGATCACCCGCATCTACGCCGGCTCCAGCGCGGCGGCGGCCGGGCTGAAGGCCGGCGACGTGGTGGTGGCCGCCAATGGCCAGCGCATCGACAGCGCCGAGGCGCTGCACAACTACGAAGGCCTGCAACCGGTAGGCAATGCGATTGCGCTGGAATTGCGCCGCGACGGCAAACCGCTGACCGTGCGCGCGGCGCTCAAGGCGCAGCCTGGTGCCGTGGCCGGCGCGTCGCTGGATCCGCGCCTGACCGGCGCCTCTTTCGCCGAACTGCCCGAGGCGCTGCGCAGCGCAGGCCTGAGCGGCGTGCTGGTCAAGGACGTGGCGCGCGGCAGCCGCGCCGCGCAGAACCGGCTGCAGCCGGACGATGTGGTGCTGGAAGCGACCACGGGCGAGTTCACCGATCTGGCTGGTTTCCAGGCCAGTTTCGCGCGCAAGCCGCAGCAACTGGTGCTGCAGATCATGCGCGGCAACGCACGGGGCAATCTGTTGGTGCAATGACTCACATTCGTTGAAGGCGGCGATGACGGGTTGTTAATGGCGGCCTGTTATAGATGTATCCCCCAATCGGGCCGCAGGCTGTAAGGCCCGGCTTCCACACCAGGAGAAGACCATGACCAACCCCACCGCGACCGATGCATTGAAGAGCAACCTTGGCGAAGCCGGTTCGCACCTCAAATCCGCCGCCAGCGCCGCAAGCGAAGCGATCCGCGGCGCGGCCGGTTCTGCCGGCGACGAACTGCGCCTGGGCAAGGCGAACGTGAAATCCGAACTGGCCGACAGCGCGCTCTCGGCTTTGGCCGCAGGCGAATCCGGCGGCGCGGCGGCGATGGAGCAAGTGGACCAGCTGATGGACAAGGGCCGCGACCTGATCGACAGCGCTGCCGACCTGATCCGCGAGCGCCCGCTGGCTTCCTTCGGCGTGGCCTTCGCGGCCGGCTGGATCATCGCCAAGCTGGCGCGCAGCGGCGGCGGCGACAAGTAAGCAGCCCCGCGTGAGCGACGACGAGCTGGCAGGCGCTGCGGCCGAGGAAAAGCCGCCGCACCTGGATGAAAGCGTGCGGCGCATCGGCGCCGCGGGCAAGGCGACCCTGGCTTCGGCCAAGGACACCGGACGTGCGCTGCGCAGTCTGATTTCCGCCGACCTGGCGTTGGCGCGCAGTGCGTTGGGCCGTGCGCTGGGGTGGGTGGCGGTGGGCATCGTGTTCGGCGCTTCGGCCTGGCTGCTGGTGGTGGGCGCATTGATCGCGGTACTGCAGCGGGTGGGTTGGTCGTGGCTGCAATCGCTGTCCTTCGCCGCGCTGCTGAGCAGCGTGGTCACCGGCGTCGCGGTGTGGCGCACCATCCATTACTTCGAATGCGCCGGCATGCACGCCACCCGCCGCCAATTAGCCAAGCTGGGCATCGGCGACGAAGGCGAAGAGGAAGACGAATCGGCTTCCGGAGCGCAGCCTTGAACTACAAGCAGCTGCAGCACCGGGTGAACATGGCCGAACGCCGGGTGGAGAGCCGCGGGCAACGCACGCGCGAGCAATGGGCCGCGTTGAAACTCAACTGGCGAGAAGGCTGGACCCCCGCGCGCATCATCGCCGCCGGACTGGTCAGCGGTTTCGTCTCCGGCCGCGCCGAACCGCTACGCGCGTTGAGCGGCCCGCGATTGCTGCAGATGATCGGCGCGGTGTCGGGCCTGTTCGCCTCGGTACAGGCGACGGTGGCGGCGGAAACGGCGCAGGAGGCGGCCGATACGGCCGAAGAAGTGGTCGGCGAGGGAGCGGTTGCAGAAACCGCGGAGCCGGCGCAGCAGCAGTTCGAATACGTGCGGCCATCTGCGCGGCAGACTTCTACGCCGGATGAAGTATTCCGCACCGAACCGCGCCCCGCCGAGGCCGCCACCGAAATCTCCGAACGCTGAACTTGGCTCCTGTGGGAGCGCCGTCCCGGCGCGAGCTCTTGGTTCGATCAACAAGTCATGTATCTGTTCCCCGTGAAAAGCTCGCGCCGGGACGGCGCTCCCACAGGTCCTCGCTTGAGTCGCGACGTGTCTTAAAGCGTTCGGGATGGGAAAGCGCGGACCGCAAGGCCGGCTAACCGCCCCATGAACAGTTATCGTGGCAGCCCGTTCCGACCTTCCAGCATCACGCCGTTGTTTCACTGGGCATGATCGACTGGCGACCACTTTCCTCTTGGAACCCGCCTCTTGATTCCCAGCGATCCCGCTCCCCAAGCCGATCCCGCCGCGCCTGCGACGGAAACGGCGCCACGCCGTCCGCGCGCTTCGACCGCGCTGTTGATCCTGGCCACGCTGGCGGTCGGCTACACGTTGTGGGCGGCGCAGGATCTGCTGTTGCCGATTCTGCTGGGCATGTTCTTCGCGCTGGTGGCCAACCCGATCATCCGGCTGCTGCGCAGGATGTGGGTGCCGCGCTTCCTCGGCGCGCTGATCGTGGTGGTGGGCGGCATCGCCGGCGCCGGCGCCCTGGGCAGCCAGCTGATCGTGCCGGCCGGCGACTGGTTCCGCGACGTGCCGCAGGCGCTGCGCGAGCTGACCCCGAAACTGCGCGAGCTGGCCAAGCCGATGCAGGATGCCAACCGCGCCGCCGAGAACATCGCGCGCGCGGCCGGCGGCGACAGCGGCAAGAAAGTGCAGGTGGTGCGTACCCAGGTGGACGATCCCTACAAGATCATCACCGCCACTCCACGCCTGCTGGCCTCGGTGCTGGCGGTGGTGCTGCTGACGTTCTTCTTCCTGGTCTACGGCGAAACCCTGCAGCGCAATGCGATCGCGCTGCTGCCGGGCCGGCAGAAGAAGAAGTTCACCGTGGACCTGATGCATTCGATAGAACGCGAGCTTTCGCGTTACGTGCTGACCATCACCGTGATCAACGCGGTGGTGGGCCTGATCTACGCCGGCATCCTGTACGCGCTGGACATCCCGCTGCAGGAGGCGCTGCTGTGGGGCACGATGGTGGCGCTGCTGAACTACGCGCCCTACGTGGGTCCGTTGATCGGCATGGGCGTGATGCTGCTGGTTGGCCTGGTGACCTACAACCAGCCCTGGCTGTCGGCGATGCCGGTATTGATCTACCTGGCGCTGCACACGCTGGAAGGGCAGATCGTCACCCCGATCGTGCTGGGCCGGCGCATGGCGCTGTCGCCGCTGATCCTGATCGTGGCGCTGATGCTGTTCGGCTGGCTGTGGGGCATCGTGGGCCTGCTGCTGGCGGTGCCGCTGCTGGTCTGCGTGAAGCTGGTGCTGGCGCGGGTGGAAGGGATGGAGGGCTGGGCGCGGTTGTTGGAGTAGTAGCGGCGACGAACGAGTGGGGAGAAACGAGGAACGAGAGAAGTGCAAGCGTGCAATCGGCCGGCGTCGTCACTCGTTCCTAGTTCCTCGCCTCTCGTTCCTCGCCTCTCGTTTCTCGCCTCTCGTTCCTGGCCTCCATCCCACTCGTTCCTCGTTTCTCCATACTCGTTCCTCGCTACAATGCCCCCGTGAATTTCCCCGTCCAAGCCATCACCCTGGATCTCGACGACACCCTGTGGCCCTTCGCTCCGATCGGCGCACGGATCGAGCAGGTGCTGCATGCGTGGATGCTGGAACACAGCCCGGCGACCGCCGCCCGCTTCCCCATCGAAACCATGCGCGCGCTGCGCGAACAGGTCTTAGCCGAGCATCCGCAGCTGATCCACGACCTCAGCCAATTGCGCAGGCTCACCCTGCAGCGCGCGTTGCAGGAAAGCGGCGCCGACCCCGCATTGCTGGAACCTGCCTACGAAACCTTCTACGCCGCGCGCAACCAGGTGGAGTGCTACGCCGACAGCCTGGCCGCGCTGGAGCGCATCGCCGCGCGCGTGCCGGTGGCCGCCTTGACCAACGGCAATGCAGATCTTGAACGCATCGGTCTGTCCCGGCATTTCGCGTTCCAGCTGGGCGCGCGCGAACACGGCGCGGCCAAACCCGAAGCCAGCATCTTCCACGCCGCCTGCCTGCGCCTGGGTGTGCCGCCCTTGGAAGTGCTGCACGTGGGCGACCACATCGAGATGGACGTGATCGGCGCCGCACAGGCCGGTCTGCGCAGCTGCTGGATCAACCGCCAAGCGCAGGCGTGGACCCACCCCACCCTGCGCCCCGATCTGGAATTCACCGACCTCACCGCACTGGCCGATTGGCTGGATGCCACGCAAACGAAAGCTACGGAGCACGTCGCCGCATGAGCCTGCCGAACGGATTCACCGACAGTTCTTCTTCCGCCTTGCCGCTGCATGTTCTGGAACGCGGCCAGTTCGGCCACTGGCGCGAAAGCCTGTCGCCGGCCTTGCAGTCCTGGGTGGACGCGCAGCAGTTCTCCGCGGCGCCGGGCGCGCTGCTGCTGTTGCCGGGCGAAAACGGCATCGCCGCGGCCGCCATCGGCATCGGCGATCCGCTGGACCCCTACTCCTATGCGCATGCGCCGCTGGGCCTGCCGCCTGGCGACTGGACATTGGCTTCGACCTTGGAAGCCGACGCGCACGCTGCATTGCAGTTGGGCTGGGGCCTGGGCAGCTATCGTTTCGACCGTTACAAGAAACCCGCACGCCAACCGGCGCGCCTGCTGTTGCAGCAGGCCGATGCCGAAGCGCTGGACTTGCTGGCCGCCTGCGTGCGCGTGCGCGACCTGGTCAACACGCCCACCGAGCACATGGGGCCCGAGCATCTGCAGCAGGTGGCGCAGGAACTGGCCGCCGCGCATGGCGCGCAGTTGGAAGTGTTTGCAGGCGACGAACTGCTGGCGCGCAATTTCCCCGCCATCCACGCCGTGGGCCGCGCTTCGCACCGCGAGCCGCGGTTGATCGCGCTGCGTTGGGGCGACAGCGGCATGCCGCACGTGGCTCTGGTCGGCAAGGGCGTGTGCTTCGACACCGGCGGCCTGGACATCAAGCCGGCCGACGGCATGCGCAACATGAAGAAGGACATGGGCGGCGCGGCGCACGCGTTGGCGCTGGCCGAGCTGATCATGGCGCGCAAGCTGCCGGTGCGGTTGACGGTACTGGTGCCGGCGGTGGAGAACGCGATCGGCCCGGAAGCGTTCCGCCCCGGCGAAGTGATCGCCACGCGGCAGGGCTTGAGCGTGGAGATTGACAACACCGATGCCGAAGGCCGCGTGATCCTATGCGATGCCCTGACTTATGCGGGCGAGCTGGAGCCGGACATCGTGCTGGACTTCGCCACGCTCACCGGCGCTGCGCGCATCGCGCTGGGGCCGGACCTGCCTGCGTTGTTCGCCAACGACGATGCGTTGGCCAACGACTGGATCGCCGCTGGCGAACGCATGCGCGATCCGCTGTGGCGCATGCCGTTGTGGCGCCCTTACCTGCGTTACCTCAACAGTGGCATCGCCGACATGGCCAACGCCGGTTCGCGCATGGCCGGCGCAGTTACCGCCGCGCTTTATCTGGAACGCTTCGTGCCTGCGCAACAGAAGTGGGCGCATCTGGATGTGTACGCGTGGAACGACGGCGATCGCGCGGGACGTCCGGCCGGTGGCGAGGCGATGGCGTTGCGGGCTGCGTTCGAGATGTTGAAGGGGCGGTATTGGCGATAGCGCCTGATGGCAATGCTGGGTATCGCCTTCGGCTCAACCCATCCTGAGTTCATCCCATCCTGCGAGCGGTCGGCCAAACGCCCCGGCGCTCAAGTCATTCCCACCAAGGCGATTCCTACGCCAACTTGTAGTCCCAGACTGCTTGGAGTGCTGGAAAGTCACCGCAGGAATACAAGTGTAATGCGCATTATGCCAAGATAGGGCCTGCCGACGGGGTGATTGGCAAAGGGGATTGGCTTTGAAGTTGCAGAAGATGTTCGGGGTCCTGATCGTGACCCTGCTTGCCGCGCCTGCGGCGTATGCGCAGAACCTGATCGTCAATCCGGGCTTTGAAAACAATCCGCCGCCCAGTTTCGGCAACAACATCGGCTATCCGATCGCGCCGTGGACGCTGGGCCCGGGCAACACCTCCAACGTGGTGGCGGTGGATGGCGGGGCAACCTTCAACTACGGCGACGGCGGCCCGCGCCTGGATGCCGATCCGGCCACGCCCGCGGGCGTGCGCCAGCACTATCTGGATATCGCCTCGGGCGCCAATGATTTTTACCAGTCGTTCACCGTGCCTACTTGCGGCGGTCCGGTGGGACAGGTGCGCGCGGCGACGTTTTCGGGCTGGTTCTCCACCCGCGACAATCTCTCCGGCAGTGGCAGCGTCTCGATCCGCGCCGGCGCCGGCACCGGCGGCGCGCAGCTGGCCATCGCCAACGCGATACTGCCGCCGCCCGCCCCGCTGACTTCGGCCAGCGCGCCTTGGGTGCAGGTCTCGGGAACGGTCAACGTCACTACCGGCAGCACGATCTCCTACGTCGTGTCGATGGACAACAACCTCAACTTCGACCAGGCCTTCCTGAGTTTCGATGCGGCAGGCTGCGTGACTTCCACCATCACCCTGCAGAAAGCGTGGGTGGGCGCGGCGGTGGGCGATACCGCCTCGGTCACGCTGTCGCGCGCCTCGGTGCCGGTGGAATCGCTGGCATCGACCGCCAACACCGCCAATGAAGTCGATGCCGACGGCACGCCCGCCATCGGCTTCCAGGGCGAATCGCTGGTACTTGCAGAAACGCTGGGCGCGGCTAACGCGGGCTTGTACACGCCTGCATTGACCTGCAGCGGCGGCGGCACGCTGAGCGGCAATACGTTGACCGTGGGCAGCGCCGGCACGCCGATCGTGTGCCGCTACACCAACACCCGCGTGACCGCCAACCTCAGCGTCACCAAGACCAACACGCCCGGCGTCAACGGCAACGCGGACCAGGCCAGCGACACGGTCGCGCGCGGCAGCGACACCATCTATTCGATCACGGTCAACAACGCCGGTCCTGCAGCGGCCAACGGCACCGTGGTGCGCGATCCGGCCAGCGCCGGGCTCAACTGCAGCAGCGTCACCTGCGCGGTCAGTGCGGGTGCGGCCGCCTGCCCCGCGGTCACCGTGGCCGCCCTGCAATCGACGGCGGGCGTCACCATCGCCACGCTGCCAGCGGCCAGCGCCCTGACCTTCACCCTGACCTGCAACGTTCTGTAAGCAGAAGCGGTGGCCGCGGGGAGTTCGCGGCGCGATTGGGCATGGTCGGCAGCGGGTAGGACTGCGTTCGCATGGGGAATGGGGCAAGCTTGACGCTCCCTTCTCCTCCCGAGGCAGCCATGACCCCCTTGGACAAACCACTGCGCCGCGCGCTGGATATCGGCGAACTTTCCTACACCCTGCTGCTGGACGCCGACGGCCTGAAATTGACCGAGAAGGGAAAACGCAAAGGCGTCGAATTGAAATGGACCGACCTGGTGTCCGGCGACGCGGCGCTGGCGGCGGCCCTGCAGGCGTCGGTGGCTGCAAGCTGATCAGGCCATCAACCGTTCCAGTTGCCGCGCCGGGTTGGCAAGGAAGGCCTTGGTGACCTGGTAGTGCTCGGTCTGCTCGTATTGCACCGGCTGCAAGCCGTGCTCGCCGATCCGGTAGATGCACGCGTCCGGGTAGGCCATCAGGATCGGTGAATGGGTGGCGATCACGAACTGCGAGCGCGACTGCACCAGCTGATGCAGCCGCGCGATCATCGCCAGCTGCCGCTGCGGCGACAGCGCCGCTTCCGGTTCGTCCAGCACGTACAGCCCGTTGCCGCCGAAACGATGCAGCATCAGCGCGAAGAATGACTCGCCGTGGGATTGCTGATGCAGCGAGGTGCCGCCGTAGTGGCCAATGATCGGCGGCCCGCCCGGGCCCTGGTCCAGCCGCTCGATTTCGGTGGCGACGTTGAAGAAGCTCTCAGCGCGCAGGAAGAAGCCGTCCCTGGCCCGTCGCACGCTTTTGCCCAGCGTCAGGTATTCATGCAGGCACGAATGCGAGGCGCGGGTCTGGAAGTTGAAATTCCTGGTGCCGCCTTCTGGATTGAAACCCCAGGCGGTGGCGATGGCCTCCAGCAGCGTGGATTTGCCGCTGCCGTTCTCGCCGACGATGAAGGTGACTTTCGGGTGCAGTTCCAGGGTGTGCAGGTGACGCACCAAGGGTAGCGAAAAGGGATAGCGGTCGAAATCCTCGACCTTGTTCCGTTTCAGCTTCACATCCAGCAGATAGTGTTCGGCGTCGATCGCGCGCATGGGTTGGCCCTGATTGCCCGGTGGCCAGCCTAAGCCGCGGCATTCGCGTGCTGTGAGACATGCACGTGGGAGCGCCGTCCCGGCGCGAGCTTTTCACCCTGGGTTGAAGCGAAGAGCTCGCGCCGGGACGGCGCTCCCACGCTTGCTACAACCAGCCCTTCTGGCGTGCCAGGCGATAGGCTTCGATGCGGTTGCCCACGCCCAGTTTGCCGATGGCTTCGGACAGATAGTTGCGCACCGTGCCGTGCGAGAGGTTGAGCTGGGCGGCGATGTCGCCAGCCGAAATTCCCTCGCCGGCCAGGCGCAGCACCTGTCGTTCTCGGTCGTTCAAGGGATCGGCTTCGGACCACGCTTCCACCGCAAGGTCCGGATCGATGGCCCGTCCGCCGGCATGCACCTTGCGCACCGCCTGGGCCAGATGGTCGGCCGGCGATTCCTTCAGCAGGTAGCCCGATACGCCCGCATCCAGCGCACGGCGCAGAAAACCGGGCCGGGCGAAGGTGGTGACGATGATGACCTTCACCGGCAGCTGATGGCGCTGGATGCGCTGGGCCAGTTCCAGGCCGCTGAGGCCGGGCATTTCGATATCGGTCACCAGCACGTCTGGCTTGAGCCGCTGCAGATCGCGCCACGCCGCTTCGCCGTCGGCCGACGCGCCCAGCACCTGGAAATCGCTCTCCATGCCCAGCAGCGCCGACAGCGCCCCGCGCACCATGGCCTGGTCTTCGGCCAGCAGGAGCTTGATCACGGGTGGCGGGGCGGGTTGGTCATGGGCCGAACATAGCAGAGAGGAGTGAGCGTAGAGGAGTGAGGAGTGAGGGAAAAGCGGGTTTTTGCATCTCTCACTGCTCACTCCTCTCCACTCACTCCTCGCTCTCCCCGCTCCACCGGCAACGTCACCTCCACCCGCGTGCCCTGCCCCGGCTTGGTGTCCAAGCGCAAGCGGCCGCCCAGCGATTCGATGCGTTCGCGCATGCCGCACAGGCCGTTGCCGGGCACGATGGCGCCGCCGCGGCCGTCGTCTTCGATGCGCAGGCTGACTTGTCGGTCGGCGCTTTGCAGGACCACCGAAGCGCCCAGCGCACGCGCATGACGCTGGATGTTGGTCACCGCTTCGCGCACCGCCAATGCCAATACGGTTTCCTGTTCGGCCGACAATGCCACTTCGTCCATCTCGTAGTTGAAACGCACGCCGTCCGATTCCAGCAGCAGTCGTGCCGACGCCAGTTCCGCCGCCAGCCCGGCTGCGCGGATGCCGCTGACCGCGCGGCGCACCTGCGCCAGCGCGTCGCGGGCTACATCGCTGACATCGTCCATTTCCTTGCGCGCAGCCATCGGGTCGTGCCCGATCAGGCGCGAGGCCAGGTTGGATTTCAGCGCCACCAGGGACAGCGTGTGGCCCAGCAGGTCGTGCAGATCGCGGCCGATGCGTTCGCGTTCGGCCAGCGCGGCCAGGCGGCGGACTTCTTCGTGGCTCAGGCGCAACTGGGCCTCGCTGCGCAACTTCTGCAGCATGCCGATGTTGAACACGCCCACCACCAGCCCGGCGATCACCGCGCTGCTCATGTAGATCATCGGGATGCCCATTTCATGCCACACCGCGGCGAACACGATCAGCAGGGCAACGATGGCCGCCAGCGCCCGGCGCGCGCTCATGCACAACGGGAAGAAGGCGCAAGCGTAGATGACGTAGCTCTGCGAACCCGGGTTGTACGGCAGCACAGCGAAACCCAGGGCGGCGATGGCCAGCGTGTAGCCCAGGCGGCGCCGCGCCTTGTCGTAGTGGAAGCGCTGGAACAGGAACAGGAACACCACGTAGCTGCCCAACGTGGGCCACAACCAGGTGTCCTGGTAGCGGTCGGCGTAGAACGGAGTGACGAACAGCCACACCGACCAGACCAGATTGATCCATGGGAACCAGCGCATGCCGATGTCGTCGCTGGCCCGCTGTTGGCAGGCCAGCGAGTCGGGAGAAGTGCGGAACAGGGTGCGGATCAAGCTGGTCACGACATCCTCAGGCGCGTTGCAGGCGTCGCTGCGCCAGGAACAAGCATATCGCCGTGAAGCCCAGCAAGGCGGCCACATGCATGCCGACCGGCCGGCCGCTGTCCTGGCCGACGATCTTCAGCGCCAACTGCCCCAGGTGCCAGGCCGGCCACAGCGGTGCGATCTTTTCCACCACCGACGGCAGCATGTGCAGGGGCAGCCACAGCCCCGACAGCAGCGCCATCGGCATGTAGATCAGGTTAACCACCGCCGGCGCCCCGCTGCCATTGAGCATGGTGCCCAGCAGCAAGCCCAGCGCGCAGAACGGCATGACGCCCAGCACGTCCACGCACAGCATGAGCGCTATCTGCGATGCGCTCATGTCCACGCCGCCCAGGGTGGTGCCCAGGGTCAGCAGCATCGCGCCGATGCAGACGGCGAAGATCATCGACATGCCCACCTTGGCCAGCAACACCGCAGCGGCCGGCACCGGTTGCACGCGTTTGAGCGTCAACAGGCCGCGCTCGCGATCCATCGCCAGGCCCACGCCGAAGCCGAACAGACCCGGCCCCATGACCCCGAACGCGCTGTAGGTTGCCATCAGGTAGCTCGCCGCGCCCGCGCTGCCGCGATTGAGCAGCACGCCGAACATCAGATAGAACATGGGCGCGAACACCAGCGTGGGCACGCTGAAGGCCGGGGTGCGCAGCAAGCGCAGGAATTCGAAACGCGCTTCGCGCAGGTACAGCGCAATGATGGCGCGGGTGGGCAGGGAATGCGAAACGATGGCGTTCATGCGGCCTCCGCCGTGCGGGTGATTTCAAGGAAGGCGTCGGCCAGGCCGGCGCGGTGCACTTCCAGCGCGGTGAGATGCGGATCTTCGGCCAACAGCCGCGCGACCACCGGCTCCACCGGTTCTGCCTGGATTTCCAGCAAATTGCCGTTGCGCTCCGCCCGGCTCACGCCTGGCCAGCGGGCGATGCCCTGTTCGTCCATTTGCGACTGACAGCGTATGCGCCGCTGCAGCACGCGTTCGCGGATCTGCTCCACGCTGCCTTCGGTCAGGGTGCGGCCGGCCTGCATCACCACCACGTGGTCGGCCAGCGCCTCGGCCTCTTCCAGATAATGGGTGGTCAGCAATACCGCGCAGCCGGCGGCGGCGCGCTCGCGGATCGCGGCCCACATCTGCTGGCGGGCTTCGATATCCAGGCCGGTGGTGGGCTCGTCCAGGAACAGCACCTGCGGCCGTCCGCAGATGGCCATGGCGAACTGCACGCGTCGTTGCTGTCCGCCCGACAATCTTCCGTAGCGGCGCTGCAGCAAGCCGTCCAACCCGGCCATCGCCACGCAGTCCGCCACGCTCAGCGGTTGCGGGTAGTAGCCGCGCGTCATCTCCAGCAGCTCGCCCACCTTCAGCGTGTCGGGCAGCTGGGTGGATTGCAGCATCACGCCGGTGCGGCGACGCACGGCCATGCTGCGCGGCGGCTGGTCGAGCAGGCTGGCCTCGCCCTGGTCCGCATCGCACAGCCCCAGCATCACAGACACTGCGGTGCTCTTGCCTGCGCCGTTGGCACCCAGCAAAGCGAGCACCTGGCCGCTGCGCAGCTGCAAGTCCATCTCGTCCAGGGCGACGACCTTGCCATAGGATTTGCGCGCAGAACGCAGTCGGGCCAGGACCTGGGGAGAAACGATGTCTGCAGCGGCCATGGGGTGTCTCTAGGTAGTAGTGGTGTCGCCATCGTCCGCCGCGCGCGACCGGCGGTGCAGTGGAAGCCATCAGCCCAATCGGGTGACAGCTGTCACTGGCCCGGCGCAGGCGCCACGGGCAAGCTGCCCTCGCAGAAAGTGACTTCCGGCAACTGGGCTCGGTTAATCTTGCCGGTCACACTCTCCGCCCTGCCCCGTCTGGTTACTCGATGAATACTTCCGCCGACCTGCTCAAAGAACTCCGCATCGACCGCAAGGCGCCGCCACCGGCCCCCAAATCCCGGCGCGGGCTGTGGCTTGCCCTGGCTGCGGTGCTGGTGCTGTTGCTGCTGGCGGCAGGGGCATGGGCGATGTTCGGCCGCGACAAGGCCATCGAAGTGCGCACAGCGCCTACCGCGGCCATCGGTGCGGGCACGGCCTCGGCTTCGGTGCTCGACGCCAGCGGCTACGTGGTCGCCCGGCGCATGGCCACGGTGTCGGCCAAGATCACCGGCAAGGTCAAGGAAGTGATGATCGAAGAAGGCCAGCGCGTGGAAGCCGGCCAGGTGCTGGCCACGCTGGACCCCATCGATGCCAACGCCGAGCGCTCGCTGTATTCGGCGCAGGTGGGCGCAGCGCAAAGCCAGGTCACCGGCACGCGCGCGCAGCTGGTGGAAGCCGAAGCCAATGCGCGACGGCTGTCCACGCTGGTCAACCAGCAGCTGGTCTCCAAGTCCCAGTACGACCAGGCCGTGGCCCAGCGCGACTCGTTGCGCGCGCAGCTGGTCACCGCCCAGCGCAACGCCAAGGTCGCTTCCGACCGCCTGGCCATCGCCGACAACGGCGTGGACAACACCGTGGTGCGCGCCCCGTTCGCCGGCGTGGTCACCGCCAAAGCCGCGCAGCCGGGCGAAATCGTCTCGCCGCTGTCGGCCGGCGGTGGTTTCACCCGCACCGGTATCGGCACCATCGTCGACATGGATTCGCTGGAAGTGGAAGTGGAGGTGGGCGAGCAGTTCATCGGCCGGGTGCAACCGAAGATGCCGATCGAGGCCACGCTCAACGCCTACCAGGAATGGAAGATTCCCGGCGAGGTGATCGCCATCATTCCCACCGCCGACCGCAGCAAGGCCACGGTCAAGGTACGCGTGGCGCTGAACGTGAAGGACCCGCGCATCGTCCCGGACATGGGCGTGAAGGTGAGCTTCCTGGAATCGGCCAAGCCGGCCGGCGCACAGCCGAAGAACGAAGGCGTACGCGTTCCCGTCGCGGCGATCAGCAACCGCGAAGGCAAGGACTACGCCTTTGTGGTGACCGAGGAAGACACCGTGGAACAGCGCGAACTGCGCCTGGGCCGCGAAATGGGCGACGACCGCCAGGTACTGCAAGGCCTGTCCCCCGGCGAATCGGTGGTGCTGGACCCGCCAGCGGAACTGAAAGAAGGCAACAAGGTGAAAATGGCTGAGGACGCGGCGGAATAAAAATCTGCCGAGGCTGTGATTTTCCTCGCCCTCGCACGAAACAAGTAGGAATGCTGTCGATTTTGCTGTTGCTCCTGCGTCGCTTCACGAAAACCCCGTGAGACGCGGCAAGCCGGCCAGGTAAACCCGAAGGGCGGCGCACATGGATGTGCGCCGTTTCCGGAGACACAGGATGTGTCTTCCGGAAATTCCTGGCCGGCTTGCGGACCCCCACGGCTCCATCGTGGGGGCGCGACGTAGGGCGGCTTTCTTTTGGTTACTTTTCTTTGCCGTTCAAAGAAAAGTGACTCGCGCGTAGCGCGAAATGCTTTGGACTTTGAACTAAGAGCTTAGAGCTTAGAGCAAGAGCACCCCTCCTCAGTCCTCCCCTGCGCCGCGCGCAAGGGAGGAGGCAACGGCAACAGCAAGGCAGCGGCAAGGCAACGGCAAGATCAAGATGGATCCCAGCTTTCGCTGGGATGACGGCGGCGGGATGACGGCGGCGGGATGACGGCGGCGGGATGACGGCGGCGGGATGACGGCCGCGGGATGACGGCGCCGGGGTGGCGGCGGGAAGACGGCGGTGGGGTCGACGTGCTGGCGTCCGGCGCTGGAAGTTCAAGCTCAAGAACGAACTTAGACGAAACAACTTCACGAGAAGGAAAACGCACATGTCCTCACTGGTCTCCATCCGCAACCTCCACAAGACCTACCAGCGCGGCCCCGAAAAGGTCGACGTGCTGCATGGCCTGGACCTGGAAATCCCGCGCGGCGACTTCGTCGCCCTGATGGGTCCTTCCGGCTCCGGCAAGACCACCCTGCTCAACCTGATCGGCGGTCTGGACACGCCCACCAGCGGCGAGATCGAGATCGAAGGCCAGCGCATCGACAGCTTCAGCGACGGCCAGCTGGCGCACTGGCGCAGCCAGCACGTCGGATTCGTGTTCCAGTTCTACAACCTGATGCCCACCCTGACCGCGCAGAAGAACGTCGAACTGCCGCTGCTGCTGACCAAACTGGGCGGCGCCCAGCGCAAGCGCAACGCCGAGATCGCGTTGCAGCTGGTCGGTCTGGCCGACCGCGGCGCGCACCGCCCCAACGAACTGTCCGGCGGCCAGCAACAACGCGTGGCCATCGCCCGCGCCATCGTGTCCGACCCCACCTTCCTGATCTGCGACGAACCCACCGGCGACCTGGACCGCAATTCCGCCGAAGAAGTGCTGCGCCTGCTGCAGCTGCTCAACAAGGAGCACGGCAAGACCATCATCATGGTGACGCACGATCCCAAGGCCGCCGAATACGCGACCCACACCATCCACCTGGACAAGGGCGAACTGGCCGACACGCCGGCCGCTCACTGAGGAGGGCGCCATGAAGTATTTCTCCCTCATCTGGTCGGCGCTGTTCCGCAGCAAGACGCGCACCTCCCTGACTTTGCTGTCGGTGATCGCTGCGTTCCTGCTGTTCGGCCTGCTCGATTCGGTGCGCGTTGCCTTCAACAGCGGCGGCAGCATCGCCGGCGCGGACCGCCTGGTGGTGGCGTCGCGGCTGTCGATCACGCAGATGCTGCCGTACAGCCTGCTGCCGCAGATCCAATCCACCCCCGGAGTGAAGAAGACCGCGTATGCGGCCTGGTTCGGCGGCATCTACCAGGATCCGAAGAACTTCTTCCCCAACTTCTCGGTCAGCCCGGACTACTTCGAGATGTATCCCGAATACATCATCGACCCGGCGCAACTGAAGGCCTGGCAGAACGACCGCACCGGCGCCATCGTCGGCGAGTCGCTGGCCAAGCGCTTTAAGTGGAAGGTGGGCGACACCATCCCGCTGCAGGCCACGATCTTTCCGCAGAAGGACGGCAGCAACGCCTGGCCGCTGAAGCTCAGCGGCACCTTCAAGCTGGCCGACAGCAAGCGCAAGGGCGAAGAGAACCAGCTGCTGTTTCACTGGAAATACTTCGACGAAGCCAACCAGTACACCAACGGCCAGGTGGGCTGGTACATGGTCAAGCTGGACAACGTCGACCACGCCACCCGCGTGGGCAAGGCGATCGACGCCATTTCCCAGAACTCCAGCCATGAAACCAAGGCCCAGACCGAACAAGCCTTCAACCAGTCCTTCGCCAAGCAGTTCGCCGACATCGGCCTGATCGTCACTGCGATCATGGCTGCGGTGTTCTTCACCCTGCTGCTGCTCACCGGCAACACCATGTCGCAAGCGGTGCGCGAACGCATCCCCGAACTGGCGGTGCTGAAGACGCTGGGCTTCACCAACGGCACGGTGCTGACGCTGGTGCTGATCGAATCGATCCTGCTGATCGTGCTGGGCGGGGTGATCGGCATGGCCATTGCCGCAGTCATCATTCCGATCGTCAGCGCCGGCAGCGGCGGCATATTGAACCTGCCCAGCATTCCCGCGCAGACCTGGGGCCTGGGATTGGCGCTGATGCTGGCCATCGGCATCGTGGTGGGCGCGTTGCCCGCAATGCGGGCGATGCGGCTGAAGATCGTCGACGCACTGGCCGGACGTTAAGGAGCACACTCATGAAGAACAAATGGCTTTGGAATGCGCTCTCTCTCCTGCTGCTGGCCGTCGGGTTGGCCGTCTGGATCATGCTTCCCTGGTATGGCGTGGCGGCCGTCGCCGCGCTGGCGGCCTTGTGGCTTTTACTGACGCGCAGCGGCCGCCTGGCGCTGGCGGCCACCCGCATCGGCATCGCCAGCCTGCCGCAACGCTGGGGCGCTTCCAGCGTGATCATCGTCGGCATCGCCGGCGTGGTCGGCGTGCTGGTGGCGATGCTGGCGATGGGTGAGGGCTTCTCGGCCACGCTCAAGCAAACCGGCAACGACGATACCGCCATCATCCTGCGCGGCGGTTCGCAGGCCGAGACCAACTCGGTCATCACCCGCGACCAGGTTCCCCTGATCGGCACCCTGGCCGGCATCCGCAAGGACGCCAGCGGCAAGCCGATCATGTCGCCCGAGCTTTCGCAGGTGGTAAACCTGCCGACCGCCAGCAGCGGCGAAGACGCCAATGCGCAATTCCGCGGCGTGAGCGAAGCGGCGTGGTTGATCCGTCCGCAGATCAAGATGGTCGAAGGACGCAAGTTCAACGTCGGCGTGCGCGAAGTGGTGGTCGGAAAAGGAGCCAAAGGCCAGTACCGCGGGCTGGATGTGGGCAAGACGATCAAACTGGGCAATCAGCAGTGGACGGTGGTCGGCGTGTTCTCTTCCGGCGATTCGCACGATTCGGAACTCTGGACCGACATCGAAACGCTTTCCTCGGCCTACGACCGCCGCGCCTACCAGTCGGTCACCGTCGGCGTGAACGGCAAGGCCGGTTTCAAGGAACTGAAGACCGCGATGGAGAGCGATCCGCGCTTGAAGCTGGACGTGCTGACCACGCGTGACTACTACACCAAGCAATCCACCGGCCTGACCACGCTGATCAAGGTGCTGGGCACGGTGATCGGCACCATCATGGCCATCGGCGCGGTGTTCGGCGCGTTGAACACCATGTATGCGGCGGTAGCCGGACGCGCGCGGGAGATCGCGACCATGCGCGCGATCGGTTTCCGCGGCACGCCGGTGGTGATGGCGGTGATGTTGGAGACGATGCTGCTGGCGCTGCTGGGCGGAGTGCTGGGCGGCTTCATCGCCTGGGCCATCTTCAATGGCTACAGCGTGGCCACGCTGGGCGCGAACTTCAGCCAGGTGGTGTTCCAGTTCAAGGTCTCGCCGGAGCTGTTGTGGAGCGGATTGAAATGGGCACTGGGCATCGGCCTGGTCGGCGGCCTGTTCCCCGCCCTGCGCGCGGCGCGATTGCCGGTGACTGAGGCGTTGCGGGCGAATTGATTGATGCGCGTCGGCGGGATGCGATCGCAGCCCGCCAACGCGCACCGCTCCCGCGCACGTGCCCACCAAGGATTAATAGAAGGAACGTCATCCCGGCGCATGCCGGGATCCATTCTTCAGATCGACGGATGCATGGCTCCCGGCATGCGCCGGGATGACGTCGCTTTTTTTCCACTTGTTGAAGTGGATCGATTCTTGTCGAGCTCCGAACCAGGGCAAAGAATCAATCCAACACTCCATCGGCAATAGCTCGTTCGACCTCGGCAGGCGTATCCAGATCGAACTCCAGTTCTGCCGCCTCCAGCAGATGGAACGATCCGATGGGCAGCTGCAGCAAAGCCTCACGCAATCCCCTGTCTCCCCGCAGCCCGCGGGCCTCCCGCAAAACCGCAGCGCTGGCCACCGCCGGAACGCCACGCGAGCCACTGTGTCGCGTCGCCGCGCACCCTGACGCCGACGCAGCAGCCCCAGCAAGCAACCGTTGCAAATGTCCCAGCTCGAGCGCCGGCTGATCGCAGCCCAGAATCAGCGCGGAGGCGCTCTCCTCCAAGGCGCCGACCGCCACGCGCAAGCTGCTGCCCAGTCCTTCTTGCCAGTCGTTGTTGACCAATACTTCGACCTGCAGGTCGTCAACCGCCGCATGAACTTCTTCTGCATACGCGCCGATGACCAACAACAATCTATGCGGGTGCGTGGCCCCCGCCAGCCGCACCGCGCGATGCACCAGCGTCTCGCCATCGCGCTTGAGCAGCTGCTTGGGAGCGCCCAGACGAGAGCTGCCGCCGGCTGCCAGCACGATGGCGACATGCGAATTCGAATCGGGACTCACTGCGGAAACCGGTAAGCCTGCAACTGCGCAGCGATGCTCAAGGCGATCGCTTCGGGCCCCTGCCCGCCCAGCTTGAGTCCGACCGGCGAATGCAGGCGTGGCAGCAACGTTTCGCGCGCAGCCGGTGGCAACACACGAAACAGATCTTCGCGCCGCCGCACGGGGCCCAGCAGACCCACAAAAGCGATCTCTCCTTCGGCAAGGGCATCCAAGGCTTCGCGATCCACCTCGAAGTTGTGGTTCATCACCAGCGCCGCATCGAATGCGCGTTCGAGCATCGACATCGCGGTCTGCGGCGAAGCCTCCATCCGTGCGTCGGCGTGGCGCGCTTCAGGCAGCCAGCGCGCCCGGCGCTCCACCAGCGTCGTCATCCAGCCCAGGCTGCGCAGCAATGGCAACAAAGTAGGCGTTTCCGGGCCGGCGCCGAATACCAGCACGGCCGGTGGCGCGGGAATCGACAAGTTCCATATTCCGGCCGAGGGGTGGAATTCCTCCGAATGCGCGGCATCCATTCGCCATCGCTGTTGGAGGTCGCCGACTTCGGCCAGGACTTCGCCTTGCGTGGAAACTGAAATCCGCAAAGGTACGTGGCCCAGCTTCCAGGCTTCCACCAACGCGGGCCAGCCGCGCATCACCGACAACGGCAGCAATGCAAGCCGCAGACGACCGCGGCAGCCAAGCGCGGAACCGCCGATCAGATCCTCATCGTCGCGGGTGTCGATGTCCATCCACTCGATGCGCGATTGCGCCGCCGCCGAACGCGCGCGCTTCTCTATTTCCGGCTCCAGGCAACCACCGCTCAGCCAACCCGTCTGTCCTTCCCGCGCGCCGAACAAGGCCATCGCGCCGGGGCCGACATACGTGGAGCCTTCGGTTTCCACCACCAGCGCCAGAGCCGCCGAATCCCCACGTTGGTGCGCGGCGGCGGAGGTTTCCAGTGTGTGGCGGTAGCTGCTCATGCGTATCAGACGATGGACTAAGCCGCGCATGGTTGGCAACCCGCAGCGGCCGGAGTAAGGTGAGCGCCACCCCAGCCGCCGCCAGGGAACCACCATGAAGTTGAACGTCAACGGCACCGAGCGCGAAGTCGATGCGCCGGCCGACATGCCCTTGTTGTGGGTCCTTCGCGACCTGATGGGACTTACCGGCACCAAGTTCGGTTGCGGCATCGCCCAGTGCGGCGCCTGCACCGTGCACATCGATGGCGCGCCACTGCGCGCCTGCATCACCCCGGTCGCCGCAGTGGCGGGAAAGAAGATCACCACCATCGAAGGACTTTCCGCCGACGGCCAGCACCCGGTGCAGCAGGCGTGGGCGGAACTGGATGTGGTCCAGTGCGGTTACTGCCAGTCGGGACAGATCATGTCCGCGGTGGCCCTGCTGACGAAGATCCCTACTCCCACCGATACCGACATAGACCAGGCACTGTCCGGCAACATCTGCCGCTGCGGCACTTACCCGCGCATCCGCGCGGCAGTGCATCGCGCGGCGGAGATCGACAAGGGCTGATTCAAGCCCCTCTCCCACCGGGAGAGGGGTTGGGGTGAGGGTACGTCGAAGTGGTCGATGTCAGATCCAACACGGACTTCGCCGCATCCTCACCCGCCGCTTCGCGCCACCTTCTCAGCCTTGCACACCCTTCGGGCGCCGAAGGGAGAAGGAAACAAAAACGGAGACCCACCGTGAACGCAGAAACCAGCAACTCACGACGTCAATTCCTCAAAGCCAGCGCCGTCCTCGGCGGCGGCCTGGTAATCGGTTTTGTCGTCCCGGGCGCCAAGCGCCTGGCAGCGCAACCTGCGGCCGCTGCCGCAGTGGCCAGCTTCGTCCCCAACGCCTTCCTGCGCATCGGCAACGACGACAGCGTGACCGTGCTGCTGTCGCATTCGGAAATGGGCCAGGGCATCTGGACCGCGCTGCCGATGCTGATCGCCGAGGAACTGGACGCGGACTGGTCGAAAATCAAAGTGGAACACGCCCCGGCCGCACCGGCTTACTTCAGCCCAGTCTTCGGCATGCAGGGCACCGGCGGTTCCACTTCCACCGCTTCCGAATTCGACCGCTATCGCCAGGCCGGCGCCGCCGCACGCGCCATGCTGGTGCAGGCCGCGGCCACGCGCTTCAACGTTCCGGCGTCGGAGATACGCACCGAGAATGGCGAAGTGGTGGCGGGCGCGCAGCGCGTGCGTTACGGCGCGTTGGCCGACGACGCCGGCAAGTTGAAAGCGCCGGACGCTACGACATTGACGCTGAAAGATCCGAAAGACTGGAAGATCATCGGCAAGCCCACCAAGCGCCTGGATTCGCCCGAGAAGATCACCGGCCGCGCGCAGTTCGGCATGGATGTGCAGTTCGAAGGACTTCTAACCGCCGTAGTGGCGCGATCGCCGGTGTTCGGTGGCAAGGTCAGATCGTTCGATGCCACCGCAGCCAAGGCGGTGGCGGGCGTGCGCAACGTAGTGCAGATTCCAACCGGTGTGGCGGTGATCGCCGACCACTACTGGGCGGCCAAACTGGGCCGCGATGCGCTGCAAGTGGAATGGGACTTGGGCCCCAACGCAGCGCTGGACAGCGCCGCGCTGCGCCAGCAATTCACCGATCTGGCAGCCACGCCCGGTTTGCCGGCAGCGCAGGCGGGCGACGTCCTGGCCGCCTTGCCCAAGGCCGCCAAGACCGTCGAAGTGGAATACGCGCTTCCCTATCTGGCGCACGCGCCAATGGAACCGCTGAACTGCACGGTGAAGCTTTCGCCGGACAAATGCGAGTTGTGGATCGGCACGCAGTTCCAGACCCTGGAGCAGAAGACCGCTGCTGAAATCACCGGGCTCAAGCCGGAGCAGGTATTCGTCCACACCACATTCCTGGGCGGCGGTTTCGGACGGCGCGCCAATCCTTCGCCCGACATCGTGTTCGAGGCCGTGCACATCGCCAAGGCCGCCAACGCGCCAGTGAAAACGGTATGGAGCCGCGAAGACGACGTGCGCGGTGGCTTCTACCGCCCTGCGTTCGTGCACAAGGCCAAAGTGGGGCTGGATGCGCAAGGCAAGCCCATCGCCTGGCAGCACGTGATCGCCGGACAATCGATCATCGCCGGTACGTTCTTCGAGCCGATGATGGTCAAGAATGGAATCGATGGGACCTCCACCGAAGGCGTGGCCGATTCGCCGTACCTCAGCGACGTGCCCGACCACCGCATCGGGCTGCACTCGCCCAAACCCGGTATTCCAGTGCTGTGGTGGCGTTCGGTCGGACACAGCCATACCGCCTTCGCGATGGAAAGCCTGGTCGATGAGCTGGCGCACGCCGCCGGCAAGGATCCGGTGGAATACAGGCGCGGCTTGCTTGCCAAACACACACGTCACCTGGGCGTGCTGAACCTGGCGGCGGAGAAAGCCGGTTGGGGCAGCCCGCTGGAGAAAGGCCGCGCGCGCGGCGTGGCGGTGCACGAATCGTTCGGCAGTTTCATCGCGCAAGTCGCCGAGGTGTCGGTCGAGAACGGCGCCATCCGCGTGCACCGCGTGGTGTGCGCGGTCGACTGCGGCATCGCGGTCAATCCGGCCGGCATCGCCGCGCAGATGGAATCGGGCATCGCCTTCGGCCTGGGCGCGGCCTTGCACAGCCACATCACTTTCAAGGACGGCAAGGTGCAGCAATCCAACTACCACGACTACCAGGTGCTGCGCATGAGCGAAATGCCGGCGGTGGAAGTGCATATCGTGCCGAGCACTGAAAAATCCGGCGGCGTCGGCGAACCCGGCACCGCGCCCATCGCGCCGGCGGTGGCCAACGCGCTGTTCGCCCTGAATGGGCAACGGCTGCGCGAACTTCCCTTCCAGCTTGAAGCGCAGACGCCGGCCGCGCCGGCGAAGGCGTGAGGAGACGACGATGCGTATTCTGTTCGCCAGCCTCATTCTCCTTGCGCTGACCGCCTGCGGCCCGCGCGTCAGCCCGGAGCAGAAGGCCAAGGCCGTGGAAGCGTTCGCCACGGTCGAGAAAGTGTTCCAGCATCCCCGTTGCAGCAACTGCCACATTCCTGGCGATGCGCCGTTGCAGTTCGATGCGCAGACGCCGCACCAGATGGGCGTAGTGCGGGGTCCGGAAGGCAAGGGCGCGCCCGGCCTGCCCTGCGCCACTTGCCACGCAGAGGCCAATCCGCCCGCCAGCTACGGCCCGCACGCGCCGCCGGGCGCGCCGCACTGGTCGCTGCCGCCTCCGGACCACAAGATGGCGTGGATCGGCCTGCCCAGCGCCCAGCTGTGCGCGATGATCAAGGACAAGAAGAGCAACGGCGACCGCGATTTCGCCGCGCTGCTCAAGCATGTCAGCGAAGACAAGCTGGTGTTGTGGGGTTGGAACCCGGGCAACGGCCGTCTGCCGGTGCCGGTGCCGCACGACCAGTTCGTTGCCGCGTTCAAGCTTTGGGCGGATGCGGGCGGGCCCTGCCCGGAGTAAGACTCCCTTCTCCCTTCGTGAGAAGGTGCCCGAAGGGCGGATGAGGGAATGGACCGTCAGCTTGTAGTGGAAGATTGATGGCGAGTCATTGCCGTTCCCTCATCCGTCGCTACGCGCCACCCCGTATCAAGTACGGGGCAGGCTCTTCTCCCAGAGGGAGAAGTAAAATCTAAAGTCGGCGCGAACGCAGCACGCCATCGGTCGCAAAGATCAGCAGCCCAATCCAGATGAAAACGAAACCAATCGCGCGGTCGCGGTCGAACACCTCGTTGAACACCAGCACGCCGATCAGCAACTGCAAGGTCGGCGCCAGGTACTGCATGAAGCCCACCACGCTGTAGGGAATGCGCCGCACCGCATAGGAAAAGCCGATCAGCGGCAACGCGGTCAGCACGCCGCCGAACATCAGCAAGGCATCGGTCTGCCAGCTCCAGCTGCTGACGAAACCACCGCTACCGTGGCTTTCCAACCACACCAGCGCCGCCACCGCCGGCAGGAACAGGTACAAACTTTCGATGGCCAACCCGGGTATGGAATCCACCACCGCCAGTTTGCGGATGAAACCGTAGAAGCCGAACGATGCGGCCAGCGACAGCGCAATCCACGGGAAGCTGCCGTAATTGAAGGTAAGCCACAGCACGCCGCCGGTAGCCACGGCCACGGACACCCATTGCGCCACGGTCAGTCGTTCGCGCAACAGCAGCACGCCCAGCAGCACGTTGAGCAAGGGATTGATGAAGTAACCCAGGCTGGTTTCCACCACATGCCCGGCGTTGACTGCCCAGATGTACAACCCCCAGTTGAAGGCGATCAGCACGCCGCTGATCAGCAGCATCCACGGCACCCGTGGGCGCGCCATCGCCGTGCGCAGCCATTGCAGGCCCTGGGTCAGGCACAGGCCGCCGACCACCAGCACCGTACTCCACACGATCCGGTGCATCACGATCTGCATCGAAGGCACGTTCTTCAGTAGATGCCAGTACAGCGGCATCATTCCCCAGATCACGAACGAACCGGCCGCGGCCCACAGACCGCGACGGTCCATAGTCGCCGGAGTCATTTGTTGCGCTCCACCGCCGGCGATTGGACTGAAACCGGCGCCGAGGCCCGTGCCTTGCCCAGCGTGATCGCCACAACGCCGAACAGGATCACGACCATCGCGCCCAGGTCATGTGCGGTGAAATGTTCGTTCGCCAGCCACGCGCCCAACATCACCGCGATCACCGGATTGACATAGGCATAGCTGCCGGCCAGCGTGGGCCGCACATGGTGCAGCAACCACACGTAGGCGGTGAAGCCGATGATCGAGCCGAAAGTCAGCAGATACAGCACCGAGAGCGTGCCCTTCAGCGTGGGCATGCCGGCGAAGCTTTCGCCGGTGATCGCGCCCGCCAACAGCATCATGGCGCCGCCGGTGAGCATCTGCCCGGCCGCGGACATGAAGGGCGAAGGCAGGTCGCGGCCCTTGCTCCAGATCGAGCCGAACGCCCAGGCGATCGGCGCGATCAACAGCGCAACCAGACCCCAGGGCGTGGCCGACAAGGTGCTGCCGGCGTTGAGCCACAGCACGCCCACGAAACCGATGCCGATGCCCAGCCATTCCAGGCCGCTGGGGCGTTGACCGCGCGCCAGCGAGAACAAACCCATCCACAACGGCGTGGAGGCGATGGCGACGGCGGCCAATCCCGAAGACACCCACTGTTCGGCGATGCTGACCATGCCGTTGCCGATGCCCATCATCAGCAACCCCATCAGCGCCAGGTTCTTCCACTGCGCGCGCGTAGGCGCCGCTTCGCCCCGCATACGCAGCACGGCGAACATCATGCCGCCGGCCAGCAGAAAGCGGCCGCCGGCCATCAGCAACGGCGGGTAGCCGCCTTCCAGCGCGAAACGGATGCCCAGGTAAGTGGAGCCCCAGATCAGGTAGACGGCGGCCAGAGCGACGGCAATGGCCAGACCGCTCGCCGGAGCGGCAGTGTGGGAAGCAGAGGTGTTCATGGGGGATAACCGACGGTCAAGCAGCTATTGTAATCCCGCGTCCGGGCCGACAGCGGATCGCGCGTCTTGAAAGTTACGGCACATGCGTTGCATTCGGCTCAAGTGAGATATCTCTCGTAGGAGCGACGTGAGTGGCGAAGGGTTGAGCCCTTCGCTGCTTCGCGACTTACGTCGCTCCTACCCGCTCCTACCTGCTCATGCGGCTCGCTCGCGCTCCAACAGCGCCTGTTTTATCGGCAGGCCCCAACGATAGCCGCCCAGCGAACCGTCGCCACGGATGATGCGATGGCACGGCACCACTACCGCGATGCGATTGGAAGCGCAGGCGCTGGCCACCGCGCGCGCGGCTTTCGGCGCGCCTAGCGCATCGGCCAGTTGCGCATAGCTGCGGGTCTGGCCGGCAGGAATCTTCATCAGCGCATCCCACACGCGTTTCTGGAAAGCGGTGCCCATCAGGTCCACCGGCACCTCGCTGCCGCGGCCAGCCAGACGCTCGGCCACCGCCTGCAAACGCGGTGCCAAAAAATCGTCGCTGCCGGCGTCCACGCGTTCGATACTGGCTTGCGGGAATTCTTCGCGCAGGCGCATTTCCAAAGCCTGCGCATCGTCGCCCAGTTCCACCGCGCAGATGCCGCGCTCGGTGGCCGCGACCAATGCGTTGCCCAGCACGGTGTCCACCAGCGCCCAACGGATTTCCATTCCCGCACCACCCGCGCGATAGGTGGCCGGCGTCATGCCGAGCTTGGCCGCGCCCTGTTCGTACACACGCGAAGGCGACCCATAGCCGGCGTCGTACAGCGCGGCGCTGACGTCGTTGCCCGCGCGCAAACCGGTTTTCAGGGCCCCGAGTTTTTTCTGCGCCAGGTATTCGGCCGGGCTGATGCCGTAGCGGGCCTGGAACTTGCGCTGCAGATGCGAGGCGCTGAGTCCCACCGCCGCGGCCAGTTCGTTCAGAGTTGGCTCCCCGCCATCGAGCAGCTCTCGGGCGCGTTCTAGTTTTCGGTCGTTATTGTCCATGTCCGACAGGGTAACGAGCCCATCGGGCGTGCGCTATCCGATTCTTGCTGCCCTGCGAAATCTGCTCGCAGCCATTCGGCTTAAACCTGACGGCCCAACGTTCGACATACCCGTTTCATTTCTTGTGGTGCCAATTGCAGACACCGTCCAACACGGGAATAAACCGGCCGTTGCCCCTTGGCTTAACGACGACGCCATCCACCACTTGTCCCTCCTGGTTTACCGTGACTTCGGCCTGCAAGATGTCGCTAGACGATGTATTGACCTGTTCGCGATCTGTCCACGTGTAAAGCGTGTTCGTACTGCCATCGTAGGACGACTGCGGCGTATTGATATAGCTGACCGCCGAGCCCTCGAAAGGGGTCATGATGATATAGCGGCCTGGCTTGATTCCGCTGAACTGGAACTCGCCCCTGCCGTTGGTTGTACCGTCGAGGCGGATCGCGAAGGCGCGTTGGTCTACTTCCACCCGCACCTTGTTTCCTTTGGCCCGATTGGCATCAATCAAATCGATAGCTTCCTTCAGGTACGGGTTATAGGGATAAAGCATGATCGTCTGGTTAGGAGCTTCCTGGAACTGAGCGCCACCCACCACCATCACCCTCGCGCACGTTAGGCCATTGATAGTTGAACTTCCTCTGGACAGCATGCTCGAATGCACATCGGCGGGGTTAAACGTTCCCTTGGGCCTGACAACCTTGCGGCGGTCGGCAACCTCAGGCGCTGCACCACGCTCGCTGTTCGCGCCCCTGGTCTGGCGGCCACTGTCCACGGCCATCTTGACGGCTTTGTCGATAGCCAATCCTCCGTTCAACACGCTCAACAATGGCGTGGCGAGACTGGAATTCTGGTCGGCTTTCAGGCGGCTGGCATTCATGGTCTCGCCTTTCAGCCCTGCGGCGTCGAAGAACGAACAGAGATTGCCTTTTACATCGGGACCCGTCATGCCTTTGGGCAGTTCGAAGGCGATGATCGCCGAGTCGGTGTCGGGCGAAACGATCATCACAATGGGGAAGCCGCGTGCGGCCTTTGATGCTTTCTGCGAAACCACCGTGGTGGTGATCCCATCACTGGAGACGTCAGTATCCCTGATAGTTTGAAAGCCTTGCTTCTGCGCCATCAGCTTGAGTTTGGCAGTCGTTTCGATCGTGTCACTACCATAAAGCCCAACAAAACTCTGGTGTGTGGTGCCACCGCCAGAGCCAGCGCTTGAAGTGTAGTTCTGCTCACATTCGGTAGCGGCGTGGGCACTCCGCGCATGAAACGCAGCAAGGGCAAGCATCAGCCCTCCCATCCAAACCATGCGCGAAGTCATCAAACTTTCCTTTTGGGCATCCCGCCCTTGCACGAAAAAACAGACTACCGGTCTCGAACATGCCTGTAAATATCAGCTGCCACTTCGCACACAAACGGCACTGAACTCACAAGATTCAGTCTCTTTACGCCGAAGGTACGTGGCCGACGCAACAAGTCGCGCGCCCTGTATTTTTTTGAGAAAGAAGTCCAGGGTCAAAAGCAAAACGGGCGCACTGGGCGCCCGCTGTCTGATCTTTGCTTGCTTGCCATCGCGGTTGAAACAAGGCAAGTCTGAAGGCTGTCTCACCTACACTGCCTTCGCCGTACCGTTGTCCGCAACGCTTTGCGCGTCGACCTCTCCCAGTGGGAGAGGTGTGCATACGCGCTTCAATCCGCCCAGCGGCCCGGCATGGTCGACACCGGCAACACCTGCGCCGATAGCGTGCGGTCGTTGCCCAATACGTCGATGGCGTCGCCCAGGATCGCGGCCGATTCGCGCAGCAGTGGATCGGGGCGCTTATCGGCCAGCTTCTCGCGGGCGGCGTCCTTGACGATGTCGCGCTCGTTGGCGCCCAGGCCGTCGTCGGCCGCATCGTCGGCCAGCGGATCCAGGGCCAGACCCAGCGCCTTGCGTTCGGCCTGGCGCTGCTTGCGCTGGTTGTCCTGCTTGTCGCGTTCGGCGCGGCGCTCGGCTTCATTGAGCGATACGTATTTCTTCGCTGCTTCGGCACGGAAATCGCTCACGTCCTGCGACCACCATTGGAACTCCTTGTCGGTGGCCACGCGGGTGGCGTGCAAGGCTTCCAGGCGCGGCAGCAGCGGAGCGAAGTTTCCGTACTGTGTATGCGGAACCGCGGCGATCTTGGTCCACGGCAAGGCGTTGTCGTAGGTGCTCTCACCGTATTCGGTGGCGTCCACGCTGACCGGGAACGCGATATCCGGCACCACGCCTTTGTGCTGGGTGCTGCCGCCGGCCACGCGGAAGAACTGCGCGATGGTCAGCTTCACCGAACCGAAGCGCGGGGTTTCGTTGGCCGGCCAGCGGTCCAGGTCGGCCAGGTTCTGCACGGTGCCCTTTCCGAAAGTGGTTTCGCCGATCACCAGGCCGCGTCCGTAGTCCTGGATGGCGCCGGCGAAGATTTCCGAAGCCGAAGCCGAACCGCGATTGGTCAGCACCGCCAGCGGACCGTCCCAGGCCACGCCGGAAGTGCGGTCGGCATTGACGGTGACGCGTCCGCCGGATTCGCGCACCTGCACCACCGGGCCCTTGTCGATGAACAAACCGGTGAGTTCCACCGCTTCGTCCAGCGATCCGCCACCGTTGTTGCGCAGGTCCATGACCACGCCGTCGACGCCGTCGGCCTTGAACTTGGCCAGCAGTTTGGCGATGTCGCGCGTGGCCGAGGTGTAATCGTTGGGATTCTTGCGACGGCCTTCGAAGTCCTGGTAGAACGCGGGCAGTTTGACCACGCCGATGCGACGCGCCGGCTCGCCGTTGGCGGCGGGCAGGTTGATGGTCTCGGCCTTGGCTGCCTGTTCTTCCAGCTTGATCTTCTGCCGGGTCAGGGTGACCTGCGCGTGCTTGCCATCCACGCCGCTCTCGGCCGGAATGTATTCCAGGCGCACCTGGGTGTCTTTCTTGCCGCGGATCTGCGCCACCACATCGTCGATGCGCCAGCCGATCACGTCGGTCATCGCGCCGGATTTGCCTTGGCCGACGGCGACGATGCGATCGCCCGGCTTAAGCGTGCCGTTCACGTCGGCCGGACCACCGGCGATGATCTCGCGGATCACCACCAGGTCGTCCTGGCGCTGCAACTGCGCGCCGATGCCTTCCAGCGACAGCGACATGGACTGGTTGAAGTTCTCCGCCGTCTTCGGCGTGAAGTAGTCGGTATGCGGATCGATGGCGTTGGTGTAGCTGTTGAGGAAGGTCTGGAACACGTCCTCGCTCTTCAGCTCGTCCACGGTGCGCTGGTAGGTCGCGTAGCGCTTGTCCAGCGTCTTGCGGATTTCATCGGGTTTCTTGCCGGCCAGCTTCAAGCGCAGCCAGTCGTTCATCACCGACTTCTTCCACACTTCGTCCAGTTCCTGCGTATTGGCCGCCCACGGCGCCTTCTCGCGGTCGTATTCCCAGCGCTGGTCGCCGGTGAAATCGAAGTTCTGCTTGAGCAGCGTCCGCGCGTAGGCGATGCGCTGGCCGACGCGCTGTTTGTAGACGGCGAAGATGTCGTACGCCGGTTCCAGCTCGCCGCTGCGGATGGCGTCGTCCAACTCGGTCTTGTAGGGGCCGAACTTGTCGATATCGGTGGCGGTGAAGTACTGCTTGCCGCCGTCCAGTGATTCGAGATAACGCTTGAAGATGTCCTGCGACAGCGCATCGTCCAGCGCGCGCGGTCGGTACGCATAGCGGCTGTCGGAGAGCAGACCGTACACCTGTTTGGAGGTGGAGGACTGGTCGGCCGTGGGCCCGGTGGCCACGGACAGCGGTTGGCTGTCGGCACGCGCAAGCAGGGCCAGCGGTGCGACCAGAGCCAGGGACAGAAGGGCGACGGCAGGGGTCTTCAATTTCATTGGGTCTACTCGTTGGCCGTATTGGCCTGTGGGGATGCTGCGGAAAGCTGGGACCTGAGGACAGTGCCGAAAGTTGCCGACCCTGTCATCTACTTGCAGCCTAGCTTCGCGCAGCCGCCAAAATGTGAATGCTTCGTTCGCCAGGCGACGCCGGCCGGAAGCCGTTCAGGCGACCCCGGCCTGCTTGGCCTGCAGGTCGGCGTGGTACGAGGAACGCACCAGCGGGCCGGAGGCGACGTGGCTGAACCCCAGCTCGTAGCCATAGCGCTCGAGCTCGGCGAATTCGTCCGGCGTCCAGTAGCGCAGCACCGGGTGGTGGTGGGCGGTGGGCTGCAGGTATTGGCCGATGGTGATCATGTCCACCTGGTGCGCGCGCAGGTCGCGCAGGGTGGCCTGCACCTGTTCCATGGTCTCGCCCAGGCCCAGCATGATCCCGGACTTGGTGGGCAGCTGCGGATGCTGCTGCTTGAACTTCTGCAGCAGGGTCAGCGACCACTGGTAGTCGGCGCCGGGGCGGACGTTGGGATACAGGTCCGGCACCGTTTCGATGTTGTGGTTGAACACGTCCGGCGGGTTGGTGGCCAGGATCTCCAGGGCCCGGTCCATGCGGCCCTTGCCACGGAAGTCGGGCGTCAGCGTTTCGATGCGCGTGCCCGGCGAATGCTGGCGGATGGCGGCGATGCAGTCGACGAAATGCTGGGCGCCGCCGTCGCGCAGGTCGTCACGGTCGACCGAGGTCACCACCACGTACTTCAGGCCCATGTCGGCGACGGTGGTGGCCAGGCTGAGCGGTTCGCTGGCATCAGGCGGTTTCGGCCGGCCGTGGGCCACGTCGCAGAAAGAGCAGCGGCGCGTGCAGACCTCGCCCAGGATCATGAACGTGGCGGTGCCGTGGCTGAAGCACTCGTGGATATTGGGGCAGCTGGCCTCTTCGCAGACGGTGACCAGGCGGTTCTCGCGCAGCTTGGCCTTGAGCCGGGCCACCGAGCCGTCGCTGGGGATGCGCACCCGGATCCAGGACGGCTTGCGCAGCACCGGAGCGTCCAGGAACTGCACCGGCGAGCGGTTGATCTTGTCACCGCCCAGTTGCTTGACCCCGGTTTCCAGCGGCGCGGCGGCCGTGCTGGAGCCCAGGACCTGGAGGGGGATTTCCCGGGACGAACCGGGGCGTACGCCTGCATCGTTGCTCATGAACGAATTCTAGCCCTTACGGCCCCGGACCGGCGGCCTGGAGGCCCGCCAGCACTGGAAAACAACGATCCATCCGCACGCCATACAGACAAGCGGAGGGCAGCGCCCGCCCTACCTAGTCGTAGGGCGGGCACTGCCCGCCGGCTTGCACGTGAAGAACGCATGACAAAGCCGCAGGCAAAAAAAAGCCCGCAATGGCTAGGCCAGTTGCGGGCTTGCTCCCTCCCCCACGTCGGGATGCGGGCGCATCGTGAAGGACGGCTCGCGGCTGTTGCACGCTGCACTGCAAAACAAAACCGGAGGGTTCAGTTGTGAGCAGCAGTTCTCACTTCTGTGATAACGATTACAACCCTTGCCCGCGCTGGTGTTGGGGTTCCTCATACCGCTACGTGATGCGCTTCGCAGCGGGAAAAACCGCAGCGCCCCGCAGAAAAATGAATAGGCGTCTCACGTATTTGTTGCGCATTGCAATCGGTTTGCCCGGGTCATCGGAGCGCCGCTATTCGGCCCTGCCCCGCCACCGGCGTTAGGGCGACAAGGCAGGTTGAGCGTCGTACCACTGCTTGGCGCGCAGCAGGTGGAACTTGTTCTGGCCGCCGTCGGCCTGCACGCCGACACTCAACCTGCCCCACTTGGCATACAGGCTGCCGCTGCGGCTTTGCCCGCGGAGGCGCAGGCGCGCCTGCAGGTCGAAGCGATCGTTGCTGGCGTCGATGCGGTCCAGCAGCAGGGTGTCGCGCTGCCAGCGCACCCGTCCCTGCACCTGCGCCTGGCCAGCGTCGACCAGCTTGAACACCCACTTGGGATATTCCTTCTGCCGCGAGAACAGCGACAGCAGGAAGCCGACATCCTTCATTTTCACGCGCGCGTCGCCGCCGATGTTCAGCGGCTTGTTCCAGTCCAGGCGCGCGCGCGGCAGGGCGATGCGCGCCCACCAGCCGCTGCGCGTTTCGCCGCCCGGTTCGCTGAAACTGATGTTGTCCAGGGCGATGCTGCTGCCGTCCACGGCGAAGCTGCGCTTGGCCAGATCGGCGCGGCGCAGTCGCGTGTCGATGCCGATGTCGCCGCGCAAGGAGATGCCGGCCACACGCATCTGCGCGCGGCGCCCGGCCACGCGTATCCAGCCGGTTCCGATCTCGCCCTTGCCGTCCAGATGCAGGTCGCCGCTGAGCGATCCGCTGCCGCCGTCGAAACGCAGGTGCTGGCTGGGCAGATAGCGGTTGTAGATGCGCAGGTCGGGAATGCTGGCGCCCTTGAAGGTCAGGTGCGCGCGCAGCGAATCGCGCAATGCGGCCAGGTTCTCGCCAGCGGCCAGGTCCAGGTGCAGATCGTTGCCCTGCACATACGGCGCGCGCAGGTTGTCATTCGCGGCCACGTGGAACCGGCTCAGCACGATGTTCAGCCGCGGCAGCAGACCGCCTTCGGCGCCGGCTTCGAAACGGCCTTCGGCGCGACCGCTGCCTTCGATACGGTTGCTCATCACTTCGGCCACCACCGCCACCTGCGGCACGCTGAAGGTGCTGCCCGCGGCGACCTTGCCATCGACCACTTTCATATCGGCGGCGACATCGCCGGCCCCATCCAGGGTCAGCCACGGTGCCTTGGTGAAGAAGCGCCCCAGCCAGCGCAGCGAGGAGAACCGCCACTGCCCGGCCACATGTCCCGAGGTGCGGGGCAGCAGGCTGGCTAGATTGCGCAGCGGGATACGGTTGCCTGTCGTGCGCAGGTCCGCATCCAGACCGAATACGCCCTGCGCCTGCGGCGGCATGAAGGCGGTCAGCCGCATGTCGCGATCCACGTCCAGCGCGACCTGTACATGATCGGTGTGCACCACGCCCTTGGGATCGGTGCTGACCACCGGCATCTGCCAACGCAGCTGGCTGCCGGGCGCAAGCACTCCGCGCGAGAATTTCAACGCCGCCTTGGCTTGTCCCTGCCCGGGTACGGTCTTGAATGAGCCGTGTCCCTGCGCGTCCATCGCCACCGCCAGCGCCGCGGTCGCGCCGTGCAGATCGATTCGGATATCGCTCAGCAAAAGTTTGTCCAATCCCTGCGCCTGCGCACGCGTGTGGCGGGCGATGGCGAAGTGCGCGTCCAGCACGCCGTCGCGCAGCCATTCCTGGCCGTCCTGGCTCAAGCGCGCGCCGGTGAACCTGGCCGTCGAAGGAAGCAGTTGCATCGGTCCGCCGCGCAGTTGCTTGACGAAGCCCACGGCCGCGCTTCCGCTTCCCTGCAACAGCAATTTGTCGAAACTGCCGCGGCGCACGCTGTCGCTGGCGATGCGGTCGAAACGCAGGGTCCAGCCGCCGGCTTGCGGCGCGGGGGCGGTCTGTTCGGCTTCGACGCGCTGCACCGAGCCTTGCACCTCATCGACCTGCACATAGGGCACGTGCAGTTCGCGCCGCAACAGCGGCAGCAAGCCGATGCGTCCCCTGGCCCGCGCCGCCTGCACCGACCAGCGCGTGTGCCGCACGTGGCCTTGCAGGCGAACCTCGGACAACGACACCCGCCCCGGCCACCAGGTGCTGCCGCTGGCCCACTGCATCTGGAATTTTTCCGGCTTGCGGTTGATCGCCGAAGGACCCAGCGAGGTGTTGAGAAACAGATTGCCGGCGATCAGATACAAAACGTAGACGGCAGCGAGCGCCAACAAGCGGCGCCACCGCCACACGGCGAAGCGGCGTTTGGGTCGGGAAGAGGCGTTCATCGACTCAGCATGCATGAAGGTTCGCGGCCCCAGCAACGTCGGGGTGCCGCGTGCCGAGACAGTCATCGGCGTGCCCGGATGAATCGGAAGGAAACCGCGACGGCCCGGCGCGGGCGCTTTCCGCGTTGATTAGTTGATCGCCCAGCGAAAATTTCCCCATGACGCAGGAAACGAACGACGGCCAGCCGTTGGACCAGCTATTCGGCGAGGTCTACCACCAGCTGCGCCGCCTGGCCCACCGCCAGCGCACGCCCAGCGACGGGGCCACCCTCGATACCACCGCGCTGGTCCATGAGCTGTACCTGCAGATGAGCCGCAACGACCTGAAGTTCGCGCAGACGCGGCAGTTCTACGCCTACGCCGCGCGCGCCATGCGCCACCTGCTGGTGGACCGCGCACGCGAACGCGCGCGCATGAAGCACGGCGGCGACCTGCGCCGCACCGAATACAACGAGAGCCTGGAGGGCAGCGTGCGCGTAGACCCGCAACAGGCGCTGGAACTGGACGAAGCGCTGCAGCGCCTGGCCCAGGACGACAAACGCGCGGCGGAGATCGTGGAGCTGCACTACTTCGCCGGGCTGCCGCTGGAACGCATCGCCGAACTGTGCGGGCTCAGCGTGCGCACGGTGCACCGCGACTGGAGCTACGCAAGGGCGTTCCTGGGCGCCCAGCTCGGCGGCTGAGGCCGGCGCGATGGCAGGATCGTCCGCCAGACGTCGCTTGGGCTAGGGAACAGGGAGCAAACCATGGAAACCTCCAATACCGGTCCGTTGCGGCGATGGTTCGAAGCGGCGCTCGAGCAACCGGCGGCCGAACGCGCGGACTGGCTGCAGCTGCATTGCCAGGATCCTGCCGTACGCGCGCAAGTAGCCGCATTGCTGTCGGCGCATGCCGAAACCGAAGACGTGCTGCTGGACAGGCCCGTAGCCTCGCTACTGGACGCGTTGCGCCGCGAAGACGACACCACGCCGCCCGAAGCGCTGGTGGGCACGCGCATCGGCGCGTTCCGGCTGCTGCGAAGGCTGGGCCAGGGCGGCATGGCCACAGTATTCCTGGGCGAACGCGAAGGCGCCGACTTCAAGCAGCTGGTGGCGGTGAAACTGCTGCGGCGCGGGCTGCACTCGGCATTCGAGCAACGCCTGTTCCTGCGCGAACGCCGCACCCTGGCCACGCTGTCGCACCCGGACATCGCCCGGCTGATCGATGGCGGCGTGACCGAGGCCGGCATCCCGTACCTGGTCATGGACTACATCGACGGCGTACCCATCACTCACTACGCCGCAACCAAACAACTGAGCTTGCGCGCGCGGCTGGAACTGTTCCAGCGCGTCTGCCGCGCGGTCGATGCGGCGCACCGGCAACTGGTCGTGCATCGCGACATCAAGCCGTCCAACATCCTGGTCACTGCCCATGGCGATGCGCGCCTGCTGGATTTCGGCATCGCCAAGTTGCTGGACGACAATGGCGAGGACGCCGAGGCCGAAAGCTCTTTCGGCGGCCTGACCCCGGGCTACGCGGCGCCGGAACAGTATTCGGGCGGCATCGTGTCCACCGCTACCGACGTCTACGCACTGGGCGTACTGCTGCACGAACTGTTGCTGGGCGAACGCCCGGACCCACTGCGTACCACGCCTCCTTCGCAACGCGCCGCCGAAGCCGATCCCGCACGCTGGACACTGCCGGCCACGCGCAGCCATCTGCGTTCTGCGCTGCGCGGCGACCTGGACTGTCTGCTGCTGAAAGCGCTGGCGGCAGAGCCCGAGCAACGCTACGCCTCGGCCGGCGCGCTTGCCGACGATATCCAGCGGCACCTGCGCAAGAAGCCGATCCTGGCGCGCGAACCGACCCGCCTCTACCGCTTGCAGAAGTTCGCCCAACGCCATCGCGGTGGCGTGTCGATCGTGGCCGTGCTCACGCTGGCGGTGCTGGCCAGCCTGACCGCGGCGCTGTGGCAAACCCGGGTGGCGCGGATCGAGGCGCTGCGCGCGCAGGAACAGGCGCAAGTGGCGCAGCGCGAGGCGCATCGGGCCAGTGCGGTGCGCGAGCTGCTGGTGGAACTATTCGAGAACGAAAGCCCCGGCGCGGCGCGCGCGCAACTTCCCGATACCGAAACGCTGCTGCAGCGCGGCGCCGAGCGCGCACATAGTGAATTGTCCGAAACGCCAGCGCTGCAGGTGGAGATGCTGGTCACCATCGGCCGCGTCTACGACCAGCTGTCGCAGTACGACAAGGCGCGCCCGCTGCTGACCCAGGCCTTGACGACGGCGCGACAGCTGCCGGCCGACGAGTTCGACATCCTGATCGACGCGCTGGCGCAACTGGGCCAACTGGAACTCAGCCAATCCCATTTCGACCAGGCCTTGCCCCTGTTCGACGAAGCGCTGGCCCTGCAGCAATCCCACCATCCAGAGGGCAGGACCACTGCCAGCCTCCTGCATCAGCGCGGCCTGCTCTACAGCCAGACCGGGCGCAACGACGAAGCCATCGCCGATTACCTGGCCGCCCTGTCCATCCGCAGAAAGCGTTTCGGCCCGCGCCACCCGGAGTTGTTGCGCAGCTACGGCGCGCTGGGCACCGCTTACGCCACCGCCAACCAACACGACAAGGCATTACCGTGGCTGCGCAGCGCGCTGGCTTTCGCGCGCCAGGTGTATGGCGACGAGCATGACGAAACCGCGCGCCGTCTGAGCAATCTGGGCATCTCGTTGCTTTCCACGCGGCAACTGGAAGAAGCCGAAGGCGTGACCGCAGAGTCGGTGGCGATCAGCCGCAAGGTGTTCTCCGGACCCAATGCCGCGCTCGCCCCGCGCGTGCACAATCTGGGCGGAGCGAAGCTGGCGCTCGGCAAACTTTCCGAGGCCGAAGCTTCGATACGCGAATCGATCGAGATCGAACGCGCCATCGGGCGCGGCGCATCGCCCGGGGTCGGCTATGGCCTGGCCAAGCTGTCGCGCATCCAGGAACTGCGCGGCGATCGGCCAGGCGCGCTTGCGCTGGCCGAACAGGCCGGTGCGATTCTGGACAAGTCGCTGCCGCCGCAACACATCCAGCGCCTGGATGGGCAACTGCGCATCGTCCGCTTGCGATTGTTGCAGCCGCAGCCTCCCGATCTGCGCGCTACCGCGGCCGAACTGCGGCAACGTGTCGAATCCATGGATAAACCCGACAACGAGTTGTCGGTCATCGCCCGCTACGTGCACGGGCTGGCGCGGGCCACGGCCGGCGACGATGCCGGCGCACTGCCGCTGCTGGAAGAATCGGTGCGCATGACCGGCGGGCAGCGCGGTTACGTGCACGACTCGTTGCCATGGTTTCTTACCCTGTCGGAAGTACGGCAAAGATTGGGCGACACCGGCGGTGCCGCTTCCGCGTTGCGCGAAGGAATCGCCTTCGCGGATCGGTGGAAAGTGCCTGCCGAGCACCCGGCGCGTGAGCCGTTGAAGTCCGCGCTGACGAAGACGGCCACCGCACAACGCTGATTCTTCCGCATCGCGGAAAACGCATCGGTTTTGAATTCTTTGTCATGGTGTGGCGCCGGACAGCGCTTTAGTTGTGGACACCCCCGTGTCGATGACCTGGAATCCCAATGTCCGCATACCGAACCGATACTCTGGCGCCCTCGCGCCGCCCCTCCCCGCCGCTTGCCTCGGTCGCTGCCGATGCCCGCTCCCCTTCCGCCGGGCCGCCGTCCGCGGTGTGGCCGCAGTGTTCGAACCTGGCTTCACGCCCGCACGTTGGCGATGACTGGCGCGATAAAGCAATCGGCAACGCGTCCGCACGCCGCATGGGCGTGGCTTCTGCCGTAAGCGATCTGCTGGCGCGCGTGCAGTTGCGCGTGCTTGGCCTGGTCGCGCCGCAGACGGCCGCGCGCCGTGGCGTGGACATGTTCTGCACACCCACGCCCCACAACCTTGTCGAAGAAGGCGATACCGTCGCCGGCGCGCAACTCACCTTGTTGCAGGTCGATGGCCACGAACTGGCCACCTATGTCTGGGGCGATCCGCAGCAGCAACCCTATGTGCTGATCACCCACGACTGGTCCGATCACGCACTGGGCCATCTGGCCTGGGTGGCGGCTTTGCGCACGGCCGGTTATGCCGTGGTCGCGTTCGACCAGCAGGCCCATGGCCGCAGCAGCGGCAGCAAGGCCACTTTGCCCGACTTCGTCTGCAACCTGCTTGCGGTGGGTTGGCGATACGGCCGCGCCGCGGCAGTGATCGGACATGGCCTGGGCGGCGCCGCCGCCGCCGTCGCCTTGAGCCACGGGCTGGAAGCCGACCGCGCCATCCTGGTCGCCGCACAGGCCGACCCCGAAGACGCCGTCAGCCGCTTCACCGATTGCATGGGCCTGGCCGGTCCGGTGCGGCGGCGGATGATCGCCATGCTGGAAACGCGCACCGGCGTGGAGATGGACACGCTGCAGGCGCATCGCACCGTGCCGAAGATCGGCCGCCCTGCGCTGGTCGTGCACGATATCGACGACGCCGAAGTGCCATGGTCCGAAGGCGAACGCTACGCGCGCTACTGGCCGCACGCGCGACTGCTGACCACCACCGGGCTGGGCCACCAGCGCATCGCCAACAATGCGCAGGTCATCGCTTCCAGTCTCCGTTTCCTGCAAGGAAAAACCGTGGGCGAATGCGTCGTCTCTTCGCCGAACCTGCCCTATGGCCTGGCCTGAAGAAGGTCTCGCAGTACGGCGCGGCATGCGATGCGCGTCGCTGTCGCACCGCTGCGGCGGCAACGCATGCGGACGCCAGCGATGAGGGTCGATCGCTACTGGCCGGAGGCGCCGCTGCTGTTTCGCCCGCTCAAACCGGGTGTCGGAGATCCTTTCGCCGCCGACAGCCCGGCCGACGGACGCCTGCGATGCCTGCGCGGCCTGGGACGCGGCAGCTACCTGCCGCTGCCGGCCGATGGCTGCACGTTGTTGTTTTGCTTCCACGGTACGCTGGCCATCGATTCGGTCGATGGCGTGTTCCATCTACGCCCGCGCCAGTTCCTTTGCCTGCCCAATGCCGCGTTCGCAAGGGTTCTGGCGGAATCGCGGTCGGACTGGATGGCGTTGCGCCTTTCCCAGTCCTTTCTCGGCAGCCTGCCGCGCTCGCGCGCGTTCCAGACCCTGGCCGAACCGCTCTTGTTGCCGGTGGTGCTGCCGCTCGACCGCGCGTTGATGCGCTGTGCGGCCGAGCTGCTCCGGCTGGCCGCGGGCGTAGGTGAAACCTGCGCCGACGAACACGTGGGAAGCTTGCTGCTGACCGCACTGCAAAGGCAATCGGCCTCCACCGATTGGCTGCAACGCGCCTATGGGCGCAGCGAACGCCATCGCCGCCAGGTGGTCGTGCGTTTGCTTAGCGCACGCAACCGCATCGTCAATGCGCCCTTCATGGACCACGACCTGGACACGCTGGCGGCCGCGGCGATGTACTCGCCCTCGCATTTCCTGCGCTCGTTCCGCGACGTGTTCGGCATGACCCCGCATGGTCTGCTGACCGAGTCGCGCATGGCGATGGCGCGCGAGCTCATGCTGGAAAGCAACCTGGCCATCTGCGAGATCGCCGCCAGCGTCGGCTATGGAAGCAGGCACGCGTTCTCGCGGTTGTTCAAACGACAGACCGGGCTGACGGCCAGCGATTTCCGCGCGGCGTCGCTGGTCTGTATCGCAGAGAACTGAGCAGCAGCCGATCCGGCCATACAGTACTTGTCATCCCGAGCGCAGCGAGGGATCCGCTTCATCGCCATGAATCGAAGCAGATCCCTCGCTGCGCTCGGGATGACATGAATTCTTGAAAGGTCTGGCCCGGAAAGGTACGCGACCTGGTCGTCGCGTACCTTGCCCGTCGATACGGATTCAGAAACGCTGCTGGTACTTCATGTAGACGAAGCGCCCGATGTCGTAACCGCCGTAGTACGAATAGCCCGAGCTAGGCTGCTGGTACATGGGCGGACCATAGTTCTCGAACAGGTTGTTGGCGCCGAGGGTGATCGTGGCGTTCCAGGGCGCCCGGTAGCGCACCTGCAGGTCGTGGAAGGTGGTCGAAGGCCGTTCGTGCATGGGCCGCTTCCTCCCGCCCGTCCACGGCGCCTGGTAATCGGGCAGGCTGCACAGATCGGCGAACGCGGTGCATTGTTCCTTGACCCCCGAGTAGTAGCGCATTCCCCACGACACCCCCCAGGCACCGCGTTCCCATCCCAGGTTCAAGTTGGAACGGATGCGGAAATTGCTGCCGGCGGCGCTGGCCAGGCCATTCTGCTGCTGCGGTGGATTGTCTTCCAGATTGTCGGTCTTCAACTCCAGCCGACTGATGTAGGTGCTCAGCCAACTCGCGCTGAAAGTACCTAGCCGTGTGGAAAGTCGATAGTTGACGTCCAGGTCGAAGCCTTCGGTTTCCACGTAGCCCACGTTGATCGGCGCAGTGATGAAGTTGAGGATGGCGCCGGTGGTCGCATCGCGCTGGAAACGCGATCCGGTGGCCGCGTTGCACCTCGATTCGATGCCGCGCAGGTAGCAGTCGTCCAGCACCTGGGTCACCGTATCGGCGACGATGGTGTTGTCGATGCGGATGTTCCACCAGTCCAGCGACAGGTTCAGTCCGGCGGCGAAGGAAGGGCTGTACACGAAACCCAGCGTCACCGATTCGGAACTCTCCGGCGTCAGGTCGGGATTGGAACCCGACACGAACGGAATGGGCGTTTGCGTGCCCGGGCCATTGGCGATGCCGTCGGCGTCGTTGGCCGGCTGTCGGAAACCGGCCGGCACGTCTTCCAGGCAACGCGCGTTGCCGCGGGCCGCACCGAACGAGCTGTCGCAAGGATCGGTGTAGGTGGGGAACGTCTGCGAGGCCCCGCCGTAAAGATTGCTCACGTTCGGAGCGCGGAAACCTTCGGCCCAGGTGCTGCGGATCAGCAGCGACTCGAACGGCTTCCACTTGATGCCCAGCTTGCTGTTGGTGGTATCGCCGAAGGTGTCGTAGTCGGAGTAGCGCGTGGCCGCGCTCAAGGTCAGTTCCCTGGCGAACGGCGCGTCGGCCAGAAGCGGGATCTGCGCTTCGGCATAGATTTCATCCAGGCTGTAACCGCCTGCGGTGGGGCCGGCCGCCAGATCGGTGGATCCCCCCGATTGCGCCAGCGCGTCGGGCGAAAACTCGCCGTATTCCTTGCGGTGCTCGATTCCCACGGCGATCGCCAGGTCGCCGGCGGGCAACGTCGCCAGGGTGCCGGTCAGGTTGGCGAAGTAGTCCTGCGTCCTGGTCATCGACAACGCCTGGCCGACCGGATGGATGAACTGCCGCACCTGCGGATCCAGGGCCGAACCGTCACCTGGCCGTGCGTACTCGAACGGCACCAGCGGGTTCCAGGGCGTGCATTCGCCCTGGCTGGTGCCCAGCGGGATCGGATTGGCCGGCGTACCGCACTGGACCACGCCCTGGCTGTTGAGGAACGAAGGCCCCACGGCCATGCGCACCGCCGCGATGTTGAGATTGCCCGCAGTCACGCGCACGCCCTTGTTCTGGTTGTACATATGACCGACGTCCCAGTCCCAGGCTCGACCGGCAAGCTCGAAACTGCCCGACAGCGCGCCGCTGAACCGGTAGGTGGTGAGCCCCAAGTGGTTCGCACGCGGCACTTCCCAGGTGCGGCGGGTGAAGTTCACCGCGCTTGGAGTGGGATCGCCGCTCTGGTTGCCGACCGGGTTGTAGTAGCTGTCGATCGACATCGGCGTATTGAACAGCAGCGAGTTGTACGGATAGCCACCGTTCTGGGTGAAGGATTCGCGATCGCTGTAGAGCAGATCGCCGGTGAATCGCACGCGATCGCTGAGGTCGTACTCGGCGCTGACGAACACCGACTTGCGCTCGATGCCGCCCAGCAGCGTCGACTGCTGGACCGGAAAGGAAATGTCGAGGGTGGAATTGACCGGCCGGAAGCTGTCCAGATCACGCGGATCGAGCCCGGGGGTCTCGCGACGCAGCGTGAACCTTCCTCTTCCCGACACGGAGAACTCGCCGTACTGCGTGGTCGAGCTTTCTCCACCCGGCTTCGGCGGCGCGTCCTCGCTGATGGGAAAACGGGCTGCGGAGAACCAGCGATCGCGGGCCCACACCGGGTCTTCGTTGGAATATTCCGCACCCACCGTCACCGACCCCTTGTCGTTGCCGAAGCCGATGGCCACGTCATACACATCCCGCTGCCCGTCGCCCTGCGAGTACTGGCCCGAATAGACGCTGGCCCGCATGCCATCAAGGTTGCGGCGGGTGATGAGATTGACCACGCCGGCGATGGCGTCGGACCCATAGATGGTCGAAGCGCCGTCCTTCAGCACTTCGATGCGCTCGATCATCGCGACCGGGATCTGCGAGATGTCCTGCAGGCCACCGGTGGAAATGCCAAGGCGCTTGCCATTGACGAGCACCAGGGTGCGGTTGGGCCCCAGGTTGCGCAAGTCGATGTAGGCCCCTCCCACGGCTTCGCCAGACAGCAGCGGGGTGGTGCGGCTGAGGGCAGGGCTGCCTGCGCTGGTGATGTTCTGCAGGATGTCGGCAACCGAGTTGAATCCCTGCTTCTCGATGGCTTCGCGGGTGATGACCAGTACCGGCGCGGCCGTTTCCACGTCCACCTGGCGGATGCGCGAACCGGTGACTTCGATGCGGTCCAGGGTGGTGGCCGACGCCGATGGCGGGTCCTGGGCCATCGCCTGGCTACAAGCAGCCAGGGTGGTGGCGGAAACAAGCGCGGCACGGATCGCGTCGCGCAAGGGCGAGCGCAATGGGGTCTTTCTCATTCGATTGCTACTCCAGCGGTTGGTTTCGGAAGGTCGCGTCGAACGCATCGACAGCGATTCCTTACGGTACGAACCAGGGCTGGCAGGCACGTGCCCACTGTGCGCATTTGCGGGGACGGTAATTGCTATGTGGCCGGGTGCGGACCGCCGCGCGAAAGCGCAAAGAAAAACCCCGCATCGCTGCGGGGTTTTCTTGTAACGACCGATCGGGTGATCGGCGGCGGATCAGAAATCCATGCCGCCCATACCGCCCATGCCGCCGCCGCCATGACCGCCGCCGGCCGGCTCTTCCTTCTTCGGCGCTTCGGCCACCATCGCTTCGGTGGTGATCATCAGGCCGGCGATGGACGCCGCGTTCTGCAGGGCAGAACGGGTGACCTTGGTCGGGTCCAGGATGCCGAACGCGATCATGTCGCCGTATTCGCCGGTCGCGGCGTTGTAGCCGTAGTTGCCGGTGCCCGAGGCGACCTGGTTCAACACCACCGACGGCTCTTCGCCGCAGTTGGTGACGATTTCGCGCAACGGCGCTTCCATCGCGCGCTTGGCGATGTTGATGCCGTGGTTCTGGTCTTCGTTGATGCCCTTCAGGTCGCCGATGGCCTGCAGCGCACGGATCAGGGCCACGCCGCCGCCCGGAACCACGCCTTCTTCCACCGCAGCGCGGGTGGCGTGCAGGGCGTCTTCAACGCGCGCCTTCTTTTCCTTCATCTCGATCTCGGTCGATGCGCCGACCTTGATCACGGCCACGCCGCCGGCCAGCTTGGCCACGCGTTCCTGCAGCTTCTCGCGGTCGTAGTCCGAAGAGGTGTCTTCGATCTGCGCCTTGATCTGCTTGATGCGCGCTTCGATGCCGGAAGTTTCGCCGGCGCCGTCGATGATGGTGGTGTTTTCCTTGGTCACCTGGATCTTCTTGGCGCGGCCCAGGTCCTGCAGGGTCGCCTTCTCGAGCGACAGGCCCACTTCTTCGGAGATCACCACGCCGCCGGTCAGGGTGGCCATGTCTTCCAGCATCGCCTTGCGGCGGTCGCCGAAGCCAGGAGCCTTCACTGCGCAGACCTTGACGATGCCGCGGATGGTGTTGACCACCAGGGTGGCCAGCGCTTCGCCCTCGACTTCTTCGGCCACGATCAACAGCGGCTTGCCGGCCTTGGCCACGCCTTCCAGCACGGGCAGCAGGTCGCGCACGTTGGAGATCTTCTTGTCGTACAACAGGATGAACGGGTCGTCCAGGTCGACCGACATCGACTGCTGGTTGTTGACGAAGTACGGCGACAGGTAGCCGCGGTCGAACTGCATGCCCTCGACCACGTCCAGTTCGTTGTCCAGGCCCGAGCCTTCTTCAACGGTGATCACGCCTTCCTTGCCGACCTTCTTCATCGCGTCGGCGATGATGTTGCCGATCGACTCGTCGCTGTTGGCCGAAATAGTGCCGACCTGGGCGATGGCCTTGTCGTCTGCGGTGGGCTTGCTGATCTTCTTCAGCTCGGCCACGGCGGCGATGACGGCCTTGTCGATGCCGCGCTTGAGGTCCATCGGGTTCATGCCGGCGGCAACCGCCTTGGAACCTTCGCGGATCAGCGCCTGCGCCAGCACGGTGGCGGTCGTGGTGCCGTCGCCGGCGTTGTCGGAGGTCTTGGAAGCGACTTCCTTCACCATCTGCGCGCCCATGTTCTCGAACTTGTCGGCAAGTTCGATTTCCTTGGCGACGGACACGCCGTCCTTGGTGATGGTCGGGGCGCCGTAGCTCTTCTCCAGCACGACATTGCGGCCCTTCGGGCCGAGGGTGGCCTTGACGGCATTGGCGAGGATGTTGACGCCGCGCACCATGCGCGAACGAGCGTCTTCACCGAAACGGATTTCTTTGGCGGACATTGTGTAACTCCGGGATTCGTGATTCGGGATTGGGGATTCGTTAGAGGCGGAACTCAGGACGGGAAACGGTTCGTGGCGAAGTCTCGCCTTTGCGAATCACGAATCGCCAATCCCGAATCCCGCGCTCGGCTTAGCCGAGGATCGCGAAGATGTCGTCTTCTTTCACGACCAGGTAGTCGTTGCCGTCCAGCTTCACTTCGGTGCCGCTGTACTTGCCGAACAGGACCTGGTCGCCGACCTTCACCTTGGGCGCGCGGACGGTGCCGTTGTCCAGGGCCTTGCCGTCGCCGACGGCGATGACGTTGCCCTTGATGGGCTTCTCGGTGGCGGAGTCCGGGATGACGATGCCACCAGCGGACAACTTCTCTTCTTCGACGCGCTTGATCACCACACGGTCGTACAACGGCTTGATATTGCTCATTTCAATCCTCTTAAGTGATTGATTGCACTGGGAAAGGGGCGGCGATGTTAGCACTCGTACCGGGTGAGTGCCAGCAACGCAGGCATAAAAACCCGGCAACGCCGGGATGCAAGACAGATGGGGTGCCCGGGCGGGCGATTCAAGAGGTGGAGCTCAGGACAAAAAAAGAGCGCGCATGACAGGGGCATGCGCGCTCTCATGGAGATGGTGTCGTGTCCTTGCCTAGGCCTACCTCACCCTGCGCCTCTCCCCCGCCGACTTCCTGTCAAGCCGACTTCCTGCCAGCGGGGCTAGGAATACCAACCCATTTCTACCGAGGGAAGACAGAGAAGGGACAAGAGGGGCGTAAATCAGGTTACTTTCGGTATCGAGTGGGCGTAACTCTTCAATTGAATTGAGATAAATTGTTATGTCGCTACTGAAAGCGGACATCGTATGCCTAATATTGGTCACCTGTTTACTATTGGTAGCTCTTTGCCTCTTGCCCGGGGTATCGGGTTCGCTAAGGCAGGCTTGCCAACCGATCCCCAGGCCAAGGAGTGCCGATGATTCAGCAGGAAAGGATTCGCCTGGCCCGCCGTGCGGCAGGCATGTCGCAGAAGCAGCTGGCCGAGGCCGTGGGCGTGCAGCGCAGCGCCGTCAGCCACTGGGAGGCGCCCCTGGGCAAGAACCCCAGCGTCTCCCATCTGCGCAAACTGGCCCAGGTGACCGAGGTGCAGTTCGAGTGGCTGGTGACCGGACGCGGCGAAATGTCGCTGTCGCGGGATGTCCAACTGGATTCAATCGCCACGGCCGAAGCGTTGTTGATCGAGGACCCGCTGGAATTCCGGCTGGTGCATGCGTTCCGCGAGGTGCCGTTGCGCGCCCGGATCTCGCTGCTGGAGGTGATGGAGGAGTTGGCGGCCCAGCGGACCGGCCGCGCAATCGGACGCCGCGGGCCCGGTTCGCGGCCGGGAATCCCCGTCACCGGTTAACCTTATGAACTGTGGCGCGTGCATGCGGTCGAAACGGCCGCTTATTTTTTTGCGTCGCCCATGAGGAAAACCGATCCGATGACCACCCTGCTTCGCCTGCTGGCCCTGCTTGCCTTCGCCCTTCCGGCGACGCCGGCCTTCGCCGTGAGCGAAGCGGACCTGCTGCCGGTGGACCAGGCTTTCGCGTTGAGCGCCAGCGCGCCCAGCCGCGACCGCATCGAAGTGCAGTGGAAAGTCGCCGACGGCTATTACCTGTATCGCCACCGCACCGATGTGCAGGTCGAGGGCGCGGACTTCCGGGCGGGCAGACTGCAGTTACCCAAAGGCAAGGCTTACCGGGACGAATTCTTCGGCGACGTGGAGACCTATCACCAGGACCTGACCGGCGTGCTGACCGGCGAGGCGGCACCCGGGGCGGAAAGCGTGACGCTGAAGGTGAAGTACCAGGGTTGCGCGGACGCCGGGATCTGCTACCCGCCGCAAACCCGCAAGCTGGTGGTGAGGTTGCCCGCCGTTGCCGGACTCGGCGGGCAATTTGGCCCGGGCAATGCCGGCGGCCTGCCGCGGTTCGGCCAGTCGGCAACGGCGCCCTCCGGCGCGGTCGAGGCCTTGCCGTTGCCGCAGGAACAGGCGTTCGCCTTCGAGGCCATCGCCTACGACGGCAACCAACTGCTGTTGCGCTTTACGCCGGCGCCGGGCTACTACGTATATCGCGACCGTACCTTGATGAAGCTGGAAGGCGCCAAGCACCTGGCGCTGGGCCGTCCGCAGTGGCCGAAAGGCCAGTCGCATCGCGATGAGCATTTCGGCGAGGTGGTCGTCTATTTCGACCAGGCCGAAGTGCCGGTGCCATTGCAACGCAGGTCGGGCGAAGCCGTCGACGCCACGTTGAAGGTGACGTTCCAGGGTTGCCAGAAGGACGGCATCTGCTATCCACCGATGACGCGTGCGGTGAAGCTGAAGATACCCAAGGGTGAAGTCACTTCCATCGCCGAGACAGCGGAAGGTTCGGCTCCGGCTCTGATTCCCGCTCTACCCGGCGCAAGCCCGAACGCCACCTCGCCCGCCTCGGATTCCGGTGCTGCCATCGCTCATGCTGCGGCTAGCGCCGATGCGCCCGAACAGGTCGCCCGCACCACTCCACCGGCCGACGTGCTGCGCAAAGCCGCAAAGTCGACCAGCGTCTGGTTGGCGCTGTTGCTGGCGCTCGCCGGCGGCCTGGTCCTGAACCTGATGCCCTGCGTGTTGCCGGTACTGTCGCTGAAAGCCTTGTCGCTGGCCGATAGCGGACGTAGCGGCGGCCATGCCCGCGCCAGCGCGCTCTGGTACACGGCCGGCGTGTTGCTGAGCTTCATCGCGATCGGCGCCATTGCATTGGCGCTGCGTGCGGCCGGACAGGCGCTGGGCTGGGGTTTCCAGCTGCAGCAGCCGCTGGTGATCGGTGCTTTGGTGTACCTGATGTTCGCGGTGGGCCTGAGCCTGTCGGGCGTGTTCGCGCTGGGCCATCGTTTCGCCGGAGCCGGGCACGAGCTCACGGCGCGCAGCGGCCCGGCCGGGGATTTCTTCACCGGCGTGCTGGCGGTGGTGATCGCCAGCCCATGCACGGCGCCGTTCATGGGCGCGGCGCTGGCTTTCGCCTTCACCGCGTCCACGCCGGTGGCGTTGCTGGTGTTCGCGTTCCTGGGACTGGGGCTGGCGTTGCCGTTCCTGCTGATCGGTTTCGTGCCGGGCCTGGCGCAGCGTCTGCCCAAGCCGGGCGCGTGGATGGAAACGCTGAAGCATTTCCTCGCTTTCCCGATGTATCTGACCGTGGTCTGGCTGCTGTGGGTGTTGGGAAAACAGCGCGGCGTGGATGCGATCGGCCTGGCGCTGGTCGGACTGGTGCTGTTGGCGCTGGGGTTGTGGTGGTACCAGCGCCTGCGCCTGCAGGCCGCGCCGCTGCGGCGCGCGCTGGCGGTGCTGCTGCTGCTGGCCTCGCTGGCGCCGCTGGTGCTGGTGCACCGCCTGCAAGGCCAAACCACGGCGCCGGCGGCAAATGCGGCAGAGGGCGTCGTTCCCTACTCGGCAGCCAAGCTGGCGGCATTGCGCGCCGAAGGCCGCGTGGTCTTCGTGGACATGACCGCCGACTGGTGCGTGACCTGCAAGGCCAACGAGAAGGCGGTGCTGGGACGCGAGGATTTCCGTACTTCCATGCAGCAGGCCGATGCGGTGTTGATGCAGGGCGACTGGACCAATGTGGATCCGGCCATCACCCAGTTCCTGGAAGCGCACCAGGCCGTGGGCGTACCGCTGTACGTCGTGTTCCCCAGCGATGGCGGCGAAGGCGAAGTCTTGCCGACCGTGTTGACCCAGGAGCTGGTGGCCAAGGCGCTGGCGCGCGCCAAACGATGAAGCTGACCACGACACGGATCTTGCTGGTTGCCGTCGTGGCCGGCGCGCTGGGTGTGCTCGCCAGTCTCTGGTGGGGCGGCAGTCCGCTGCTGCGCACCGAACCCGGCCAGCGCGCGTTGCAGGCGGCGATGGAAGCTTCCGCACCGGAACCTCCACCCGGGGTGAAGCCCGCGCGCCCGGGCGAACCGATGCCGGTCATCGCCCTTCCCGACTTGCACGGAAAGATCCAATCGCTGCCTCTGGCTTACCCGGGACGACCGCTGCTCATCAACGTGTGGGCCAGCTGGTGCGGGCCGTGCATAGAAGAGATGCCGGAGCTGGAGCGCTACGCCCGTACACAGGGGCCGGTAGGAGTCCAGGTGATCGGGTTGGCGCTGGATACGCCAGAGAACATCCGTCAATTTCTCGGCCGGGTGCCTGTGACGTACCCGATCCTGGTGGACAGTCCTGGGCCTGCCGACGCCAGCGTGTGGCTGGGCAACCGCAAGGGCGTGCTGCCGTATTCGGTGCTGGTCAGCGCTAACGGGAAGATCCTGAAGCAGAAGGTCGGGCCCTTCGCCCCCGGCGAAATCGACCGCTGGGCCCACCCACCCTGACGTGGGAGCGGCGTCCCGCCGCGAGCTTTTTCAACCGCGTTGGCCAATGCGCGATGTGCTGGCCTTATAGAAGCAAGAGCTCGCGGCGGGACGCCGCTCCCACGTCGGAACTTGACGGCAGTTTTGAAACAATTGTTTAAAACGCCAGTAACTTCTGCGAACTGGACAGTATTGGCGTCTTCACGCAGACTGCGGCGCTTCCGCTGGAGCGTTCGATGGCAAAGCTGCTGGTCCTGCACGGCCCCAACCTCAACCTGCTCGGCATCCGCGAGCCCGAGGTCTATGGCCGCACCACCCTGGCCGAGATCGACGCCGCGCTGGCGGCGCAGGCGGCGGCGGGCGGGCACCAGACGGAGAGCCTGCAGTCCAACGCCGAGCACCAGCTGGTCGACCGCGTGCAGGCCGCGCGCACCGACGGCACCGCCTTCATCCTGATCAATCCTGCCGCCTTCACCCACACCTCGGTGGCCCTGCGCGATGCGCTGGCGGCCGTGGCGATCCCGTTCATCGAGATCCACCTGTCCAACCCGCATGCCCGCGAGCCTTTCCGCCACCACAGCTACTTCAGCGATCTGGCGGTAGGCGTGGTCTGCGGTTTCGGCGCCGACGGCTACCGCTATGCGATGGAAGCCGCGCTCAAGCGGCTTCCCGCCTGACCTCACCCTTTCCTTTCCGACCCGCGCTGGCGACGGCACGGGCGTCCAACCACAGAGGCCAACATGGACCTGCGCAAGATCAAGAAACTCATCGACCTGCTGGAAGAATCCAATCTCGCCGAAATCGAGATCAAGGAAGGCGAAGAAAGCGTGCGTCTGGCACGCGTGCCCAAGGGCAGCTACCAGGCCTCCGCGCCGGTCTACGCCGCGCCGCCCGAAGCGCGCGCCGCCGCGCCCGCGCCGTTGGCCTCGCCCACCGAATCATCGACCGGCGGCAGTGCCAAGCCCGCCGGCAACGACCAGCCCGAAGGCCACGTGATGCGCTCGCCGATGGTCGGCACTTTCTACACCTCGCCCTCGCCGGACAAGCCCGCGTTCGTGACCATCGGCCAGTCGGTGAAGGCCGGCGAGACCCTGGCGATCATCGAGGCGATGAAGATGTTCAACCCGATCGAAGCCGACGTCTCCGGCACCATCCTGGCGGTGCTGACCGAAAGCGGTTCGCCGGTCGAGTTCGACCAGCCGCTGTTTGTGATCGGCTGATTGCCGGGAACCGGGAATGGAGAATGGAGAATCGTCAAAGCGGCCGCACGAGCGCCTGGAAGTCTGGCGCGACTCGATGGAACTGGTGGAAATGATCTACAAGATTTCTGGCAACTTCCCGGATTCAGAACGATTCGGGCTCACTTCGCAGATCAGGCGGGCTGCAGTCAGCGTCCCCTCCAATATCGCGGAAGGTGCAGCTCGTCGGTCCACTCCGGAATACCTTCGCTTTCTTTCAATCGCACGCGGCTCTCTTTCGGAAATTGCTACTCAAATCCAGATCGCAGTTCGGCTTGGCTATTCGAAAGCATCGCCCAGGCTCGATCAGTACGTCGACTTGATCTTTGCAAAGCTGACGGCCTTGATGAACGCGCTGCACAAACGCGGAGATGCATGATGTCGGCTCTTCCCCTATTCCCCATTCTCGATTCCCCATTCCCATGCTAGATAAAGTCGTAATCGCCAATCGCGGCGAAATCGCGCTGCGCATCCTGCGCGCCTGCCACACGATGGGTATCCGCACGGTCGCCGTGCACTCCACCGTGGACCGCAACCTCAAGCACGTGGCAATGGCCGACGAATCGGTCTGCATCGGCCCGGCGCCTTCCAGTGAAAGCTATCTCAACGTGCCGGCGATCATCGCCGCCGCCGAAGTCACCGATGCGCAGGCCATCCATCCCGGCTACGGCTTCCTCAGCGAGAACGCCGACTTCGCCGAACGCGTGGAGCAATCCGGCTTCATTTTCATCGGCCCCAAGGCCGACACCATCCGCCTGATGGGCGACAAGGTGGAAGCGATCCGCGCCATGAAGGCCGCGGGCGTGCCGTGCGTGCCGGGATCGGGCGGACCCTTGGGCGACGACATCGTCGCCAACACCAAGATCGCGCGCGAGATCGGCTACCCGGTGATCATCAAGGCCGCCGGCGGCGGCGGCGGACGCGGCATGCGCGTGGTCCATGCCGAGGGCGCGCTCAACAGCGCCATCAGCACCACCAAGGCCGAAGCCAAGGCCGCCTTCAGCAACGATCAGGTCTACATGGAAAAATTCCTGGAGAACCCGCGACATGTGGAGATCCAGGTGTTGGCCGACGGCCAGGGCGGCGCGATCCACCTGGGCGAGCGCGACTGCTCGATGCAGCGCCGTCACCAGAAGGTGGTGGAGGAAGCGCCGGCGCCGGGCATCAGCGAAGAACAGCGCAACGAGATCGGCCGGCTCTGCGTGGATGCCTGCATCCGCATCGGCTATCGCGGCGCGGGCACGTTCGAATTCCTGTACGAGAACGGCCGCTTCTACTTCATCGAAATGAACACCCGCATCCAGGTCGAGCACCCGGTGACCGAACGCATCACCGGCATCGATCTGGTCTGCGAGCAATTGAAGATCGCCGCCGGGCAGAAGCTGTCGATCAAGCAATCGGACATCGTGCTGCGCGGCCATGCCATCGAGTGCCGCATCAACGCCGAAGACCCCGATACGTTCGCGCCGAGTCCCGGCCTGATCTCAGGCTTCTATCCGCCAGGCGGCCCGGGCGTGCGCGTGGACACCCACATCTACACCGGCTACCGCGTGCCGCCCAATTACGACTCGATGATCGGCAAGCTGATCGTGCACGGGCCGGACCGCGAAACCGCCATCGCCCGCATGCGCGTGGCCTTGAGCGAAATGGTGGTGGACGGCATCAAGACCAACATCCCGCTGCAGCAATCGATCATGCGCGACACCGGCTTCCAGGCCGGAGGGCAGAACATCCATTACCTGGAAAAACGACTGGCCGAGCGCAAGAACAAGACCATCGCCCTGGTCTGAACCGGCCGACGGGTCGCTTCCCGACTTGCAGGCAAGCTGGGAAGCAAGAAAACTATTTCGTCGACGGCTGCTGGGTGCCGCGCAAAGGCCGCGCGGCGATGCTAGACACCGGACTGCCCACCACGATTTCTTCCGACGACCCGTCCGGCCACACGATCTTGAAGGTGCTGCCCGGCGGCAGCGAAGAGAACGGCACGCCGCTGGTGGCGCGATACACCGCCGCGACCTGGCTGGCGCCCTTGCTCCTGAGTTGCTCGGCCGAATCCACCGAAACCAACGAGACCTGGGTCAGGCCGCGGAATTCCGGCCGGGTGGTCTCGACCACCACACCCGCCGCCAGCGCGGCGTAGGCCACGAACAGCAGGACCCAGAACCCTTTCTTCGCTTTTTGCGCAAAGCGCCTATGAGTCATTTCGCAACTCCAGTACCTGTCATAAGGCTATCCACCAATCCGTTCAAATGGTCCGCTCCCTGCCTGGGCACGCCGGCATCGAGAACGAACGTGTAGAAATCCTGCGAGCTGTCGCGCGAACAGATCCCGCCGTTTACGCAGTACGACGTCATCAATACGCCGTCGGGGCTGCAATCGTTGCCAAGCCGACATGCGGCCAACAGCCACGCCAGTTCCGAATACTGGGTGCCGGAAACCCTGCCCAGATAAGCCTCTCGCCCGCTGCCGGCGATGCCCATGGCGGGCGAAATCGCGACGTAGGCCTCGGGATCGCCGGAGCGGCGCACGCGCTCCACCAGATCCTGCAAATAGTCGTTGCCCGGCAGCAAGGGCTCGCCCATCGCAAGCAGCGCCGCCTCGGCGGCCAGGCTGCCGGCACGCGCGGCATCCAGACGTTTGTCCCGCAACGCCTGCTGGGTGAAGCCGTCGGCGGGAACGAAACGCGCGCAGCGCTGGCTGACGCGGTCCCGCGCCGTGGCCATCGCTGCGGTCGAGACGCCGTTCAAATTCCGGATCGCTTGCGTATCGGCTGCGTAGCCGGCGGGGTCGCCGGCAAAGCCGGTGCAGTAGTCGAGCACCTGGCTCACCTTCCACAGCGCTTGCGCGTCGCCGCCTGTTTCGCGCACGCGCAGTGACTGCACGTAGGCATACAGGTCGCGTGCGCCTTCGAAATCGGCGCGGACCGGAGCGGAACTTCGGGAGTAGGCGCCCGCCGACGCCCGCAGATCATCGGCGGCAGCCAGGTCGTTGGATTGGGTCTTCAGGCCCGCAGTCAAACCCGTCGTATCGCCCAGCCCGCGATTCCAGCCCAACGCCACCAGCAACCCGGCCATGGCGAGCAGCAGGCACACGGATTTTGATTTCAACGACAGCATGGGGGTTGTTGGCTATCCACTTTCGCTACGCGCACCACGACAATGAAGGGCCATGGGGCCGCTGCTTTGGCTCTGGATACGGACGGCAGGCCCGATTCGACGCACGACATTTGATCGGCCGGGCCGTAGTCTAATGCAGAGCCCGTGCTGCATGGCGCGACCGGTTCCCGCGTTTTGACCAATCCACTGCGGTTTCCCCCTCATTTTGGACCGAACGGCAACATGCCCTATCTGGAACTCTCCCTACGCTGCAGCGAATCGGACCAGCCTCGCTACGAAAACGCGCTGGAGGACGTGGGCGCGCTGTCGGTGACCCTGCTGGACGCCGATGCCGACACCAGCAACGAGCACGCGATCCTCGAACCCGGAGTGGGCCAGACGCCGCTGTGGCATGCGCTGGTACTGACGGCGCTGTTTCCCGCCGAAACCAACGCGCTGGCGCTGCTGGCGGCACTGGAATCGTTCGATCCCGGCCTGGACTGGTCCAATGCCAGTTTCCGCGCCGTGGAGGACCAGGACTGGGAACGCGCCTGGATGGACCAGTACGTGCCGCTGCGTTTCGGCGCACGCACTTTCATCGTGCCGTGGAATCAGGCGCTTCCCGAAGAGGCCGACAGCGCCGATGCGGCGGTGGTGCGGCTGGATCCGGGCCTGGCCTTCGGCTCGGGCACCCATCCCACCACCGCGCTGTGCCTGCGCTGGTTGGACCGGCTGGCGGGAGACGGGCAACTGCGGGGCGCCCGCGTCCTCGATTTCGGCTGCGGCTCGGGCATCCTGGCCCTGGCCGCGCTCAAACTGGGCGCCGCCAGCGCCGTGGGCGTGGACAACGACCCGCAGGCGCTGACCGCCAGTGTCGACAATGCCGAACGCAACGATGTGGGCCAGCGGCTTAGGGTGTTCCTGCCGCAAGACGAACCGCTGGCAACCTATCCGGTCGTAGTCGCCAATATCCTTGCCTCTGCCCTGGATGCCTTGGCCGACACACTGGCCAAGCGCGTCGCACCCGGCGGGCGCATCGCGCTGTCGGGCATTCTGCAGGGACAGGAGGGCGAACTGCTGGTCCGCTACGCCCCATGGTTCGATCGCTTGACCGCTGAACAGGAGGGCGACTGGATGCGCATTGAAGGCGTGCGGAAAGCATGACGTTTCTTTTCTGTCTCCGCTCGGTCATGTTTGAATAGCCGCATGTTCTTTTCCTGCCCGCATTGCCGCGATCTGGTCGCCACCGACCGGGAAACCAATCTGCCCCCGGTCATGTGTCCGCGTTGCGGCGGCCGGCTGCGTGCGGACGTGCCGCGTGAGAAAGCTGCCACTGCCGTTGTCGCGAGCAGCGATGCGCCGGCGACAAGCGGGCCCAGCTTTGCCAGGCTTCTGCAAGAGGCCGGGGCCGTTCCCGCGACTCCGGAAACCGATACGCCGCTGTCCGAGGAAATGGCAGACGAAACAACGGACGAGGCACTTGCAGCGGCGACCGAAATCGAATCGCCCGTCCGCGTCGTTGAAGAACAATTGGCTGCCGTGGAGCACGATGAGACCGGGCCTGCCGCCGTAACCGATGAAATCGCAACGACAGCACCGGCGCTGGCCGCTCTGTCGCCGGCACCGCAATATGCAGGACCCAGCTTTGCCCGGCAGCGTGCGCAACCCGCGCTGCCTGCGCGCACTGCGAAATGGCAATGGGCCGCGTTGGTGATGCTGGCAGCGCTATTGGCGGTTCAAGTACTCGTCGCCGACCGCGCCCGCCTGGCCTCCGATGCGAACTGGAGACCGGTGATTGCTTCCTTGTGCGCGGTAGCCGGATGTTCCGTGCCAGCCTGGCACCAACCCGGTGCGTTCTCCATGCTGAGTCGCGATGTGAGTCCTATCCCCGATACCCAGGGCGGCCTGAACGTTCGCGCCACATTCCGCAACGATGCGCGGTGGCCGCAGTCTTGGCCGGTCTTGTTGTTGTCGCTGTCCGATGCCGATGGCCGCGTGCTCGGTTCACGCGCGTTTTCGCCCAAGGAGTACCTGGGCGCTGCTGCAACGCAAACCGAACTTGCGCCAGGCCAAAGCGCCCAGATCGCATTGAAGTTGCATGAACCGAACCCCGACGTGGTGGCGTTCTCGTTCGACTTCCGATAGGGCCTCTAACGCCAGCAGGTCCGGTAAACAAAATTTTCCAACAAAGGGATGCACCCGCGCAGATCACGCGCTAGACTCCCCTCCCCCCGTCGAAAGCCATGACCGGCCCGACGGTTCTCAAGCATCAATTGTCCTGCAACGCCATGGCCAGGGGATCGCCCTAAGTGAATGCCGCCGCCCGCCACGACACCAGCCGTGGCAATCCAAAACCCCCGCTGCGCGACCACGTTGCGCAATCGGTGCGCCGCTACCTGCGCGATCTGGACGGCAGCGATGCGGACGATGTGTACGAGATCGTGCTGCGCGAAATGGAAATTCCGTTGTTCGTCGAAGTGCTGAACCATTGCGAGGGCAACCAGAGCCGCGCCGCGGCCCTGCTGGGCATCCATCGCGCCACCTTGCGCAAGAAGCTGAAGGACTACGGCCTGGCCTGAGTTCGCTTGGCGAACAAGTCGGACCGCGCACGATGTTGCTGCGCTGCGGAAGTTATAATTCGCGCCACCTTCCCGCACCGCCCTTCCCATGACTTCCGAATCCAAGCCTGGCGCTCCCGTGAAAATCAGCCGGGCGCTGTTGTCCGTTTCCGACAAGACCGGTCTGGTCGAACTGGCCAGGGCGCTGGCCGCCCGCGATGTGCAACTCCTGTCCACCGGAGGCACCGCCAGGACATTGCGCGAGGCGGGTTTGGCAGTGCGCGATGTGTCCGAAGTCACCGGCTTTCCGGAAATGATGGATGGCCGGGTCAAGACCCTGCATCCGATGGTCCACGGTGGCTTGTTGGGGCGCAAAGGCACCGACGATGCGGTGATGGCCGAACACGGCATCGCCCCGATCGATCTGCTGGTGCTGAATCTGTATCCGTTCGAAACCGTCACCGTCGATCCGGCCTGCACGCTGGAGCAGGCGGTGGAGAACATCGATATCGGCGGGCCGGCGATGCTGCGTTCGGCGGCCAAGAATTTCGCGCGGGTGGCCGTGGCCACCGACCCGGCGCAGTACGCCGGCATCGTGCAGGAACTGGACAGCAACGAGGGCGCGCTGTCGGCCGCTACGCGTTTCGCGCTCTCGGTCGCCGCCTTCAATCGCGTCGCGCAGTACGACGCGGCAATCAGCAATTACCTTTCGGCAGTCACCGACGCCTCCTCAGCAGTGCCGGTGCGCAACGAATTTCCCGCGCAGATGAATTCCACTTTCGTGAAGGTCATGGATCTGCGCTATGGCGAAAACCCGCACCAGGCCGGCGCCTTCTATCGCGACTTGGGCCCAGTGCCCGGCACGCTGGCCACGTTCGAACAACTGCAGGGCAAGGAACTGAGCTTCAACAACCTGGGCGATGCCGATGCGGCGTGGGAATGCGTGCGCCAGTTCGACGCACCCGCCTGCGTGATCGTCAAACACGCCAATCCCTGCGGCGTGGCGGTGGGCGTGGCCTGCGGCGATGCCTACGAACTCGCTTACGCCACCGACCCCACCAGTGCCTTCGGCGGCATCATCGCCTTCAACACCAAACTGGACGCGGCCACCGCCAAGGCGATCCTGGACCGGCAGTTCGTCGAGGTGCTGATCGCGCCGGATTACGAACAAGGCGCGCTGGACTACGCGGCCAAGAAGGCCAACGTGCGCGTGCTGAAGATCCCGCACGGGGCGGGCTTGAACAACTACGACAGCAAGCGGATCGGCTCTGGCCTGCTGCTGCAGTCTTCCGACAACCGCGGCATGACGCTGGGCGAACTGAAGGTCGTCACCAAGCGCGCGCCGAGCGAGGCCGAACTTCGCGACCTGCTGTTCGCCTGGCGCGTGGCCAAGTACGTGAAGTCCAACGCCATCGTCTACGCCAGAGACAACCGTACCATCGGTGTCGGCGCCGGGCAGATGAGCCGCGTGGTCAGCGCCAGGATCGCCGGGCTTAAGGCCGAGGAAGCGCACCTGGTGGTGCCGGGTTCGGTGATGGCCTCCGATGCCTTTTTCCCGTTCCGCGACGGCATCGATGCGGCGGCAGCGGCGGGCATCAAGGCGGTGATCCAGCCGGGCGGTTCGATGCGGGACAATGAGGTTATCGCTGCGGCGGATGAGCACGGGTTGGCGATGGTGTTTACGGGTGTGCGGCACTTCAGGCACTGAATTTTTTCCCTTCTCCCCTCGGGAGAAGGTGCCCGAAGGGCGGATGAGGGCGCGACGAAGGGAGAGTGGTGACGATCATGGGATAAATGAAGAGCCGGCGAATGTTCTTGCTGGTTCGCCTTTATCCCTCCACCGCACCCTCGCCCCAACCCCTCTCCCGAGGGGAGAGGGGCTATAAATCACTGACTCCTGTTTTCGCAGGAGACGAAAAGAGGTTGAGGCTCAGCATGAAAGTTCTGGTCATAGGCTCAGGCGGCCGCGAACATGCCCTGGCATGGAAACTGGCGCAATCCGAACGCGTCGTGGAAGTCATCGTGGCACCCGGCAACGCGGGCACCGCGACCGAACCCAAATGCCGCAACGCCAATGTGGCCGTGAACAACATCGACGGACTGCTGAACCTGGCGCAGAACGCGAAGGTGGATGTCACCGTGGTCGGCCCGGAGATTCCGCTGGTTGCCGGCGTTGTGGATCGTTTCCGTGAAGCCGGCCTGCGCATCTTCGGGCCCACTGCCGCAGCGGCGCAGTTGGAAGGCAGCAAGGCCTACGCCAAGGATTTCCTGGCCCGGCACGGAATACCGACCGCGTTCTATTCGGTGTTCACTGAGGTCGAGCCCGCACTGGCCTATGTGCGCGACAAAGGCGCACCCATCGTGGTCAAGGCCGATGGCCTGGCCGCGGGCAAGGGCGTGATCGTGGCGATGACGCTGGCCGAAGCCGAAGCCGCCGTCACCGACATGCTGTCGGGCAACGCCTTCGGCGATGCCGGCGCGCGCGTGGTGATCGAGGAATTCCTGGACGGCGAGGAAGCCAGCTTCATCAGCATGGTCGACGGCGTGACCGCCCTGCCGATGGCCACTTCGCAGGACCACAAGCGCGTGGGCGATGGCGACACCGGCCCTAACACCGGCGGCATGGGCGCCTATTCGCCCGCACCGGTGGTTACCCCGGAGGTGCACGCACGGGTGATGCGCGAAGTGGTCGATCCCACCGTGCAGGGCATGATCGCCGACGGCGTTCCCTTCACCGGTTTCCTGTACGCCGGGCTGATGATCGATGCGGCCGGTGCGCCCAAGGTGATCGAGTTCAACGTGCGCTTCGGCGATCCGGAGACGCAGCCGGTGATGATGCGTTTGCAGTCCGATCTGCTCGAACTGGTGGAGGCGGCCATAGACCGCCGACTGCACGAAACAGAAGTGCGCTGGGACCCGCGTCCTTCGCTGGGCGTGGTGATGGCGGCGCAGAACTATCCGGATACGCCGCGCCTGGGCGATGTCATCAACAGCTGGGACGTGCCCGATGTGGCCGACACCAAGGTTTTCCACGCCGGCACCCGCATCGAGGGCGATCACGTGGTGACCACCGGCGGCCGCGTGTTGTGCGTCTGCGCGCTGGGCGACACCGTGGCCGACGCGCAGCGCAAGGCCTATGAGGAAGTGTCCGGGATTTCCTGGAATGGGGAATTCCACCGCCACGACATAGGCTGGCGGGCGATCGCGCGCGAAAAATCCTGACCCGTAGGAGCGCCCCATGGGCGCGAGCTCTTGGTGAGCGCGGGCCGTCACGTCGGCCAAGTTGACAAGCTCGCGCCCGTGGGGCGCTCCTACGAATTTGCTGTTGAGGTCTGCTAGGCTCCGCGCATCCAAGGAGCGCGCATGTCGAGCCACAGCCAATTCGCCTTATTGAAACAGCGGCGCTTCCTGCCGTTTTTCGTGACCCAGTGCTTCGGCGCCTTCAACGACAACGTGTACCGGCAGGCCATCATTGGCCTGCTGTTCTATCTGGGCGTGAATGCGGAAGAGCGCACGCTGTACACCAATCTGGCGCCGGCGCTGTTCATCCTGCCGTACTTCCTGTTTTCGGCCACCGCAGGCCAGATCGCCGAGAAGCTGGAAAAATCCAAACTGATCCGCATCACCACCACGATGGAAATCGTGATCATGTCGCTGGCGGCGATCGGTTTCCTGACCCAGAACATGATCGTGCTGCTGGTGGCGCTGTTCTGCACCGGCCTCCAATCCACGCTGTTCGGACCGGTGAAGTATTCGATCCTGCCCTCGGTACTCAAGCCTGAGGAACTGACCGGCGGCAACGGCCTGGTGGAAATGGGCACCTCGATTTCCATCCTGGTCGGCATGATCTTCGGTGGCCTGATCTTCAAGCTTGCCGGCGATCAAGGCCCGGTGGTCGCCGCAACCGCCATTGTCGTGCTTGCCGTCAGCGGCAACCTGGCAAGTCGCGCGATTCCCCGGGCCGAGGCAGGCGCGCCCGACCTGAAGATCAACTGGAATCCGATTCCAGAGTCGCTGGCGGTACTACGCCTGGCGAAGAAACAGGTGGCGGTGCGCAATTCGATCCTGGGCGTGTCCTGGTTCTGGTTCATAGGCACGGTGCTCACTTCGCAGTTGCCGACCTACGCCGAAGTCAACCTGGGCGGCTCGGAGACGCTCTACATCTTTGCCTTGGCGTTGTTTTCGATAGGCACCGGCGTCGGCTCGCTGCTGTGCGAAAAGCTCTCGGCGCGTACGGTGGAGATCGGGCTGGTGCCATTGGGCGCGTTCGGCATCAGCGCGTTTCTGCTGGACTTGTACTTCGCGCGCAGCGGCGCCGCGTCGCTGTCGGGCCTGGAGGTCATGCAGTTCGTGCGTGCGCCGGGCAGCGTGCGGATCATCGTGGATCTGGTGGGCATCGGCTTGTTCACCGGATTCTTCGTGGTGCCGCTGTTCGCGCTGATCCAGAGCCGCACGCCGCGCGAAGAACTGTCGCGCGTGATCGCGGGTATGAATATCCAGAACGCGGCGTTAATCGTGCTTGCGGCGGTGCTATGCATCATCGTGCAGCGTTTCCTGGGTTGGACCATCCCGCAGGTATTCCTTGCCCTGGCCATCGCCAACGCGGTGGTGGCGATCTACATCTTCACCCTCGTCCCCGAATTCCTGATGCGTTTCCTCAGCTGGGTGCTGGTGCGCGGCCTGTACAAGCTGCGCCTGCACGGCATCGAAAAGAACGTACCCGACGAAGGGGCCGCGTTGCTGGTCTGCAACCACGTCAGCTACATGGACGCGCTGATCCTGTCGGCCAGCGTGCCGCGGCCGGTGCGCTGGGTCATGTACTACAAGATCTTCAACATCCCGGTGATGAGCTGGATCTTCCGCACCGCCAAGGCCATCCCCATTGCCGGCGCGCGCGAGAACCCGGAACTGATGCAGCGCGCGTTCGACGAAATCGATGCGGCGCTGGCCGATGGCCAGCTGGTGGGCATTTTCCCGGAGGGCGCCTTGACCCGCGACGGCGAAATAGCGCCGTTCAAATCGGGCCTGGAAAAAGTTCTTGAGAAAAGACCAGTGCCGGTGGTGCCGCTGGCGCTCAAGGGCATGTGGACCAGCATGTGGAGCCACCGCGACGGGCGCATGGCCCGCACGCGCGTACCGCGCCGCTTCCGCGCCCCTATCGAGGTGGTTGCGGGCGAAACCATCGATGGCAACGGCGCCACGGCCGAACAGCTTGAGGCGCGTGTGCGCGAACTGCGCGGGAACCAAGCGTAGCGTCGGAAACCTCGACGATCCGTTTAAGTGCGGCCTGCGTTCGGTTACGCTGCCAGCGGGGAAACTTGGATCAATCGAAGCCCGGACTCGTCTGCGAGTCCGGCTTGACAGGAGTGTTGTATGAGTTACGTGCCTCCGCCTCCGGGCGGCCACCAGGAATACATTCCCAACCACTTGGTCTGGGCGATCTTGAGCACCTTGTTCTGCTGCCTGCCCTTGGGCATCGTGTCCATCGTCTACGCTTCGCAGGTGGACGGGAAGCGGGGAGCAGGCGATATCGCCGGCGCGCGCGAAGCCTCGGACAAGGCGAAGTTCTGGGCCATGCTTTCGGCAGGGTTGGCAGTGATCCCGATCCTGCTGTATCTGATTTTCCTGATCGTGCTGGGAGTGGTGGGCGGACTGGGCGGACTGAATTAGACTGTCGCCGACGTCCACCCTGTCCCAGCAACATCCAGAACGGAGAATCCAGATGAGCTACGTACCGCCGCCCGCATCCGCCGCCGCCCCCGGCAGCGTTCCCAATCACCTTGCCTGGGCCATCATTTCCACCGTACTGGCTACCTGCCTGTGCTGCCCGCTGGGCCTGGTCGGCATCGTGGCGATCGTGTTCTCCAGCAAGGTCAACAAGCTGCTGGCGCAAGGCGACATCGCCGGCGCGCAGCGCGCTTCGGCCACCGCCAAGACCTGGTGCTGGGTCGCCACTGCGCTGGCCATCATCGGCGTGGCGTGGACGACTTACAGCCTGACCATGGGCGACGGTTTTGCCCAGTACCAGCAGATCATGGAGCAAGTGCAGTCGCAGTGATCGCAACACTGAAGCCCTTGCATATAGCTGGACTGACAGCGGCCGCCCTGGCGGCCGTTGTCGGTTTCTGGCTGTTGCGCAATTTCGATCCCAACGCGGCCAACAGCCCGTTCCCCGAATGCATGTTCCATGCTTTCACCGGCTGGTACTGCATCGGTTGCGGCATGACCCGCGCGCTGCATGCGCTGGCGCATGGCGACTTGCCGCTGGCGTTTTCGATGAATCCGCTGGCGATGACGATGTTGGCCATCTCGCCTTTGCTGGCCGCATGGAAACTGGGCTGGCAGCCGGCCTGGTTGCGGCCTTTGATCGCAGTGGTGGCCGAGCCGAAATTCTGGCTGGTGCTGCTGCCGCTCTATTGGATTGGGCGCAACCTGCCGTGGTTTCCTTTTACCTTGTTGGCGCCTGGGTAAAAGACGCTACTGCGGAAAGATGCCGTTTGCCGTCCATGGCGCTGCAATATCGGCTTCGGAAAGTCCGTTCGCTGACCTGCGAGGCAGTGCCTCGCAAGCAGGTCAGCTCACCCACCCAGCAACCACGAACAACGCCAGCACCGCCATCCACAACAGCAGGATGCGCCAGACCAGACTCATGGCGTCGCGCAGTTCGGGCAGTTCGCGCATGGCCTGCACCATGCCTTCCTCGGCGTATTCCTCGGCTTCTTCGGCCAGCTCGCTCTTGACGCTGGCGCGCGCGGCCGCGCCCAGGAAAGCGCTATCCAGTTGCAACTGGTTGCCGCGCGCTTCGCGCCATGCGTTGAAGACCGCATCGAAATTGCCGACCAGCGCCATGGACAGCGTCATCAACTGGGCTACCGGCCAGTCCAGCACCGCATACAGGCCCCGCGCGCCTTCACGTGTTTCGCCGGGCAAGGTTGGCGCGAATTCGCCTTCGGCCGAAAACGCGGTCAGCCGGTACAGCAAGGCGCCCACCGGCCCCAACAGCAGAAACCAGAACAGCACGCCGAACCAGCGATGCAGCGCGTTGCGGAACACGGCCTCGACCAGCGCCGGGCCATCGGCCGCGACGGCCACGCCGTCCGGCCACAGTTGCGCGATGGTCGCGCGCCGCGTGGGAGGATCGTGCGCATCGATGATCGCTTCCACGTCGATATCCAGATCGCGCGGCCCCCAGGCGTAGACCAGCGCGAAGATTCCGAACAGCAAGCCCAGGAAACCCAACACCAGCGTGGGCGCGCGCAGCGCCCACTGCAGCAGGGCGACGATCAGCAGCGGCGGCAGCAACGCTATCGCTATGCCGTAGCGTCCGCGCCAGAAACCGGCTTCGCCCGCTTGCGCATCCAGCCAGCGCAGCCAGTGGCCGTACCAGTGATAGCGGCGCGCGGCCGTCACCAGCGCTGGCGCCACATGCCCCAGCACCAATGCGATGACGACGGCAACCAAAGTGATCGACATGGGTGTCCCTCCGTGGGCGATTCTAGCTTGGCTTGCCGTGAACGGCGGGTAGCGGCAGTAGGTCGGGGCTACGCCCCCGACGCGCGTTACGTCCGGTGAATCAGCGTGCGTCGGGGGCGTAGCCCCGACCTACTGCTTGCTTTGGTACCAATGTTCGATAAGCGAACGCGCGATGGAGATGCGCGGCGACAACAGCACTCCCGACGCATCCTCGCCCTTGCGCTGGCGCGCCGCGGCGATCTCTTCTACGGTGAACCAGCGCGCGTCTTCCAGCTCGCCGTCCACCTGCGGCGCGTCGGGTTCGGCGTCGGCGACGAAGCCCAGCATCAAGGCGCCGGGAAACGGCCACGGCTGCGCGCCCAGGTACCGGCAACTACGCACGCGCACGCGGGTTTCCTCGAACACTTCGCGCACCACGGTCTGTTCCAGCGATTCGCCCGGCTCGACGAAACCGGCGATCACCGAATAACGCTGCGCAGGCCAATTGGCCTGCCGGCCAAGCAACAGGCGCTCGCCGTCGCTGACCGCCACGATCACTGCGGGATCGACCCGCGGGTAATGATCTGCGCCGCATTTGGTGCAGTGGGCCACGTAACCGGCGCGGCGGAATTCGATGGCCCCGCCGCAGATACCACAGTAGCGCGTGCGACTGCGCCAGTGCTGCATGGCCCGCGCGAAGGCGAAGGCGCTGGCCTCGGCAGCCGGCCACGAGGCGGCGGCGCGGCGCAGGTCGATGCGTTGCGGCGCGGCCAAGGGCAGCGCGTCGGCATCCAGCGAGAACCAAGCGGTGTCGCCCTGCATTCCAAGCAACACCGCCGTCCCTGGTCCGCCGCCTAGCGCGGTGCCGGTGACGATCAACAGCCTGCCGGCTTCGTCGGCGAAGGCGTTGCCGTCGGCGTCCAGCACGATCACGCGCGCCTGCGGCCACAGCCGCGCCAGCGCATCGGCGTCGTCGCGCAAGGCATCGGCGCGGTTTAGCGGTTCGCCGGTAAAGGCGAATCCGGAAAGTTCTGCGGGGAATTGGGGGCGGATGTCTGTCACGGCGCAGGCATGATACGCGGCGACAGCGGCGCGCTCACATGCTGAAGCTGCTTCCGCAACCGCAGGTGGTCTTGGCGTTGGGATTGCGGATCACGAATTGCGCGCCTTGCAGGCTCTCGGTGTAATCCACTTCCGAACCCATCAGGTACTGCAGGCTCAGCGGATCCACCAGCAGGGTGACCTGGTCGGTATCCACGGCCACATCGTCGTCGGCGCGGTTTTCGTCGAACTCGAAACCGTACTGGAAGCCCGAACAACCGCCGCCCTGGATGTACACGCGCAGGGCCAGCGACTGGTTGCCTTCCTCGCTGATCAACTCGCGCACCTTGGCCGCGGCCGCATGGGTGAAATTCAGCGGGCGGTCCAGCGACTGGTAGTTCGGCGCAGGCGCAGCGCCTGGCAGGGAAACGAGCGTGCTCATGGCATCAGGATGGGGCCGGACGGCTGCCGGTTCAAGCGCGGGCGACCAGCGCGCACCTCAAGGCGTGGGCGCCGCCGTCGCGCCGGCCAGCGAATCGGCCCAGGAGAAGGACTGCTCCAGGGCGCTGCCGCTTTGCGGGACAAGGCGTACGGCAACGCGGGTGGGTTTGAAATCGGCCGGCAGCATCAGGTCGCCCTCGACCTGCTGGAAATATTTGAACGAGTACTCCACGCCCGGCGCATTGGGCTGCTGGCGCAGATCGGCCCACACCAGCCGCTGCAGCTTGCCCGCGCGGGTGCCTTCCACCGAAACCAGCAGGCGTCCGGCATTGACCGCGCCACGGTTGAGGTTCTGGGTCAGGGTGGCGACGAAATGCCAGGTCAGGTCGCTGGAGGGCTGCAATTGCAGCTCGTGCACCGCCAGGCCGCGGCGCTGGGCGGTGGCGCCCACGAAACGCTCGTAGAAGGCCACGTCGGCGCGCAGGCCGGCGATTTCCTCGTCGCGCTCGGCCAGCGTGCTCTGCAGGTCGCCGTTGGCGTCGCGGCTGATCTGGTCGGAACGGGCCAAGGTGGCGGCGCGCTGTTCCAGCTGGTCGATCTTGCGTTGCTGGGCTTGCAGTTGCGCGGGCGTGGGCTGGCTGGCGTCGGCGCCGCCGAACACCTTCCAAAGCCCCCAACCGCCGAAGACCAGCGCCAGAAAGAGCAATGCCGCCGTGGTGTACAGGGTGCCGCGCGCCAGGGGCGACAGCGGCTGCATCTGCGGTTTGGCCTGGGTCGGAGCGGGCGGATCGATCATGGCCCAGCATAGCCCTTGCGGGTTAAGGAACCTCTGAACAACCCGGCCGGCTCCCTTCCCGGCCCGTCAGCCGCTGGAAGCCACCAAGGTGGCGACCGGCGCCGCCGCGGTTTCGGCATCCACATGGATCAGCCGTCCGGTCAGCGTGGCGCCCGCGCGCATTTCCACGATCCGGTAGTGCACGTTGCCGGTCACCCGCGCCTTGGCCGCCAGTTCGACCCGTTCGGCCGCGTACACATCGCCTTGCAGCTGGCCGTTGAGGATCACCACCGGCACCTGCACTTCGCCCTCGATCCTGCCCTGCTCGGCCAAGGTCAGCACGGCACGTTCGCCCTCCTCGGCGATGACCTTGCCGTGGATGCGGCCTTCCACATACAGGCCGCCGCTGAAGACCAGATCGCCATGGATCGTGACCTGGGGGCCGATCAACGTGTCGATGGCATGGCCGTCGGGAAGGATCGGCTTGTTCTTGAACATGGAAGGTCTCCGCTGGCGACTAGGGTAATAAATGGGCTTACAGAATGAGGAACACGGTGCTCAGGTATTGGCGCGCTTCCAGTCGAAGGCCTGTTCCACCGCCACGTCCTCGCCATCCAGCAGCACGCGTACGCGCTGCGGCGTGAAGTCGCTGGGCAGCATCACCTGGCCTTCCAGGCTCTGGAAATAGCGGAACGAGAACCCCTGCCCCTGCATGCCAGGGCGCTGGTTCAGTTCGGCCCAATCGACCGTTGCCAACTTGCCGGCGCGCACGCCTTCAAGCACGAAGCGCATCCGACCCTGGCTGATCGCGCCGCGGTTGAGGTTCTGGGTCAGCACGATCTGGTAGTGCCAGGCGCTGCCGGCGCCCGGGGCGAATTCCGAGGAAAACACGTTCAGCCCCTTGCGCTGCTGGGTAGGACCCACCAGGCGTTCGTAGAAGGCCACGTCCGCGCGCAGGGCGGAAATTTCCTCGTCGCGCTCGGCCAGCGCGCCCTGCAGATCGCCGTTGGCGTCGCGGCTGATCTTGTCGGACACGGCCAGGGTGGTTTCGCGCTGGCTCAATTGTTTCAAGCGGTCTTGCTGGTCGGCCAGCTGCTGCTCGGCGCTGCGCATGCGCGCCGTCGCCTCGGCCAGGGTGGGCGCCGCGCGCAGGCCCGCCCAATGCCAGGCCAGACCCAACGACGACAACCAGATCGCGGCGACCGCCACGAGCCAGGGCCAGCGGCGCGTCTGCCGGCGTTGCACGATCTGGTAGCGGGAGGGAGTCGCGGGCATCGGGGGAGTCCGGATTTCAATACTGGATGAAGCCTGGGAAGCATTGGCCACCCAGGCGGACACGCATCCGGCGACACCCGAAACGGCTCAGGTAGCGCCCGGGCAACGGGCCTATACTCGGTAACGGCTGGACGGCCCCCTGTGATCGTCCGCCGCGGTCCAGTCTAGGCGAATCCTCCTTATGTCCGAAGCGCATCTTTTCGTAATTGGGATCCTGTTGGCATGGATGGCCGGGATCCGCGTGTACCTGACCGTATTCGGGCTGGGCGTGGCCGGCGCATTGGGCTGGCTGGACCTGCCGCCCGCGCTGCAGGTGACCGAATCCTGGTGGGTCCTGGGCGCCTCGGGCGCACTGGCGCTGACCGAGTTCTTCGCCGACAAGATTCCAGGGGTGGACTCGGGCTGGGACCTGCTGCAGACACTGGCGCGGGTACCGGCGGGCGCTTTCCTGGCCGCGGCCACGCTGTCGCCCGACGGCCAACTGGGCGCCGGCGCCCTGGCGGCCGGCGCCGGCGTGGCGCTGACCAGCCATCTATTGAAAAGCGGTTCGCGCGCCTTGCTCAACACTTCGCCTGAGCCCGTCAGCAACTGGACCGCTTCGGTGACCGAGGATGTCGTGGTAGTCGGCGGCCTGTCGCTGGCCTTCGCACACCCCTGGCTGGCGTTGGCGCTGGTGGTGGGGGTCAGCGTGGTGCTGGCGTTGGCGGTATGGTGGGTCTGGCGCAAACTGTCGCGGGGACTTCGCAGCCTGATGCAGGGCCCCACGCCCATACCCGGACCGATGGACGGGCCAAGGGCATGACCGGCGCCCACAATCTTGTGAACTTCGTCGCATAATGGGCTCATGCTTGGGGAAGCCTGATGTCAGCCATTGAACCCACATCCCGTCCGCAGGACGAGCCGCTACGCTCCCGACTGCGCGCCGAAAAACCACCGTCGCATTACTGGCGTCGGTGGACCGAAGACGCGCCTGCGGAAGAGCCGGCGACCGTCCTTGCCGCCAACGACGCTCCGGCCCCCGAGCCGGACGCAGCCGACGAGAACATCGCCACCATGCCCGCCGCCGCCAAAGACACGCGTAAACACGAAACCGGCGAAACGCCTTTCCGCATATTGATCGTGGAAGACGATCGCGGACAGGCGCTGTTCGCCCAGAGCGTGCTGCATGGCGCAGGCATGCAGGCCGAAGTGGAGATGGCGCCGGACGCGGTGATCGGGGCGATCGAACGTTTCAAGCCCGACCTGGTCCTGATGGACCTGCATATGCCCGGCCGCGACGGCATGTCGCTGACCTTGCAGATCCGCCAGCGTCCGGAGCTGCTGCATCTGCCCATTGTGTTCCTGACCGGCGATCCGGATCCGGAGCGCGAATACGAAGTACTGGAAAGCGGCGCCGACGATTTCCTTACCAAACCCATCCGCCCGCGTCACCTCATCGCCGCGGTGTCCAACCGCATCCAGCGTGCGCGCCAGCGCGCGCCATTGGCCGCTGCGCCGCAGTTGACGCTGAACCCGGAAACAGGCCTGCCCACCCGCGCCTACCTGATGCAGCAGCTGGGCAACGCGCTGGAGGAAAAAACGCCAGGCGGCCTGTTCTTCATAGAGATCAGCGGCACCCTGGGTTTGCGCGAGCGCTACGGCTACGCCAACTTCGAAAACCTGATGGCCGCCGCAGGACGCCAATTGGCGCTGGCTGCCGCGCCGCATCCGCTTGCGCGATTGAACGACAACAGTTTCCTGGCCCTGGCCAAGGATCTGGACGCCGAGAGCATGGCCGCATTCGCGCGCAGATTGCGCGAACAACTGGGCCAGCACGATTTTCCGGTGCGCGCCGACGAAACCCTGCGCTTGGCCGGCGCCGTGGGCTATGCGGAAGTGCCGCATACGTTCTCCGACACCGGCAGCGCGCTGGAAGCCACCGAACGCGCCGCATTGCTGGCCCGCCAGCAGTCCGAAGGCATCGCCGCCTACACGCCGCCGGCGGCCAATGAAGAAGGCCTTTCGCTGCTGGACGCGGATCTGGAGCTGGCCTACCAGCCCATCGTCTCGGTGGCCGGCAACAACCTGGCGCAGTACCAGGTGTTTCTGCGCATGCGCCAGGCCGATGGAACGCTGGTGCCCGCCGCGCAGGCGGTGCCGGCGGCGGAAATGGCCGGCCGCATCGTCGAGCTGGACCGGCAGGTGATCGAGCGGGTGCTGGACCTGCTTTCCCAATCGCAGAGCGAGGGCAGGCTGCTGCGCTTGTTCGTCTCGCAATCGCCGCGTTCTCTGGCGCGCGAGGCGTTCGCCGATTGGCTGTTGCAGGAGATCGCCGCACGCGGCATCGAAGGCACTTCGCTGATCATCGACCTGCGCCTGGACGATGCCCTGATCCATTCGGTGACGCTGCGGCAGTTCTGCAACCGGCTGATGACCGCCGGCGTGCAGTTCTGCCTCAGCCAGTTCGAACCCGGCCGCGAAGCCGAAGCGCTGCTCACCCAGTTGCCGCTAGGCTACCTGCGCGTGGCCAGCCGCTATGCCGCTGCCCACAACGACCCGGCTCTGCGCGACCAGTTGCGCGGGATGATCGATCTGGCCCACCGCATGGGGCTGCAAGTGATCGGTCAGCAGATCGAAGACCCCCAGGCCGCGGCCGCGATGTGGATGGGCGGCGTCGACTTCATACAGGGCAACCTGGTGCAGGGAGTCGGTAGCGACCTGGGCTTCGATTTCCACAACGCGGTCTTGTAGCGATGAACCGCCCCGGGCGCCTGCCCGTGACGCCATGGCTGGCCCTGGCGGCGATCTTGCTGACCGTGGCCGCGATGGTGCTGCCCTGGTTGGGCGTGGCCGGACCGTGGCGCTGGGTGGCGCTGGCCAGCGCTGGCGTTGCCGGCTTGATGATCCTGGTGGTCGCCTTGCGCATGCGCAGGCTGGCCGCGTTCCACGAAGGCACCGAAGCGCGCGCGGCGATGGCCGAATCCGAACGCGACAACCTGCAAAAGGACCTGCAACGCCACGACCGCCTGGAGCAGCAACTGCTGCTGGCCAAGCAGGCGGCCGAATCGGCGGTGCTGGCCAAGGGCGAATTCCTGGCCACCATGAGCCACGAAATCCGCACGCCGCTCAACGGCATCGTGCCGATGCTGGACCTGCTGTCGCGCGCGGCGCTGCCGCCGGATCAGCGCGACATGCTCAACACCGCCAGCGCCTCCTCGCAGCAGTTGCTGCGTATCGTCGACGACATCCTCGACTACTCCAAGCTGGAAGCGAACAAGCTGGAACTGGAAATCACCGGTTTCAACCTGCGCGAAGTGCTGGACGGCGTGCTGCAGCTGATGCAGCGGCCGGCCGAGAACAAGAACATCCGCCTCAACCTGCAGCTGGACCCCGCCGTGCGCCTGCCCGTGCGCGGCGACCCGGTACGCATGCGCCAGGTGCTCAGCAACCTGATCGGCAACGCGGTGAAGTTCACCGAACGCGGCACGGTCACCGTCAACGTGCGCAGGCTGGGCGAAACCGCGGCCCAGCACCTGCTGCGCTTCGAAGTGCGCGACACCGGCATCGGCATCGATGCCGAAGCGCAGACACGGCTGTTCAATTCCTTCAGCCAGGCCGACGCCTCCACTACCCGCCTGTACGGTGGCACGGGGCTGGGCCTGGCCATCTGCAAGCGCATCATCGACCTGATGGGCGGACGCATCGGCGTGCTTTCCGAACCGGGTCGCGGCTCCACGTTCTGGTTCGAAGTGCCGCTGCTGAAAGTGATCGGCGATATGCGCGCCCAGGATTCCAGCCTGGAACTGACCCGCGCCCTGCTGGTCAGCCCCGAAGCCCGCCTGCGCCAGCGCCTGTCGATCCTGTTGCCCAGCTGGGGCATCCAACTGACCTGCGTCGATACCACCCAGGAAGCGCTGGAGCGATTGCGCTCGATCCCTGCGCCTGGCGCGGGCGCGGCGACTTTTTCCATCGTCCTGGGCGATCTTTCCTCCATCCGCGCCAGCGCGCGTGCACTGCATCGCGGCGTCACCCGCAACAACGCCAGCGATAAAGTGCGCATGGTCTGGCTGTACGGCGACGAGGAGATTCCCGATGAACTGCGCGACGGCAGCATCCTGCTGCCGCGCCAGTCCCACGGCGCCGATCTGCATGCCGCGCTCTCTTTCGCGCCGCCGGCCCTGCAGGCGGCGGAGGTGGGTTTCGAAGAGATTCCGCAGCGCGACGATCTGGCCGCCGAGCGAAAAGCGCCAGTGGCTGCGAGCCCGGCATCGGCGTTGCCCGATGCCGATGCTTCCGCCGCCAACAGTACGGTCGGCGGATCGGCGGTCGCGACCCGCCTGCTGTTGGTGGAAGACAACCCGGTCAATCTGGCGGTCGGCGAGAAGCTCCTGTCCGTCCTGGGTTACAGCTGCGACATCGCCGTCAATGGCCAGATCGCGCTCGAGAAAATGGCGACCGGCCGTTACAGCCTGGTGCTGATGGACTGCCAGATGCCGGTGCTGGACGGTTATTCGGCCACCCGCGAATGGCGCGACCAGGAAGTGCTGCAGGGATCGACGATGCGCCTGCCGATCGTGGCCATGACCGCCAACGCCATGGCCGGCGACCGCCAGCGCTGCCTGGATGCGGGCATGGACGACTATCTGTCCAAACCGGTGTCGCGCGAACAGTTGGAAAACTGCCTGCAGCGCTGGTTGCCGGGGCGAGCCAATTTCGGCGTGCGCACCCTGGCCCAGCCTGTCGTCGAAGCAAGCGTCGTCGCCGCGCCCACACCGGCGCGCCCCGCCGTGCCGTCGAGCTTCCCGGTGCTCGACCACAGCATGCTGGACGAACTGCAGGAAATCGCCGGCGAAGAAACCGTGCGCATCGTCGGCCTGTTCCTGGAAGACGCCCCGCGGCTGATCGCGCGATTGGAAGCGGCCTCCACCATTCCCGATCTGGATGCCATGCGCGATGCCGCGCACACCCTGAAATCTTCCAGCGCCAACGTCGGCGCGATGGCGCTATCGACCGCGGCCAAGCGCGTGGAGTTGGGCGCACGCGCGCAGAAGCTGGACCGCCCGGCGGTTGCGGTGGCGCTGGTGATCGCAGAGTACGCGCGCGCGCGTATGGCCCTGCAGGGCTACATCGCGCGGGTCGACCGCGACTCTTCCGACGCGGCCGCTCAGTCGTCCAGCTTGGTCAGCAGATAGTTCGGCTCGCCGATGCGGTCGATGACCGACAGTTGCGTCTCGATCCAGTCGATGTGCTCTTCTTCCGATTCCAGGATGTCGGCGAACAGTTGGCGGCTGACGTAGTCGTTGGCCGTTTCGCAATACGCGATGGCGTCGCGCAGCACCGGCAGGCCTTCCATTTCCAGGGCCAGATCGCATTCGAGCAATTCGCGCGGATTTTCGCCGATGCGCAGTTTGCCCAGCATCTGGAAATTGGGCAGGCCGTCCAGGAACAGGATGCGCTCGGACAGCTTGTCGGCGTGCTTCATCTCATCGATGGATTCTTCGTACTCGTGCTTGGCCAATTCCGCCAGGCCCCAGTTCTTCAGCATCTTGGCGTGCAGGAAATACTGGTTGATCGCAGTCAGCTCGTTGTAGAGCGCCTTGTTGAGGAACTCGATGACCTTGGCGTCGCCCTTCATGGCCGTGCTCCGGTATGGGGAAGGCGGGCAGGTTAACCACTCGCGCAAGGCGATGACGGAACGCGAATCGTGCTCATCTTGTGGCGGGAGCCGCCGACGGAGATGGGTGGATCAGGCGGCCTGGTAGACGTCCGCGCCCAACATCGGCACGGAGAAGGCGCTGCGGCGCTCGGGCGCGTGGGCTTCAAGGATGCCGGCGGCTGTTTCCAGACAGGTGCCGCAAGTGGCGCCGCAACCGGTGCGCATGGTCAGCTCAGCCACGCCGCGCACGCCGCTGGCGGCGGCTTCGCGGATCTGGCGGTCGGTGACTCCATTGCAGATGCAAACGTACAAGCGGTGGATTCCTGGCGGCCCGGACGGGCATGGCCTATTCCATCGCGAATGAGAATGATTGTCAATTCTTGCCTTGGCCGCTGCCACCGCCCCGTTTGGCTGGCGGTCGGGAAGCCGGGCGCGGCCCGCCCAATTCGGGCAGCCATGCATCGAGAAGCATCTGCGGCACGGCGTGGGCGCCGGCCACCAGGCGGGCGAAAGGGGCCAGATGGCGCAGAGCGCGGGCGTAGACCCCGCGCTTGAACATCACCACGTGCTCCATGGGGTACCAGAAGTCCACCCAGCGCCAATGGTCGAATTCGGGGGTTTCGGTCAGATCCAGGCGTACGTGGGACTCGTCCCCCACCAGCCGCAGCAGGAACCACACCTGCTTCTGGCCGATGCACACATGCCGTTCGTTATGCCGCACAGCGCGGTGCGGCAGCCGGTAGCGCAGCCAGCCTGGGGTGGCGCCCAGAATCTCGACATGCTCTGGCAGCAGGCCGGTTTCCTCGCGCAATTCGCGGTACATGGCCTCAACCGGCGTCTCATCGGTGTTCATGCCGCCCTGCGGGAACTGCCAGCCATCCCGGCGCACCCTACGCGCCCAGAACACCCGCCCATCCGGGCCCATCAACACTATGCCGACATTAGGTCGGTAGCCGTCCGGATCGATCACGATGCGGACTCCTGAAATCTACTGGCTCCGACTGTGCCACGCCCAAGCCGATGTCTCAAGCAACGCCGTTCTCATTGACAGGGACCGGTCAGGCAGGAAAAATACGCGGTTCAATGCGCGGCTATGTAGCTCAGCCGGTTAGAGCACAGCACTCATAATGCTGGGGTCGGTGGTTCGAGTCCACCCATAGCCACCAGGTTTCCTTCTGTAAATCAGTGCGTTGAAGACAACCCGCCGCGAGGCGGGTTTTTCGTGGGTGATGGATTGGGTTTGAGGTATCTCGGGTGAGTGGAACCAGCCTCGTCTCGGTATGGCCAAGCCGATCCGCCTGCGCCCAGGAGATTGCAGACCACACCTAAACAAGCGGAGGTTGCCAACCTACCTACTGATAGGTAGACTGACTGTCCTTCCACTTAGAACCATTTCCCATGGGTATTTCACCGATCGGCTGGCTGCACACTTTGGGGAGCCTTCCTGCGCTGCCGCTTGCAATCTACATGTTGATCAAGCACGGGCGGATCGACCCGGACACCAGAGCCGGCCACGCCTATTTCTGGTTCATGCTGCTTGGCATCCTTACGGTCTACCCAATTGCGCACATGCCGGTCAGCTCCATAGTCGCCACCATTACTTTGGCCTTCCTGCTTGCGGGATATGGGATCGCGCTGTGGCGTCCAGCCAAGCGGTTGTGGGTGTATGTGCAGACGATTTGTCTCAGCATTACCGTGTTCCTGTTGATGGTGCCTACGGTCAGCGAGAGCCTGCGCAGACTGCCAGTGGGCAATCCACTGGTGACAGACATCAAGGATCCAGTGCTATTGGGCATCCAAGGAGCTTTGTTGCTGGCGCTGGTGGTGGGTATCCCGTTGCAACTACGTGCGTTGTATAAGGGACGTCCCCTTCGAAACCCGATGAACCGTTGATGTCAGCCGTTGCTTTTCCCTCTCAATTTTCTCCGAAAGCACTAGAGATCATCCAGCGAACCAACGAGTTGCTGGCGACGGGCGGGTACAACGGTTTCAGCTATGCCGACATCGCCGAGCTCGTGGACGTCAGGAAGGCGAGTATTCACCACCACTTCCCGGCGAAGGTGGACCTGGTCAAGGCCACGGTCGCCCTGCACCGGGAAGGGCTACGGCAGGGACTGCAGTCTCTTCGGCAATCGGTGCCCGATCCCCATGCAAGGCTTGTCGCCTACTGTCGCCACTGGGCCGAATGCATCCAGGCGTCCAACCCTGCGATCTGCATCTGTGCGCTGCTTGCAGCCGAACTGCCGAATATCCCGGCAGAGGTGGCCGAAGAGGTCACCGGTCACTTCAACGATTTGCAGTCCTGGCTTGCACAGACTCTTGAGGAGGGGAGAGCGAACGATTCGATTCGCCTGACCGACACCCCGGCATCGGAAGCCGCGATCTTCATGGCGACAATCCATGGGGCAATGCTGTCGGCCCGAGCAACTGGCGATGCTTCGGTCTTCTGGAAAATCGCGACGCTGTCGACAGATCGCTTGAAGGCCTTCTAGCAGCACGCCTGTGGGCCACCTACTCCACCGGCTGCAGGAACGCTTACCGGCGCGCAAGCGTGTCAGAAGCCTGAAGAGAAAGCTGATTGGTCTTGGAATTAGCGGGCGCATTGCCGGGTTGGGCACGGCAAGAAGCTGAAGTTCCTCGCCAATCCGACGCATATGACCGAGTCGGTCAGCCGCGTTCTAAGCCGAACCAAGACTATCCAGATCACGGTCCAACAAGCAATCTATGAAGGCCCGAAGTGTCGGAAGTACATGTCGTCGACTCGAGTAATAGAGATGCAGGCCAGGCACTGCGACAGACCAGTCGGTCAGCACGCGCTTGAGCCTGCCGTCCAACAGGGCTTCGGCGATACCGTCATCGTTGTAGGCGTAAAAAATCCCCAACCCCTGTAAAGCAGCCGGCACCACGATGTCCTGGTGATTGGCGATCACCGCGCCCGCCGGCACCACTTCAACGGTCTTTCCCTTCTTCCGAAACTCCCATCCGGCAATCTTGCCGCTGCCGGGAAAGCGCCAGTTGATACACCAATGATGCTGCAGGTCGGCAGGCTCCTTCGGCTCGCCATGTTTGGCCAGATATTCCGGCGAGGCCACGGCGAGCAGCTCCACGTCCGGCGTGAGCCGCACGGCGATCATGTCCTGCTGCAGCCGGGCGCCTATCCGGATTCCCGCATCGAATCCGTCGCCGGCAATGTCGGTCAGCCCGTCGTCTACGACGATGTCCAGGACAACGTGCGGGTACGCCGCGTGGAATCGCCCGAGCCGCGGGGCGATCAGCTTCTTGGCAGCCATGCTCAGCGTGTTGATGCGAAGCGTTCCGGCGATCCGGGAAGACTCACCTACCGCCTGAGCGACAGCATCATCCATTTCACGAAGCATCGGGGACACGCGCTCATGCAGCCTTTTCCCGGTTTCGGTGGGAGACACGCTACGCGTCGTGCGATTGAGCAGCCTCACGCCCAGGCGACCTTCGAGTTGCCGGATGATCTGGCTCAGGGCCGAGGCCGACAGCCCCAGGTGGTCGGCCGCCCGGGCGAAGCTGGCGCGATCCACGATGGCTACGAAAGCCTTCAGCTCGGCAAATTCCGCGCCACGCATTATGCATCCAAATCTTAATAGCCCGGTTGGATAATAGATGATTCTCTTGTCTGTGCAACGAGGCGATCCTCTCCTGCACCAACCAGGAGGATCCACCCATGCAACCAGTCACTCTGCCCGAACCCATCGCCGCCTACTTCCGGGCCGACAGCGATGATCCCCAGGCGGTCTCCACCTGCTTTACCAAAGACGCGCAGGTCAGAGACGAAGGCCATACCTACGATGGCCGGGCCGCGATACAGGCTTGGAAGGACGACAGCGCTTCCCGTTACCGCTACATCGCTACGCCCATTGCGCTGGAAAAAGCAGATCGCAGCCATGTCGTCACCGCTCGCGTCGTTGGCGATTTTCCCGGCAGCCCGGTGGATCTGCGTTATTCCTTCATGCTGGAGCGCGGCAAGATCGCTTCCCTGGAGATCGGCGCATGAGCTACGACCTCCAACTCACAGGCAAGCGGATTGTTGTTGCCGGCGGCACGCGCGGATTGGGTGCCGAGGTAGTCAAAACCCTGGTGGAGAACGGTGCGCGCGTGGTGGCCGGGTCGCTCTCGCCTCCGCAACATCCCGTCGCATCAGTTCACTACGTTGCGGCCGACCTCACCCTTGGCCAAGGCGTGCAGCGGCTCGCCACATCCGCGCTGGAGCATCTGGGCGGTATCGACATTCTCATCCATGTGGTGGGCGGATCCTCGGCGCCCGCCGGTGGTTTTGCGGCGCTCACGGACGAACAGTGGGCGAAGGAACTGGACTTGAATCTCATGCCTGCAGTGCGGTTGGACCGGGCGATGCTTCCGGTCATGCTTTCCCAAGGCACGGGTGTGGTCCTGCATGTCAGTTCCATCCAACGCGTCATGCCCCTGCCGGAAGCCACTATCGCCTACGCAGCTGCCAAGGCAGCCTTGTCGACGTACAGCAAGGCTCTCTCCAAAGAAGTCACGCCGAAAGGAGTACGCGTGGTCAGCATCGCGCCCGGGTGGATCGAGACAGACGGCTCCGTCGCCTTCGCACAACGCATAGCCAGCGATTCGGGCATCGACTATGAGGGCGCCAAGAAGCTGATCATGGATCAGCTGGGCGGAATACCGCTGGGACGGCCGGCGAAGCCAGCCGAGGTAGCGGACCTCATTGCCTTCCTGGTGTCGGCGCGAGCTGCGTCCATCTCGGGCACCGAGTTCACCATCGATGGCGGCACGGTGCCCACGGTCTAACCATCATTGCGCTGGCCAGGTTACTTGGCCAGCGCGTCACGCAGCCGCTGTACCTGGCGATTCAATGCCCCAAGCTCGTTGCCGTCCATCCCGGACTTCTGGGCAAGGGCCTCGGCCAGGCATCTGGTCCTGCCACGTATCGCCCGTCCAGCCTCAGTCAGAGTGACGTTTACCTGCCGCTCGTCCTGGGTGTTGCGTTGGCGTTCGAGGAAGCCGGCCTGTTCCAGCCTCTTCACCAGGGGCGTGATGGTGCTGGACTCCAAAGACAGACGCGAGCCGATGGCACTGATCGAAAGCCCGTCCGTTTCCCAGAGGGCACTCAGAACCAGGTACTGCGGGTAGGTCATCCCAAGGGCATCGAGCAAGGGCTTGTAGGTGCGGTTGATTTCCATGCTGGCCCTGTAGAGCGAAAAGCACAGCTGTTCCTCCAGGGGAAAGGTGGCATCGGTGGTCATAGGGCGGGTCCTCTTCCCAGCAATATCAGTAATTTACCTAGATAAATAATACCACGATAAATAATTGCTTGACAACGACCCATCCGTGTAGTGATATAGATATCGCGATAACCAATATCGTACTAATCATCTCAACCACCCAGGAGCATTTGCCATGAAGACTTTCCGTAAGCGCCTTACCTCCGCCCTCCTCTTGTCGCTGGCCATGCCGATCGCAGCCATGGCGGCCTCCCCTGGCGAAAAGCCCGCTGAAGGGCCTGGAACGGCCCAGCCCCCGACTTCCGTCGTGCTGGTGCACGGCGCCTTCGCCGACGGCTCATCCTGGAACAAGGTCATTCCGCTGCTCCAGGCCAAAGGCCTGAAGGTCGTTGCGGTGCAGAATCCTCTGACTTCGCTGGAGGACGACGTGGCAGCGGCCAAGCGCGTCATCGATGCACAGGAAGGTCCCGTGGTGCTGGTGGGCCATTCCTGGGGCGGTTCGGTGATTACCCAGGCCGGCGGCAACGACAAGGTCAAGGCGCTCGTCTATGTAGCCGCCTTTGCCCCTTCGCTGAACCAGGCGCCGGTTGTGGATTTGAAGGATCATCCCACCCCCCCAGGCGCGTCCCACTTCATCGCCGACAAGGAAGGGTTCCTGACCCTGTCGCCGCAGTCGATCGCCAGCGAGTTCGCGCAGGACGTGAGCCCCGAAGAAGCCAATCTGATCGCCGCGACCCAAGGTCCCGTGCGCGGAGCCAACTTCGAACAGAAGGTCACCGTGGCCGCCTGGACCAGTAAACCCTCCTGGTACATCGTGGCAGCCAATGACCGCATGATCGATCCGGATGCCCAGCGGGCACTTGCGAAAAAGATCAAGGCCACCACGATCGTTCTTCCCACCAGCCACGTACCCATGTCCTCTGCCCCGGACGCAGTGGCTGACGCGATCGGCAAGGCGGCCGAGGCGGCTCGCTGATCTGATCCGGGAACAGGCAAGCTACGGGAGGGCAACCTGGTGTTGCCCCTCCCGTCAGATCCCGATCGTGTTCCTACTCAGCAGGCGCCCTCGTGCGCAACTTGCGCCGACGCGGCCCGCTCCCGGTCCATGGCTGGAAGGCTGCGTTGAACGGTTTCGCAATCCGGTTCGCGCCAGCAGCTCGCCCGATGCGCCCGGGTTGCATTCTGTTTTCGGCGCCGAAACACTGGCTCGACTTCAGCGCGGCTATCGGCCTGCAGGTTTTCGGGGACGCTGTTGGAAAGCGATCGCTGCGCCTGAGGCTCCCATCGCCGCGCTAGAGATGAACTGTTTTCGCAGCCTGAACAAAGATCACCATTAACGCGCCGCGAACGGCGGTCCGACCGCATTCCGACACAGCCATCGTCACTATGGCTGCCCTGGCACTCGAGTCGACGGCGATGAACTCCTCCCGCATCAACCTTCCCGTTGCCGCTGCAGCGCTTGGGCACGAACACCGCAGCGATTCAAGCGGTCACTACCCGCGTCTCTTCCGCGTATTCGCAGGTTCGATCGTCGCCGCCGTGTTGTCCGCGATCGCGGCACTTGCGTCGTACGGCGACAAGGGACTGCATCCGGCGCCCTTCATCGCGCTGGCAACGTTGCTGACCGCGGCAGCGGCGGGGGCCTTTTCCGCAATGCTGGTCCGCCTTGTGACAGAAGCCGCCGTACGCTGGTGGAAGCGTTAGGACGCGCACTCCGCGGCAGTAAGCGTACGAATCACTGCCCGGACCGGCATTTGGCGAACAGGTCGTAACCCGCCTGATACTCGCGCGTACTCACCTGCATCAGCCCGAGGATGGAAGGAAACAGATTGTCGTGGCTGACCGGTTCGGCCGCTTCGCGCTTGAGGCAGGCGACGTCCAGTTTGGCGTCGCGCACCAGACCCGGCGAGAACCACATCGCCATCGGCACGCGGGTCTGTTCCAACGGGGCGATGGAATAAGGCACTCCATGCAGGAACAGGCCTTTCTCGCCGAGCGATTCGCCATGATCTGAAACGTAGATCAAGGCGGTGTCGTAGTCGCTCTGCGATCTCAGCAAGCCGATGGTCCTGGCCAGGAAATGATCGGTGTACAGCAACGCGTTGTCGTAGGCGTTTACGATGTCCTGGCGTTGGCACTGGCCGAGTTCTGGGTTTTCGCAGGTGGGCGTGTAGCGTTTGAACTGCGAAGGGTAGCGTTCGTAGTAGCTGGGGCCATGGTTGCCTAGTTGGTGGAGCACCAACACCCGGTCGCCTTTGTTCGGCTCCAGCTGTGCGGACAGATCCTTGATCAGGATTTCGTCCAGGCAACGCGTGCCATTGCACAGCTCAGGGTCTTTTGCGTCGGCCAGGCGCTGGATCGGCAGACCGTCGCACACGCCTTTGCAACCCGACTGGTTGTCGCGCCACAGGGTGGTCACACCGGCATGGTCGAGTACGTGCAACAGGGATTGATGGCTGCGGATCTCCTTTTCGTCGTAGTTGCGGCGACCGTAAGGCGAGAACATGCAGGGCAGCGACACCTCGGTGCTGGTTCCGCAGGCGCTTACTTGCGAGAAGTTGATCAGGCCATCGACTTGCGACAGCTCCGGCGTGGTCTGACGGGCGTACCCGTTCAATCCCCAGTTTTGCGCGCGCGCGGTTTCTCCGACCACCAGCACCAGCAGCCGCGGCTTGGCGCCAGGCGCGCGCAGTGCCTGGCGGGCATCGGTTCCGACCGGGATCAATGCCTGCTTCGCGCCCGGCGGAGAGGCCAGCAACACTTTCGACAACGCGACCACGTAGTTGGCCGGAGTCACCAGATAGCGTACTTCGCGATGGTTGCGCACCAGCGCCGAGATGTCCTGGAAAGAAAGCAAGGCGCCGCCGGCGGCGATGGCGGCCATCGCGGCCAGGAACGCGGCACGGAACATCAGCGCGCGCGGCCAGCGGCGCTCGATCAGGCGCACGCGCCAAAGCGCCGTCACCGGAACGAGCGCCATCAGAACCGGAATCAGCAAGTGCGCCGACAGCAGCTCGCTGGATTCCTTGCTGTCGGTATGCAGCACGTTGCGCAGCATGTCCGCATCCAAATACACGCCATAGGCGCTCATGAAATGCGTGGCCAGCGCAGTCACCACGATGAGCACGCTCAACAACGGCTTGGCGGTCCAGCGATTGACCACCAGGCCCAACAGCATGGCGTGCAAGGCCGTCACCAACAGGAACAAGGACAGCGCCATCTGCCACTGTTGCAGCGGACGGCTCAGGGCGCTGTGCCAGAGCAAGCCATTGCTGAACAACGAGAACAGCAGGCTGCACAGCAGGATCAGGGTTTCGGTGGTCAGGGCCGGACGAAATTGCCACCAGGCGGCACGACGTTGCCGGTTGCTGTCGAGCGCAGACTGATGGGCAGCGATGGCGCTCATGGCGCACCCAAGGCCAGCGTGCTTGCGTTGTGACGGCTTAGCATCGGCAGATAGAACGCCAACGCAATCAGCCAGCAGATCATCAGCGTCCAGACATCATGGGAAAGGAAGTGCGCGCCGCGGAGCTGCTGCGCCACACCGAACAGCGCGCCCAGACCCAGGCCGAAGCCAAGACCCCACCAACGCCAGCGCGGACGCACCTTCAGGAAGAAGAAGTACAGCGCCGTCCACGCATAGCCGGCGCTGGCGTGGCCGGCAGGAAAGCACCGCGCCTGGCCCAATATCGACGGGCGATGCATGAACAAGCTGTAGTAGGCGTTGCCGCCGCCGTATCGCAGCAGATCCCATGGACAGTCCACGTGGGTCCAGCGCTTGAGCAGTCCCACCGCAGCGGTGGAGGCCAAAGTCGCCAGCAGCAGGTAGGCCAGTGGCAAGCGCCATTGCTTCATTTGCGGCGCGAAAACAGCGAAAGCCAATACCAAGGCCAACGCGAACCACAGGTTCTTGCTGGCCTGGCGTCCTGCGGCGTGCAGCAGGTCCTGAGTGACGTATCCGTTCTGCAGCGACCAGGCGTGTCCTTCCATTGCGTACAGGCGATCGGCCAGCCAAAGATCCCCACGCAATCCGATCAACAGCAAGGACAGCAGGCAGAACGCGGCCAGGGGCATCCACAGATGTTGCAAGTAGAAACTCGATCCCGCACCGGTCCGAAAGCGCGCGCGAGTGCCGACCGGCAGGCCGGAGACGATCGACGAAGGCCGCACCGTTGAAGAAGGAGGAGATTGCATCCGCACGCATGGCTATGAAGTGGCGCGAATGATTGGTTCGGCGCTGTCGGAGAGCGGTCGGAGCGGAGTTCGCTGACCGTTAAGGCCGTCGACGCGGTTAGCCGCGATTCAAGGAGATTCGCCGTCTTCCGCATTGAACGCCGGCGTTCGGCAATCCTTTTTCCAGGCCCCTCCAGGCACCAGCAGCCATCGATTGCGGTTGGACTGGCCGATTTCCACCGCGCGCGATGAATCCACGCAAGGGCTCAGCGCCTTGTCCAACACGAAGATCCAGCGCCGCTGCGGATCTTCGAGCAGCCACGGTCCGGCCTGGTTCCACTGCTCCTGCCACGGATTCTTGAAGCCGAAGTCGACCGTGTGCCGATCGCTCTGCAGCAGATTCTGTTCGCGCCAGGCCACCATACCCAATTGCGCCTGCGGCCCGATGCGCTGGCCTACGCGCTGCATCAGCTTGCGCGCGGAACTGTCGGCGTCCAGCGTGGGTGCCAGTCCTAGCCCATAGACGGTCCACAACAGCGCCGTCACCAGCACGGCCGCCACGCCGACGCGTCGTAATCGCGCCCACAGGATCACCGCCGTCGACGCCAACCCGAACGCCAGCATCCACGCCAGGAAAGTGCGCAACGTGGCCTCGTCGATATCGCGCTGCGCAGCCAGGCGATGCGCCCATTCGCTGAAGCCCAGCAGTCCTGACAAGGCCATCGCGCACATCGCCAGGGAAAGCGCGAGCAGATAGACCAACAGGGTCCGCTGCACGCCGACGCGCCGCATCAGGCCTGGCAGCAAAGGCGCCGCCGCCACGCACAGCGCCGGCAACATGGGGAAGATATAGACCTCGCGCTTGCCCGGACTTGCGCTGAAGAACAGCAACACCAGCGCGCTCCATCCCAGCAGCAACCAGAAGCGCCGGTCGCCGCGCCGCAGCCGGCGCCACCAGGCCGGGGCCAGCCACGGCAACAGCAACGCGCCGGGCAACCACAGCGTCGCGATGACCTGCGCGTAGTACCAGAACGGCTGCACGTGATGCCAGGCGCCGGCGTAACGTTTGCCGGTCTGCTTGAACAGGATCTCGCTGGCGTAGGCCTGGAAGGCGGGATCGGGGCTGTTGTGCACGGCCCACAGCATCGGCGCCACCCACACGCCAGCACCAGCCACGAAACACAGCGCGCCCAGCAACCAGCGCCCTGCATTGCGGGCGTGTGGCGCGTCCGAAGTCGTGGCCCGGTTCCGCCACCACCACGCCGCCCAGGGCAACAGGACCAGCACGGGAAGAAACCCCACGCCTTTGGTCACCGTGCCCAGCCCTGCCGCGAACAATCCCAGCCAGGCCAGCGGCCAGTGCGGTCCGCGCAACAGATGCCGCAACAGCCCATATAGCGACAAGGTGGTCATGGCCACCAGCACCATGTCGATCTGGCCGCGCTTGGCCTGCAAGCCGAACTGCAGGCACACGAACAAGGCCAATGCGGCGTACTGCCCAACCCTGCGGTTCCACAGGCGTGCGGCAAGGTCGTAGGTGAGCCACAGGGTCAGCAACGCAGCCAGCAGCGAGGGCAACAGGAAGGCGATTCGCCAGTTGCCGATTGCTTCGTACGCGGCCGCCTGCATCCACATGAATACCGGCGGCTTCTCGGCGTAGAACTGGCTGCCGCGATGCGGGAACAGCCATTGCCCGGACTCGACCATGTCGCGCGCGGCCAGCACGAAACGCGGCTCGTCCGGCGGCGAAGGATCACGCAGGCCCAACCCCGCGCACAGACTGAGCGCCGCCAGCGCAAGCAGCAGCATGAAGCGGACGCGGTCCTGGTTAAGGCGCTGGACGATGGTCAAACAAAGGTTCCCCTGACTGGCGGCCAGCCCGCCAACGCCATGCCGTTATCGGTTCTACGGCACTGCGCTATTGGGCGACCATATCCCGCTTCCAGCCATGATGCCGGATATCCAGGTACAGACTGTAGAGCGCGGTGAACGCCGGGAACAGGTTCTGCAGCACGCCCACCGCGTCCTGCTTGGCCGAGAACAGGAAGTAGCTGAGCGTCATCACGCTGCCGACCACGCTCATGTACCAGAACGCGCGCGGTATCACCGGCTTGCGCGCGCGCCGCGAGGCCTGGAATTGCACGAACCAGCGCGCGCCGAACATCAGCGCGCCCGTTAGTCCGATCACCTTCCACGGAGTCATGTGCAGGCCGGTCCAGGCCAGCCATACCAGTTCCTGGTTCATCGCTACACCTCCTGTACGGACGTGACCTTGCTGCGGCTGATCAGCCACGCCATGCCACGCAGGTCGCGCAGACCGACCAGGGCACGGCTCAGATTGCCGTACTTGGAAACCCCGAACGCACGGTTGCGGTGGTTGACCGGAATGCTGACCGTCTTCCACCCGGCACGCTGCATCAGCGCGGGCAGATATCTGTGCATGTGGTCGAAGTAGGGAAGATCGAGGAACGCAGCGCGTTCGAACAGCTTGATGCCGCAGCCGGTATCGGGCGTGGCGTCCTTCAGCAGAGACGAGCGGATGGCGTTGGCCCAACGCGAAGCCCAACGCTTGCCCGCGTTGTCGCGGCGGGTGACGCGCCAGCCGGCGAAGAGCTTGGTGTCGGCGCTGGCCGCATCGCGGGCGGACAGCAGTTTGGCGATGTCGGCCGGGTCGTTCTGTCCGTCGCCGTCCAGGGTGACCACCCACGCGGCGCGCGCCGCCTTCACTCCGTTGCGGATCGCTGTGCTCTGGCCGCTCTGTTTGGCATGGCGCAGGACGCGCAACTGACGGGTCTTCTTCTTCAACGAGCCGAGGACCGCCAGGCTGTCGTCGGTGGAGTTGTCGTCGATGTAGATGATTTCGAACTCGGGCCCGTCGTGCAGTACGGCCACAATCTCGCCTACCAGGCTCGCGATGTTGTCGCGCTCGTTGAATACCGGCACCACCACCGACACGCGCGGGACGGGGCGGGCGTGCGAGGGGCGGGTCGATTCGGACGAGTCGCTTTCGGGGTGTTCTGCGGTGGTCGACGGTCGCAACATAAGCGCCCCCGTGCAAGGCTGGTAGGTGAGAAGGGTGGAATCGGGAATGTCGTAAACATGTCGTAAGGACGTTACAGCGGCGTTATCCGTTCAGCTAACGGTAACCGCCTGCGGCGGCGCCGGAATCCTGCGCTACCCTTGCTGTTGCCGACGACCGGCCTGGGAAGGAAAAACGATGCGGTTGCTGGTGATCGAAGACAACCGGAGCCTGGTGGCCAACCTGTTCGAATACTTCGAAGCGCGCGGCCATACCCTGGACGCGGCACCGGACGGAGTCACCGGCCTGCACCTGGCCACCACCCAGGTCTACGACGTGGTGGTGCTGGACTGGATGCTGCCCCGCATGGACGGCCGCGAGGTCCTGCAGCGGCTGCGCGCCGATGCCAATGCCGCCACCCCGGTCATCATGCTGACCGCCCGCGATGAACTTCCCGACAAGATCGCCGGCTTCCGCGCCGGCGCCGACGACTACCTGACCAAGCCCTTCGCCCTGCCCGAACTGGAGGTGCGCATCGAGGCCTTGGTCGCCCGCGTGGCCGGCCGCGGCCGCAACCGGATCCTGGAAGTGGAAGATTTGCGCCTGGACATGGCCACCCTGGAGGCCACTCGCGCCGGCCAGCCGCTGCACCTGTATCCGGCCTGCCGGAAATTGCTGGAAACGCTGATGCAGGCCAGCCCGGCCGCGGTCAGCCGCGAACGGCTGGAACACGCGCTGTGGGGCGACGACCCGCCGGACGGCGACATGCTCCGTTCGCATATCTACGAACTCAGGCGCAGCGTCGATGGCCCCTTCCCGATCAAGCTGATCCACACCCTGCCGCGGGTCGGCTATCGCCTGGCGGCGATCGCAAGGGAGCAGCTGGATGCGATCTAGGTCGTTGTTGAAGCATCGGATCCTGCGCTGGTTGCTGCTGTACGCGGTGCTGCTGTCGGCTGCGGTGCTGATAGGCGGCTACATCATCCATGAGCGGGTCGAGCACCTTGCCTGGGAATCGGTGCTGCGCTCGGAGCTGGACTACTACGGGCAACGCGCCCAGGCCAACCCCGCCTACCGCTGGCGGGATACGGAGACCTTGCGCCTGTTCGGCGTAGACGGCGCTCCGCCCCTGCCGGCGGTGCTGACGCCGCTGGAACCGGGACTGCACGACGACATGACCCTGGACGGTGCCAGCAGCGTGGTGCTGATCGAACAGATCGGCGGAAAGCCGGTGGCGATGGCCTTGAACCTGACCCAGTTCGAGGGCGTGGAAGGCGCCATTTCCGCGGCCGTCGCTGCAGGCACCGTGGTGGTGATCCTGATTCTTGGCCTGGTGGTGATGTGGCGGCTGGGCAAGGTGATCCAGCCGCTGGCCGCACTGGCCCGGCAGGTGGAAGAACTGAAGCCCGCGCAACCCGACCAAACGGTAGTGCTGGACGAAGATGCCAGCGCCGAAATGGTGGTGATCGCCGATGCCTTCAACGACTACCTGCGCCGCAACTACAGTTTCGTGGAACGCGAGCACGCCTTCATCGCCAGCTCCAGCCACGAACTGCGCACGCCGGTGGCCGTGATCGCAGGGGCGGCGGAACTGGTGCTGGGCGATGCCGATGTTCCGCCCGCCGCGCGCAACCAGGTAGCGCGGATCCACCGCACGGCGCGCAACGTGGAGCAGTTGATTTCATTGCTGCTCACCTTGGCCAAGGATCCTTCGCGCCTGGCCGATGCCAGCGACCGGGTGGCGCTGGACCAGCTGTTGCCCGAGATCGTGGAAGACCATCGTCACCTGACCCGCGACAAGGATTTGACCCTGCGCCTGGAGGCCATGCCGGCGTGTGAAATCGTGGCCCCGGTGACCATCGTGCAGGCAGCGGTCGGCAACCTGTTGCGCAACGCGATCGAGAACAGCGACCGGGGCGAGATCCGCATCAGCCTGCAGGCCGACGCCACCGTGGTGATCGAGGACCCCGGCCATGGCATGTCGCCGGAAGAGATCAGCGAAATCTATGCGCGCATGGCGCGCGGCGGCGGACGCGATGGCGGCGGCATAGGCCTGGACCTGATCTCGCGCTTGTGCGAGCACCTGGGCTGGAACCTTGCGTTTTCCTCGGTAGCCGGTCGCGGCACCCGCACCACGCTGCGCCTGCGCTCGTAGGTCCGACAAGACGATCGGCAAACTCGAAAGCAACGTGGGAGCGGCGTCCCGCCGCGAGCTCTTGCTCTGCAACTCACCTAACGCGATAGTCAAAAGCTCGCGGCGGGACGCCGCTCCCACCCGATGCTCGGCTGCCCTTCAGAGCCTGCCGGCTTCTTCTGCCAAGCGTTTGGCTTCCTGCTCTTTGGCTTCGCGCGCGCTGCGGTCGTTCTCGCGCATTTCGTACCACATGCCGTTGAGGATCGCGAAGCTCGCGGCAAGGCTTACACCAAGAATCCAGGAGAAATACCACATGGTCTTTCCTCAGTAGGAGTTGTGATTCTGTTCCAGGCTTTCCGGCGACACTTTTCCGCGCAGTACGCGGTACACCCAGCTGGTGTAGAGAACCACCAGCGGCAGGAACACGCAGGTCACCACCAGCATGATGAACAAAGTCATGTGGCTGGAAGAGGCATCCCACAACGTCAGGCTCGAATTGGGATGGGTGGAGGACGGCAGCAGGAACGGGAACACCGCCACGCCTTCGGTAAGGATGATGCCGGCGATGGCCAAAGCCGAACTCATGAACGCAGCGAGACCTCGCCCGGCGCGCAACATCAGCGCGCTCAGCAAAGCGCCGGCAACGCCCAGTGCAGGGAAGATCCAGGTCCAGGGCATCGCCTGGTAGTTGGCCATCCAGGCGCCTGTTGCGGCGATGGCTTGCTTGTTCAACGGGTTCGAAGCGCCAGCCGTCTCCAGCGCGCCGACGATGGAATAGCCGGTCACGCCATTGGCTACCCACACCCCAGCCACCACGAACAACACCGCCGTGGCCAGCGCCGCCAGCGAACCGTAACGCCGGGCCCGCGCCGAGACTTCACCATCGGTCTTGATCACCAGCATGGCCGCGCCGTGCGCCACCAGCATGGCCACGCTGACCAGCCCGCACAGCACCGCGAACGGCGACAGCAACGCGAAGAATCCGCCCGTGTAGAAAATGCGCAAGGTTTCGTCGAAATGGAAAGGCGCGCCCAGCAGCACGTTGCCCATGGCCACGCCGAACACCAGAGAAGGCACGAACCCGCCGACGAACAAACCCCAGTCCCACAGCGCGCGCCAGCGTTTGTCTTCCACCTTGCTGCGGAACTTGAAACCCACGGGCCGCAGGATCAAGGCGAACAGGATCAGGAACATCGCCAGGTAGAAGCCGGAAAAACTCACTGCGTACAACGCAGGAAACGCGGCGAAAATCGCCGCGCCGCCCACGATCAGCCACACCTGGTTGCCTTCCCACACCGGCCCCAGCACGTTCAACACCAAACGGCGCTCGGCATCGGTGCGCGCCACGGCCGGCAGCAAGGTGCCCACCCCCAGGTCGAAGCCGTCCATCACTGCGAAACCGATCAGCAGGATGCCCAGCAACAGCCACCAGATCAGGCGCAGGGTTTGGTAATCGAGGGGAATGGTGTCCATGCCGTGCTCCGGTCAGGCCGCGGTGGAAGAAGCCGCCGCGAGCGGCGTGCCTTCGTGGTTGGGGCGATGCGCACCGCCGGGAATATCGTCGGGGCCTTTCAGGATCACCTTGCGCAGCAGGTACACGTCCACGATGGCCAGCGAGGTGTAGATCACCACGAAGCCGGTCAGCGAAATGATGATCTGATGCAGCTTCAAGCCCGAAGCGGCCAGGAACGTCGGCAGCACGCCGTCGATGATCCACGGCTGCCGCCCGTACTCGGCGATCAACCAGCCCGCTTCGATCGCCAGCCACGGCAACGGCAGGCTGTACAGCGCCAGCTTCAGGAACCAGCGGTACTTGTCCAGCTTCTGCACGGTCGCCAGCCAGAACGCCAGCGCGAAAAAGGCGATGAAGTAGAAACCCACCCCGGCCATCAGGCGGAAGCTCCAGAACAACGGCGCCACGCGTGGAATGGTGTCCGAGGCGGCCTTGGTGATTTCCTGCTCGCTGGCGTTGCCTATGTCTTCGCGGTAGCGCTTCAGCAACAACGCGTAGCCCATGTCTTCCCAGTGCAGGTCGAACATCGCCTTGGCGTGCATGTCGCTGCGGTCGGCACGCAATTGCTGCAAAGCCGCGTAGGCGACCTGGCCGTTGCGGATGCGTTCCTTGGCCCGTTCCACCAGTTCTTCGATGCCCGGGATCTCGGTATTGAACGAGCGCGTGCCGATCAGCCCCATCACCCACGGGATATGCACCACGTACCCGTTGGTGCGCGTTTCCTGGTTGGGGATGGCGAAGGCGTTGAAGCCGGCCGGCGCCGGTTCGGTTTCCCACATCGCCTCGATCGCCGCCAGTTTCATCTTCTGGTTTTCGCCGGCCACGTAGCCGCTCTCATCCCCCAGCACCACCACCGACAGCGACGCCGCCAGCCCGAAACTGGCCGCTACCGCCATTGAGCGCTTGGCCAGGTCGATATGCCGGCCGCGCAGCAGGTAGAACGCGCTGATAGCCATCACGAACACCGCGCCCAGCACGTAGCCGGCGCTCACCGTGTGCACGAACTTGGCCTGCGCCACCGGGTTGAACACCACCGCCATGAAGTCGGTGATCTCCATGCGCATGGTGGCCGGATTGAACTTGGCGCCGACCGGATACTGCATCCAGCCATTGGCGATCAGGATCCACAGCGCCGAGAAATTGGTGCCCAGCGCCACCAGCCAGGTCACCATCAGGTGCTTGACCTTGGACAGCTTGTCCCAGCCGAAGAAGAACAAGCCGACGAACGTGGCCTCCAGGAAGAACGCCATCAATCCTTCGATGGCCAGCGGGGCACCGAAGATGTCGCCGACGTACTGGCTGTAGTAGGACCAGTTCATGCCGAACTGGAATTCCATGACGATGCCCGTCGCCACGCCCATCGCGAAGTTGATGCCGAACAGGGTGCCCCAGAACAGGGTCATGCGCCGCCATATGTCGCGCCCGGTCATCACGTAGACGCTCTCCATGATCGCGATCATGAAAGAGAGCCCGAGGGTCAGCGGCACGAACAGGAAGTGGTACATCGCGGTCAGCGCGAACTGCAGGCGCGACAACTCGACTACGGTCATGTCCGGCATGGCGGAAGCTACCCGGTGGAGATGAGGGCATTCTGCACCCCTTCCCGGCCGGCCGCATTGATCTGGATCAAGGCCGGCTTGAAACACGCAGCTACAATGCCCGCTTCGGCGATTCCGGCCCTGGAACTGCACGCCTTGCCTACTCTCCCTACTTCGCCGCACCCGCCCGCATGGACGCTGTGACTGCGTCCGAACAAGAGGCGTTGGTCCTGCGTCGGGAAAAAGTACGGCGCCTGGATCGACTGGGACAACCTTGCCGGACCCGATTGCGTCTTGCCGGCGCCTGCAACGTGTTGGCGGGTTGGTTGTTGATCGCACAGGCAGCGGCCATCGCCTGGTCCATCCAGAAAACCTTGGTGGATGGCGTCGCGCCGAGCGAAGCCATCGCGGCCTTGGGCACCCTGCTCTTGATCGGCCTGTTGCGCGCCGGCCTGGCGTGGGCCGCGAGAAGCTTCGCCGATGGCGCAGTGGAGGAAATTCGCGCCGGGTTGCGCAGCGGATTGATTCGCCGCCTGCTCGGGCGCGGCCCGCTGTGGCTGCGCGAGCGACGCAGCGGCGAACTGGCCGAATTGATGGGTACCCACGCCGATGCCGTCGAAGGTTATTTCGGCGGCTACCTGCTGGCGCGCGCCGAGGTCGTGGCGGTGCCGATCGCGTTGTTGATCGCGGTGTTCTGCGTGGATCGCGTGGTCGGCGTGATTCTGTTGCTGACCTTGCCGTTGGTGCCGGTCTTCATGATGCTGGTGGGCTGGGGCGCCGAAGCGGCCAGCCGCCAGCAGCTCAAGGCGCTGGCGCGCATGGGCGGCCATTTCGCCGACCGCTTGCGCGGGCTGGGGGTCGTCCGTCTGTATGGGCGCGGCGATGCCGAACTTACGGGCATACGCGACGCAGCCGAAGGCGTTCGGATGCGCAGCCTCAAGGTGTTGCGGATCGCGTTCCTTTCTTCGGCGGTGCTGGAATTCTTCGCCTCGCTCAGCGTGGCCATGGTGGCGGTCTATCTTGGCTTGAGTTACCTGGGCATGCTGGACCTGCGCAGCGCGCCGCTGAGCCTGGGCATGGGCGTGTTCTGCCTGCTGCTGGCGCCGGAGTACTACGCGCCGTTGCGGCGGCTGGCGGCCCATTACCACGACCGCGCCAATGCTTTGGCCGCGCTCGATGAGATCGAAAGCGCATTGGAAGACTCCAGTTCCACAGAAGACGTCGGAGCGGCGTCCCGCCGCGAGCTCTTGGCTTTCACGGGCACACCAGAGATGCAAGCAGAAGCTCGCGGCGGGACGCCGCTCCCACGCACCCATCTGTCGTTCGAGTCCGCTGACCATCGGGGTGCAATGCTTGAAGTCCGCGATCTCAGCCTGCGTCCGCTCGGCGCGGCGCACGATGTGCTGACGGGCATCGACTTCGAACTGGAATCGACCGACTGCCTTGCACTGGTGGGTCCCAGCGGCTGCGGCAAGAGCACGCTGCTCGATGCCCTGGCCGGCTGGCTTCCTCCAACCGCCGGCACGATCTGCATGGCGGAAGGCGCGCGCATCGGCTATGCCTCGCAGCGTCCCTATCTGTTCCACGGCAGCATCGCCGACAACCTGCGCATGGCCCACCGCGATGCCAGCGATCAACAAGTTCGCGCCGCCGCCGAAGACGCGCAGGTGATGCGCTTCGCGCGCCACCTGCCGCAGGGGCTGGACACGGTGATCGGCGAACGCGGCTTCGGCCTGTCCGGCGGCGAAGCCAGGCGCATCGCGTTGGCCCGCGTGTTCCTGCGCGATCCCCAACTGTTGCTGCTGGACGAGCCCACCGCATTTTTGGATCCGGAAACCGAAGCCGCGCTGCTGGCGGCGCTGGCGCGATTCGCGCGCGGTCGCTGCCTGGTAATGGCCACGCACAGCCCGGCGGCCATGCGCATGGCTAGGAACGTGTTGCGTCTGCCCATCGGTGCGCTCTTGACGACGGAGGATGCGCGGTGACCGCGTTCGGCCTGCCTGCGCGCTCGATCGCGCCGACGCTTTTTCTATTACTGCTCACGCTGCTGGCGGGCACCGCCTTGCTGGGGTTGGCCGGCCATTTTCTGACCGCCGCCGCGCTGGCGGGCGTCACTGCGATGGGCTTCAATTTCTTCGGTCCTTCGGCGGGCATCCGCGCGCTGACCTTCGTCCGCATCCTGTCGCGCTACGCCGAAAAACTCGTCGGCCACGATGTGACCCTGCGGCTGGCGCGCGACCTTCGCGTGGACTTCTTCCGCAGCGTGTTGCCGCTGGCCCCCCTGGGGTTGGGGCGGCACCGCGTGGGCGAACTGCTGGCGCGATTGGTGGCCGATATCGAGAACGTTGATGGCTTGCTGGTACGTGCGGTCGGCCCGCTGTTGGCATTGGCAGGATTGGGACTGACCGCCGTGGTGGTGACCGCAGTGCTGCTGCCTGCCGCGGGCTTGTTGCTTGCCCTGGCGCTGCTGTCGCTGGGCATCGGCGTTCCCTACGTCGTCGCCCGTAGTGCAAGCAATCTGGAAACGGCCAGGGCGCAAGCGCGCGCGGACTTGCGCACCGCCGTCCTGGAAGGGCTGGAAGGAGCGACCGATCTTGCCGCGCTGGAAGCCACCGCTGCCTGGATCGGACATATCGACTCGGCCACAGCGCAAGTCGCCCGACGCGAACGCGAGCGCAAGGCACGCCTGTCGTTGGGCGTCGCCCTGCATGGGGGCATCGTGGCCGTTTCGCTGCCGGCGATGTTGTGGTTGCTGCTGGATGCCGCGCACGGCGGACGCCTGTCGCCCGCCGCGGCGGGCGGTTTGTTCTTCATGACCGTCGCCGTCTACGAGGCGGCCGCCGGCATCGGGCTGGCCTGGCAATCGCTGCACGCGGCGCGCGCTTCGCAGCGGCGCCTGCAGCAAGTCGCTGCACAGACGCCGCTTGTGGCCGATGCCGCGACAAGCACCCCGGTGCCCCTGCATGCGGATCTGGAGTTCCATGAAGTCCGCTTCCACTGGCCCGACGATGCCCGCGACGTGTTGCGCGAGGCCTGCCTGCGTATCGCACCGGGGCAACGGATCGCGCTGAGCGGAGATAGCGGCGCGGGCAAGAGTTCGTTGCTGGCGCTCGCCTTGCGTCTGTGCGACCCCCAATGCGGATCGGTCCGGTACGGTGGAATCGACTTGCGCCAATTCGCCCAGGCCGACTGGCATGCACGGATCGCCTGGCTACCGCAGGACGCGCCGGTGTTCGCCGGCAGCGTGCGCGACAACCTGCGCATGGGTGCGCCGGAGGCCGACGATGCGCGCCTGTGGCGCGCGTTGTCGCAAGTGAAGATGGAAAACGCGATCCGCGCTTTGCCCGAGGGTCTTGATGCGTGGATCGGAGAACAGGGTGCGACGTTGTCGGTCGGCCAATCGCGGCGCATCGCCCTGGCCCGCGCCTTGCTGCGCGACACGCCGCTGTTGCTGTTGGACGAACCTACCGAAGGGTTGGATACCGATACCGCCAACGAACTTCTGTTGGATCTGGCGGAGGCTAGCGGATCGCGCAGCGTGTTGATGATCAGCCATGATGAGTTGCCGGCTGGCGTGGTGCATGCGCGTTATCGGTTGATCGATGGGAAGCTGGTGTCCGACTCACCCGGCTAGCCGCGATTCCCTTCTCCCCGTGGGAGAAGGTGCCCGTAGGGCGGATGAGGGAAGGAGAGATCAGCTTGAACTGCAACTTCTCGTGAGTCTGAATTCGCACTCCCTCATCCGTCGCTTCGCGCCACCTTCTCCCGAAGGGAGAAGGAAAAACACGATCAAGCCCGCGCTTCAGCCAACGCCAGCAACCGCGTGGTATCCAGCAACTCGATCCGATGCGGATCGCTTGCCGCGATCATCCCGTCCTGACGCAACTTGGTGAAGCTTCGGCTCACCGTTTCCACCGTCAGCCCCAGGTAGTCGGCGATATCGGCGCGCGTCATCGGCAACACCAACTGGTTTCCGCCCACGCCCTGGCGCTGGCGACGCGCGGCCATGTCCAGCAGGAAGCCGGCCAAGCGCTCCAGCGGCGTCATCCGCGCCAGCGCCATCAGGTTGTTGCGGGTCGCGTCCAGCTCCACGCAGGCGCGCTCCAACAGTTCGTGTTCCAGTCCAGGGTGTCGTTCGCACAGTTCGCGCATGTCGGTCTGGGCGATGGAGCACAGCACGCTGTCGCTGATCGCTTCGATCGAATGGCGATAGTGGGAAGCGCCGCTGAAACCGATGAAATCGCCCGGCATCAAAAAGCCGGCCACCAGCCGGCGGCCGTCGGGCAGCACGCGGATGCGACGCAGCGCGCCGGAAGTGACGGTGAAGACATAGCGCCGCACATCGCCCTCGCGGGCCAACATTTGACCGGCCTGCAGGCGGACATCGCCGGCCATGGCGTCCAGCGCGTCGTTTTGCACCGTCGAAAGCGCCTCGCAGACCGCCAGATGGCGCACCAGGCATTGGGTACAGGCATGTTCGCCAATGCGCCGCGACGGCACCGCCACCCGGATCTGGCCGGGGATGCCCTTCTCTGGCGGACTACGCAGGTCGGGCGTGCTCATGTCAGGAGTGGGGTTTCCCGTGCATGCGCTAATGATACTACTCGTCCTTTCTGAACGACCCGCGCAAGCAATTGCGGCCGGGATCGGTTACAGTGCGCCCCGTTTGCAAGCGGCCGTCCGTTTCCCTTCGGGTTCGCCGGCGCCTCAGGTCCCTTCCGCGGACCGTTGCGCCCGCCCCCACTCCGACGCCATTCGCCTTGCAGATACGGCCCCGCCGCTTTGGCGCAGGCCGCCTACATTTCTCGCAGCGCGGTTCATCGGGAACGCTTCGGGCAATACCTCGATCCTCACTGGTCTGCCGTCGTCCGCGTTTGCGTGGGCGGCTGGGGGCTGTTTCGATCGGAATACTGGAGCTTCATCGAATGTCTTTTGAGAACCTCGGGCTTTCGCCCTTCCTGTTGCGTGCCCTGAAAGAACAGGGTTACGAGAACCCCACCCCCATCCAGACCCAGGCCATTCCGCTGGCCCTGGCCGGCCACGACCTGATGGCCGGCGCGCAGACCGGCACCGGCAAGACCGCCGCGTTCGGCCTGCCGCTGCTGCAGCACCTGGGCACCTCGCCGCAGGCGGTGAACGGCCAGCGCAAGCCGCGCGCGCTGATCCTGGCCCCGACCCGCGAGCTTGCGGTGCAGGTGCACGACAGCCTGCGCGACTACAGCAAGTACCTGCGCATCCCCAGCACCACCATCTATGGCGGCGCCGGCATGGGCCCGCAGCAGGACGCGCTGCGCCGCGGCGTGGACCTGATCGTGGCCACCCCGGGCCGTCTGATCGACCATATGGACCGCCGCAACGTGGACCTGTCGGGCATCGAGATCCTGGTGCTGGACGAGGCCGACCGCATGCTGGACATGGGCTTCCTGCCGGCGATCAAGCGCATCCTGACCAAGCTGCCCAAGCAGAACCGGCAGACGCTGCTGTTCTCGGCGACTTTCGTCGACAGCATCAAGCAGCTGGCGCAGGAGTTCATGGTCGAGCCGAAGCACATCCAGGTCACCCCCAGCAACACCGTGGCCGACACCATCGCCCACCGCGTGCACCCGGTCGACGGCACCCGCAAGCGCGAGCTGCTGCTGCACATCCTGGCCGCCGATTCGCGCAAGCAGACGCTCGTATTCGGCCGCACCAAGCATGGCTGCGACAAGCTGACCAAGTTCCTGGAGCAGTCCGGCATCAAGGCCGCGGCGATCCACGGCAACAAGAGCCAGGGCGCCCGTATCCGCGCGTTGAAGGACTTCAAGGCCGGCCGCATCAACGTGCTGGTGGCCACCGATATCGCCGCGCGCGGCATCGACATCGACCAGCTGCCCACGGTGATCAACTTCGATCTGCCGATGGTGGCCGAGGACTATGTGCACCGCATCGGCCGCACCGGCCGCAACGGTTCGCAGGGCGAAGCGATTTCGCTGGTGGCGCAGGACGAAGCCAAGCTGCTGCGTGCGATCACCCGCATGCTCAAGCGCGACGTGGAAATCCGCGACGTACCGGGCTTCGAGCCGATGCGTCCGATCCGCTGGGGCAACGACAACCCGCCCAACGAGCGTCCGGGCGGCAACAATGCGCCGCGCCGCGCCAACACCGCCCGTCGCCCGCATTCGGATGCGCCGCGTCACGCGCATGCCGGTCCGAAGCAGCGCAGCGCTGGCGGAGCGCATCCGTCCGGCGGCCAGCGCGATGGCGCGCGCAGCCCCAATCCGTACCGCCAGGGCGCGCGTCCGGCGCGGTGATTGGCAGTTCCGGTTGAATGAAAGGCCGGCCTTCGGGCCGGCTTTTTCATGCGACACGCTTCAGGGCCACCTGTTAGGTCGCCGAAGAAAACAAAAATTGAACCGTCATCCCGGCGAATTCCGGGATCCATGCTGGACCGAGGCGATCCGGACGCAGGCGCACCGTCTCACCGATGGATGGATCCCGGCATTCGCCGGGATGACGACCCTGAAATTTCGGGCAGCTGCTTCCTCTTCGCCGCTTCGACCCACACAACTACAATGCCCCCATGGACATCTTCAAGATCTTCACCCTCGAAGCCGCACACCGGCTTCCCAACGTACCGCCGGGCCACAAATGCGCGCGCCTGCACGGGCATTCGTTCCGCATCGAAGTGCGCGTGGCGGGCGAGCCAGGCCCGGAAACGGGCTGGGTGATGGATTTCGGCGACATCAAGGCCGCGTTCCAGCCGCTCTACGATCAACTGGACCATCACTACCTCAACGACATCGAAGGCCTGGACAACCCGACCAGCGAGCGGCTGGCGATCTGGGTCTGGGAGCGCCTCAAGCCGGTGTTGCCGGCGCTGAGCGAAATCGTGATCCACGAGACCTGCACCTCGGGCTGCCGCTACCGGGGATGAGGCCAAGGCCAGGAACGAGAGGGGAGGAACGAGAAACGAAAGCGCCATCCGGCCGGAACACTCGTTTCTCGTTCCTCACCACTCGTTCCTGCCTTCATACAAGCGCCTGATTCTAAACGCATCCTGACCGTTCGTCGGATTCCATACGCCTGTTGTTGCGCCGCAACAAACAGTTATGTATGCTGCGCCGCAACAAGTCGGTAAAACCCCTTTCAGGAGCCATCCCATGTCCGCCCAGATCAACGAGCAGTTCACCACTTTCACCCACCAGTTCGCGGCCGCCGCTTCGCGCGCCAACCGTCTGGCCCTCGAGAATGCCGAGACCATCTTCGGCCTGCAGCTGAAGACCTTCGAAAAGAACGTCGAAGCCACCACCGCGTTCTTCGGCGAGCTGTCGGAAATCCGCGACGTCGAAGCCTACAAGACCGTGTGGCCGAAGGGCCTGCAGATCGCCAAGGAAAATGCCGAGCGCGTCGCCGCTGCCGGCCAGGAAGCGATCGGCCTGACCCTGAAGACCAACGAAGCGATTGGCCAGCTGGCCAAGAGCCAGTTCGAAGCCGCCAGCGAAACCGCGCAGGCGACCGTTGCCAAGGCGACCAAGGCCGCCAAGGGCAAGTAAGCCGCTTCGCAACACCTCGTTCGTTTATTGCGCGGTTCCCCTCCCACCGCGCAGCCGACCCGGTAGCCCCCACGCTACCGGGTTTTTTATTGCCTGAAGATTGGTCAGTTGTAGGAGCGGCGTTGGGCGGCATTGGGCGTCGTAGGAGCGACGTGAGTCGCGATGAGGCTCTACCGGCATGCCTTCGCGACTTACGTCGCTCCTACGATGCTCCTACGACGAACCCGGCGGCTCCAGGGCCTTCGAAAGATGCGCGGCATCGGCTCCCGGCGCGTACGGCAATCTGCCCCAACAGGGCGCCGGCAAACGCTGGCAAAGCATCTGGAAATTCTCGTCCTGCCGGCGCATGTCCGGATCGACATGGTTGGCGATCCATCCGACCAACTCGAAACCGTCGTCGGCGATGGCGCGCGCGCTCAAGCGCGCATGGTTGATGCAACCCAGGCGCATTCCCACCACCAGTACTACCGGCAGGCGCAGCGCGCGCACCAGGTCGGCCTGGTCGAGGTCGGCCGCCAATGGGGCGGCCCAACCGCCCACGCCTTCCACCACCACCGTATCGGCCACGGTTTGCAGTCGCGCGAATGCCCCCACCAACGTCGGCAGTTCTATCGTTATCCCCGCTTCGCGCGCGGCCAGCTCCGGCGCCAGCGGTGCGGGCAACGCATAGGGATTGAGTTCCCGATAGTCAGGTTGCGGATGGCTGGCGGCCAGCAGGGCCAGCGCATCCTCGTTATGCCAACCGGAGGCGGTCGCCTCGCAGCCGCTGGCCACAGGCTTCATGCCCACCGCACGCAAACCCCGCGCACGCAGCGCATGCAGCAAAGCGGCGGAAGCAACGGTCTTGCCGATGCCGGTGTCGGTGCCGGTAACGTAGAAACCGCTCATGCGGCTGCGATCCGCATCGGTTGCGCATCGACCGGGAAACGGCCCTTTACCGGTTTCAACGCCATTTGCCGTTCTCTTCGAGCATGGGCCAATGATAAGGCCCCCCGAACGCACCCCAACCGGGTAACGGATAGAATCCTGCCATGTCATTCGCAACCCAGACCCTGTCCGGCAGCAAGCCGGAGCAGTACGCGCAGCTTGTCGCCCAGGCGCGCGCACTGATCCAGGGCGAACCCGACCGCGTGGCCAACGCCGCCAACCTGGCCGCCCTGGTCTACCACGCCCTGCCCGACCTCAACTGGGTCGGCTTCTATTTCTACGATGGCACCGAACTGGTCGTAGGCCCGTTCCAGGGTCTGCCTGCGTGCGTGCGCATAGCGTTGGACAAAGGCGTGTGCGGCGCAGCAGCGCGTACCCGCCAGACCCAGCGCGTCGCCGATGTAGAAGCCTTCCCCGGCCATATCGCCTGCGACGCGGCTTCGCGTTCGGAGCTGGTAGTGCCGCTGGTGCACGACGGCGCGCTGGTCGGCGTATTCGACCTGGACAGCCCGCGCGTCAATCGTTTCGACGAACAGGACCAGCAGGGCCTGGAAGCCATCGCCCTGGTCTTCCTGGAATCCCTGCAATGACCGCCGCGCCGCCGATCAAGATGCGCAACATCGGCCCCAAGTCGGCCGCCTGGTTGCGGCAGGTGGGCTTGCGTACCCATGAGGACATCGCCGCCGTCGGCGCCGTGGATGCCTTCATGCGGGTCAAGCGTGCCGGTTTCCGTCCCAGCCTCAACCTGCTGTACGCATTGGAAGGTGCCCTGGCCGACTGCCATTGGCAGGAAGTGCCCGAAGCGCGCCGCCAGGTGCTGGTGGCCGAGTACGAAGCCGCCGCCGCCCTGCTGCCGGCGCCACGCGGGCGTCCGGCTGCGTCGCCCGTCACCACCACCCATCACGAACAGCCCGAACACGAGGCTTCGCCCGGTTTCGACCTGTTCGATTCGCCCGGCGAAGACAGCGGCGAACGCGAGGACTGACGCCTCCACTGGCGCGCGATGCGTGCCGGCCCGCCGCGCATCGCGTACACTGCGCGCGCTTCAAGGTGACCCCGCGGCACGCGCCAACGGGTTGAAACGGGAAGCCGGTGAGTCGTTCCGACCCAGGTCGCGAACCGCAACTCCGGCGCTGCCCCCGCAACGGTAAGCGAGTCAGCCAAAGCATCAGCCACTGCACGCAAGTGCGGGAAGGCGCCGCGGCCGAAGCCGCACTTTCACAAGTGCCGCCTTCAACTCGCAAGCCCGGAGACCGGCCCTGGAGTTCACTGGTTGCGATGCGGCGGGCATTGCGGCGGCGGTCCGTGCTGCGGTCTTCCGTTCGTGTTTCCTTCCTGCTCGCGACTCCATCACACCATTCCGCGTACGGGCCGTGCGCGATGGAGAAGTCCGCCATGCAGTACCGTCTTTCCCGTTCCGCCAACCGTTTACGCGCCCGCAATGCGCTCGCCCTTGCCATCGCACTGGGCCTTCCGTTCGTTGCGCATGCCGAAATCTCCGCCGACGCCACCGACCTGGACGAGATAGTGGTCACCGGCACCCGCACCGATGTGGCCATCGAAGACAGCCTGGTGCCCGCGCAGGTGATCGACCGCGATGAGATCGAACGCACCCAGGCGCGCTCGCTGCCGGAGCTGCTGAAAGGCCGCGCGGGCATCAACCTCACCAATCAGGGCGGCCCGGGCAAGCTGACTTCGGTGTTCCTGCGCGGCGCCGAATCCGATCACGTGCTGGTGCTGGTCGATGGCATCCGCATCGGCTCGGCTACTGCAGGTCTGGCTTCGTTCCAGGATCTGCCGGTCGACCAGATCGAACGCATCGAGATCATCCGCGGACCGCGCTCCAGCCTGTACGGCTCGGAAGCCATCGGCGGCGTGATCCAGATCTTCACCCGCAAGGGCGGCGAAGGTTTTTCGCCGCATCTGCGCATCGGCGCCGGCAGCCACAATCTGCGCGAGGCCAGCGCCGGTTTCAGCAACCGCGGCGAGCGCGGCTGGATCAGCGCCGAAGGCGCCTACCAGCAAACCGACGGCATCAATGCCTGCAACGGCTCCGAAGCGTTGTTCCAGGGCTGCTTCGCCGACGAACCCGACCGCGACGGTTACCGCAACGTATCGGTGTCGCTGCGTGGTGGTTGGGAATTCACCGACACGCTGGCGTTGGAAGGCCACTTCCTCAATGCCGATGCCGACAACGAATACGACGGCAGCATTTTCGGCGGCAACGAAACCGAAACCGCCCAGCGCGTGGGCGGTGCAAAACTGACCTGGACGCCTTCGCAGCGGACCAAGGTGAGCGTGCAGGCCGGGCGCGCCTGGGACGAGTCCGACGCCTACTTCCGCACCGCTGGCGTGCGCGCTTATGTCAACACCTTCGACACCCAGCGCGACACCGCCTCGGTGCAAGCCGACTTCGCCCTGGGCGAAGGCCAGCTGTTGACCGCAGGCGGCGACTGGCAGCGCGATGAAGTGACCAGTACCACCGCCTTCAGCATCGACAGCCGCGACAACACCGGCGTGTTCCTGGAATACCAGGGAAGCTTCGGCGCGCACCAGCTGCAGGCCAGCGTGCGTAACGACGACAACGAGCAGTTCGGCAACCACGCTACCGGCAGTGTCGGCTGGGGCATGTCGCTGGGCCGTGGCTTCAAGCTCAACGCCAGCTACGGCACCGGCTTCAAGGCGCCGACCTTCAACGATCTGTATTTCCCGTTCGGCGGCAACCCGAATCTGGAACCGGAAGAATCCAAGAGCCTGAACATCGGCATTGGCCAGTACGCCGATAGCTGGAACTGGACCTTCAATGTGTTCGAGACCCGTATCGATTCGCTGACCGGCTACGACAGCTTCTTCGAACTGGTGCAGGTGGACAAGGCGCGTATCCGCGGCGCGGAACTGACCTTCGCAACCACGCTGGCCGGTTGGGACCTGTCCACCCAGCTCAGCTACGCCGATCCGCGCGCCACCGCCCGCCTGAATGCGGAGGGCGGCGAGAACCCCAACTACGACAACCTGCTGCCGCGGCGCGCGCCGCGCACCGGACGCGTCGATGTGGATCGCAGCTTCGGCAAGTTCCGCTTCGGCACCACGGTCAATGGCGCCAGTGCGCGGTATGACGATGCAGCCAACAATTTCCGCTTGGGCGGCTACGCCACGGTGGACCTGCGGGTGGAATACGCAGTGAACAACGACTGGTCTGTGCAGGCGCGTGCGACCAACGTGTTCGACCGCGAGTACGAAACGATCAACTGGTACAACCAGCCTGGCCGTGAGTACGGGGTGAGCCTGCGTTACCTGCCGGCGCGTTGATGGCGGTTAGTTAACGGCTTAGCAATTTGAACGAACGCGAGGCTTGCCGCAGCAAGCCTCGCCGACAAGTTCAGTTCGACGCAGGTTTCAGACTGGCCATTGTGGAGTGGACTGCCATAACGCTCTGCATATTGAGCTGCGGATGTCGCTGAGTGAAGTCCCTCATAAAGCCATTCGCTCTCGTATCGCCCCTATCACGCGCAGCGAAGAAAGAGCCTGCAATCGGCTCCAATGGAGCCCCCGCGGCAACACTGGAAAGGGCAACGCCATAGAGATAAGCCGCAAATGGGCTTCCCGTATCGCGCATCAGGCTAGAGCCAGCGGATAAGGATTTTCCGCTCAAGGCAATGAGCTCTTGTTCCGTTGTTCCTTCAGGAATCATGCCGGGTTTCCGGCCCGACTGCTTGGCAGCCAGCTGGCTGCTCACTCTATCCGAGTAGAACATCCGGGCCTTGAGATTTCCGCCTTCAGCGAGACTTTCGAGTTCCTCGACGGACATACGGCTTGCAGCGATCCACTCTTCCGGCATTGGAAATCCCTGTCGAGCCAGCTCGGCCTGTTCCTCTTTGGTTCGGAAGTAGAGTGCGCCGTTGTACCTGGCCCCTACGGCTTCCAGCATTTGTTTATCCGGGCCAGCGGCGTTCGCGATGGAGTCATTCCAGCTGCTCGATGTCGCAACCCGCAAGGAAGGCAGGAATACCAACTCGTCCGGAATATGCAGACTCAAATCGCTTGTTTGATCTTCCTGAGCCGTCGTGCTGCGCGCACTCATGGTTGCCGGCGCCGAACTCGCTCCTGATTGCGGCTCTGCACAGCCGGCAAAGGCACCCATCGCCACTCCGATCAAGAACTTCATTTTCATTGGGATTCTCCGCAACAGTTGTTCTGTATGTCGTATCACGACACCGCACAAACGCTTCCATTCTAGGGAGTGTAATGCGTGATGCGCGCGACTAGACAACTTCTCGCTGCGCAATAGTTGCGAGAGTTAAATCACAGTTGCGTGGGCCTTCCAATTCTTTTGCCGAGTACTTTATTATCAAGTCGCGGCTTGCTATGAACTAACCGCGCAATAACTCACGCATGTCGTCGATCACGCGCACCCCTTCCACCGCATGCGGATCGAAACCGCGCAGGTAACCGTAAGTCACCAGCGCCATCGGCATGTTGGCCGCTACTGCCGTCTCCACGTCGGTGGCCGAATCGCCGACCATCAGGCACTGGGCCGGCTGCAGACCGAAGTGTTCAACTACATGCAGCAGCGGCACCGCACTGGGCTTGCGTTCGGGCAGGGTGTCGCCGCCGACGATGACTTCGAAGTATTGGCCCAGCTGCAGCGCATCGAGCAACGGGCGCACGAAGCGTTCCGGCTTGTTGGTGCACACGGCCACCGCTATCCCTTTGTCGCGCAGCGCCTGCAGGGTTTCGACCACGCCCGGATAGACCGTGGGATACAGCAGCAGGCATTCGGCGTAGTGGACCATGAAGCCCGGCATCACTTCGTCCAGGTCGATGGCCTTGCCTGCGTGCTCGAACGCGCTGGCCACCAGCGCGCGCGCGCCGTCGCCGATCCAGCCGCGGATCACCGTTTCCTCGACGCGTGGCAGAGACCAGTCAGTCAATATGCGGTTGACGGCTTCGGCGATGTCCGAGGCGCTGTCTACAAGGGTGCCGTCGAGATCGAAGACGACCAGTGAGTAGGGGAATTCCAAATGCGTGCTCCGTTTGTCTGAATGTTGGTTTCGTTAGTGAACCCTATATCCCGTTCGTGGTGAGCCTGTCGAACCACGCTTTTGGCGAAGGGCTAGCGGTGCTTCTATTGAAAGTCCGCGCGGAAAACGTGGTTCGACAGGCTCACCACGAACGGGTTAATGGTGGCGCAGATCGAATCAATCATGAATAGTTGAATCGGATAGTTTTTAGTGATTCTCTTCCTCGAACAACGAACCTTGCGACAATGCCTCCTCGCGTTCGCGGAATCCACCCAGACCCACCCCCACCAGCCGGTACAAGGTCTCCGCAGGTTGCTGCACGCGTTCGCAGAGCGACAAGGCGATTTCCGTGAACCCCTCCAGCGATGTCGGCGGCGCATCGGGCGTGAAGCTGCGGGTTAGAATCCGGAACTGCGAAGTCTTCAGCTTCAGCACCACCGTGCGCCCTACCCGCTCGGTCTTGCGCGAGGCTTCCCAGGTCTTGACCGCCAGGCGGCGGATCGTAGGCGCCAGCTCTTGCAGCGGAATATCGTGCTCGAAGGTGTCCTCGGCCGAGATCGACTGCACGGGTTGATCGGGCTGCACGGGCCGCTCGTCTATGCCGCGCGCGCGCCGGTACAGCGAGGCGCCGAAACTGCCGAAATGGCGCTGCAGTTCGTCCATCGGGTATTCGCGCAGGTCGCCGACCAGTTCTATGCCCAAGGCCGAAAGCTTGCCCTGCATCACCTTGCCTACGCCCGGGATCTTGGCCACCGGCAGGGGCGCCAGGAACGCCTCCACCTGCTGCGGCCGGATCACGAACTGCCCATCGGGCTTGCGCCAGTCCGAGGCGATCTTGGCCAGGAATTTGTTCGGCGCGATGCCGGCCGAGGCCGTGAGCGAGGTTTCCTCGCGGATCTGCCGGCGGATTTCCTCGGCGATGGCGGTGGCGCTGGGGAAATCGGTCTTGGGTTCGGTCACGTCCAGGTAGGCTTCGTCCAACGACAACGGTTCGACCAGATCGGTGTGCTGCAGAAAGATCTCGCGAATCTGTTTCGATACCGCCTTGTAGCGCACGAAGTCCGGCGGCACGAAGATCGCCTGCGGGCACAGACGCTCGGCACGCACCGCCGGCATGGCGGAACGCACACCGAACTTGCGCGCCTCGTACGACGCCGCGCACACCACCGAACGCGCGCCGCGCCAAGCCACGACCACAGGCTTGCCGCGAAGCTCGGGATCGTCGCGTTGTTCGACCGACGCATAGAAGGCGTCCATGTCGATGTGGAGGATCTTGCGCACTTGCACATTATGCCCGGCCCATCAAGGCCGCACGAACGGGTCCAAGCGCGTAGGTCGGGGTTACGCCCCCGATCCTGGATGCACACGCGTCGGGGACGTAGCCCCGACCTACGCAACTCTGCGCCAGAAGCAAAGTCACTGGGTCCCCGCCTTCGCGGGGATGACGAACCGAATGCGTTGGCGTTGGCCTTGGCCTTGGCTTTGGCTTTGGCTGTTGCTATTGCTCTCCCTCCCATTAGGCGCGGCAAGCAGGACGGGTAAACCCCGAAGGGGCGGCGCACATGGATGTGCGCCGTTTCCGGAGGCGCAGGAAGCGCCTTACGGAAATTCCCGGCCTGCTTGCGGACCCCACGGCTTCATCGTGGGGCGCGGCGTTAGGGCGGCTTTCTTTTGGTTACTTTTCTTTGCCGTTCAAAGAAAAGTGACTCGCGCGTAGCGCGAAACGCTTTTGACTATGAGCTATGAGCTATGAGCTATGAGCTATGAGCTATGAGCTATGAGCTATGAGCTATGAGCTATGAGCTATGAGCTATGAGCTATGAGCTATGAGCTATGAGCACCCCTCCTCAATCCTCCCCTGCGCTGCGCGCAAGGGAGGAGGTAAAAGCAGCAGCAAATGCAGAAGCAAGATCAAGATCAAGATGGATCCCAGCTTTCGCTGGGATGACGTCGTGGTGTTTTGCGGGTCTGCGCAGGAGCCCCTGGACGCACACCATCGTTGGGTTCCCAGTGTCGCGGTCAGGTTAATCGATAGTTACGGCTCAACCGCGGCGGAAAGCTCCCCATGCAGCAGCCGGTGGAACAGATGCTCCCCCGCTTCTCGCCGGATCGACAACCGCCCGGTCGAATAGGCACGCGAATGCAAGCCGCGCTGCACCGACCTGCAGATGGCCATGTCTTCGTCCTGGATGATATTGCCCACGTCGATGCTGGCCCGGTTGCGTTCAGCCGCCGCCTCCGACACATCGGCGAAATAGAAATCGAAGATGACTTCCGTGCGGTCCAGGCCCAGCGGCAGCACCAGGTTCACGTCCATCTGGCCCTGGTACCAGTTGACCATGAAGTTGGGATGCAGCCAGTAGTACAACGCGCGGTCGCCGCCACGTACCGCCGAGAACTCGGCGTGGTCTCCGTCGCTGACCATCGGGCTGGATTGCAGGCAGTGATGCATGCCGTTTTCGATGGTGTAGTTCTTGAAGTCCAGGACGCTGTTGAGCCCCTTGTGCAGGTGCGGCACGTGGTATCCGCCATCCAGGTAGTTGTCTACGAACACCTTCCAGTTGCAGTCGAAGAAATAATGCCGGCGTTCGAACCAGTGCAGCTCGTGCAGGCGCAGCGCCGCGAACTCGCCGATCAACTGCGGCCCGAGAAACTCTTCGAGCGAAGGTCCCTGCGCATCCAGGCGCACGAACACCCAGTTCTCCCACACCGCCGTGGCCACCGGCGCCAAACCGTGCGCGCTGCGGTCGAAGTGGCATTCGCTATTGAAGCTTGGCGTGCCTTTCAGCGCGCCTTCCAAGGTGTAGGTCCAGCCGTGATAGGGGCAGCGCAAGTTCTTCGCGCAGCCCGAAGGCTCGGTCATCACCGCCGCGGCGTGGTGGCGGCAGACATTGAAGAAGCCGCGCAACACGCCGTCCTCGCCGCGCACCACCAAGATCGGTTCGCCGGCGATCTCGCAGGTGACGTAGTCGCCCGGATTGCGCAGCTGGTCCACGCGGCCGGCCATCTGCCAGGTGCGCGAGAAGGTGGTCCTGCGTTCCAGCGCGGCGACGCTTTCTTCGATGTACCAGGAGGTAGGAATGGTACTGGCTTCGGCCAGCGGCAAGGCGGGGTCGTACTGGGCAATCAGGTCTGCGACGCGCTGGGGCATGACGGACTACCGATGATGGCTGTCCCTACTTTAGCCGAGCGGTGAATCCTGGGGGACCATGGCATCGCCAAGTTCTATCGATGCCGTCGTAAAGGCTCTCTCCCGCCGGGACCCGGGGGACGGAAGTCTCGGGAAGCGCCGAGGGAAGCAGAGACCTTCCCGCCGGGAGAGAGCGAAGCGTCGGAAGGCTATGCCACCACCCTGATCGCAACATCCGTCGTCGGCTTCGGCCAGTATAGTGGCCTGCATTCCATCGGCCCCGCCACGGACAAGGGAGGGGGAAACCACCCCCTGGATGGCAGGGATGCCGATCTTGCGGTTTTCCCGCCTCACCCCAGTCCCTCGGCCCTCAGCGCGGCCTGCACGCCCGCATCGTGCTGCATGCGCTGGCGGAACTTGACCAGGTTGGCCAGCCCTTCCAGATCCACCTGGAACGCGGCCGCCCAGCGCAGCATGACGAACAGATAGGCATCGGCGACGCTGCGGAATCCGGCAAGCCAGTCGCGCTGTTCCAGTTGCGCATCCGCGCGTTCGAACAGGCGCCGCAGCTTGAGGTGGGAACTGGCATGCAAGGAAGCATGCTGGGCCGGATCGGCGATGTAGCTCATCGGCGCGAAGAAGGTGCCGAAGACCGGCTGCATGTCGGCGTTGCACAGCATCAGCCAGCGCGTGGCTTCGGCACGCTGGCGCGCACTGCCGTCGCCGAACAGGCCGGCCTCGGGAAAGGTGTCGCCCAGGTAGCCCAGGATGGCCACGTTCTGGGTCAGCTGGAAATCGCGATCGGTCAGTGCGGGCACGCTGCCGGCCGGATTCAAGCGCAAGTAGTCGGGCGAGCGCAGTTTTTCCGGCGTCAGCACTTCCACTTCGAAAGGCTGGCCGGTCCAGTGCAGGGCGATATGGTCGGCCGTGGAGCACGCGCCGGGAATGGTGAACAGTTTCATGTTGTTTCCGAACGTGGGGGGGAGGTGGTGCAGCGGTGATGCGACAACGGGATTTCAGGGCGCGGCGCGCGTCTGCCGCGCGATGGCAGGGCGCGTCTGCAGGTATAGCCAGATCGAATGCAGTTCCTGATCGGTGGCCTGGCCGACCGCGCGCCACGGCATGAAGGCGCCATTGATTTCGCTGCCGTCCGGGCGCTTGCCGGTGCGCATGGCGGCGACGAAGTCGCCTTCGTTCCAGGCGCCCAGGCCGGTGGCGTGTGGAGTCAGGTTGGCTGCCGGTGGCGCGCCGGGCCCGCCATGGGACATGGCGCCACCGCCGAAATCGCTGCGGTGGCAACCGGTGCACAGCTGCGCGGCGTGTTCGCCGTAAGCCACGGTGCCCACCGGCGGTGCGGCGGCGACCGCGGGGCGCGAGTGGTCGATGACTTCGGCCGACAGAAACCCCGGCAACTTTCCGCCGACCAGCAAGGTGCGGCCCAGCGGGCCCATGGCGCTGGCCGGCGGCGAGCGTTGCACATAGGGCAGCCCCGCCAGATAGGCCGACAGTGCTTCGATCTCGTGCGCGCTCAGATGGGCGAATTCGGCCGAAGGCATCATCAGCAACGGCCGCGACTGCATATCCACGCCGTGATGCAGCGCGCGGTAGAAGCGTTCGTGTTCGCGGGCCGGATTGGATTTTTCCGGTCGGTGGGTCAAGTTGGTGCCCACCAGGCGCGCGAAGGGCATTTCGTCCAGCACCACCTTGCCGCCGAAATCCTGGCCATGGCAGTCGGCGCAACCGCGCGAACGCGCCAGGCGCGCGCCTTCTGCGGCCAGTTCCGCACGCGGTGCACTCTGCGCCGCGGAGATATCGAAGTCGCGGCGCAATCGCTGCTGGCTGAGCAGATAGACCGCCAGCACGGCGAGCGTCAGCGAGGCGGCCGCTGCGATGAAGGAACGCTTGAGGTAACGCTTGAATCGGGAGGGCATGGGGGAAACTTGATTCTGCGACGGTCGTCATCCTCGGCGTTGCCGCCTGCGCTGCGCCACCCGCATTGCGCAGTGCGCGCGCGGCCGGCAGTCAGTGCCGCGGGCCCCCTGTGCGTGCGTGTTGGGGCCGGGGGCGGTTTGCCTAATCTGTGCGCATGCCTACGCTCTGTGAATCGGACAACGCGCAAAGCCCCTGCCCTGCAAACTATCGCGCGGGTTGCGGGACCTGGCGCTGCCGCTTCGCCCACCCCCCACTCTTGGCAGGGGCATTGCCCTGTCGCTGGTCCGCATCGCCAACGGGGGTGCGGCGTAACATGAGCCCAACGTCCGCCCCGGGAACTCCCAGACTCCGCACCATGGCCACGGACCCAGACCAATCGCGCCGCCCGCAACTCGAACTCCTTTCCGAGATAGTCGAGGAAATTTCCGGAGAACTCGCGTTGGAGCCATTGCTTTCGCATATCGTCGAGCGGGCCTGCAACCTGATTGGCGCCGACGATGGCGTGATTGGCCTGTACGTGCCCGAGCGCGACCTCATCCGCACGGCAGCCAGTCACAAGATTCCTGCCGACGAGCTGGTCGCGGAACTGCCGCGCGGCCAGGGCTTGACCGGACGCGTGCTGGAAACCGGGCAACCCTTGCGCGGTTACTACAGCGACCTGCCCCACCCTTCGCGCGATGCGCCGGCCGGCATGTACGTGATCGGCATGCCTATCCATGCGCACGGCAAGCTGATCGGCGTGTTCGGCATCGGCACCCATGCCCCGCGCACGCTGGACGCGCGCGCGCAGGAGCTGTTGCAGATCTTCGCCCGCCACGCCGCCGTCGCCATCGAGAACGCGCGCCGTTACAGCGAAGAGAAACGTCGTGCCGCGCGCTTCGCGTTGCTGGCGCGCGTGGCCGCATTGGGCGCGGCCGGGCCCGACCTGGACAGCCTGCTGCAGAACGCCGCCGACGCCATCCACGACACCCTGGATTATCCGAACGTGGATATTCCATTGCTCGATCCCGAAGACCCGCAGACGCTGCTGATCCGCATCCGCGGCGGCGAGTACAAACGCCTGATCAAACATGAAGACCGGCTGCCGATCAGCCAGGGCATCATGGGCGCGGCCGTGCGCGAGCGACGCCGGCAACTGGTCAACGACGTCGCCGCCGATCCGCGCTACGTGTGTCCGCCGGGCGTGCAACCGCCGCTGGCCGAACTGGCCATCCCTATTGTCTATGGCGACGAAGTGCTGGGCGTGTTGAACGTGGAAGGCGACCGCCGCTTCGACGAACTGGATTGCGCCAGCCTGGAGATCGTTGCCGAGAACCTGGGCATGGCCATCGTCAATTCGCGCTTGTTCGAACGCGCCACGGAAGCTGCGGTGCTGGAAGAACGTCAGCGCCTGGCCCGCGACCTGCACGACAGCGTCACCCAGATACTGGCCTCGATGAGCCTGATCACCCAGTCTTTGGCCGAGGCCTGGCGCCGAGATCCGGCCGAAGGCGAACGCCGCATCGAACGACTGGGCGAACTTTCGCGTCTTGCCTTCGGCGAGATGCGCGGACTGCTGCACGAACTCTCCCCGCGTTCGGCCGCCACCCGCGCCGCCAGCACGCCCAGCAAGCGCCCCGCCTTCCCGCACCGGCTGCGGCGGATGATGTCGGCGATGGTGCCGGCGCAGGTGGAGCTGCACCTCGATCTGAGCGACTACCAACCGCAGTCCACCACGCATGAAGACGCGCTGCTGCGCGTGTGCCAGGAAGCCGTTTCCAACGCGATCCGCCATGCGGCGCCTTCGTCGATCCGCATCGAGACGCTGCTGAGCAGTTCCGGCATCCGCCTGAGCGTTACCGACGACGGCAGCGGCATCGGCGAACCTGCGCACCAGGGCATGGGCATGACCAACATGCGCGAACGACTTTCCGAACTGGGCGGACGCCTGCGCATCCTGCCCGGCCTGCCGCAGGGCACCCAGATCCTGGCCTACCTGCCACGTTTCGACCGGAGCAAGACATGAGCGACCCGATCCGCATCCTGCTGGCCGACGACCACGCCGTGGTGCGCGAAGGCCTGCGCGCGTTGCTGGAGCAGCAACCCGATCTGCGTATCGTCGCCGAAGCCAGCGACGGGCCCGGCGCCTTGCGCCTGGTCGCAAGCGAAATGCCCGATGTGATCGTGCTGGACATGAAGATGCCCGGCGCCACCGCGGTGGAGACCATCGCGGCGATCAAACAGCTGCGCCCGCGCACGCAGGTGCTGGTGTTCACCAGCTATGCCGAGGACAGCCAGGTGCGCGATGCGCTTACCGCCGGCGCCACCGGTTATTTGTTGAAAGACGCGTTGTCGGAAGATCTGATCCGCGCCGTGCGCGAGGTGAACGCCGGCCGCGCCTGGCTGCATCCGCAAGCCCAGCGGCAGATGCTGGAATGGATGCGCCGCCCGCCTTCGCAGATCGACAGCCTGACCGCACGCGAGCGCTCGGTGCTTGGGCTGCTGGCGGAAGGCCAGAGCAACAAGCAGATTGCGCGCAATCTGGGTCTCACCGCTGGCACGGTGAAAGGCTACGTCAGCCAGGTCTTGGAGAAACTCGGCGTGGCCGACCGCACGCAGGCGGCTTTGTTGGCCCATCGCGAGGGGTTACCGCCCGAATAAACCGGGCGGCGTTGCAAGACTATTCGGCGGCCAGTACGTCGGCCGGACGCTGTCGACCGTAGGCGAGCCTGCGCCACAGCATCTCCATCGGCCCCTGCGCATGGAACTTCAGCCACGTGCGGCACAGCAGCGCGAGCGTCAAGTAGACCGCCAACACCATCAGCAAACCCACGCCATAACTGACCCGTTGAAACAGGCCGAAGCAGATCCCGTAGAACAGCGTCACGCACACCACGCTTTGGCCCAGGTAATGGGTCAGTGCCATGCGTCCACTGGCGACGAACAGGTTCCCGCTGCCGCGCTGCTTACGCCAGTACAACGCAAATGCGGCGAACAAGGCCAGGCTCAATAGGGGAATGCCCAACGAACCCAGGGTGATCGACAGCAATCCTTTGGCGCTGGCCGGCAGCAACGCGTCGTTGCCACCCAATGCGGCGAAGGCCAGGTTCATCGGCAGGCCGATGGCGATTCCCACGATCAACCAACGCCGCAGCAAGGGACGCAACGCCTCGCGCGCCATCGGCAATCCGATCCGTCCCGCCCAGGCGCCGAGCAGGAACATGCCGAAGATGCGCAGCAGCTGGAAGCGGTAGATGCGCCGCATCCAGGCGAATACGTAGATGGTGGCGTTCGACTGGACCACCTCGCCATAGCTGCCGTGCGCATAGGCATCGATGATGGCAGCGAAACGCGCGCCGCCTTCCGGCGCGGCCACGGGTGCGGCCTGCGACAGCTGCGCCACCGCCAGGTAGATGCCGTACAGCCAGATCGGTGCGGTCAGGCAGAAAATCGCCGCGCCCAGCAACACGCGCGTGGACACCTTGCGGAACCACAACAGGGCGAACCCCATCAGCGCGTAGAAGTTGAGGATGTCGCCGAACCACAGGAACACCGCGTGCACCAGCCCGAACACCAGCAGCCAGGCCATACGCCGGCGGAAAACGCTGCGGAAGTCCGCATCGCGCTGCTCTGCACGCTGCAGCTGCATGGCGAAGCCCAGCCCGAACAGGAACGAAAACAGCGAGTAGAACTTGGCCTCGATCAGCGCATGGACCAGATACTCCAGGACACCGTCGGCGCCGTTCCAGGGTAATGCGGCCTTGGTGGCCGGATCGATGAATGCGTAGCCGCTGAAAGCGGTGAGATTGATCAACAGGATGCCGAGCAGCGCGAACCCGCGCAGCGCATCCAGCCATTCGGCCCGTTCGCTGGACAGGATCGGCCTCAGCGGCGCGTTTTCCGGCTTTCCCGGCAAGGTGGATGGTGGGACGGGCATGGCGATATTCAATTGCGATGTGCTCATTGTGCAATTACCGGGGGTGAAGGCGTCGCCTGTAGTCGGCGCACGGCAAGAAAGGCTTCGCTCAGCAGCAGGGGCACGGTCCAGCTCATCCAACCGAAGGTGGTGAACACCTCCTCGATGCTGCCGAGGCTGTACAGCCCGGGAATCTTGCCGGCCAGCCGAAAAGTGACGAAAGCGAAGGTGATGATGTAGTTGCGCCGCATCCAGTCGCGATGGGTGGCGATGTCGCCCTTGCGGATCGCCAGCCAGCCCAGCAGCGCGGTGGTCAGCCATGCGCCGATCATCACTGCGAAGGCATAAGCCGTGGTCCAGCCCAGCGGTGTGGTCAGGACCATGGCCGTAGCGCCAGTGGCGGCCACCAGCAGTCCGATCAGATAGACGCGGCCGGTCCAGCGATGAAAGCGCGGATAGGCCTTGCGCATCGGACCGATGAACTGCAGCCACCCCAACAGCAAAGTCAGCACCCCGCCGCTCAGATGCAGCCACAGCCAACCGCGCTTGGGCCACAGGTAATCGTAGATCTCCGGGCGCACTTCCAGATAGGGAATGACGCTGTGGCCCACGTAGTAAAGCGCCAGCAACAGCATTCCCAGCCATGCAATGACTCCAGCGATTCTGCGGCTGGTGTCCGTGTTGGTTTTTCGCAAAGCCTTGCGAGGCGCCAGTAGTTCATCCAGCGCGGCGGTAGAGGTATCCATGAGCGTTCCGTCCCGACGTATTTGCCGATCCGATCACTCTAGTTGCGTGAAGCTTGCGTTTTGCAGGGGAAAAAGTCGGCAAGGGACGCTGCCCGATGGCAGGGAGCTGCCACCACATTTCGTCAACACGGACAGGCCAAACTGGGGCGAGACAGAAGCGTGCTTTGCACATGAGCAACTTCGCTGGGTCCCCGCCTGCGCGGGGATGACGACCTGAAAGCTTTGGCTTTGGCTTTGGCTTTGGCTTTGGCTTTGGCTTTGGCTTTGGCTTCGCTCTTGCCCTTCGATCCCCGTGAGGCGCGGCAAGCAGGACGGGTAAACCCCGCAGGGGCGGCGCACAAGGATGTGCGCCGTTTCCGGAGGCGCAGGAAGCGCCTTACGGAAATTCGCGGCCTGCTTGCGGACCCGGCGGTTTCATCGCCGGGCGCGCCGTCAGGGTGTGTTTCTTTGGTTACTTTCTTTGCACAAGCAAAGAAAGTAACTCGCGCGCAAGCGCGAGACGCTTTAAGCCAAGAGCCAAGAGCCAAGAGCCAAGAGCCAAGAGCAAGATCAAGATCAAGATCAAGATGGATCCCAGCTTGCGCTGGGATGACGGCTTTGGTGTTCTCGCGCGCGATTGCCTTCGATGCAGCTGGAGCAAAGTCGCTGGGTCCCCGCCTTCGCGGGGATGACGAACTGTTGGCTTTGCTCTTGCTCTTGCTCTTGCTCTTGCTCTTGCTCATCCACCCCCGTGAGCCGCGGCAAGCAGGACGGGTAAACCCCGCAGGGGCGGCGCACAAGGATGTGCGCCGTTTCCGGAGCCACAGGATGTGGCTTACGGAAATTCCCGGCCTGCTTGCGGACCCGGCGGCTTTATCGCCGGGCGCGGCGTTAGGGTGTGTTTCTTTGGTTACTTTCTTTGCACAAGCAAAGAAAGTGACACGCGCGTAAGCGCGAAACGCTTTAAGCCAAGAGCCAAGAGCCAAGAGCCAAGAGCCAAGAGCCAAGAGCCAAGAGCCAAGAGCCAAGAGCAAGACAAGATCAAGATGGATCCCAGCTTGCGCCGGGATGACGGCTTTGGTGTTCTCGCACGCGATTGCCGGTGTTCTCGCACGCGATTGGCGGTGTTCTCGCGCGCGATTGCCTTCGATGCAGCTGGAGCAAAGTCGCTGGGTCCCCGCCTTCGCGGGGATGACGAACTGAGAGGTTTGGCTTTGGTTTTGGCTTTGGCCTTGGCTTTGGCTTTGGCTTTGCTCTTCCACTTGGATCCCCGTGAGGCGCGGCAAGCAGGCCGGGTAAACCCCGCAGGGGCGGCGCACAGGGATGTGCGCCGTTTCCGTAGACACAGGATGTGTCTTACGGAAATTCCCGGCCTGCTTGCGAACCCCCACAGCTCCATCGTGGGGGCGCGACGTAGGGCGGCTTTCTTTTGGTTACTTTTCTTGGCCGTTCAAAGAAAAGTGACTCGCGCGTTAGCGCGAAATGCTTTTGATCTTGAAGGAAGGGCTAGTCAGCCCAGAGCAAGATCAAGATGGATCCCAGCTTGCGCTGGGATGACGGTTCTATTGTATCGCTCGGGTCAGGAAACGCTGTAATCCTGTAATCATGTGAAGAACTTTCAACCCACCGACCGCCGCGCCGCCACACTGACCTGCTCGCCTTCCCGCCGCTTGGTGCCCGGCACCAGCATCGGCACGCGCTTGCGGTACTCGGCGTATTCCGGCAAGGCCGCCACCAGATCACGCTCCTCCAGCTGGATCGCAATCAGAATGTAGGCCGTGGTCATCAATGCGAACAGCAGATGGGTGACGGTCATCGTCGGCGTCGCCCAGAAGATCGTCAACCACCCGATGTACAGCGGATGGCGCACCCATCGGTACAAAGACGGCGTCTTGAACGGCAGATGCGAGTACGGCCGACTGCGGAATTGCAGCCACACCTGGCGCAAGCCGAACAAGTCGAAATGGTTCAGCAGGAACGTGGTGTACAACAGCAGCCCCCAGCCGAACGCGTACAACCCATACAACGCCATGCGCGCGGCGTCGTTGTCCAAGTTCCAGACCACGCCGCCGATGGGACGCCACAGCCAGAACAACAGGATCAGCGCCACGCTGGACAACAGCGTGTAGGTGCTGCGTTCGGCCGATTCGGGAATGATGCGGGTCCATACGCGCTTGAACGCCGGCCGCGCCATCACGCTGTGCTGCAGGGCGAACAGCGCCAGCAGCCCCAGGTCGATCAGAACTGCGGTAGCCACGCTGGTATCGCGTGCCGAGTCCATGGCCTTGGGCACCCACAGGTTGCCTATGAAGCCGATGGCGTACAGGAAAGTGGCGAAGAACACGGCGTAGCAGAACACGCCGTAGAGAAGGATCAGGGAACGTTTCATCGGCGACCTCGAAGCCATGGCGACAAGCGTGTCCCCAAGCACGCACCGCAGATTGCGGACGGCATAGCATGGGCCGGGCGCGGGCCCGACGACAGGTGAGGAATGTCCCGATCCGTGCCCGGTTTACGTGTTCGGAGGATGAACAATGTCCCGGCTACACTCCGGGCCAGCCCACCGGGAGCTCCCGCATGCAGCAATCCATCCGCTACCTGACCACCGGCGACGGCGCGCGCCTGGCCTGGGCGTCGATGGGCACGGGCCAGCCGTTGGTCAAGGCGGCCAACTGGCTGAGCCATCTCGAATACGACCTGGAGAGCCCGATCTGGCGCCACTGGTCGCGCTTTTTCGGCGATCACATGCACCTGATCCGCTACGACGAGCGCGGCTGCGGCATGACCGGCGGAAACCCGCACGGGCTGACCCTGGAACATTGGCTTGGCGATCTGGAAGCGGTGGTGGACGCGGCGGAAATCGAGCAGCCGTTCACCCTGCTGGGCATTTCGCAGGGCGCGGCCGCCTGCGTGGCGTACGCGGTCAAGCATCCGCAGCGTGTTTCCAAGCTGGTGCTGTACGGCGCCTACGCACGCGGACCCTACGAACGCGGCGACGAGGAAAGCGCGCGCCTGTACCACGCCATCGCCGACATCGCCCGCGTGGGTTGGGCCAACGAGAATCCGGTTTTCCGCCAGCTGTTCACCTCGCGCTTCATCCCCGATGCCACCGACGCCCAGGTGCAGTGGTTCAACGAGCTGGCGCGCACCACCACCACGGCCAAAGCGGCCGGCGCGCTGCTGGATTCGCGCGGGCACATCAACATCGTGCCGCTGCTGGCGTCGGTGACCGCGCCGACCCTGGTGCTGCACGCGCGCCAGGACGGCGTGGTGCCGCTGGAAGAAGGCCGCCTGCTGGCGGCCGGCATTCCCGGCTCGCGCTTCGTGGAACTGGAATCGCGCAACCACGTGCTGCTGGAACACGAGCCGGCGTGGGAACGGTTCTGCAGCGAAGTGCTGGAATTCCTGGGCGTCGGCGTTGGCGTCGGCGACACGCGGTTGTCCGCATTGACCGCGCGCGAACGGGAGATCGTCGCCGGCCTGGTCGCCGGCCGCAGCAACGCGCAAATCGCTGCTGCCTTGTTCATCAGCGACAAGACCGTGCGCAACACGCTGACCCGCATCTTCGAAAAGCTGGGCGTCCATTCGCGCACGCAGGCCATGGCGCTGCTGCGCGACACGGACCTTTCTCGTTAGCAAAGCGCAGTCCTTCCATCGGCCTGCCCGCATCCCCTTACCGAGTCCGTGTAAGGGGTTGCCGACGCCGCGCTTTGCTTGAACGGGCATCTTGTTCTGCCGAAAGTGGGTGCGTACGGATATCCCTCGCCGGTAGCCGCTCCCATGCGCGCTTCTTAAAGTGAGCACCCGGTAGAAGAACGCACAGTCGGAGCTACGCGGTCGGATGGCTTCGACCGATACTGTGCTTCGCCTAACACAATTGGGACTATGCTCCGGGCCGAATCCCGCCGATCCGGCGCTGTCGCGTACCGAACCGGGCCGGCGACTTGCCATGAGGGCGCGCCGGCTGGATCCAGCCGTTCGGCGTCCGGGATGTCGAGGCTTCCACCGGCATGAGCAACGCACTGGTCATGCAGTCGCACCTTCTGCCTGGGCTGCTCTCTCGACGACTACGACGCCGACACCTGCTGCTTGCCCGGCCGATCCGGCACGTACCTGCCGTCTACCGCTTGCAGCGATCCGCTACACACAAAGGGTTTACCCATGAACGAAACCATCACTCCCCGCCGCTTCGTCTCGAAGATGGATTCCGACATTCCCAAGCACTGGCTGCCGGGAAACGAAGTGCTGTCATCTTTACTCAACGCCTACACCATCCTGGTGCCGGCCAACGAAGGGTTCTACGTGCGCACCCTCAAAGCCTGCATGCCGCTGCTGGACGATCCGCAACTGCGCAGCCGCTGCGCGACGTTCATCCACCAGGAAGCGCAGCATGGAGTCGCCCACGTGCGCTACTGGGACAACCTGGACGAACAGGGTTACCGCTTTCGCAGATTCGAACGCAATGTGGACAAGCTTGTGTTCCGCACCATGGAGAAGATTGGCCCGCTATGGCTGCGCGTTTCGCTGGTCAGCTGCGTGGAGCACATCAACGCCTACGTCGGCCACGAATTCCTCACCCAGAACGTGCTTGCCGAAGCCGACCCGCGGGTCAAGGACCTGATGGAGTGGCATTTCGCCGAAGAGATAGAACACCGGCGCGTGGCCTTCGACCTGTTGCGACACGTGGCGCCCGCTTACCCGGTACGGTTGCTGGGTTTTGCGCTGACCGTTGGCCTGTTCTACCTGTTGATGGGCGGCCAGGCGATCGCGTTGCTGCGCCAGGACGGGCTGCTGTGGCGCAGGTCGACCTGGGCGCAGATGCGTTCGCACCTGGGCGGCGGCCACCATATGTTCCGACGCACGCTGCAGCACTTGCTCGACTATCTGCGCCCGGGTTTCCACCCCTCGCAGATGGGTGACGATGCGATGGCCGCAGGCGTGCTTGCGCGCCTATCGACCGCTGCCCCGCCGACGGTGGTGGCGACCTTGCGTTCGCAACTGCGCGAATGGAATCAGGCCGCGTGAGCTTGCGGAACGGATAGCGTCCGTTCCTTTGCCGACCCAGTGCTACCGCTCAACGCGTCTGCATGGTCGCCGAGGCTCTACGCATCTGCAGATGCGACTGAAGTTCACGAATCCGGTCCCGCTGCGGCGCCAGCACGCGGACCCATCCTTGCGGACTGCGACCGCGATCGCGAAAGAGAATGTGCGCCAGTTGGCAATGATCCGAAGCGGGACAGGCTAACCAATGGGAGGGCGCAACCCTGCCCTGCAATATGCTCAACTAATCGCCGGGTTCACGCGTGTTCGGGGGAGCACATCCATGACTTTGATCGATCGCACAGCGCCGGCGATGGTTGGCTTGCGCGCGGCTTATCCGCTTAAGTTCGTTTTGCTCTCGTGCTTGTTCGGCTTGCTGTCGGCTTGCGATGGTGGCCGCGGATCCAGCACGGACGCCGAAGCGAATGCTTTGCTGGCGCTGCACGCGGAATCGCGCAACACCGCTGCTGCCGTGGCCGGCAAGGCCGCATCGGGGCCAATCCAGAATCCCATCCTGTTCGTCACCCAGGTGCCGACTCCCGGCGACCCGTTCGCCAGCCGGCTTTCCACTTTCGCCAACCACATCCCCAATCTGGCTGCAGTGCCGCGCGGTGGCGACCTGATGATTCGCTATGCCGACGGCACGCTGCGCAACCTGACCAGGGAAGCCGGATTCGGCGTGGAAGGTCTGCAAGGGCCCAACGCCATCGCCGTGCGCGAGCCCAGCGTGCACTGGAACGGTGCCAAGGCGATCTTCAGCATGCTGGTCGGCGGCGCGCCTGCGCAGTACCAGCAACCGACCTCCAAGTGGCAGCTGTATGAGGTGACGGGCCTGGCCCAAGGCCAGGCGGTTTCCATCGTCAAGGTGGCCAATCAGCCGGCCGACTACAACAACGTCGCACCGCTGTACGCCAGCGACGGCAAGATCCTGTTCACTTCCGACCGCCCGCGCAGCGGCGAGAGCCATCTGTATCCGCAGTTGGACGAGTACGAAAGCACGCCCACCATCACCGGCATCTACAAGCTGGACCAGGCCAGCGGCGAAGTCGCCATTCTCAATCACACCCCCAGCGGTGCGTTCACTCCGATCATCGACAGCTTCGGCCGGATCATCTTCACCCGCTGGGATCACCTGCAACGCGATCAGCAGGCCGAAGGCGGCGATACCTATGGGGCGCGCAACTACGCCAGCGAAGCGGCCGATGCGGCCAAGCTGCCGCAGCAGCCGGAGACGTTCCCCGAATCGCGCACCGGCATGAGCAGCCCCTACGGGCAGGTGGGCGGGTTCACCACCAACCTGTTCACGCCCTGGCAGATGAACCAGGACGGCACCCACGAACTGACCCTCAACCATATCGGCCGCCAGGAACTGGCCTACACCGGTTACCTGGGGCGCTCGTTCCAGGGCGACGCTTCGCTGCAGGACAATTCCAATACCACGCTGTTCGCCAACCGCAAGAACATCCGCGAGGACGGCGGCATCTTCCACGTGCGCGAAGACCCACTGAGCCCGGGCACCTATTACGGCATCTACGCACGCGAATTCGGATCGCTGACCACCAACCAGATCGTGCGCTTCACCGGCGCGCCCACGCTCAATGCCGAACAGATGACCATCGTCGACGCCTCATCGACCAACCTGCAGGCCGGCCGCTTCCGCAATCCGCTGCCGATGAGCGGCGGGCAGATGGTCGCTACCTATACGTCGAGCGAAGTGGTGCAAGCCGGCATTTCACTGCGCCTGCACCAATTGGAAACCGATGGGTCGGGCCTGTTGGTGGCGGGCAACGCACTGACTCCCGGCATCAGCAAGACCTTGTCGTGGTGGAACCCGGACAGCAAGATCAGCTACAGCGGCCTGTTGTGGGAAATCGAACCGGTGGAAGTGGTCGCGCGCGTCGCACCCAACGCCGCGACCTCGACACTGGAAACGCCTGAGCAGCTGGTGATGGCCGAAGAAGCCGTCAACGAAGCGCAACTGCGCCAGTGGCTGAAGAACAACCGGCTGGCCCTGATCGTCACCCGCAACCAGACCAGCCGCGACCGAGGCGATCGCCAGCAACCGTTCAACCTGCGCGTGCCTGGCGGCGTGCAGACCACCGGCAATGGCGGGTTGGTCTACGACATCGCCCATTACCAGATCTTCCAGGGCAACCAGGTGCGTAGCTACGACAACTACCGCGCCGGGCGCCGCCTGCTGGCGCAGCCGCTCGAACAGTCGAAGAATCCGGCCAACGCCGGTGGCCCGACCGGCAGCGTGAAGATCGCCGCCGACGGTTCCACTGCGGCATTCGTGCCGGCCAATCGCGCGCTGACCTGGCAGACCACCGACGCCAGCGGCACCCCTATCGTGCGCGAACGGGTGTGGGTCACCCTGCAAGCCGGCGAGATCCGTACCTGCGCCGGCTGCCACGGCGAGAACAGTCGCAATCAGGCCGGGCAGCCGACACCCACGCAGAAGGCCGAGGCTTTGCGCACGCTACTGCGTCATTGGAAACAGAATCTGCAAGGCACGCGCGTGAACGGGTCGCAGCCGTTGGTGCCGGCGAAGGGGTAGAGGCTGGCGCGGACTCGTATCTAGTGCGGGTACCGATTGCTACTAGCGCTTTGTGCGAGTGCAGAAACAACGTCCATGGATCCCCGCCTTCGCGGGGATGACGGTTTCATTCGTATTGCTCGAGATGACATCGCGACGGCTTGAGCAGAGTCGCTGGATCCCCGCCTGCGCGGGGATGACGGGACGAGGCTTTGGCTTTGGCTTTGGCTTTGACTTTGGCTTTGGCTTTGACTTTGGCTTTGGCTTTGGCTCTGGATTTGACTTTGCTCTTGCATTTCGATCCCCGTGAGGCGCGGCAAGCAGGCCGGGTAAACCCCGAAGGGGCGGCGCACATGGATGTGCGCCGTTTTTGGAGCAGCAGGATGCTGCTTCCAAAAATTCCCGGCCTGCTTGCGAACCCGGCGGCTTCATCGCCGGGCGCGCCGTAGGGTGTGTTTCTTTGGTTACTTTCTTTGCACAAGCAAAGAAAGTGACTCGCGCGTCAGCGCGAAACGCTTTGGACTAGAAAGCTAAGAGCCAAGTGCAAGAGCACCGTCCTCAATCCTCCCCTGCGCTGCGCGCAAGGGAGGAGGCAAAAGCGGAAGCAAGTCAATAGCAAATGCAAATGCAGAAGCAAGATCAAAATGGATCCCAGCTTTCGCTGGGATGACGTCATGGTGATTTGATTTCTACAGACCGAACTAGCTAGTCGCGCCTGTGCGTGGACAACAACCCATAGGCTCAAGCCACCCTATACAGCCGGACTTATTCCACCGTCACGCTCTTGGCCAGATTGCGCGGCTTGTCCACGTCGGTACCGCGCGCCAAGGCCGTGTGATAGGCCAGCAACTGCACCGGAATGGTGTGCACGATCGGGCTCAACACGCCCGCATGGCGCGGCGTGCGGATCACATGCACGCCTTCGGACTCGCTGAAATTGCTGTCCTGGTCGGTGAACACGAACAGCTCTCCGCCGCGCGCGCGCACTTCCTGCATGTTGGACTTCACTTTTTCCAGCAACTTGTCGTTTGGCGCGATCACCACCACCGGCATCGCTGCATCCACCAGCGCCAATGGACCGTGCTTGAGCTCGCCGGCCGGGTAGGCTTCGGCATGGATGTAGGAGATTTCCTTCAGCTTCAACGCGCCTTCCAGGGCAATGGGGTAATGCAGGCCGCGGCCCAGGAACAACGCGTTCTGCTTGCTGGCGAACTTCTCGGCCCAGATCGCGATCTGCGGCTCCAGGTTCAGCGCGTGCTGCACGCTGCCGGGGAGGAAGCGCAGTTGCTCCAGGTAATCCGCTTCGTCGGCTTCGCTGACCGTGCCGCGTATCTTGCCCAGCACCACGCACAGCTGGAACAACGCCGCCAGCTGCGTAGTGAAAGCCTTGGTCGAAGCCACGCCGATCTCGGCGCCGGCGCGCGTGTAGCAGACCAGTTCGCTGGCGCGCGGGATCGCGCTTTCCGGCACGTTGCAGATGGACAACGTGTGCTGGTGGCCCAGCGACTTGGCGTATTTCAGGGCCTCCATCGTGTCCAGCGTCTCGCCGGACTGGGAGATGGTGACGATCAGATGCTTGGGATTGGCGAAGGCGGTGCGGTAGCGGTACTCGCTGGCGATTTCCACCGAACACGGCAGGCCGCTGATCGCCTCCATCCAGTAGCGCGCGGTCATGCCGGCGTAGTAGCTGGTGCCGCAGGCCAGGATCTGCACGCCCTCGACGTCGCGCAATACTTCGGCCGCATTCTTGCCGAACAGCTCCGGGGCGAAACCGCCATCGATCACCGCTTCGATGGTGTCGGCCAGCGCGCGCGGCTGTTCGTGGATTTCCTTCTGCATGAAGTGGCGGTACGGGCCCAGCTCCAGCGAAGCCAGCGACACGTCCGACACGTGGACCTCGCGCGTGACTTCGGTATCGGTGGAATCGAACACGCGCACCCCGTTGCGGCCGACTTCTGCGGTGTCGCCTTCTTCCAGGAAAATCACCCGACGGGTGGCCTGCAGGATCGCCGAGACATCGGAAGCGACGAAGTTTTCGCCCTCGCCCAACCCGACCAGCAACGGGCAACCCATGCGCGCGCAGACCATGCGCTCCGGTTCCTTGCGGCTGACCACGGCCAGCGCGTAGGCGCCGGTCAGGTCCTTGACCGCGCGCTGCAGCGCTGCCAGCAGGTCGTTGCCTTCCTTCAGGTAATGGTGGATCAGGTGGGCGATGACCTCGGTATCGGTCTGCGATTCGAACTGGTAGCCCAGGCCGCGCAGGCGCTCACGCTGTTCTTCGTGGTTCTCGATGATGCCGTTGTGGACCAGGGCCACGCCCTGGCTGATGTGCGGATGGGCGTTGGCCTCGGTGACCCCGCCATGGGTGGCCCAACGGGTGTGGCCGATGCCCAGGTGGGCGTGGAAGCCTTCGGCCAGGGCGGCGTTCTCCATCTCCGAAACGCGGCCGGTGCGGCGCACCCGGCGTACATCGCGCTCCTCGACCACGGCAATGCCGGCCGAATCGTAACCGCGGTATTCCAGCCGCTTCAGTCCTTCGATGAGTACCGGAACCACATCGCGATCCGCGATCGCACCAACGATGCCGCACATGTATGACCACTCTTGTCTGCTGGGTGTCCAGTGTAAACGCCGAAACCACGGCCGAGCGTCCGCGCGGACGCTCAAAGTGTCCGCGCGGACACTCCTGTCCGGATACTTATTCAAATAATTCAATGATTTGCGATTGGCACAACCATTGCGTTGATTGACGCATCCAAGACCCAGCCGCCCCACGGACAGCCCAGGCCCCATGCAAACCAAGAGCGACCCCTTCCGTATCCGCGACACCTCGGCCCAGGACCAGGCCATCAAGCCGGCCGCCGCCGCACGCAAGCGCCTGCCCAAGGCCTGGCTGATCGGCGGCGGCATTGGCGTGCTGTTGCTGGCATTGCTGGCCTGGGTCGCCAGCGGCTGGTTGGGCGGCGGACGCTCCTTCGACGCTTCGCGGGTGCGCATCGCCGAGGTCACCCGGGGCGATCTGGTCCGCGACATCAGCGCCGACGGCCGGGTCATCGCCGCCAACAGCCCCACCCTATACGCCATCGCCGCCGGCACCGTGTCGCTGAAAGTGGTCGCCGGCGACGTGGTCAAGAAGGGCCAGGCCCTGGCCGAGATCGACAGCCCCGAGCTGCGCAGCAAGCTGGCCCAGGAAGGTTCCACCCTGGCCAGCATGGAAGCCGAAGCCAGCCGCGCCATTCTGGACGCGCAGATCACCCGCTCCACCGCCTCCAAACTGCTGGATCAGGCGCGGATCGAGCGCACCGCCGCCGAGCGCGACCTGGAACGCTACGAGCGCGCCTACCAGGGCGGCGCCGTGTCCCAGAACGAATACGCCAAGGCCCAGGACGAGCTGAAGAAGGCCGACATCGGCCTGGCCGCCGCGCGCAAGGATTCCGGTCTGCAAGGCGAAGGCGCCGGCCTGGATTCGCGCAACAAGCGCTTGCTGGCCGACCGCCAGCGCGCGGTGGTGACCGAACTGCAGCGCCAGGTGGATGCGTTGACCGTGCGGGCGCCGTTCGATGGCCAGATCGGCCAGGTGCAGATTCCGCAGGGCACCATCGTGGCCAGCAACGGGCCGATCCTGAGCGTGGTCGACCTGAGCGTGTTCGAAGTCGAGATCAAGGTGCCGGAAAGTTTCGCCCGCGACCTTGCCATCGGCATGCCGGCGCAGATCGGCAGCAACAACATCCAGTACGCCGCGCAGGTGTCGGCGGTTTCGCCCGAAGTGGTCAACGGCGAAGTCAACGCGCGCCTGCGCTTCGCCCAGGGCAAGCAACCGCCCGGCCTGCGGCAGAACCAGCGTCTTTCCGCGCGCATCGTGCTGGACACGCGGCGCAACGTGATGATGGTCGAACGCGGCTCGTTCCTGGAGCAGGGCGGCGGCTTCGCCTACGTCGTCGACGGCAGCCGCGCCGTGCGCCGCCCGGTGCAGACCGGCGCCAGCAGCCTGAACTCGGTCGAGATCGTGTCGGGCGTGCAGCCCGGCGAAAAAATCGTGGTTTCCGGTAGCGACCAGTTCGGCGATGCCGAGCGCGTGACCATCCACTGATTATGCGCACTGCATCGTCGAATCCGATCCGTTTCCTCTTGCACCGGTTTGTGCTGTTGAACCCGTTCGTGGTGAGCCTGTCGAACCACGCTCTTGGCGCGAATGCCAAAGCCGGTGGCGTTGAAACCAAACGCGAACGGCGTGGTTCGACAGGCTCGCCACGAACGGATTTCATCTTTCAGTAGTTCTACCTACCGCCCTCCAGTTCCCTACCCATTACCAAGTCAAACAAAGGAAACTCCAATGCTCGACATGCGCCAGGTCTCCAAGGTCTACCGCACCGCAATGGTCGAAACGCACGCGTTGCGTTCGCTGGACCTGCATGTGAAGGAAGGCGAATTCGTCGCCGTCACCGGGCCGTCGGGTTCGGGCAAGACCACTTTCCTCAACATCGCCGGCTTGCTGGAGAACTTCACCGGCGGCGAGTTCACCCTGGATGGAGAAAACGTCAAAGGACTGTCCGACGATGCGCGCAGCCGACTGCGCAACCAGAAGATCGGCTTCATCTTCCAGGGCTTCAACCTGATTCCAGACCTCAACCTGTTCGACAACGTGGACGTGCCGCTGCGCTACCGCGGCATGGCCGCGGCCGAGCGCAAGCAGCGCATCGAAGAGGCGCTGGGCCAGGTGGGCCTGGGCTCGCGCATGAAGCATTTCCCGGCCGAACTCTCCGGCGGACAGCAACAGCGCGTGGCCATCGCCCGCGCCCTGGCCGGCAATCCGCGCCTGCTGCTGGCCGACGAACCCACCGGCAACCTGGACTCGCAGATGGCGCGCGGCGTGCTGGAACTGCTGGAAGACATCAACTCCAAGGGCACCACCATCATCATGGTCACCCACGACCCGGAACTGGCCGCGCGCGCGCAACGCAACGTGCACATCGTCGACGGCATGGCCACCGACCTGTCGGTGGAGCCCAGCCTGATCCGCGTGGCGCAGTCCTCCACCGCTTCGATCGACGCTTCGGCGTAAGGGGCAGGCCATGTTCGGCTACTACTTCAAACTCGCGCTTCGCAGCTTCAGGCGCAACAAGGTGCTGACCGCGCTGATGGTGCTCGCCATCGCCCTGGGCATCGGCGCCAGCATGACCACGCTGACCGTGTTCTATGTCCTGTCCGGCGACCCGGTGCCCACCCGCAGCGAGCAGCTGTACTACGTGCAGATGGCGCCTGAAAGCATGAACGGCTTCACCCCGGGCGAAGAACCGGCCCAGCAGGTGACGCGTTTCGACGCGGAGAAACTGCTGCGCGAGAAGCGCGGCGACCGCCAGGCCTACATGACCGGCGGCGGGGTGGCGATCACTCCGGACAAGCAGGGACTGACTCCGTTCCAGGTGGACGCACGTTATTCCACTGCAGACATCTTCCCCATGTTCGACGTGCCGTTCCTGTTCGGTTCTGGCTGGAACGCGACTGAAGACGAACGCCATGGTCGCGTGGCGGTGCTGGCCAAAGCGCTGAACGACAAGTTGTTCGGCGGCGCCAACAGTGTGGGCAAGACCATTCGCCTGGACCAGGCCGAGTTCACCATCATCGGCGTCATCGACAATTGGCGGCCTACGCCGCGTTTCTACGACATGAACAGCGACCAGTTCGGCGAACTGGAACAGGTGTTCCTGCCGTTCTCCACGTCGCGCGATTTGAAGATGGGGCGCAACGGCAGCATGGACTGCTGGGGCGATACGGGTTCCGAAGCCGAAGGCGCCACCGGGCTCAATGCGCCGTGCGTGTGGATCCAATATTGGGTGCAGCTGGACAGCGCGGCCAAGGCTGCGACCTACAAGCAATACCTGACCAACTATTCCGACCAGCAACGCGCCGCGGGCCGTTTCGAACGACCCACCAACATCCGCCTGCGCAAGGTCATGGAATGGCTGGACTACAACAAGGTGGTGCCGGGCGATGTGCGTCTGCAGGTGTGGCTGGCGTTCGGCTTCCTGCTGGTGTGCCTGCTCAACACGGTCGGACTGTTGCTGGCCAAGTTCCTGCGCCGCGGCGGCGAAGTCGGGGTGCGTCGCGCTTTGGGCGCCTCGCGCGGTGCGATCTTCATGCAATGCCTGATCGAAGCCGGAACGATCGGTTTGGCGGGCGGCATCGCCGGACTGGGTCTGGCGCTTCTGGGACTGTGGGCGGTACGCCAGCAGCCGGCCAGCTACGCCGAACTGGCGCACCTGGATCCGTGGATGCTGCTGACCACCTTCGTACTGGCGGTGGTGGCCAGCCTGCTGGCCGGCATCGTGCCCGCCTGGCAAGCCATGCAGGTCACCCCGGCGATGCAGCTGAAGTCGCAATAACCCTTACTCAGTACAGGCGTCGACGACGCCTTCGGAGAACGTCATGGAACTGCGCCCCATCCTTTCCACCCTGTTGCGCCACAAGACCGCCGCTGCGCTGATCGTGCTGGAGATCGCGCTGAGCTGCGCGATCATCTGCAACGCGCTGTTCCTGATCAGCGAGCGCGTGGACCGCCTGCAGATCGTCAGCGGCGTGGCCGAGAACGAAGTCGTGCGCGTGCAACTGACCGGTATCGGCGAAGACGCCGACGCCGCCGCACTGACCCGCAGCGACCTGGCGTTGCTGCGCGGCCTGCCCGGCGTCAAGGCAGCCTCGGTCACCAACCAGGTGCCGTTCGTCAATTCGTCCTGGAACACCTCGGTGAACATGGTCAAGGACCAGAAGCAGCCGACCCTCAGCGCGACCACCTACATGGGCGACGATCAGTTCCTGGCCGCGTTGGGTCCGAAGATCGTCGCCGGCCGCGGCTTCAACCCGGACGAGTTCATCGAATGGGCGGCGCTGGATGCGCCGGGCAGCAACATCTCCATTCCGGCGGTGATCATCACCCAGAGCATGGCCGACAAGCTGTTCCCGGGCCAGAGCGCGGTCGGCAAGAGCTTCTACAGCTGGGGAGAGAACGCGATCCGCGTGGTCGGCGTGGTCGATCACCTGGTGCGCCCAAGCGAACAGGGCGGCGCGGTGGCGCACGAGTACTCGATGGTCTTTCCGCTCAACGTGCCGTACTCGGTCGGCGGCAACTACCTGTTGCGCACCGATCCATCGCGACGCGACGAAGTGCTGAAAGCGGCAGTGGCGGCGCTGGAGAAGAACGGCCCCAACCGCATCATCCTGGAAGACAACACCAAGACCATGGAGGAGTTGCGTGCACAGTACTACCGCCAGGACCGCGCCATGGTGTGGATGCTGGTGGCGGTGATCGTGGCCCTGCTGGTGGTGACCGCACTGGGCATCGTCGGCCTGGCCAGCTTCTGGGTGCAGCAGCGCACCAAGCAGATCGGCGTGCGCCGCGCACTGGGCGCCACCCGCAGCCAGATCCTGCGTTACTTCCAGACCGAGAACTTCCTGTTGGCCACGATAGGCATCGTGCTGGGCATGCTGTTCGCCTACGCCATCAACCAGCTGTTGATGGGCAAGTACGAGCTGCCGCGCTTGCCGTTGCTGTACCTGCCAGTTGGCGCGGTGTTGCTGTGGCTGCTTGGCCAGATCGCGGTGTACGGACCGGCGCGCAAGGCGGCGTCGGTGCCGCCGGCGGTGGCCACGCGCAGCGCGTGATCGCCGCAGGAACGATCCAGGTTCATTGCGGGAGGGGCTGCAGCCCCGGCCACCGAGGACTCAAGGCCTCGGGTGCCCAAGCCCCTCCCGCAGTCTTGGATTTTTCCTGGTTCATGGTCGGCTGTTTATAGTCGCTTCCTTCCCCGGAACGTGCCGCCCATGAACAGAATGCTGATCCTTCCGCTGTCCCTTGCGCTTGCCTTTCCGGCCTGCTTTTCGGCCGCGGCGCAGACTACCGACGCGCCCGCCGACAGCGGTGTGTTCGTGTCCGAAGGCACGCTCGACACTTATGTCGGCACCTACGTTATTTCGCCTGGCTTCGAACTGAAGGTGTGGCGCGAAGGCGAAGGGTTGATGTTGCAGGCGACGGGCCAGGCCGCATGGCCCCTGCTGGGAATTTCGGAAACGGTGTTCCGTGTGCAGGCGGTGGATGCGAAGGTGAGTTTCGGCGTCAACGCCGCGGGCGAGGCGGATCAGGTGGTGTTGTTCATGGATGGGCGCGAGACTAAGGCGATCAGGAAGCGATAGGAGTTGCCTAGTCGCGAGAAGAGTGGATTGTTGAACTAGAAAAATGGAGGCGGGTCCCTCTCCCGCCTGCGGGAGAGGGTGCCGAAGGCGGGTGAGGGACCGCCGAAGCCGGAACACAGCAGCTGAAGCGTTTCGTTCGAAGCCGCACCCTCATCCGGCCTGTCGGCCACCTTCTCCCGCATGCGGGAGAAGGACTCTTTCTCAAGGTTGCCTGTCGTCGTTAAGCCTGATTCTTCTGAACCTTTTCGTCGGAGTGCGTCGTGATCAAATTGCGTCTTCCCTTGTTGCTTGCACTGCTTACGACGGCGCTGCACACCGCGCCACTCCAAGCCGCAGAAGCCTCCCCCGCCGACGGACAAGCACCCGCACCGCTGTTCAACGAAATCGCCGCCCTCGATGCCCGCGTCTTCGACGCCTTCAACCATTGCAGCGAACCCGGCCGCCTGGACGAACACACGAGCTATTTCTCTCCCGACGTCGAGTTCTACCACGACACCGGCGGCGTCACCTGGACACGCGATGCGATGATCGCCAATACGAAGAAGTACGTATGCGGAAATTTCACCCGCGAACTCATCCCCGGCACATTGAAGGTCTACCCGATCAAGGATTTCGGCGCCCTGTCCCAAGGCGCGCACCGCTTCTGCCAGCTCGACAGCGGCAAGTGCGAAGGCGCCGCCGATTTCGTCATCCTCTGGCGCCAGCGCGACGGCAAGTGGGAGATCAGCCGCGTGCTCAGCTACGGGCACCATGCACTGGCCCAGGCGCAATGACGTTACGATGCCCGCTTTGATCCACAGACCCTGAAACCCGCATGCCCACCCTGCTGATCATCGACGACAACCCCGCGGTCGCCACCGCGCTGGAAGTGCTGTTCTCTCTGCACGACATCTCCACCCTGCACGCGCAGACGCCGGAGGCGGGGCTGGCCATGCTGCAGACCGAATCGGTGGATCTGGTGATCCAGGACATGAACTTCACCGAGGACACCACCTCGGGCGACGAAGGCGTGGCGCTGTTCGCGCAGATCCGCGCGCAGCACCCGGACCTGCCGGTGATCCTGCTGACCGCCTGGACGCATTTGAGCAGCGCGGTGGAACTGGTTAAGGCCGGCGCCGCCGACTACGTGGCCAAACCCTGGGACGACCGCAAGCTGCTGGCCACCGTCAACAACCTGCTGGAACTGGCCGAAGCACGCAGCGAGCTGGATCGCCGCCGCAACCGCGAACGCGCGCGCCAGGAGCAGTTGGCGCAGAAATACGATCTGCGTGGCGTGGTCTTCGACGACCCGGCCAGCGAACGGGTGATCGCGCTGGCCTGCCAGGTGGCCCGTTCCGATCTGCCGGTGCTGATCACCGGGCCCAACGGCAGCGGCAAGGAAAAGATCGCCGAGATCGTGCAGGCCAATTCCTCGGTCAGGAACGGCGCGTTCGTGACCCTCAACTGCGGCGCGCTGCCATCGGAGTTGATCGAGGCCGAACTGTTCGGCGCCGACGCCGGCGCCTATACCGGCGCCAACAAGGCGCGCGAAGGCAAGTTCGAAGCGGCCGATGGCGGCACCTTGTTCCTGGACGAAATCGGCAACCTGCCGCTGGCCGGCCAGATGAAATTGCTGCGCGTGCTGGAGACCGGCCGCTTCGAACGCCTGGGCTCCAACCGCGAACGCCACGTCAGCGTACGCGTGATCAGCGCGACCAATGCGGACCTGCCCGCCTTGATCCGCGACGGCAGCTTCCGCGAAGACCTCTATTACCGCCTAAACGCCATCGAACTGGCGCTGCCCCCGCTGGCCGAACGCCCGGGCGACATCCTGCCGCTGGCCGAAAGTTTCCGCCCCGCCGACAAGCCGATCGGCGACAGCGCGCGCAGCGCGTTGCTGCGCCATCCCTGGCCCGGCAACGTGCGCGAACTGCGCAATGTCGTGCAGCGCGCCGGGCTGCTGGCCACGGGCGATCGCATCGAAGCGGCCGACCTCAATCTTCCCAAAGCCGCGATGGTGAAGCAGGTGACGGTGACCGAGCCGGACCGTGCCGGGATAGAAGCCGCGCTGATGCGCGCGGGCGGCGTGATCGCCCAGGCCGCCGCCGATCTCGGCTTGAGCCGCCAGGCGCTGTACCGGCGCATGGAACGTTTCGGCATCAAACTCCCATGAGCCGGCGGCAATGACGGGGCTGACCCTCCGCCGCTCGGTCGCCGGCCGCCTGTTCTTCTGGTTGCTGCCTTTGTTGGCGGTCTCCATCGCCCTGCCGCTGCTGCTGCTGGAATGGCTGGACGACAAGAAACTGGTGGCGCTGATCTCCGCACTTGTGATCGTGCCGCTGGCGGTGGTGGTGGTGCGACGCGCGCTGGCGCCGTTGAACTCCCTGTTCCGTGCCCTGGCCGGCAGCGTCAACACCTACCGCGACGGCGAGTACAACTTCGGCATCCACTGGCAGGGCAAGGACGATCTGGGCGACCTGGTGAGTTCGCACGCCGAACTGGGCGAAGTGCTGCGCGAACAACGACAGGGATTGGTGCAGCGCGAACTGCTGCTGGACACGATGGTGCAGAACACGCCGGTGGCGATGCTGCTGGTGGCGCCGGGCGGAGATGGCGAACGCCGCGTGGTGTTCGCCAACCTGGCCGCACGCAAACTGCTGCACGGCGGCTGGAAGCTGGAAGGCCAGCGTTTCGACGACCTGATGTCGGCCGCGCCGGTGGAAATGCGCGAAGCGATGCAACGCGGCGGCGACAGCCTGTTCGCCATCGGCAACGAAGAGGAAGACGAGGCAGAGCAGGTCTACCACTTGTCGCGCCGCCATTTCCGTCTCAACGGCCGCAAGCACGAATTGCTGTTGCTGCGCTTGTTGACCAACGAGCTGCGCCGCCAGGAAGTGCAGACTTGGAAAAAAGTCATCCGCGTGATCAGCCACGAGTTGAACAACTCGCTTGCGCCGGTCGCTTCGCTGGCCCACTCCGGCGCGGAGCTGGTGCGGCGCGGGCGCACCGAACGGCTGGAGGAGATCTTCGGCACCATCGAAGAACGCGCGCGGCACCTGGAGGGATTCATCCGCGGCTATGCGCGTTTCGCCAAACTGCCGCAGCCGTTGTTGAACACCGTGGACTGGACCCATTTCCTGTCCGGCCTGCAACGGCAGATAGGATTCGAGCTGGAAAGCCCCACCGAAGGCATGAGCAGCCGCATCGACCAGGCGCAGATGGAACAGGCGCTGCTCAATCTGCTCAAGAACGCGCACGAAGCCGGCGGTGAAGGAGCTTCGGTAACCGTGAAGCTGACCCGTCTTCCGGAATGGCTGCGCATCGAAGTGCTGGATCGCGGCAGCGGCATGAACGATTCCGTGTTGCAGAACGCGCTGGTGCCGTTCTATTCGACCAAGCGCAACGGCACCGGGCTGGGACTGGCGCTGACCCGCGAGATCGTGGAAGCGCACGGCGGCCGCTTGTCGATGCACAACCGCGAGGGTGGCGGGTTGTGCGTGGCGATACAGCTGCCGGACGCCGGGTAGCGCGTTAGCGGCCGCAATGCCTGAGACGCGCCCCTCTCCCGCTTGCGGGAGAGGGTGCCGAAGGCGGGTGAGGGCGCGCCGGAGCCGTTGGTAATGAACTACTAACTTTGCGTCGGGCGAAGCGGAGCAAGAGCACGCAGCGCTACGCTCGCGCTCCCCTCTCCTGCCCTTCGGGCACCTCAGCCGCTGTCGCGGCTTCGATTCCCACAAGGGGAGAGGAGAAAGCAAAGGCGTTTGCGTAGCGAATCCGCTTGTTATGCGTGGTGCGCGCCCAGTTTCCGCTTCATAACCACGCGCAACTGCATTGGAAAGCCGAGCATGCGCTCGCGCGCGACAATCTCAGCCAATTGCTCGCCCCATTCTTCCTGTGGCAGTTCGGCAAACTGGCGCTCCGCATAGAAAGGCGCGTTCCAGGACACATCACGCAGCGTCGTCAAAGTCATCGCAGAAAACCCGCGCTCCTCTGCTTCACTGCAGACCGCTTCAAGCAACGCGCTGCCGACTCCACGCCGCCCCTGCTCCGGAACCACATCCATCTCGAACAGATGCGCCTGCCCGTCGACCTCGCCGCACAAAGCGAACCCCACGGCCTGCCCACCAACTTCGGCCACATGCAGGATTCCGCGCGCGATCCCATCCTGGAGGTTCTGCGGCGACAGGCTGTGCATGGCGAACAGGTCGTACGCGCCATGACCCAGCAGTAGCGCGGCGGCGCGGCGCTCGACTTCGAGCAGGGCGTCGATGTCGGCTTCGGTCCCTGCGCGCAAGTGCAAGCCAGTCATCGCACTTCAGGGGAGGCGGGAAGCATCGATCCTCGCCATCAACCACTGCAATCCGGCTAGGTGCTGCTGGTCGTGGCTGCATAGCATATGCACCAGTCCGCGTACCGTGATCGGCGATCCGTCGAACAACGCCGTGCGTTCTAACTGTTCGGCGGTCAGCGCAGAAATAGTGGCAAGCGTCTGCGTACGGGCGGCACGGATCGCCGCGAACACTTCGGCGGGCTCGGCGTCGGCATAAGCGCGCTGCACCGCCAACGTCTCGCCCTCCACGTTCTCCAGAGTCGGATTGGTTTCCTGCAGCGCGCGCCGGAAGCGTTGGTGGTAGCCTTCCACTTCGATATCGCGCAC